>WNFJ01080457.1_pt1 | contig 12805 bp, 11 predicted proteins | sample 5400461 | NCBI WGS metagenome assembly WNFJ01 (sample SAMN13153349, study PRJNA577476) | soil metagenome | isolation source: 115 cm saprolite on Douglas fir-dominated hillslope | place: USA:California | collected 2013-09-17 | reverse complement strand
GGTCCTAGCAGGAGGGCTCGGAATTGGTATCCAAGTCTTTGATCCCATTTTCTTCAGTCGACCGTCGCTGGTTGCCATTGACCTTTATCACGGTATTCGCAATGGAGATTTCGCAACCGACTTCTTGTTCACGTTGCAGTCCGCGATGTGGGGGCTACTGCTCGGAATGGCGAGTGGCATCATATTCGGATTCTTGTTCGCTTATCTGCCGTTGTTGAACCGTCTATTCGAACCGTTGATGATCGCGTTCAACTCGCTGCCACGTCCGGCATTTGGGCCCGTGCTCGTATTGATCTTTGCCCTCGGCATGACATCAAAGATCGTGCTCAGTTGGTCGATCGTGTTCTTCGTCGTCTTCTACAACACGTACGCGGGCATTCTGTCCGTCGATCCGGACCTCATCAAAGTGGCGCGCACTATGGGTAGCAACCGCATTCAGATTCTTTGGCACGTGGTCATGCCATCCGTGTTTTCCTGGGTCTTCGCCGCGCTGCGGGTGAGCGTGGCCTTTGCACTTGTAGGCGCTGTTGTCGGAGAATTCGTGGGGTCCACCAAAGGTCTGGGGTACCAGATGGAGGCGGCCCGCGGTCTTCTCAACTCCGATCGCGTCTATTCGATTCTCGTGATACTTATGGTGGTCGGAGTTATCCTAACCGAGACAGCAAAGGTAGTTGAGCGACATCTACTCCGGTGGCGGCCGCGGCCACCAGGATTCTAGAGCCGCGCCCGTGCGGTGCGTTATGGAGAAGCATGATGGAAAAAGCTACCGTAGCAGTACCTCGAATCTATCCCGCCAAAGGTTATTCGCATATTGTCCAAACGGGCCCCCTTGTATGGACGGCAGGTATCGTCGCGCACGATGCGAATGGTCGGATTGTCGGCCGCGGCGACATTGGCGCACAGGTCGAGCAGGTCTAACCATAATATGCATGAGGCGCTGTCTTCTTGCGATCTCGAATTCTCCGACGTCGTGAAGATCACGATGTATGCGACAAACATTCTTTTCCGCCCGACGATTATGGAGGCGCGAGCCAAGTACTTCCCGGTCAATCCACCAGTCAGTTCTTTCTTTGTCGTTACTGCGCTTTCCACTGCGGACATGCTTTTCGAAATGGAAGCGGTGGCTCTAAAACGCACATGATTGTGGCAGAGCACTGGAACGCGACCGACCTCGCTTGGACCACGGCGTGATGCAAACTTCATGGAGGCGCAGGTGAGTGCCGAGGGTCATCTCAAAGAGAGAAATATCGTTCTTCCTTCTCCGCCAAGACCGGTAGGCAGCTATGTCGAGTGGGTGAGAGTAGGTAACACGCTGTACTTAGCCGGACACGGTGGCGGAGCGGAATGGCGTGGAAGGGGCAAGGTGGGAAAGGATCTCACGTTAGAGGAGGGCTATCAAGCGGCGCGAGATGCGGGATTGCATCTACTCGCCACTGTTCGCGACGCCTTGGGCAGTCTAGATAAGGTGAAGCGAGTGGCAAAGGTCCTTGGAATGGTGAACTCGGCTCCAGGGTTCGTTCAACAACCAAAGGTTATGGACGGGTTTTCCGATTTGATGACAGAAGTCTTCGGAGAGGCCGGAAAGCATACACGGTCTGCGGTTGGAATGGCTGAGTTGCCATCAGGCATCCCGATTCTAATCGAGATGATTCTTGAAATCAACGAGTGACGAGTGTGATGCGGGTGGGCGAACGCTCAGTATAGAAATACACGGAGGGCGGAGATCATGAATAGAAGAAAGAAATTACTGCGGCTCCACGTGGGTTTCGTCGCTTCTATTGGATTCGTCTCTTTCCTGTTAGCAAGTCAGGCTGTGGCGCAACATCCATGAGCCTCGATCCCATTGTTACCTCGGTCATCCAGCATCGGCTGCATGCCATCGTGGAGGAGATGGGAGAGGCGATGCTGCGCACCGCATACTCGCAGATCCTCAATTCCAGCCGCGACTTCTCATGCGCGATCTGCGATCTCGATGGCCGCCTGATCGCTCAGGCCGAGCATGTGCCAATCCATGTGGGTGCGTTGCCGTATGCCGCCCGTGCGGTGACAGAATTCTTCAAAGGCGCAATCCATCGGGGCGACATGTTCCTACTCAACGACCCCTATTACGGAGGCAATCATCTCCCCGATGTCACAGCCTTCGTGCCAGTGTTCGAGGGCGAAATCCCGCGCTTCTGGTCGATCAATCGCTCGCACCAAAGCGACATCGGTGGTGCCGCTCATGGTGGATACAACGCGGCCGCCACTGAAATCTGGCAGGAGGGATTGCGCATCCCGCCGCTGAAAATCACCGACCGCGGCAATATGCGCCGCGATGTCGTCGAGATGCTCATCACTAATGTGCGCCATCCACGCGACTTCCGCGGGGATCTGAACGCCATGATCGGCTCGGCGCGCCTTGGTGAGCGGCGCCTGATCGCCCTTGCCAGTGAGTTCGGCTGGCCGGTCATGCAACAAGCGATCGAGGCAATTCTGGACGGTGCCGAGCGTCAGGCGCGCGCAGTGATCGCGACGTGGCGCGACGGCGTTTACAGCGCCGAGGCGGTCCTCGACGACGACGGGCGCGGCCACGACGACATCGTGATCCGCGCCACAGTCGAGAAGCGCAGCAGCGACCTGACCGTGGATTTGTCGGCTTCTGATTCCGAGGTCACAAGCTTCGTCAACTCGTCGTACGCCAACATGCGCGCTGGCGTAGCCGCGGCGCTCGCGTACTTGATTGATCCTGACACGCCGAAGAACGACGGCGCCTTCCGGCCACTCAAGGTCATCGCCAAACCGGGTACCGTGGTGTGGGCGAATGCTGGTGCGCCGGTGACTTTGTGCACCAGTCACTGCGCAAACGAGATCATCGAGGCGGTGATCAAGGCGCTAGCTCCCGCCTGTCCGGACCGCGCCATGGCAGGCTGGAGCCGGCGATTCCGCATGGCTATCCAGGGCCGGGATCCGCGCACGGATCGGGGCTTCATCTGGCACTTGTTTCAGGCGCGGCCGGGCGGCGGCGCCTCGCCGATGGGCGACGGCTGGCCGGGGGCGGGCGAGTGGCATTCGGTCGGAGGGCTCAAGTTCGGCAGCCTGGAAGTAACCGAGGCGCGATTTCCGCTGTTCTTTACGCGTCATGAGTTCCGCCCGGATTCCGGTGGCGACGGCACGTTTCGGGGCGGACCGGGCGGGCTGCTCACGTTCGTGGTCGAGACCAAGGAGCCGGCGCTGGCCAACACGGCGGGTGACGGCGCACGTCACGGCGCCTGCGGGATTCTCGGCGGCTCCGATGGTGCGCCACATCATTACGTTCTGCACTCCGCCGGCCGTGCGCCGCGTCTGATCCGCACGAAGGAAACCGGCATCGAGGTGCGTCCCGGCGACCGCTTCGAGATAGCGTCGGGCGGCGGAGGAGGATGGGGCGATCCGGCGGCTCGAAGCGCGGCGGCGCGTGCGAACGATGTCGAGACTGGATTCGTTTCGGGTTTCGGCTCCTGAGATGCGTATCGGCATCGACGTCGGCGGCACATTCACCGACCTGGTCGCCATAGACCATCGCGGCGTGGCAACTCTAGCCAAGGTGCCCTCGACACCGGACGATCCATCGCGAGGGGTGCTTGATGGACTGGCACGGCTGGCCGACACGCTGGCGGTGCCGATTTCAGAGCTGTTGCGCGCAGCAAATCGCATCGTACATGGCACCACGGTCGCTACAAATGCGCTGATAGAAAGCAGGGGTGCGCGCACCGGCATGCTGGTCACGGCGGGACACCGCGACGTTATCGAGATGCGCGAAGGCCTGAAACCGGTGGAGCGCTACAACCTGCGCATGCCTCCGCCAGCGCAACTGGTACCCCGGAGGTTGCGCTTGCCGGTCCTCGAGCGCATGCGTTACGATGGCCTCGTCGAAATCCCGCTTGACGAGAAATCCCTTGACCAGGCGATCGCAGGCCTGCGTGCCGCAGGCGTCGAGGCAGTCGCTGTTTGTTTTTTACACTCCTGGCGAGATCCACGTCACGAACAAATCGCAGCTGAAGCCGTGCGCCGCATACTGCCGGATGCTTATGTGACGCTGTCATCGGAAGTGCTGCCAAAGATTAAGGAGTTCGAGCGCTTCTCCACCACAGTCGTGAATGCCTATGTCGGTCCGGTGCTGGCGCGCTACCTCATGCGGCTCAGCGAACGGCTGAAAACCGCCGGATATGCGGGTCCCGTCCTGATCATGCAGTCCCACGGTGGCGTGATGCCAATCGAAGAAGCGACTCGGCTCGCCGCCGGCGCAGTGTTGTCAGGACCCGCGGGCGGCGTGGCCGGCAGCCGTCATGCCGGCAAGCTCCTTGGCGAAGGCAACCTCATCCCGTTCGACATGGGTGGCACCTCGACAGACATTTCGCTCATTGTTGACGGCACCTCGAGCCTGGTTATGGATCGAGCAGTGGGCGGCCATCGCGTGGCGTTGGACACTTTGGACATCGTAAGCATCGGCGCTGGGGGCGGTTCGATCGCGCGCGTCGATGCGGGCGGCATCCTGCACGTTGGCCCGCAGAGCGCCGGGGCCGATCCGGGCCCCGCCTGCTATGGCCTCGGTGGCACCGCCGCCACCGTCACCGATGCCAACGTGGTGCTCGGACTCATCGACCCGGACAACTTTCTGGGCGGCCGGCGTCGGCTCGACCGCGCGGCCGCGGAGGCTGCCGTCGATCGCATCGCCGGTGCCTTAGGCATCGGCCGCCAGGCGGGGGCCTATGGCATTCATCGGGTCGTCGACACCACGATGGCCGAAGGTGTACGGCTGGTCTCGGTGCGTCGCGGAGTTGATCCCCGCAAATTCTCGCTGTTCGCCTTCGGCGGTGCCTCAGGCCTGCACGCGACCGCAGTGGCGCGGCAGCTTGGGCTCGCCCGGGTGATCGTGCCGCGGGTTGCCGCCGTGCTGTCCGCTTGGGGCATGCTGGCGACTGATCTGCGCTTCGAGATTGCGAAGAGTCACGTGGGGGACGCAAGTCGTCTTGACGATGACGAGATAACGCGAATATTTGCCTCCATGGAAGCCGACGGTGCCAAGCGGCTGCGCGCGTCCTTCGAAGGAACGGTGCGCTGTGATCGATCGGTCGACATGCGCTATGGCGAACAGGTCTTTGAGATCAACGTGCCGCTGGACGGCGTCGATTGGCGCGAAAAGCCTCTCACCCAGATCGTCCAACGCTTCCATCATCGTCACGAGGAGCTCTACACTTATTCGCAACGCGACCAGGAAGCGGTCCTGGTCAATTTACGCGTTGGCGTGGTCGGTGTGCTGCCGGACCTTCCGCAGGAGCCGGCTCTCACATTCTCGGCGCCGTCACCGCCCGCAGGCGAGCGCCGAATTTATTTGGATGAGTTTCTGATCGCGCCCGTCTACGCCTTCGACCACCTAGTGCCAGGCCAGCCGATTGACGGCCCGGCAATCATCGAATCCGCGATGACTACGATCCTGCTTCGTCCCCGCGAGCAGGCCATCACGACGCCGCTCGGCTGGCTCGATATTACACTGCCGGAGGCATCCCATCCCTAACTAGACTGCTCTTGGCACTTCTCGGACTTGGCGCGATGTCTGACTTGAGTCCGTAATGCGCTTCAAGCCGGACGTTGACTAGCCGCTGCCGACCAACCTCGGCTTATGCCCCGGCGGGTCCGATCAGTTCAGTCGGAAGAACTATGCGGATTTCGAGACGCACGATCAGTTCATGGCCCGGCTACTAAGGGCTCATCCCCAAGAAGACAGGATTTTGGCCGCTGCTCCGCGATTGACTTGGGGGAGCTACTGCCGCCTTATGCTCAAAACCAGCTGTTCTCAGTTTGACCCGAGGCGGACATTGGAATAGCCAAAGATGTTTCGGTCGACGGTCCGCCCGGCTTACCGCCACGGCCCTAGAGTTTGCCGCGAAAACGTTTGCCAATCCGTTTTATATCGAGCTGGCCTTGGGGTGGTAGGACCCTGTCACCAATGCTTCTCTCGACGCGATCATGGTCGGCGCTCCCACGATATTTATTGATAAATTTTGAATATGTACCTTTGCCGAGAGCCACAACAAGGCCTGGACTTAGCGCATTGAGCTGTTCGACAGTTTTGGGCCAAGATCGATTGTACAACGTGCCTGGTGGATCATTGCCTATAGTGCGAAATTTCATCAGGTTAAGATATGCGATCTTATCGAACGTCAGCCCTAACTCATCGAGCAACGGCTTTACAACGTTTTGCACGATATTCCACGTAATCATCACTTCCGTTTCGAGCGCGGTCATCAGGTTTCGATACGCTTTTAGACGCTTGGACGAGCTGTTTGCGTCCCTCAAATCGTAGAGGAGCTGGTACTGGCGCTCATCGGGAGAGGTCAGGCCGCCCCTTCCGTTCCCGGGATTTTGGCCAATTAAAATCAGTCCACCAGGACGATAGGAGCGACCAACAAAGCCCGGCTGTGGAAGTTTATCGTGACCATGTTCGCGATCAATCACGTGGCGAGAGAAATCGTCAAAAAATTCCCGATGGGATAGCTGCAATATGCTTTCCCAAACGCTAGCGAGACGAATGTCAAAATCGCTACTCGACGCGGGCATCGTAGAACCTAAGGGCGCGGGGTATCCAATCGAATCATTGACGCTCCGGCGCAAGCTCCGTCAAGCTTAAAGTCCATAGCGGCCCCGCTGATGCGGCGCTTCGCGGCCCGCAAAATCCACTACCGGCCCTATGTCGGAAATTGGCACGATTCAGACGAGCCGATCACGACCGGACATGTCCGTTCATGGGGGTGAAGCGGTCAAGGCGACTCCGCGCTCGAAACGACGCGATTGACCCGATTGACCCGATCCGGACATTCGGCGAGCAGTTCACTCAATCACCTCGCCGCCGCGGCGCCGGACAAGTACTCACGGACCTTCGCCAGGAGCTGGCGCGGACTGTAAGGCTTGGAAATGTAGCCATCACAGCCCGCAGCGCGGGCCTTCTCGTCATCTCCGGCCAGTCCATAGGACGTTACGGCGATGATAGGGATCGCGCGGAGCACCGCGTCGGCCTTGATCCTGCGGGTGGTCTCGTAGCCGTCCAGGATCGGGAGCTGGATGTCCATCAGAATGAGGTCCGGCCGATGCGCTGCGGCGGCTGCCAGACCCGCCTCGCCGTCCTCGGCTTCGATGACTTCGAAATCGGCGTTCGTGAGCAGATCGCGCAGAATCTGTCGGTTGTCTGCCTGGTCCTCGATCACCAGGATGCGCTGGCTCATGATGGCCTCGCTTGTGTTTCGACCCGCACCGGAACCGTGAAATAGAACTTCGACCCTTTGCCCGGCTCGGATTCCACCCAGATCCGCCCACCATGCATTTCGATGATGCGCTTGGCGATCGATAGGCCCAGACCCGTTCCGCCCTTCTTGCGGGTGATCGAGCTGTCGGCCTGCTGGAACTCCTCGAAGATCTTGGCTTGATCGGCCGCGGGAATGCCGGGACCCGTGTCGCACACCGCAACCGTGAACGCCCCATCCGTAACCGATGCCCGGATCGCCACCTCGCCCTTGTCGGTGAACTTGATCGCGTTGCCGACCAGGTTGAGCAGAACCTGCGAGAGCCGCCGTCCGTCCCCGCGGCCCGTCGGCAGGTCCGGCCCGACCTCGGCCTTGAAGGCCAGTCGCTTCTCGGCGGCCAGCGGCTCGACCGCGGAGACGACCCCGTGCACCACGTCGCCCAACGAGTAGTCGTCGAGCGAGAGCGTGAGCTGTCCTGCTTCGATTTTTGAGAGATCGAGCACGTCGTTGATCAGCCCGAGGAGATGGCGGCCGTTGTTCTGCAGACGCTCCAGCACCGTCCGCATCTTCTCGGATGGCTCGCCATAAATGCTGTCGAGCATCAACTCCGCATAGCCGAGGATGGCGTTGAGCGGCGTGCGCAGCTCGTGGCTCATGTTGGCGAGGAACTGCGATTTGTGCTTGCTCGCCTCCGCGAGCTCGCGACCCTTCTCCTCGATCTCGCGGAACAGCCGCGCGTTCTGGATCGCCAGCACCGACTGATCAGCAAAGGTCTCCAGCAAATCGACGATACTCTTGGGAAATTCGCCCGGTTGCTTGCGCCGCACCACCAGCGCTCCGACGATCTGATCGGGGCGCAACAGCGGCACGACGAGCACCGCTCGGTAGCCGGCACGCACAACGATGTCGAAGACCAAAGACGGTTCCTTGAGTACGTCCGGAATCTGAATCGGCGCCCGTTCATTGGCTGCTTTGCCGATCGCCGTCTCGCCAGCACCGATGCGTCGGTCTCGGATGGCCGCGACCATCGCGTCATCCATTCCGTGGGTCGCCCGCAATCGAAATTCATGACGTTCTTCATCGAACGTGTAAATCGCTCCGGCCTCAGTGCCGGATAGCTGCACTGCCTTGGCAACGATCGTCGTCAGAACCGTTTCGACATCAAGGGTCGAGTTGATTGCCTGACCGACCTCGCCAAGAGCGCGCAGCTCCTCGACCGATTGGGAAAGTTCGCGGGTGCGCGCCTGCACTTCGTCGAACAAGCGCACGTTTTCAATGGCTATCACCGCCTGATCAGCAAATGTCGTCACAAGCTCAGTCTGTTTCTCGGAAAACGCCTGCACCCGATTGCGTAACAACGATAGCACACCGATCGGTGTGCCCTCGCGCACAAGTGGGACGCCGAGAATGGTCCGAAACGCCCCCAGTTTCTGGATGTCTGTCCAGGTGTATTCCGAGTCGTCCATGACATCGGGGATTTGGACGACTTTGCCCTCAAGCAACGCTCGTCCCATAACCGTTCCTCGCCCCGGCTCAACGGGCATATCCTTGGCGACTTTAATGAATTCATCCGGCAGACCGTAGAAAGCGGTCCGATAAAAGAGCTGTCCCTTCTGCCTGGTAATGGCGCCACCGTCTGCTCCGCAAAGTCGCACTGCCGATTCGACCAGCGTATTGAGCACTGTCTCAAGATCGAACGTCGAACGGCTGATGACCTTGAGGACCTCCGCAGTTGCGGTCTGCTGCTCCAGCGATTCGGCAAGCTCGCGGCTGCGTGCCTGCACCTCGTCGAACAAGCGCACGTTCTCGATAGCAATTACCGCTTGGTCGGCAAACGTGGTCACCAGCTCAATCTGCTTATCGGTGAACGGCTCTACTTTGTCGCGTCGCAGATTAATAGCGCCGATCGGCGTGCCCTCCCGCAACAGGGGAACCGCTAGGATGGTGCGGTGGCCCATCTCTCGAGCGTGGGCGCTGCCTTCTGGATATTCCTCCGTCTCGGCTTGAAGATCCGCCACATGGATTGGCCGCCGCTCCAGCAAGCAACGCCCACTGGCCGTGCCGCGAACGGCGGGGATCGAGTACCCAAGCGGCGCAGAGAGCGGCCCATAATGGGCGCCTACCTCCAAAGCGTCGTCCTGGAGCCGCAGGATGCCTACGTTCTCGGCACCGCAGAGCATCGAAGCGGTCTTGACCAGGGCGTTGAGCACCGGCTGTAGCTCGGTCGGGGAATTTGAGATCACGCGCAGCACATCGGCGGTCGCCGTCTGCTGCTCCAACGATTCCCGCAACTCGTTCAGCAGCCGGGCGTTCTCGATCGCGATGACAGCCTGTTTGGCAAAATTCGCCAGTAGCTCGATTTGCTTATCCGCGAATGGCCCGGCCTCCTGACGGAAAATGGTGATAGCTCCGATCAGTTCATCTTCGTGCAACATGGGCACGCTGAGCACACTCCGGTACCCTCCCAAATCGGCTGCGGAGGTTAGAAACGGATCGCCTTCGGCGTATCCTGGCAATTGCGTAAGGTCCGTGGTCTGTGCCGGCTGCTTCGTCTGTGCCGCCCGCCACAGGCTCGAACTCGGACTGGGATGGAGGATTCCGCCGCGCGCCTCGGCATACGAAGGTGGTGCGTTGTGCATCGCCACAGCGCGGAAACCGTCGCTGTCGCACAAGAAAAGGTTGCCGAACTTGGCCCCACAGATGCGCACGGCGTTCTGTAGAATGGTCCGAAAAACCGGCTCCAGATTGCCGGGCGAGCTCGAGATGACCCGCAGCACCTCGGCCGTCGCCGTCTGCTGCTCCCGCAACACGCTCAACTCGCGGGAGGTCGCCTTCTCCTGCTCCAGCGCCTCCCTTAGCTCGCGGGCGAGCAGCGCGATCTTCCTTTTGTCACTGAGCCGGGGCGCTCGCGTGGTCGCGGCACGGCGCGGCTTTGCCGCTCTGCGTTGCTTCGTTTTCTGGCCGCTCGTTCGATTCATTGCCACCTGATGCCCCAATGTCCTGCAGACCGCCGCTGGTCGGCCGACCGGCATGGCTTGCGCCTATCGCATCGACGGGGGTCCGATGCGCGGGAGCTGCCTCCTTCGGCCGCCAGGACCGCGGGCCAAGCGGCTCGCGGATGCGGCCCTGCCCTGGAGCGGCTATGGCGCTGTCCACTGGGCGGGTATTCTACACCTAGCAGCGGCAGAGTGGATGGCTCGCCGGGGCTGAAGCCCGCTCTTGGGCCGCGTGGCCTAGATGGGTGTCCTGGGCTCTGGATGTCACGCGAGGGCACGGAGGTCCTTTGTTGGCACGCCCCGGAAAAGCGCGTGAGGCGCCAGAGAACTGGCAGATGTCGGAATCTGTAGCCCGTCGCCAGCCTCTACGCAAAGGAGGTGCACGATATTCTTTGGGCCTGCCGCTCTCTTCGTTCAGGACGATCGAGATCAGGCGCCTCTGCCGAGGCACCCCTTCGATCCATGAAGATGACTGCTGACCACATCCAGAAACCACAACCGGAGGAGAATGCTCACATGCCAGCCAATCTGATCCAAAAGGACGTGATAACCCGTCTGGCCGCCCGTGCCGCCGGCCTGGATAATCGCGAGGGTGACTCGCGCCTGAAGCAGATAGCCAATCGCCTCCTCATCGACCTGATGGTCGCCATCGACGACCTCGACATCTCGATGGACGAGTTCTGGACCGGCGTTGCCTATCTCACTCAGGCGGGCAAGCAAAACGAATTCGGACTGATCGTGCCGGGCGTCGTGCTTGAGCATTTTCTCGATCTGCGACTCGACGAGGCCGAGCGGCTTGCCGGGCTCGCCGGCGCCACCGCGCGCACCATCGAGGGGCCGCTCTACATCGCCGGCGCGCCGCTTTCGAAGGGCGAGGCGCGGCTCGACGACGGCACCGACGACGGCGAGGTCCTGTTCATGGAAGGCCAGGTCCGCGACGTCTTGGGCAAGCCGATCGCTGGCGCCGTTGTCGACGTCTGGCACGCCAACACGATGGGCAACTACTCGCATTTCGATCCAACGCAGGCCGCCTACAACCTTCGTCGACGAATCGAGACAGACAAGGACGGCCGGTACCGGTTCCGCTCGATGCGGCTACGCCTGTCCGCCCGGCAGCCAGACCGAGAAGTTGCTGCAGGCGCTGGGCCGCCATGGCAACCGGCCGGCGCACGTGCACTTCTTCGTCACCGCTGCCGGCTACCGCAAGCTCACGACCCAGATCAATATCGAGGGCGACAGATATCTGCACGACGATTTCGCCTTCGGCACCCGCGACGAACTGATCCCGCGCGTCGAGCGCGTTACCGACGCACGTGAGATCCATAAGGCTGGCCTCAACAGGCCGTTCGCGCGCATCCACTTCGATTTTGTTGTGAATAAAGAGGTCTCCGGCGCGCCAACCACGACAGTTACCCGCGAGCATGCGGAAGCCGCCTGAGGGAGCATCGGGCCCGGGCCGGTTCCCGCTCTCGCCCCTCCAGCGCCAAAGGCGCTCGGCCTCGCGGTGCCTGTCTCCATGCAGCTCCTCGCCGACGAGGTGATCGAATAGAGATACTTTTTGCTGCGGTGCATGAGTCGGCTTCTGGCACTGAACTGCCAATCCGGCATGTCCGCTCTTACGGTGAGTTTCGGGGGCTAAGCAGACAACGAGCGGACTTGCCGAAAATGGCGATAATGACCCACAACGGACATCCACGTGATTTGCAGACTGTGACCACACGCTGTGCGACGGGGCATCCTCGGGAGATCGTCGCTGGTGATGGCGCCATAATGTCGGCATCTCCTATGTGGCGTATGATCAGAGAGCTCATTCGTGAAGGCGTCGGTTGCCGTTCAGGTTCTCTCTCATCTGGCTCAGGCCGACTAGCATGACGCTCAGGATGCCAGAATCGATGCCGTTGGCCATAATGTGATGCAGCTTGACCCTGTAGCGATCGATGTCACGCAGGACAGACTCGGCGGCCGGGGTCAGTACCAGACGCCAAATGCGTCGATCCTCCGGATCGGTAGACCGCTCAACCAGGCCCAGCGCTTCCAGCCGGTCGACGACGCGGCCAATCGTGATCGGAGACAGCCCGACGACGCCAGCGAGTTCGTTCTGGCACATGCTCGGCCGACGCTCCAGCCCCGCCAGAACCGCCCACTCAGTCCGCGTCATCCCTCGGAAATGCGCCATGTGGTCGGCATAAGTCAGCATCTGGCGCACGACATCGTAGAGCGGGAGCAAGAAATCGTTTTCGAGCTTCGTGCGCATCGCTAGCCGAATTCCTCCGACGACGGTGTCGGGGTGAGGAGCGAATCCGGCGTTGCGCCTTGCGCTGGACCGGCTTGAGGCTTGTCGCTATTCACGACCGTCCCGTGCAAGATCGAATATAAAGACGCCTTCGTGGTTGGTGGGGCGCTCGAGCACTTCCGGGTGCCGCAGGGTGCGAGCGGCGTCGTGATAGCCGGCGCGCCAGTGCTCCTCCATGCTCGCGCGCGAGAAGTCGTAATCCTTCGAATGGCCTTCGTAATTTTTCGCGCGATAGATCAGGTGCACGATGTTGTAAACCT
>WNFJ01126538.1_pt1 | contig 12807 bp, 14 predicted proteins | sample 5400461 | NCBI WGS metagenome assembly WNFJ01 (sample SAMN13153349, study PRJNA577476) | soil metagenome | isolation source: 115 cm saprolite on Douglas fir-dominated hillslope | place: USA:California | collected 2013-09-17 | reverse complement strand
ACTTCGTGCGGTCCATCGCGTACCGGAGCGAAGTGCAGCCCTGGTTCGAGCGCCTCCTCTACACGCCGTTCCTCTCCGCCCTGCGCGGTGCGGCGGCGCGCGTGCGTCAGGTTCAAGCGGGATCGCTCCACCTGTATCTGGCGTACATGACGATCACGCTCCTGGCCTTGTTGGTCGTCGCGAGGTGGTCTCGATGACGGCGGACGTCATGATGGCGGCGGCTCAGGGACTCCTCGCGCTCTTCCTGGCGCCGGGCGTGGTTGGGCTGGTTCGCTGGCTCAAGGCCCGGCTGCAGAACCGACGCGGCGCTCCCCCCTGGCAGCCGTACTGGGAGCTGCGCAAGCTCTTCCAGAAAGAGGTCGTGGTCTCCCGCCACGCGTCGTGGCTCTTCCACCTGGCCCCGTTCGTGGTGTTCGCCAGCACGCTGGCCGTTGCCGTCATCGTTCCGGTGCTGGCGGTACCGTTGCTCGTGGACCGCATCGGCGATCTCCTGGTGGTCGTCTATCTCCTCCTGCTCGGCACGTTCTTCTTGGCGCTGGCCGGCCTCGACCCCGGCTCGGCGTTTGGCGGGATGGGGGCGAGCCGCGAGGTCACGGTGGCCGCGCTGGCCGAGCCCACGCTGGCGGTGGCGATTTTTGCGCTCGCCCGCAGCGCGGGCTCCACCAATCTCGGCGAGATCGCCGCGCGCACCATGGCCGATCCGCTGTCCGCGGCGAGCCCCGGTCACCTGCTCGCCTTCGCGGCGCTCTTCATCGTGATGCTGGCCGAGACCGGCCGTCTACCGATCGACAACCCCGCCACCCACCTCGAGCTGACGATGATCCACGAGGCCATGGTCCTTGAATACTCGGGTCGCTACCTCGCCCTCATCGAGTGGGCAGCGGCCCTCAAACTCCTGGTGTTCTTCACCCTGCTCGGCAATCTCTTCGTGCCGTGGGGCTTGGCGCGGGCGCTCACGCTCGAGGCGGTCATGACGGCAGTTGGCGTCTTCGCAGTGAAGGTGGTGGTCCTGGCGGTGGCCGTCGCCGTCCTCGAGACGCGGGTGGCCAAGCTCCGGCTCTTCCGGGTGCCCGAGCTGCTGAGCGCCTCCTTCGTGCTCGCTCTGCTCGCGGTTACGTCATCCTTCCTGCTCAGGTAGGGGCCGTGGACGCGACCTTTTCCCAGCTCGCGATGCTCGGCTCGAGCCTCATGCTGATCTTCGGTCTCATCCTGCTCTGGCGTCGCCGCGTGCCCGCCTACATCAACGCCTTCACGGGCCAATCGGTCGCGCTGGCCGGTGTGGCGGGGGCAACGGGGTACTTCGGCACCGAGTCCGAGCTCTACTGGGTGGCCGCTTTTGTCCTCCACCTCAAAGGCCTCGTGATCCCGTCGCTCCTCCGCCGAATGGGGCGGCGCTTCGCGAGCGAGCGCGAGCTGGATCCCTACGTGAACACGGCGACCTCGCTCCTCCTGGCCGGGTTGCTGGTGCTCTTTGGCTACGCGGTCATGCGCCCTCTCGTCGTCACAAGCCAGTTGCCGACCCGCGCCAGCATGGCCCTGGCGATGGGACTGATTCTGGTGAGCCTGTTCGTCATCATCACCCGCAAGAAGGCGCTCACGCAGGTCGTGGGCTTCCTCATGCTCGAGAACGGCATCGCCCTGCTCGCCATCCTCGGCACGTACGGGATCCCGCTCATCGTCGAGCTGGGCGTGTTCCTCGATGCGCTGCTGGGGTTCCTCGTGATGCAGATCTTCGTCTATCGCATCCACGAAACGTTCGAGACCATCGATGTCGAGCAGCTCAGCCGGCTCCGGCACTGAGGCGTCGTGGCGAGCCTGCTCCTGCTCCTGACCCCGCCGGTGCTGAGCGCCGCGCTCGCGGCCGTGGTCCGCCCCTATCGGCGGGCCGTCGGCTGGGCGAACGCGCTTCTGTCCCTCGTCTCCATCGGCGGTGCGCTCGCCCTCTGGGCGCACGTGCTGGCTGGGCAGGTGGTCACGTCGGGCCCGGGGGAGTTTCTTCGCGTCGACGCGCTGTCCGCCCTGCTGGGGTTCGGCGTGAGCGTGGTCGGCGCCCTGGCCGCCTGGCTCGGCCCCGGGCTCAGCCGCGGAGAGGACTACGACGCCACCCAGACCCGCCGCTTCCGGATCTTCGCGAACCTCTTTACCTTCACCATGCTGTTCGCGGTCAGCACGAGCAGCGTCGGCTTCATGTGGATCGCCATCGAGGCGACCACGATTACGTCAGCCGTGCTGATCCCGCTCCACCTGAGCAAGGCCTCAGTGGAAGCGTCCTGGAAGTACATCCTGCTCAGCTCGGTGGGCATCGCGCTGGCCTTTGCCGGCACCGTTCTCGCCTACGTGGACTTCGTGGCGATCGTCGGCCGGCAGGATGCGGCCCTCAACTGGCCGGTGCTCGTGGCGGCGGCGCCCTCGCTCCACCCGGAGGTGATGCGGCTGGCGTTCGTCTTCGTCCTCGTCGGCTACGGAACCAAGGCGGGGCTGGCACCGATGCACACGTGGTTGCCCGACGCCCACGCCGAAGCGCCGGCGCCGCTCTCGGCGATGATGTCGGGAGTGCTGCTGGCAGTGGCGCTCTACGCGGTCATGCGCTGGGCGGCCGTGGCGAACGCGACGCTCGGGGCCGCGTTCACCGACCAGTTCCTCCTCGGCCTTGGGCTCCTGTCCTTGGGAATGGCTGCCTTTAGCCTCGTCCGCCAGCACAACTACAAGCGGTTGCTCGCATACTCGAGCATCGAGCATACCGGGCTGGTGTGCGTCGGGCTCGGTCTGGGCCCACTCGGCACGTTCGCCGCCATGCTGCACCTCCTGAACCATACGCTCGCCAAATCGATGTTGTTCTTCCTCTCCGGGCGGGTGCTGCAACGGTATCAGACCACGCGGATCGGCGAGGTGTCCGGACTGCTGCAGACGATGCCGGTGACGGGCGGCTTGTTCGCGGCCGGCCTCCTGGCGCTGGCCGGGCTGCCGCCCTTCGGGATCTTCATCTCGGAGTTCGCACTCCTGCGGGCGGGCTTCGCCGCGGGGCGCTTCTGGGCGATGGGGCTGGTCCTGCTGCTCCTCACGGTAGTCGCCTTCGTCGGGGTGATCGCCAACCTCAACCGCATGTTGTACGGCGCCCCTTCGACAGGGGTGCCGCGCGGAGAGCCCAGCCGCTGGCCGCTGGTGCCGCTCGCGCTCTGTCTTGCGGCCCTCGTCGTGCTCGGACTGACGATTCCATCCCCGCTCGAACGTCTGATCGCGGGGATCGTCGAGGGACTCGGGTCATGAGTCCCCTCGCCGAGGTTCAGACCGCGCTCATGACTGCCCTCGGCGGTCGTCTCCGCGAGGGGCGGATCATCCGCCGGAGCGAGCTCCACTGCGCCGCCAGCGTGGCGGATCTGCCCGTGGTGGCCGAATGCTTGCGCGCGCGGTTCCATGCCGAGCTCGTGCTGATGGTCGCCGCCGACCGTCGGTCGAGCGGAGATGGCTTTCACGTCCACTATCTGTTCGCGTCCCGCCGCTAGACCTGGCTCGTCCACGCCACCGTGGCGCTGCCCGCCCGCGATCCCGCGCTCGTGTCGCTGGCCACTTTTCACTATCCCGCGTCTCGGTTCGAGCGCGAAATTGCGGACCTCTTCGGGATCCCGGCCGCCGGCCACCCCGACCCGCGGCCGCTGGTGCGCCACGGCTTCTGGCCGGACGATTACTTTCCGCTCCGGAAGGACGCTGGAGTGCGGACGTTTCGGGACGACGGGCACCCGTTCCCCTTCCAGCAGGTCGGCGGCGAAGGGGTGTATGAGATCCCGGTGGGCCCGGTGCACGCTGGAGTCATCGAGCCGGGCCACTTCCGCTTCAGCGTGGTGGGCGAGACGATCATCGACATGAAGTCGCGCCTCTACTTCACGCACAAGGGCACGGAGAAGCTCTTCGAGGGCCGGACACCGCCGGAGGGGGTGGTGCTGGCCGAGCGCATCTCGGGCGACACGACGGTCGGGCACGCGCTCGCGTACTGCCAGGCCCTCGAGGCCTTGGCCAGCGCCGAGATCCCCGCTCGCGCCCGTTACCTTCGCGTGGTGCTTCTGGAGATGGAGCGGTTGTACAACCACATAGCGGATTTTGGCATGATCGCGAATGATACAGGGTTCGCGGCCGCCCACTCGCACTGCTTCCGCATCCGCGAGCGGCTGTTGCGGCTGAATAAACGGCTCACCGGCAACCGGCTGCTTCGAGGGGCGCTCGTCCCAGGGGGGCTCGTGCGCGACGTTCCGACAGACCTAGATCTGGTGAGCGAACTGGAGGCGATCCTGGCCGACTTCAACCAGATCGTCGAGATCACTCTGAGCAACACGCTGGTGGCTGACCGGCTCGAGGGGACAGGGCACCTCACCACGCAAACGGCCCGAGATCACGGGGTGCTGGGCTTCGTCGCGCGGGCCTCCGGGCTCGACATTGACGCCCGGCGGGACCACCCATTCGCTGCCTATGAGGAGTTGGCGTTTCGGGTTCCCGTGCTCGAGTCCGGCGATGTCAAGGCCCGCACGCTCGTGCGGGTCGAGGAGGTGCACGAGGCCGTCGGGCTCATTCGCCAGGCGCTCGAGCGCAGGGGGGGTGGTCCTCTCGCCGTGCCCCTCGGACCGCTCCCTGCGTTCGAGCCGGCGTTCACGCTGGTCGAGGGCTGGCGCGGGACCATCATTCACTGGGTCATGGCGGACGCCGCGGGACGGCTCGAGCGAGTCAAGGTGCTCGACCCGTCGTTCCTGAACTGGCGCGCGTTGTCGTATGCTCTCCTCAAGAACATCGTTCCTGACTTCCCGCTCTGCAACAAGTCGTTCAATCAGTCCTACTCGGGGAACGACCTCTGAGACGGCTTTCCGCGGCACATCTCTTTCTGCGGCACGTCTAAGGTCGTGTGACACGATGGTGAGAGCCGGCCTGCCGGAACCCGTGCCATCCGTGTGCAGGTCGATCTGCGGCGAGGGTCGTCCTACCGCAAGATCTGCTCGCCCGGCTCCAGCCGCCTGATTCGTCAGTAATCGACCCAATCGGCTGAGCAAGTAACCCGAGGCGCGCCTTCTCAGAGCGCGCGCCAAAAAATAGGGCGGGAGATTGTGCTGATGACGCCGCTAGCGAGAATCTTGCTCGTCGAGGACGCCTCGGTGGACACCCAAAACCGGCCATAGATCGACACGTCAAAACCGGCCATAGAGGGTAGGCGCTCAAGACGTTGACGCGGCGGGAGGGGCTGTGGCCCCTCTCGCCAGCATGACCAACATCTTGAGCGACGCGAAGAAACAGCAAGTCATAGCTCTCGGGCAGTTAGGCTGGACGCTCCGGCGCATCGAGCAGGCGACGGGCGTGCGGCGCGAGACGGCCGGTGCCTACCTCAAGGCCGCCGGGCTCGCCGTGCGGCCGCCCGGGCGGTGGGGCCACCCGGCGGCAAATCCGGCCAAAGGGGTGTCCACCGACCTCGGGCTGCTGCCGCCAGGGGTGACGGGCCCACTGACGTGGCCTCCCCCCGGGCGCGCGCCGGCTGCCAGCGCGTGCGAGCCCTATCGCGAACTGATTGAGCTCGCTCTTGCCCGCGGCCGCGACGCCATGGCGATCTACCGTGATCTCGTCGACGATCACGGTTTCCCCGCCAAGTACGTCAGCGTCCGCCGCTTCGTCCTCAAGCTCCGCGGGGCGCGCCCGGCGGAGGCCCACGCCGTCATCGTCACCGCTCCCGGGGAAGATTATGGTGAGCTCCGCGTTATGTTGAGTAGCCCGGTTGGCCTCGGCTAAGACCTCGCCGGCTCGTCGTTCTCCATCGCTCCGACTTCCATAATTCCCTCCGCTGAGGCGGGGTATCTTTCCCGCCCACCCAGGAGGGGTCCCATGTTCTCCCGCTTTTACGCGTCCCGCTCCCACCGTCAGCACTATCGCGAATCGCCCCACAAAGCCCGCATCGATCATGTCGCCGCGGCCCTGGTGGCCCGACGGTATCTCGATGTGGTGATCGCCCAGCACCTGCATGAGTGGCTCCAGTTGACGCGCTACTTCGATGCGCGGGGGATCGCGCTGCCCTCCAGCGTGCGCGCCCCCGAGGTGCGAGCCTACCTGACGCAGCGGCTGCCCCACGGGAGCGCCAGTCGTCGGCGCGTCATCCTGGCATCGGCGCGCATTTTTCTGGAGACCGATCGGCACGGAGACTTTCGCCGCCGAATCGGTGGCCCGCCAGTGCGACCGGTCGGCGCCTGGTTCGCGGCCGCGGTGGAGGCCTACAGTCTGTTCCTCCGCCGACATCGTGGTCTCGCCGACCGCACCGTGCGTAAGCGGGCCTGGCAGCTGGGCCAGTTCGGGGAGTTCTTGGAGCAGGGCGGGGTGACGTCGATCGCGCAGATCCAGGCCACGCATATCCAGCGATTCTGTACTCGCCTCCCGCAAGGCCCCGCGACCCGACTCACCTACGGAGTCACGCTCCGAAGTGTTCTGCGCTGGGCATATGTCGAGGGACTGGTGCCGGCCGACCTCAGCGCGGCCGCGATCTCCGCCCGCCACCACCGCCACCGTGGCGTACGCGACGTGCTCAGTGACGACGAGCTCGCCCGCCTGCTGGCCGCGGTGGATCGATCCTCCGCCATCGGCCGTCGGGATTATGCGGTATTGATGTTGGCAGCCCGCTACGGCCTGCGCCCCTCGGACATCCGGCAGCTGCGTCTCGAGGACATCCGGTGGCGGCAGGGTCTCATCTCCATCCGGCAGGCCAAGACTGGCCGCCCGCTTGTCCTGCCGCTCCTTTCGGACGCCGCGGCCGCGCTGATCGCGTACCTGCGCGACGGACGGCCACCGACCCCCGCCCGCCAGCTCTTCATTCGGCACCGCGCCCCGTTCGAGCCCTTCGTCCCCGCCAATAATCTGAACGCGATCATGCGTACTGCGCTCCACCGAGCCGGACTCGCCGCGCGGCCCGGCCGCCGCGGCCTGTATCTGTTCCGCCACACCCTGGCGACTCGCCTCCTGGCGGCGGAGTGTCCGATCAAGACCATTGGCGATGTGCTGGGCCACGTCTCGTCGGACACGACGATGGAGTACGCGAATATCGATCTCCACGGGTTGCGCCGGGTCGCTCTCTCCGAGGCGGAGGTGTGCTCATGACGCCGCCCACCCCGGAGCCATACCCGGACTTCTCTTCGCCGGTGGCGTCGGCGCTCCGACGCTTTCTCGAGTTCAAGCGCGCCGCCGGGTACCGGTACCACGGGGAGAGGGAGGAGCTCGCTCGGCTTGATCGGTTCCTCATCACCCACCTCGCGGCGGACGACCCCGTCATCTCCCTGGACGTCGTTCGCGCCTACGTGGCGCGACGCGGCCAGGAGTCCGACTCCACGCAGGGGAACCGCCTGAGCCTCATTCGGCAGTTCTGCCGGTTCCTGGCCCTCGAGCAGCCCCGTACCGCTATCCCCGGTCCACGTTTTCTCGGCATCTATCGGCGCACGTTCCTTCCCCGCGTCCTCACGCGCGCGGAGGGCCGGCGGTTCCTTCAGGCCTGCGGGACCCTGGCTCCCGGTCGGTGCTCGCCCATCCGCACCACGGTCCTGGGGACCGCCTTGGTGCTGCTCTATCTCACGGGATTGCGCGCCGGCGAGGCGCTGCGCCTTACCGACGCCGATGTCAATCTGGATGCCGCTGTCCTTCGCGTGCGCGGCACGAAGTTTGGCAAGTCCCGGTTGGTCCCGGTGGCGCTCGATGTCGTCGCCCGGTTGCGCGCTGGCCGCGCGGTTGTCGCGCGTCACTTCGGCCCCCGCGCTCCTGACGCGCCGTTCTTTCCCGCCCCGTCCGGAGGCCGCTACTCCATCACCGCGCTGCAGACGGCATTTCATCACGTGCTCAGCGCCGCTGGCGTTCCCCGCTGGAGCGGCGGTCGATCGCTGCGCCTGCACGATTTGCGGCACTCGTTCGTGGCCCTTCGTCTCCTGCTGTGGTGTGAGCAGGACGAGGATTTGGCGGTGCGGTTGCCAGGGCTGGCCACCTACTTGGGGCACGTTGGTCTGAGCAGCTCCCAGCGCTATTTGCAGCTCAGTCACGATCTGGTGGGAGAGATTACGCGCCGCCACGAGGCGCGCTTTGGCTACCTCATCACCGACGGGAGGCCGTCATGACGAGCCCAGCCCTCGCGCCCCTCGTCACCGCCTTCTTCGTCCGCCATCTCGCGGCCGAACGCAACGTCAGCCGGCACACCATCGCGGCGTACCGCGACACGCTGAAGCTGCTGCTGCGGTTTGTGCGCGACCAGTTCCATCGACCCGTCACCGCGCTCCGGCTTGACGATCTCACCCCAGAGCTGATCCTGCAGTTTCTCACGCATCTGGAGGAGGTCCGCCGCAACACCGTGCGGACCCGCAATGCCCGCCTGGCTGCGATCCACAGCTTCTTTCGCTATGTCGTCGACCGCGATCCCGCCCTCGCCATCCTCTGCCAGCGAGTGCTCGCCATTCCCGTCAAGAAAACCTCGCGCCCGGTGCTCGGCTACCTGACCGAAGCCGAGCTCGCGCACCTCCTCGCTCAAGTCGACCGCTCGACGTCCGCTGGCGAGCGCGATTATCTCCTGCTGGCCCTGCTCTACGACACCGGGGCGCGCATTGAAGAGCTCTTGGAGCTCACGCCCAGGGCGTGTCGACTGGACGCCCCACCCTACGTCAGGATTCGGGGGAAGGGCCGTCGCGAACGCCTCTGCCCGCTCCTGCCTCAAACGGCTCGGCTCATCCGCCGGTTCCTCGCCACCACCGGCCGCGTCTCGGATAGTGCGACACCGCTCTTGTGTAACCGCCGGAGCGAGCGACTCACCCGTCACGGCGCGCGGTATCTCCTGGGCAAATACCTGCGGCGCGCCCGCGCTTCGATGTCGACGCTCAACCGGCCCGGGATCAGCCCGCACACGCTGAGGCACACGCGGGCGATGCATCTTCTCCAGGCGCGGGTCCCGCTGGTCACGATCAAGGACTTCCTCGGCCACGCCGACGTGAAGTCCACGGAGGTCTACGTCGAGATCGACCTCGCCATGAAGCGGGAAGCGCTGACGCTGGTCGGATCCCCCGCGTCGGTGCCAAGACGCGGTCGCCTGCCCGAAGACCTCCTCAACTGGCTGGAATCCCTGTAGGGGGGAATTATGCGGGATCACGACGAGAAAGAGGTGGCCCCACGCGCACTTCTTGATGCACTCAACATAACGCGGAGCTCACCATAATCTTCCTTATGGAAAGCTTTCCATAAGGAAGAAGGCCAAGTCGACTACACCCAGGGGCCGATGGTGCGGCATCCCGTCACGCGGACGTATCGCCGCACACGGCTCTTCGTCTTCACCCTCGGCTACAGCCGCAAATGCGTCCGCCTGCTGACCTTCGCGTCGAGCACACGCCGCTGGGCCGAGCTGCACGAAGAGACGTTTCGCCGGCTCGGGGGAGCGGTCAGGGTCGTCGTGCTCGACAACTTACGCGAGGGCGTGCTGAAGCCGGACATCTACGATCCCACGCTGAATCCGCTCTATCGCGACATGCTCGCGCACTACGGCGCCGTCGCGCTGCCGTGTCGGGTGGCCGACCCTGATCGAAAGGGGAAGGTGGAGTCGGCGATCGACCACACGCAAGGTGCGCTCCGGGGCCTGCGCTTCGAGGCGCTGGCGGAGGGCCAAGCCTACCTCGACCGCTGGGATGCGCGCTGGGCGGACACCCGCATTCACGGCACCACCAAGCGCCAGGTCGCCGCCATGTTCGCCGAGGAGCGTCCGGCGCTCCTTCCCCTGCCGGTCGAGCCGTTTCGCTACTACCAATTCGGGACGCGGATGGTCCACCTCGACGGCGCCGTCGAGGTCGAATACGCCTACTACCCCGCGCCGCCCGGCTGGCTCGGTCACGCGGTCACGGTCCAGTGGGACGGCGGGCACGTCCGGCTCCTCGATCCCGCGACCGGCACGCTCCTGCGGGAACACCGCCGCCAGGCGCCCGGGCACCGCGCCAGCTCCCCTGAGGATCGACCGCCCCGCACCCCGCCCACCACGCTGACGCTGCTCGCGCAGGCCACCCGCGCGGGCGCCCAGATCGGCACGCTCTGCGCGGCCATTCATCGTCACGACGGAGAAGCCGGCGTGCGCCGCCTCCTCGGGGTCCTCAGCCTCGTGAAAATCCACGGGCCCGCGGTGGTCGAGGACGCCTGCGCCGCCGCGCTGGAGTGTGAAGTCGCCACCTATCGCTTCGTCCGGCGCTACCTCGAGCGGCACCCGGCGGCGCCCCTCACGCTCCGCCAGGTCGATCCGCTCATCCGCGACCTCACCCAGTACCGCGACCTCATCGCGCGCAAAACCCAGGAGGAGCGTCCGACATGAACCTCGTCGAGCTGCAGCGTGCCCTCCGCCAGCTCCGCTGCTCCGGCATGGCCGCCGGCCTCGAACCACGGCTGCTGGAGGCCCAGACGGAGAAGCTCGCCCCCATCGACTTCCTTTCCACGCTCGTCCAGGACGAGCTCCAGCGCCGCCAAGACCGGCTCCTCGATCGCCGGATGAAACAGGCCGGCTTCCGCGAGCGGGGCAAGATGCTCGACACCTTTGACTTCGACTTCAACAAGAAGATGAATCGGCGCCTCGTCTTCGAACTCGCCACCGGCCGCTTCGTCACCCAGCACGAGGACGGACTCTTCCTCGGCCCGCCCGGCACGGGCAAGAGCCACCTGGCCCAGGCGATCGGCGTCGCGGTGATCCAGCACGGCCACCGCGTCCTCTACCGCGAGGCCCACGTCCTGCTCGAGGACCTCGCCGATGCCCAGCTTGCCGGCACCCGCAAGGACTACCTCGCGCACGTCACCACCGTCCCGCTCCTGCTCATCGACGACCTCGGCATGCGACGGCTCCCGCATACGGCGGCCGAGGATCTCCTCGAGATCGTCATGCGCAGGTATGAACGCGCGTCGACGCTGATGACGTCAAATCGCCCAGTGGAGGATTGGGGGAAGCTCCTCGGCGATGTCGCGGCCGTCACCGCGCTGCTCGATCGGCTGCTCCATCACGCCCACATCCTCACGTGCGGCCCGAAGAGCTGGCGGACGCGGCTTCAGGGCGACCAAGCGCCACGATCTCACCAGGGGGGGCTATCGTGGTATCCCCCGGGACAGCCGCGTCGCGATTGACTCTCGCCGCCGCTCGACACCTCGGCGCCGGGGATCCACTTCGTCACGCCCCTTGCTCTTTCAGGAAGGAACGCGCTACAACACACCCGGGCTTGGGCGCTCGCCCGATGGCCGGTTTTGGCCTGTCCACGTATGGCCGGATTTGAGATGTCCACCGGGGGAGGACGAGATCGAGGTCCTCGACGCCATAACCGAACATCTCGAACGCGAAGGGTATGCCGTGATTCGGGCCGTCGATGGCGAGAAGGCGTTTCGGAGGGCTCATAACGAGCGCCCGGACCTCGTCCTCCTCGACATCGGGCTGCCCGGCCTCAGCGGTCTCGATGTGCTCCAACGTCTTCGTGAAGACCACCCACGGGTGAGTAGGCGTCGCCGAAGACATGGCTGTGAGCGCCCGTGAGCACCCGCTGGCCACCTGGAGTAAACTAGCCCGCACCACTGTGAGGGGAACTTACCGACATCTCGGCCACGAAATGCTCGGCGAACTCAAGGGAGAATCCGGCCATGATCAACAAGAAGAGCGCGAACGGCAGCATCGTGGAGCGGGTACACACCGTGGTCACTCAGACGTCCAAGGAAATACAGCACTTCGGCACGATTTCGAGGCTGCCGATCGCGCTCGAGGCTTCCGATTATCTCCTGCTGGCCCTGCTCTACGACACCGGGGCGCGCATTGAAGAGCTCTTGGAGCTCACGCCCAGGGCGTGTCGACTGGACGCCCCACCCTAGCTGCACCTGCTGTTCGACAAGCACTTCAAGGAGCAGAGCGAGCTGGTGGACGCACTGGCCGAGCGTGTCCAGGCGCTCGGCGGGGTCAGTGTTGCCATGGCACATGACGTGGCCGAGATGACGCTGGTTCCGCGCGTGCCGCGTGGGCGAGAGGCCGTGCCCGTGCAGATCTCCAGGCTGCTGCATGCGCACGAGATCATCCTGAAGGAAGCGCGCGCAATGGCGCGGCAGGCGGCCGAGGCGGGGGACGACGGAACAAACGATCTCCTGGTCGGCGACGTGATCCGGACCAACGAGATGCAGGTCTGGTTCCTCGGCGAGCACCTGGTGGAGGCATCCGCGCCGCGATAGAGATCACCCTCGCGCGACAACGCCGACCGAAGATGTGATGGCGCCGCGCCAAAGGAGAACCAAGATGATGATCGGGATGGCGTGCGCATCGTTGCGCGTCCTGCTTCTAGGCGTCAGCGTCGCGAACGCGCCGCTCGGGACCAACCCAGCAGGAGCTGGACGACGCGTCCTCTAACACGCGCGACTGGCTCTGCGCGATGCACAACAGAGCGAGGCGATGATGGATTTCCAACTGCTCGACGCGTACTGGCGTGCGGCCAACTACCTCACGGTCGGCCAGATCTATCTGCAAGACAATCCGCTCCTGCGCGAGCCGCTCCGGCCCGAGCACGTCAAGCCACGGCTCCTCGGACACTGGGGGACATCCCCCGGCCTCAGCTTCATCTACGCGCATCTGAATCGGCTCATCATCGAGGCGGGCGTCGAGATGATTTACCTCGCGGGTCCGGGCCACGGTGGACCCGCGATCCTGGCCAATGTCTACCTGGAAGGCACGTATTCGGAGATCTATCCGAACGTCTCGCAGGATGCCGACGGCATGCGCCGGCTCTTCCGACAGTTCTCGACGCCCGGAGGCGTGCCCAGCCACGTGAGCGT
>WNFJ01201096.1_pt1 | contig 12808 bp, 11 predicted proteins | sample 5400461 | NCBI WGS metagenome assembly WNFJ01 (sample SAMN13153349, study PRJNA577476) | soil metagenome | isolation source: 115 cm saprolite on Douglas fir-dominated hillslope | place: USA:California | collected 2013-09-17 | reverse complement strand
CAACTTTCGCACTATGGATAATGTTCTTGCTTGGAAGGCACGCAATATTAGGGCAAGAGCCGCCAATATACTTGCGATCGACGAGGGCGACGCGCTTTCCCTCTGCAGCAAACGTCCACGCAGCGATGGTCGAGCCCGTGCCACCCCCGAGAATCACCAGATCAATTTCTTCTGGCTGCGTCTTTTCAAGTACCTGAGCGGATGAGGTGTTTTCCGTGTTCTTCATGCGGATTTTCCTTTCCGAGCGACAGGTTCACTCTTGGCTTGCATTGATTTCACGAGAGCAGCAGACGACGCTCCTTCCAGTGACAGTCCGTAGCCAACTTCTCGCACGATGCGTTCCTTCAAGGGCTGGATGAAATGCACGCGGGTGTTGCGGCGTGTCACTTCCGGAGCCTTCAGGTACAGCTCGGCCAATTCCCGCGCCCGGCTGAGCGCCTTGCCGTTCGGCACAACTTCGGCAACCACTCCCCATTCGTGTGCGCTACGCGCTGTCAGCGGCTGTGGGTTCAGCAGGAACGCCTCCGCTCGTCCCGCTCCAGCGCGATAGCTCCAGGTGGTAAAGATTCCGTCGCCGGGCGCAACGCCCGCGGAGAAGTGGGCCACATCCTGGAAGGTCGCACCATCCGCCGCCACAATTACACTGGCAAGTAGCGCGTAGTCGGAGTGCACGTGGGCACGTCCCTCGATAGCCGCGATGACCGGCACGCGTATGTTGGCTATATTTTCCAAAACCTGAACGCCTTCATCATGAACTTGGCTCCACACGCCGGGATCGGCGACGTCGCCAAAAGATGACCAAGCGACGTCGATAATGAAGTCCCCACCGGCGCCCGTAAGGATTACGATCTTGTTCGCTCGATCTTGCGAAATCCGGTAGAAGGCATCGACAAATTCCGTGTGAGATTGCGCGGTCATAATGAACGGCCCGCCGTTGGTGTGAAATTCAGCAACCAGCACGCCTTTGTTATCTCGTGTCAGCTTTAGGTTCTGATAAGCATTGAAGTAGTCACTCTGAACTTGCATCGTATTCTCCTCTCTGTGATGCCCTGACTGCGTTCACCCGAATGTGTTATTGCGAGGTCAGCACATTGCACTCAGGTGGCCACAACGAGACCGCCTGCGGCACGAATGACCTCCCCGGTGATCCAAGCTGATTCGTCTGACGCTAGGAACACTGCCAGCGGGGCGATATCCGTGACGCGACCGAGCCGGCCGAGCGGCGTCTTCCCAGCCAGATCGGCGCCGGCACCACCCTCAAAGGTCCCCGCGGCTACATTGCCTTCGGTTTCTGTATGACCGGGAGCGATGGCGTTGGCTCCCCACTCCGTACCGCTGGACATGGGATCCCCGCTCGAAAGGATCATGCGTGGTTCGCCGGCCGTGGCGTCTCGCGGCAAGCGATGAACAACAGCCCGCCGAGAATAGCCACGTTCTTGCTGAAGTTGACAAGTTGGACCTGGAACTGTGGGCCGGAGTAGGCCCAGAAGTTGTGTGCGATCAGGGTCGCAGGAACCAGGAAGAGAAATAGGATCAATGCCGCCAAACGCTCCCGGAACCCCACGAGAAGGGCAACTCCCGCGAGAACCTGGGCAAGCCGGCCCACCATCATGAAGAGCGGGGCCGCCTGTTCCGGAACACCTCGTTCGACCATCTCCTGTGCGGCCCGGGACTGATCGATCACGCCAAAGCCATTCAACAGGAAAATCAGGGCGATCAAGGCACGGCTCACGGGCAACCCGTAGCGCCTCACTGGTTCGGGGAGCATCTCAGCTTCTCCATCGGGTGACTTGGTCCCATCAGCGATTCTGCGATTTTTGGGTGACGACAGGGGGCTGAGCCGAGCCGGCACACTCCCCGGTGGGACCGCCGCACAAGTGCTGGGTCGTCGCCGGGTTCCGTGCGATGTACCGATCGGTCACCATGTAGCCGACTGTCATGGCGACCACGAGCAGGGCTCCAACCAGCTTGGGCGGACTGGGAACCGGGATGTCGAACCAGCGACAGCCAGCACCGATCATGAGTCCAACGACAAGGCCGAGCAGGATCTTACTCATCGCGTTTCCTCCTTCGGGTGCGGGTAGATGAGGTGAGAGGTCCGTGGGGGTGTATCCCCAACATGGAAGGCGCGAGCCCGGTCCTCGACGGCTCGGTCAGCGATGGTCCCCCGCTGATGCTGCCGGCGGTGCTCGACCCAGGACTCAACCAGGAAGGTCTCGACGTAACGGCTCGGATCCGCAGCGTCACGGAACACGCCCCACTGGATCGCTCCGTCTCGCCGCCGCACGCGGCCCAAGGCGTGCATCGCTGTCGCGAAGTCATTTCCACGGCCGGGATCGACACGGTATTCCACTGTCACCAGGACTGGTCCCTCATCAGCCTGCGGCTCAATCTCGATCCGGGGCTCGGGCCAATGCAGGGAAGGCCGAAGATCGAGGGTGGCCCCTGCGGTCATGGGCCACCGTATCGTAGCGGCCAGCCCGCCAAGGAGGGCGGCGGCCGCGATGATGAGCGCAGCGCGGCTCCCGGCCCGCTCAGCGAGGGCGCCCCATAGCACACTGCCCAACGCCAGGCCGCCCTGGAACACGAGCAGGTACGCGCCAAGCGCGCGTGCACGTACCCAGGCCGGGGCCGTGTTCTGGGCTGCCGTGTTGAAGCTGGCCATGAGCATGATCCAGGCCACTCCGCCCGCGACCATCACAGCCGAGAGCGCGACCAGATTTGTGAGCAACGCCAACGCTACAGTCACCAGCGCGAACACGATAGTCGCGCCGATGAGGACATGATCGAGGGAGTACTTCCCTCGCAAGCGTGGCAGGACCGTCGCACCGCCGATGGCGCCAAGCCCGATGCAGCCGAGGAGGAGACCGAACCCCGCCGCCCCCAGACCAAGCTCACGTCGAGCCAGAACCGGCAAAAGTGCCCAGAGCGCGCTCCCAGCGGCGATGAAGACTCCGGCTCGTATCAGGACGACCCGGACCTCCGGCGCATACCGAACGTAACGCAGCCCGGCCCGGGTGGCGCCCAGCACTCGCTCTGCCGGCAAGACGCTCTGGGCGGGCTTGGCGGGCCAGCGATACACCACGATGAGGACGCCCACGAAGGACAGCGCGTTCAGGAGAAACACGGCGCCGGGTCCCGCCGCGGCGACGACAACTCCGCCGAGGGCGGGTCCGAGGGCGCGTCCGACGTTGATGGTAACGCCATTCAATGCCACGGCAGCCGCAAGGTCCCGCCGGGAAACAAGGGCCGGCATGAGCGCTTGCCAGGTGGGCGTATTCAGCGCGGTCCCGAGCCCGAGGACGAAGGTCAATGCGAGCAGCCCCGTCGAGTTGATCACGTCGGCAATTGTGACCGCACTGAGGACCGCGGCAGCCATCAGCATCAACCCTTGCGTGAACATCAGAAGGCGGCGGCGATCGACGATATCTGCGAGCGCTCCAGCGGGCAGGCCGACGAGGAACACGGGCAGGCTCGTCGCCGTCTGCATCAGGGCCACCAGGAAGGGCGACGGCGAGAGGGAGCTCATCAGCCACACTCCGCCTACGTTCTGCATCCAGGTCCCGATGTTGGAGACAAGGGAGGCAATCCACAGGGCGCGGAAGATTGAATATCGCAGCGGGCTCCAGGCTGAACTCGGCTGCTCGTTAGCCATCGGTCAGAACCTATACGCCACCCACGCGGTCGCGTAGTCAACGTCGTGGGCCGGCCCCGTGTCCTTCAGGAAGGACCCGGAGAAGAAGTGTGCATAGTTCACCGTCAGCGACAGATGCCGATCGATACGCCACTCGATCTGGACTTCAGCCTGGTGCCCGATGAATTGGGATTCGCTCTTCTGCCCCGAGCGTAGGAGAGCCAATGCACTGTTGTAGATACCGTCCCGGAGGCTCTCCCGCCAGAAGATATCCCAAGTACCCGTCAGAGTGAGATCCTTCGTGAGATGAAGGTCGACCGATGGATGGAGGTCGATGAGGTTGGCCGGGCCGATCAGCGCGATTTCGCCAAAGTAGGCCCCTTTGGGAAAGAGAGCGTTGAACGTCCCTAGTGTCCGGTCGTCCGGGTCGCGATTACCGCTGATGATATCTGCCTTGAGACCCAGCCGCGGCTCGAGGGGAAGCGCATGCGCGGTGTATCCGATGTCCGATGCCGCCGTCCACGCCTGAATCTCGCCACGACCAAAGTTACCGAACTGATAGAGCGCCTCAAGGTTGTAGTCCCAACTGTCCGCTCGGCCCCACAGACGAGTCCCGAGTGAATGCCGCAACTCATGGGCGATGAGGCCCGTGTCGAACTTGGCATCCTGTCGGCTGAATCCGAGGTAGTAGGCGTCAACGTTCAAGACGCGAGCCACCAACGGGCCGAAGGCATAGACACCCCAGAGCCGTCGTTTCTGGTCCGTCTTGTCGTCGAAGACCCCTTCATTGGTCTCGGCGGGCTTGCTGACGAAAGCGTCGACGCGCCACGGTCCGTACCGAAGAATCCCCCGGACGGCATCAAAGCTCTGCCGGACATTGGGTCCTTCCCGGACCGAGATGATCCGCTGCGACCCGTAGGCGAGCTCCTGACGGCCGGTGCGGAGCGTGAGCCCGTATTGCGGATCGGGAGGGAGCGAAAGGTCGACAAACCCCTGATGCACATCGAGCTCATCACGGTCAGTCGGGCGAGGTCCACCAGTCCGTCCGCTCTCGAGGTTGCTCTTGAGCTGCCCGAAGACCCGGGCCCAGGTCCAGAGATAGAGATCCACGTGGGCCATGTATCGCTGCGTCCAGAATCCATTTGGATCCTGTGGTCCCTGTCCCCACTGAGCATTGTGGAAATACTCATATCGCTCGCGCACGTCGCCGCCGAACGACAGATAGACGTCCCCGGCGTCGTCGAGCGGTAGGTACTTGATCGGGTCCCACAGATCGGTGCGGCAGGCCGGGTCTCGGAGGAATGTGTAGTCTTCGTCATAGCGTAGCGTCTGGTACGCGGGCCGCGGGCAAGGCGCGGCGGCCTCCGTGGGGACCGCCAGCGTCACCGTCCCTGCGCAGAGAAGCGCAGCGCCGACGGCCTTCGCCGCCAGAAGGCCGACCTCCCGGCGAGATGCACGCAGAGATAGCGCAAACATGCGGCCCATCTCGGCCTCAGAAGGCGAAGCAGTCACACCCGAGGGGCCAGGCGGAGGACCCGCGGAGCCACCCACCCGCCGGCGAACCCCGTCCGGGGCGCCGGCTGTGAGCTATCTGGCCCGCGGTAGAAACTACGCCCGCGGGGGCAGTATGTCCGCCCGCGTGTTGATACCCCCCGTACCGGCTCACCGGCGACCAATCCGGAGACACCGGCAACGCCGGTGGCGCGAGCCGCTCGAACGGCTTCGCGGCGTAGACCACCGACCCGCCGACCATGGTCAACACGGATTCGAGCCCCCTGATCTCCTCGTCCGCAATCGAGAAGTAGTCCGCACTCAGCACAGCGAGATCCGCGAGCTGTCCCGGAACGAGCCGGCCTTTACGGTCGTGTTCCGACGAGAACCAGCTACTGCCCTCCGTGTAGAGGCGCAACGCTTCGGCCCGGCTCAGGCGGTTCTGCTCGGGGTACAGCGACGTCCCGCCGACCGTCTTGCCCGTGCTCAGCCAGTAGAGCGCGACGAACGGGTTGTAGCTCGCCACGCGGGTCGCATCCGTGCCGGCGCCTACAGGCACGCCGAACTCCATCATTCGCCTGATGGGCGGCGTCCGCCTCGCGGCCTCGGTGCCGTAGCGCTCAATGAAGTACTCGCCCTGATACGCCATCCGGTGCTGGATGGCGATCCCGCCGCCGAGCACCCGGATCCGCTCGATGTTCCGGTCGGAGATGGTTTCCGCGTGGTCGAAGAACCAGTGCAGACCGTCGAAGGGCGCCTCGCCGTTGACGCGCTCGAACACATTCAGCGCTCTCGTGATCGTCTCGTCGTACGTCGCGTGCAGGCGAAACGGCCAGCGGTTCTGAGCGAGCAAGGTGACCACGGCGGTGAGGTCCGCCTCCATGGAGGACGGCATGTCCGGCCGCGGCTGGAGGAAATCCTCGAAATCGGCAGCCGAGAAGGCGAGCATCTCGCCGGCGCCGTTCATCCGGTAAAAGTCGTCGCCGTCGCCGGGCCGCGTCAGGGCGACCCACTTCGCGAAATCGTCGCGCTCGTGCTGCGGACGCTGGGTGAAGAGATTGTAGGCGATGCGCACAGTGAGCTGGCCGGTCCGGTGCAGGTCCGAGATGACGTCGTAGTCCTCAGGATAGTTTTGGAAGCCGCCGCCGGCGTCGATCGCGCTGGTGATACCGAGCCGGTTCATCTCGCGCATGAAGTGGCGCGTGGAGTTGAGCTGGGCGCCGCGATCGAGCCGGGGCCCCTTCGCGAGCGTCGAGTAGAGGATCATCGCGTTCGGCTTGGCGATGAGCATGCCGGTGGGGTGGCCGGCGCGGTTCCGCTGGATCTCGCCGCCGGGCGGGTCGGGCGTGTCCTTCGTGTAGCCGACCGCGCGCACCGCTGCCCCGTTGAGAAGGGCGCGATCGTAGAGGTGCAGGACGAAGACGGGGGTGTCCGGGGCCGCGGCGTTCAGCTCGTCGAGTGTCGGCATCCGGCGCTCGGCGAACTGGAACTCGGTCCACCCACCGACGACACGCACCCACTGGGGAGCGGGCGTACGGAGGGCCTGCTCCCGAAGCATCCGCAGGGCATCCGCGAGCGACGGCACCCCGTCCCAGCGGAGCTCGAGGTTGTAGTTCAGCCCGGCGCGGATGATGTGGAGATGGGAGTCGTTCAGTCCGGGGATGACGGTCCGGCCCTGCCCATCAAGCACCGTCGTCGCTGGGCCTCGCTCGCGCAGAACCTCCTCATTGGTCCCGACCGCACTGATCTTGCCATCCGTGACGGCGAGTGCCTGAACGAGCGACGGCGTCCCATTTGTCGTGATCTTCGCGTTGTGAAGTATGCAATCGGCCGGCATCGCGGCCTCCCTTCGTCGATCATTACTCGTATTGCTGAAGAGCCGCCCTGTCCACACCCTTACTTGTGTGCAGCCGGGACCGGGACGACGTATTCGTGGTACTTCGTCGCCGGAGCTCCGTGCACCATCGTGTAGGCGTACTCCACGCCCATGCCATACGCCCCACAATGGGTCTTCACGATGTCCATGACCGCGTCATACGTGTCCCGCGCGGCCCAGTCGCGCTGCCACTCGAGCATCACGGAGAGCGAGGTGACCGGCTTCGCGCCAGCCTGGATCACGCGCTTCATCGCGTTCTCGTGAGCGAGCTGGCTCACGTCGCCGCAGCAGTCTTCGACGACATAGACTTCGTAGTTGTCGTGAATGGCCTGCACCGTCGGGAGCGCAACACAGGTCTCGGTCCACAAGCCGGCCAGCACGATCTTCTTCCGACCGCTCTTCTTGATCGCGGCGACGAAGTTCTCGTCGTCCCACGAGTTCATCGAGGAACGTTCGATCGGCACCTGTTTCGGGAACACCGCCTGGACCTGCGGCCACATGTTTCCACTGAAACTCTTGGTTTCCACCGTGCTCAGGATCACGGGGACGTCGAAGACACGGGTCGCTTTCGCGAGCGCGACGACATTGTTGATGATCGCTTGACGATCGAAGTTGGTCACGCCGAAGAGCATCTGCGGCTGGAAATCGATCAACGTGACGACGCAGTTGTCCGGGGTCAGTAGGCCCTTCTCGCTCCGCTTTGCCAGACCAGTGGTTGGAGACATGCGTTCCTCCCTTTCGAGGGTGGTTAGGTCAGCCTTCGGACGTGTTTTCGCGTTCCACTCCGTTCTCGTGTTCCCATCACTTCTCTGTCCACCTTCGGGTCCCAGCCTCATACGGTGCCGGCGCGGCCGTGAGAACGTCCAATACATTCGCAGTGACAAGTTGAAACTTTTTGGGTATCACTGGACGCGATGGAACTCCGGCACCTCCGCTACTTCGTTGCCGTGGCCGAGGCGAAGAGCTTCCGCCGCGCGGCGGAGCAGCTTCACATCGCCCAACCCCCATTGAGCGTGCAGATTAGGCAGCTTGAGGAGGAGGTGGGTGCCACTCTCCTCGAACGAAGCAAGCGCCACGTCGCCCTGACCGAGGCAGGGGCTGCATTCCTAGTCGAGGCACGACAGATCCTGGCTCAAGCTGGAAAGGCACCGGACATCGCGCGACGAGCGAGCCGCGGTGAGACCGGACAACTCAGCATCGGATTCATGTCCTCCGCCGACCTCAACGTGTTGCCCAGCACTTATCCGATCTTCCACGAACGCTTTCCTAACGTTCGCGTAACCCTGCACAGTTTGACGGGCACCCAGCAGATCGCCGCACTTAGGGAAGGCCGGATTGACATCGGCTTTCTGCGACAGCCAGTGCGCGAGGATGGATTGATCATCAGGTCGATCCTTCGTGAGCCGCTGGTCGTCGTCATGCCGACACACCACCGTCTCGCTACCCGCGGTCGCGTGGCTCTGGTCGCGCTGGCAAATGAACCCTACATCTTTTTCCCTCGGGAGATCGCGCCCGGCTTCTACGATGAGATCGTCGGGTTTTGCCGGGGCGCCGGCTTCAGTCCCGGCGTAGTGTTCGAGACCGATCACCTCCAGACCAATCTCGGCTTTGTGGCCATGGGGTTGGGAGTGTCCCTGCTGCCGGCTTCCGTTGACTGCCTGAAGAGAGAAGGCGTCGTGTACCGTCCCCTGCAGCCTCCGGTGCCTCACGTTGAGCTCGCTGTTGCGTACCGGCGCGGAGAGAATTGCAGCGCGCTCCGGCTCTTCCTTGAGGTCGTAGACGAGGTCGCGCACCACGCGTTCAACTGGAAGAAACCGTCGTTGCGCCGGTCTCGGACTGCAGTCCAAGCGCGCGGGAGGAAGCTGGCTTAGCCGGGATTTCCGAGATAGACCAATGCGTCGCTCCTCTTACGCTGCCGGACGGACCACGTGATGCTGCACCAAGCCGTTCTACCTTTCGCAACACATCACACTCGCCGCTTTTGCGGCGTCAACGCTGCTGACCCAGCCCGTGCCGAAGGGTTGCTACCCGTGACCACCATCCTCGGAGACACCCCTGCTGGCGATGATCCAGCTCCCGTGTCAGCCCATGCGCCGTCCTCACGTCGGATGTCAAGCGAGTCGCTCGATGCGCCCGAGAATCTGCCCAAAGCGGGCCCTCGTCAAGTGACCTTCAGCCAGCTGAAGGATGAACCACCGCGCATGCCGAATCAGGCGGTCGCCAGTCTTGAAGAGCCGCTGCCGCAGGCTCGTCAGCGACCAGCTCTGGATGACCTGCCGAGGGGTCCAGGCCTTGCCGTTCCTTCGTGCTGTACCATTGGGTAGGCGACATGGCGACGCCCAGAAGGCAAGGAGGCAAAGCCAGTTTCCAGGCCCCTTTGGATTACACAGGGACCAAGCCCTCTCGTGCGCATTCGTCGCGGTCAGAAAGAATGAGAAGGAAGAGGTCAAGAAGTCGCCGAGCCTATAGCTTTTTGCGGGCTTAATCTCGCTCTCGGAACATGCGCTTCGGCGGGGACTGCGCGGCTGACCAGGCCAACATCGCACGGTCCAACCCGACCTGCTTGATCGAGCGTCGCAAACCATGTCCTTTGCGACGGCACAAGGCTCGAAACTACCCCCTTTTGGATATCGAAGGTTTCCGCGCTGCTCTGGAGACAGGGTTTTGCGACAGCCGCTGAATCATGAAGGAACCAGGCCGATCAGCGGCGGCGCCCGTCGGCGAAATGCTCCATGCCGCGCGGATCCTACGGCTGCGCGAACTTCAAGTCCGTCACCGGGTGCAACTCCCAGAGCGTCGCCGCCTTGCAGCCCTTCTTGCCCCTCGGGAGCGTCGAGACCCGGCAGTAGGCGACAACTGGCCTTTTTCGCTCCATTCCTCGTCAAATTGGTTCTTCGACCTTGAGCGACGTCGCTTTGAAAAACGGCGCCGCTTGTCTGCGGTATCCGTGATCCCTCAGCTGGCTTCGTGGTATCGCGCTCCTCCTTTCCGTTGCTCCTGGAGCCTGTGTGCGGGTCTCATGACGAAGTCATCGCCGATTCACGTATGACACGCTAGGGTCGGCCTCCGCCGCCCCGCGCCCCTCCCGTCACCAGCGACCCCAGGAAGGGGATCCGCCCGGGCGTCCAGCTGCTGAGGCTCGCGCCGATGCGGTGGCCGGCTACGCCGAAGAGCATGCTGACCAGGGCGGGGACCGAGAAGACGGTCAGCGCGGTGATGAACTGCAGGAGCGCCGGGTAGCGGGCGCTGTTCGGATCCGCGATCGCGCCGCTCGCGATGAAGACCGGGAGGATCTTCTCGTGGGCGGCGCCGATCATCGCCCAGAAGACCGGCCACATCTTGAGCGAGAGCAACAGCATCAGGTACGTCGCGAAGCGCCCGAACTGGCCGGGCCAGAGCGCCAGAGCCAGCATGATCGGGAACACCGCGTAGGCCGCCATCATCGTGTAGCCGTAGAACACGTAGGCGGAGCGCTGGAAGAACTCGACGATCTGCCCCATGACCACCGGGTTCCACAGGCCGGCGATCGTGCCGAGGACGAAGGACGCGCCGCCCTGGAGCCAGGCGACGGGATCCAGCCAGTTGCGGCTCGGGCTCGAGGGATCGAGCTGGCTGCCGCCCGGGGGCTCCACGCGCTGCCGATAGTTGCGGAGCGCGTTGTTGACGACCCATTCGTCGCTGCCGTAGGTCCGGGCGAGCCACGACACGCTCGCGTTGACCCAGCTGGTGGCGGGGGCGATGTGGGTCCGCGCGTATGTGGCGAGGTCCCCCCGGAGCTCCTGCCACTGACTCGCGCACGCCACGGCCTGGCCGTTCGCGTCGGGGAACGCGAGCGTCGCGTAGTAGGGCTGGAGCACCGAGGCCGCGGGCGTGTTGACGGCGAGGGCGTCGCGTTGCTCCGGCGGCGTCGCGGCTTCCCATGCCTGCAGCGCCGCCCCGTAACAGGTGTTCAGGAAATTGCCGAGCCGGGCCTGAAGGGCGGGGTCGCCGTCGAACTTCTCGGCCGCGATGCGGTTGACGACCACGAGCGCCGCGAACGGGCGCTCGGCGAAGTCGCGCTTGATCAGCTGGATCATCGACTGCGAGAGGCTATGGAGCGCATCGTTAATCAGCACGAACCCTGCCGGCAACGACACACCCGCGGTCGGCTGCTGGCTGGTGATGGCCGGAGCCACGGCGGCATTGGCCTCCTCGGTAATCGACCTCTTCATCTCCACCGGCTTCGACGAGGCCCCGAACGCGAAGGCGAGGCCCGTGGCGAGGACGAGGTGCATCAAAAGGGGCATGAGCGGGCCGTGCGGCATAGTGCGCACGGCCGTCATGAACAGGCCGACCAGGATGATGACCACGTAGACCCCGCCGTTCCAGAACATGGCGTGAAGCTGCGCGCCCCACGTCACGCCGGTGAAGGCGAGGATGGAGTCGATCGGCGTGAAGCCGGTCATCGGTCCGCGCTCACTTCGTCAGCAGGAGCCCGCCGCCGAGGTCGATGGCCGGCTCCTTCGGCGGCGTGACGGTGGCCCGCCCTCGCGCCGCCGCGCGCTCGGCGCTCGCAGCCTGGTCCACCTCGCGGAGGACCTGCGTGAGATTGTCCTGCCCCTCCTTGAGGGCTCGCAGGCGCCCGCGCATCGCCTCGAGCGTCCGGACCTGGCGCTCGACCTCCTCGGTGCTCTGGTTGGTGTTGGCGGCGAGCCGGGACAGCTCGCTGAGCTCCATCTGGAGTACGTAGAGCTGGTACTCGAGCCGGGCGAGCGTCAGCGCGCTGGCGACGCGCTGGGCGGCGATGGCGCGGGCGCTCGGGCTCATCAGCGACAGCTGCTGGAGCAACGACCGCGTGATGGGGATGCCCGGTGCCGATACTTTCTGAAGGTCATCGATCGTGGGCGTCCCGCCGGTCTTCACCTGGTCGATGAGCGTCGTCAGCTGCTGGCCGTAGTCCTGATAGAGCCGGCCCCACTCCTGCTCGAGGCCGTCCGGCTGGAGCTTCTTGAACTCCTGCCGGCGGCCGTCGCCGCTGCTCTTGAAGCTGACGTCGCCGAGGACCGCCTTGGCGAAGCGCTGCGTGTCGTCGTCGGCGCCGACCTTCTTGAGGCCGTCGTCGACGATGTCGATGTCGCTGACCTTGCCGAAATCGAAGCCGATGAGCTCGGTGCTCCCGACGGCGCGGCACTCGTCCTGGGCGACGTAGCGCGGCGTGCCGGCGGCCGTCTTCTCCTCGATGCACTGGAGCTCGCGCTTTTTCGCCATGCGCGACCCGTAGTCCAGGGCCGCCGCCTCCACCGCCTGGCACTCCGCGGCCCGGGCCTGGAGCAGCCCCGAGGCCATCGACTTGAAGTGCTTGTAGGCGTCGCAGAGCGTGGGCGACGCGTAGCACATGAGCACCAGCGGCGCGGCGGAGATCGCCGAGGACGCGAGGCCCTTGAAGTAACTCTCGAGGGCGTTCACGTCGAACAGCGCCTTGAACTCGGCGGCGAAGTCGATCCCGCAGCCCTTACCCGTGGTGCCGGAGATGGAGCCAACCGTGCCGCCGCCGCTCGGCGCCGGAAGCGGGAGCCCTGTGCCGCCTCGGTAGTTCAGGCCCGACTGCCCCGTGCCCTCGTAGAGCTGGAACTGTGAGCCGGGCGTGCTGTTCGTGACTGTCTGGTCCCACAGGTCCGCCGCGCCCGCCCTCCCGACGAGGAGCGTGACGACCGTCACGATGATCACGACGCGGAACCGCGTCTTCGGAGTCCGGAGTGTGTGGGCCAGGGTTCAGGTCCTCAACGGGCAGGTGTCAGCGCCAGGCTCGCGATCCGGGCCGAGCGCCG
>WNFJ01484419.1_pt6 | contig 12810 bp, 17 predicted proteins | sample 5400461 | NCBI WGS metagenome assembly WNFJ01 (sample SAMN13153349, study PRJNA577476) | soil metagenome | isolation source: 115 cm saprolite on Douglas fir-dominated hillslope | place: USA:California | collected 2013-09-17 | reverse complement strand
CAAGATCTACTCCTTCCCCCTCGACGACCCCTCGCGGAAGACCCAGCTCACCTTCGGCCCCTTCGACGACAACGCCCCCATCTTCTCCGCCGACGGCAACAAGATCTACTACTCGTCGAACGAGGATTCCGACATCCCGAACATCCGCAGCCTGGACCTGCAGACGGGTGTCATCCAGCAATACACCGACGTCCTGGGGGGGAACATGGCCCCCGCCCCCCTGAAGGGCGGGAAGCAGGGCGACCGCCTGGCCTTCATCAGCTACTTCAAGAACGAGTACAAGCTCCAGACCAAGGACACGGCCGAGCCCGTGAAGGAGATCGAGCAGGAGGTCCAGGCCGCATCCGAGGGCCAGGTGGACTTCCAGCCCGACGTGGTTCATTCCGTGGTCCCGGAGAACAAGCGCCGGAAGCGGCTCTTCGAGGGCTTGTACCTCGAGGGCCGGCCTCCCATCAACGTCGGGGTGACCTCGAGCGGCGACTTCTTCGGGGGGAGCGCGGTGGGGCTCTCCGACGTCCTGGGCGACCACAACTTCACCTTCACCGCCCTCTCCATCCGCGAGTTCCGGACCTACGAGGGGACCTACATCAACCTGGCCAAGCGCTTCCACTACGGGATCGAGGCCTTCGACACCACGACCTTCTTCTACTCCTCCCCCTATGGCCTGCAGACCGGGTTCTTCCGCCAGGGGGCCATCGCCACCCAGCGCTACACGGGCGCCCAGCTCATCGGCCAGTACCCCTTCAGCAAGTTCCTGCGGCTGGACGTCTCGGCCGGGGTGCTGAAGCTCAAGGAGCAATTCGAGAACGCGGACGCGCAGGCGGCCGTCTGTGGGCAGGCGGTGCTCCTGGGCATTCCCTGCTTCCTCAACAACGGCCCACCCGCTTCGCCGAGTTCGGGCCCATGGCGGGCGAGACCTGGCGCCTGGAGCTGGGCTACGCGCCGCCCATCGGGAGCGCGCTCACGCGCTGGACCGTGGACGCGGACGCTCGGAAGTACCTGCGGCTGGGCTCGACCTCGTCCCTGCTCGGCCTGCGCCTGCGCGGCTACCACTCGAGCGGCACCAACCCCGGCTACTTCTACTTCGGCGGCAACATGGAGCTGCGGGGCTACCCCTACCTGAGCTTCGCGGGCAACACGGGCTTCTTCGGCAACGTGGAGTTCCGCTTCCCCCTCATCAACCTCGCCGCCACCCCGATCGGCGTGCTGGGACCCGTGCGGGGGACCCTCTTCTTCGGGGCGGGGGGAAGCTACTTCAAGGGCGAGCACTGGAAGTTCTCGACCAGCCAGGCCGGTCTCTCCTTCGTGAACGACCAGGTCTTCGGCGAGCCCGTCACGGGCTTCCGCCTCGTGGACGGGCGAGCCTCCTACGGCTTCGGCCTCCAGCTCTTCTTCCTCGGCTATCCCCTCCATTTCGACTGGGCAAAGCTCACGGACCTGCAGAAGTCGGCCCCCTGGAAGTTCAGCTTCTGGGTCGGGTTCGATTTCTAGACCGCTTCGCGGGGCGTCGCAAAAGCCGCGCGTGCCGTGATTGACGCGCCCGAGGCTTTCGTGCTAAAGTCTCGTGTTTCTCAGGTCTTGCGAAGGAGAGGGAGACGGTGTACGCGATCATCAGGACGGGCGGCAAACAATATCGGGTCCAGCCGGGGGACGTCGTCCGCTTCGAGCATCTCGCCGCCCCGGTGGGCTCGACCGTGACCCTGGACGAAGTCCTCCTGGTCGGGGATGAGGCCGGAACCAGGGTGGGGGCTCCCCGCGTGGAGAAGGCGGCGGTCCTGGGCACGGTGGTGGAAGACGGGCGCGACAAGAAGATCCGCGTCCTCAAGTACAAGAAGCGGAAGCACTACCGGCGGACGAGAGGGCACCGGCAGTCCTTCACCGCGGTGAGGATCGAGAAGGTCCAGGCCTGAGACCAGAGGTCGACCGGTCTTCGTATGGCGAGCGGCTCCACCCGGGAGCCGCTCCCGTCATTTGGGGAGGGGACTTGAACAGGATGAGCCATGGCGCATAAGAAAGGTCAAGGGTCCAGCCGGAATGGTCGGGACAGCAACTCCCAGCCAGCAGGTGAAGGGCGGGACCATCATCCTCCGCCAGCACGGGACGAAATGGAAGCCGGGCCGGAACGTGGGGCTTTCCAAGGACCACACGCTCTTCGCCCTCGCGGACGGGTTCGTGCGGTTCGAGGACCACGGCTCGCGCGGTCTTCGCGTGAGCGTGCTCCCGGCCGCGAGCTAGGGCACCAGAAGGACCGCCCACCGCGGGCGGTCGCCCATGTTCGTCGATCGCGTCAAGATCTTCGTCAAGGGAGGAGCTGGCGGGAACGGGTGCGCCAGCTTCAGGCGCGAACCCCACGTGCCGCGCGGCGGTCCCGACGGAGGGCCGGGCGGCAAGGGCGGCGACGTGGTGCTCATCGGAGTCTCCCACCAGAACACGCTGCTCCCCCTTCGCTACCACACGGAGTTCCGCGCGGAACGCGGCCGCCACGGCGGACCCGGCAACCGCAGCGGCCGGCAGGGCGAGGACCTGCTGGTGGCGGTTCCCCCGGGAACCGGAGCCCGCGAGGAGGCCACGGACGTGGTCCTGGGCGAGGTGCTGCGGGATGGCGAGCGGCTCGTGGTCGCCCGGGGAGGGCGCGGGGGCCGCGGGAATCGCGCCTTCCTCTCCAACCGCAACCGCGCCCCCCGCGAGGCGGAGGCGGGCGAGCCGGGCGAGGAGCGCTGGCTCCGCCTCGACCTGCGGCTCATCGCGGACGTGGGCTTCCTCGGCCTGCCGAACGCCGGCAAGTCGACCCTGCTGGCCCGCCTCTCCGCCGCCCGCCCCAAGGTCGGCGACTATCCCTTCACCACCCTCGCCCCGGTCCTGGGGGTGGTCGAGGTCGACGAGCAGACGTTCGTGGCCGCCGACATCCCCGGCATCATCGCGGGCGCTTCCGAGGGGGCCGGCCTCGGCCTCCAGTTCCTGCGTCACGTCGAGCGCACCCGCGTGCTCGTGCACGTGGTGGACGCCTCCGGGGTGAGCGGGCGCGACCCACGCGCGGACCTGGCTCTCCTGCGCGAGGAAGTCGGGCGCTGGGACCGAGCACTCCTGGAGCGGCCGCAGCTGCTGGCCGCGAGCAAGCGCGACCTCGCGGGGGGAGCGGGGAGCGAGGATCCGTTGCCGGGGCTCCGCGAGGAAGCGGCCCGCCTGGGCATTAAGACCGTGCCCATCTCCGCCTTGCGGGACGAGGGGCTCCGGGAGCTGAAGCGCTCCATGCTCCGCCTCGTGCACGCGGCGCGGCCGGCCCCCGCGCTCGAGGAGCGGCTTTGAAAATCGGCCTCATGGGAGGGACCTTCGATCCGATCCACCTGGGGCACCTCCGGGCCGCGGAGAACGCACGGGAGGCGCTCACTCTCGACCGCGTGGCCTTCCTCCCCTCGGGCGCGCCCCCGCACCGGTCCGGCCCTCTCTCCTCGGCCCTGGATCGCTTTGCCATGGTCTGCCTCGCCACCGCGGCCCACCCGCACTTTCCCGCCTGGGATACCGAGGTGCGTCGGCCCGGGCCGAGCTACACCGTGGACACGGTGAAGGCCATCCTCGACGAGCGGCCGGGGGACGCGTTCGTGATGATCGTGGGGAGCGACACCTACCCCGAGATGGCGACCTGGCGCGAGCCGGAGCGGCTCTTCGGCCTCTGCGCGGTGGCGGTGGTGGACCGGCCCGGGGAGGAGGGTGCAGTGGCCCCCCCGCCCTTCCTGGCGGCCAAGGGAGTGGCGCGCGTGGGGGGGCCCGGGCTCGCCATCTCCTCGACCGCGATAAGGGAGCGGGTGCGGCGCGGGGAGAGCGTGCGCTACCTGGTCACGGACGCGGTCTCCGACTACATCGCCAAGCGCGGGCTCTATGCCTAAGCATCCCCAGCTGGAGAGCGACCTCATGCTCGCCGCGAAGGCGGCCCTCGCCAAGAAGGCCGAGGACGCGGTCGCCCTCGACCTTCGCCCGGCCGCCTCCTTCACCGACTACTTCCTGCTCCTCTCCGGGCACAGCCAGAAGCAGCTCCTCGCCATCGCGGACGCGGTGCGGGATACCTTGAAGGCGGAGGGGCGCCGGCCCGACCATGTCGAGGGCTACCCGCGCCAGGAGTGGATCCTCCTGGACTACGGCTCCTTCGTGGTCCACATCTTCACCCCGCGTACCCGGAGCTTCTACGACCTGGAACGGCTCTGGGGCGGCGCTCTGCGCGTGGAGCTCGCGGGGTGACGACCGCGATGAGGGAGGCCCTGGCGGGGGTGATCGCGGAGTCCGCCGCCATGCGGGAGCTGCTCCCCATCCTGGCGCGCCTGGCGGAGGCCAAGAGCCCGGTGCTCCTCGAGGGGGAGAGCGGCACCGGCAAGGATCTCGTGGCCCACTGGCTGCACTACGGGGGCCCTCGGCGCGACGGGCCCCTCATCAAGGTCCACTGCCCCTCGATCCCGGGAGAGCTGCTCGAGTCCGAGCTGTTCGGCCACGAGAAGGGGGCCTTCACCGACGCGCGGCAGGCCAAGGCGGGCAAGATCGAGATGGCGGCCCAGGGCACCCTCTATTTTGACCAGGTCCAGGACCTGAGCCTGCCCCTCCAGGCCAAGCTCCTGCGGGTGGTCGAGGAGCGGCGCTTCGAGCGGCTCGGAGGAACGAGCACCCTGGACGTGGACGTCCGCTTCGTGGCCTCCTCCACCCTGGACCTCGCGCGGGCGGTCGAGGGGGGGCGGTTCCGCGAGGACCTCTTCCACCGGCTGAACGTGGTGCGGCTGAAGCTGGCCCCCCTCCGCAACCGGCGAGAGGACATCCTGCCCCTGGCCGAGCTGTTCCTGGCCCGGGAGCGCGAGCGCAAGGCCACCCGCGCCACCGGCTTTGCCTCCGACACCTTAGAGGCCCTCAAGGGGTACCACTGGCCGGGCAACGTGCGCGAGCTGCGCTCGGTGGTGGAGCGCTCCGCCCTCTACACCGCCGGCGAGACCGTGCCCCCCTCCGCCCTCCCCGGCCACCTCCTCGAGCAGCCGTCCGTCCTGTGGGCGGGGCGCGACCGGCGGCCGACGATCAAGGACGTGGAACAGACCTACATCCGCTATGTGCTCGACCAGGTGGGCGGGAGCCAGACCAAGGCGGCCGCGATCCTGGGGATCAGCCGAAAGGCCCTGTGGGAGAAGAGGCGCCGCTATGGCATCCGTTAACGCGACGAGGAAGGGACGAGCAAGCATGGAACAGAAGAAGCTCCGGGGGTTCCGGGAGCGGCTGGTGCAGAAGAAACACGAGATCCTCGAGGCTTACACGAAGAACAAGAACTACGGCAAGGAAGCGGACGAGGAGGGGGCCCAGGACATCGCGGACAAGGCTTCGAGCTCGTACGCCAAGGAGTTCCTGTTCAGCCTCTCGAACTCGGAGCGCGACATGCTGCAGCTCGTGGACGAGGCCCTGGCCCGGATCGACGACCGGCGCTACGGGTTCTGCATCTCGTGCGAGGAGGAGATGAACGCGAAGCGCCTGGAGGCGGTACCCTGGACGCGGCACTGCCTCGCCTGCCAGGAGAAGCATGAGTCGGGGCTGCTCTAGCCGATGACCCTGCCCAACCTGGCCGCGGCCACCGACACCGCCCGCCGGCTCGTGGAGCCCGTGCTGGCCGTGGTCTTCCCGTCGCGCTGCCCGGCCTGCTCACGTGCGCTCGCCCATCCCACGCGGGGGCCCCTGTGCGAGGCGTGTTGGGGAGCCCTGCCCCGCCACCGCGGGCGTCTCTGCGGCTGCGGGCTCCCGCTGCCCCCCGCGCTCGCCCTCTGCGGGCGCTGCCGGCGCGGCCGGCAGACCTTTGCCGCCGGGGTGAGCCTGGGGCCGTATGAGGGCGGTCTCCGCACGGTCATCCACGAGTTGAAGTACCGCGGCAAGCGGCGCCTGGCGGGGCGCCTGGCGGAGGCCCTGCTGGCCGAGCCTTCCGCCCGGGAGCTCCTGCTCGGGAGCGACGTGGTCGTGCCCGTCCCCCTCCACCCCCGGCGCCGGCGGGAGCGCGGCTTCAATCAGGCCGAGGTCTTTGCCCAGGAGCTGGCGCAGCGGGTGGGCCGCCCCTGCGCGCCCCTGGCCCTGGTGCGCAGGAAGGACACCGCGCCCCAGGCGGGCCTCTCGGCGGCGGCGCGACGCCGCAACGTGGCCGGCGCCTTCGCGGTCCGCCGCCACCCCCAGGTGTGCGGGCGGGTGGTGGCCCTGGTGGACGACGTGCTCACCACGGGGGCCACCGCCCACGCCTGCGCCCGCGCCCTGCTCGCGGCGGGGGCAGCCGAGGTGCGGCTGCTGGCGGTGGCGCGCGTCTCGTGAGAGTCTGGAACCTCGGTGCGCGGGGGGAGCCCATGAGGGCGGACATCGTCCAGGAGGTCTCTTGACGGAACGCATCAACAAGGTCTTCGCCACCCTGCTCTTCGGCGCGGGGGCGCTCGCGATCCTGCCCCCGGGGGCCCAGGCCTTCGGCCCCATCGGCCAGCCCTTCGTGCTCACCAAGGCCATCGACACCCTGCCCAAGCCGCTCGTCAAGTTCTACAAGGACCACCGCCTCGAGATGCCCTCCCTCGCCCCCGAGGCCACGTTCGCGGAGAGAACGCCCGACCGGCGTTTCGAGCTGGACCGGCTCATGCCCTTCCCGTTCCTCGACCTCCCGCACAGCGAGGCCGGCCTCAAGTCCCGGTTCGGCGAGGACGTGGGCGAGCGGATCGGTCGCCTGCCCTGGCTCATCCAGGAGTCCTACACCAGGCTGGTGAAGGCCTTCAAGGACGGAGAGCGGGCGAAGATCCTCGAGGAGTCGGACCGGCTGGGGATCCTCCTCCTCGACCTCCACAATCCGCTCTCCCTCACCGAGAACTCCGACGGCCAGAAGACGTTGCAGCACGGGCTCAAGGCCCGCTTCTCCGTGCGGTCGCTGGAGGCGATGCAGACCCGGTTGAAGATCTCGCCCGACTCCGCCAAGTACCTCGACGACCCGAAGGAGTTCGTCTTCTCGATGATCAACGGCACCTATGTCTGGCTCGACAACGTGCTCTACGAGGAGGAGCTCGCCCACCGGGGCAAGCCGGGCTACACCGAGACCTACTACGAGGACTTCGAGCGCCGGGTCTGGCCGATCCAGCGCGCGCTGCTGAGCCGTGCCGCGGAGTCGGTGGGAAGCTACTGGTACACCGCCTGGGTGGCGGCGGGCAAGCCGGAGATGAAGGAGGGGGCGACGCCGTCGCGTTGACCCCTTGATCGCGATGCCACTATCATCGAGGGATTGAGGCGGTGGTGGCGCTTCCCGTAGGTGCCGCCGCGACCGCACTGGCTCCCGAGCGCGGTCCCGCAGCACGGAAAGAGGCTTTGGACGAGGGGAAGGTCTCCCCTTCCGACGCGGAGCTCATCGAGCGATGCCTCCGGAAGGAAAACGCGGCGTGGGAGCAGATCGTGGTGCGGTTCCGGCGGAAGGTCTTCCACATTTCCTACAAGTTCACGGGCAAGCACGACGAGGCGGAGGACCTGACCCAGGAGATCTTCCTCAAGGTCTTCAAGAGCCTCGAGAAGTTCAACCAGGACGCCGATTTCTCGACCTGGCTCTCAAGCGTCGCCCGCAACTACTGCATCGACCACTACCGGGCGGGCAAGCGCGAACGCGAGGTGCTGGTGGAGGACCTGGTGGCCTTCGACCTGGCCCCCGCTTCCTCGGGGAACCCCCACCGGGCCCTGGAGGACCAGGACCGGAGGAGCTTCCTGCGCCGGGGGCTCGACCTCCTGCCCGCCAAGCTCCGGGAGGCGGTCGTGCTCCGCGACCTGCAGGGGCTCAGCTACCAGGAGATGGCGGAGAGGCTGGCCCTGCCCGAGGGGACGGTCAAGAGCCGGATCAATCGGGGGCGCGAGGAGCTGGCCCGCCTGCTCCTGCGCGCGCAGCAGCCGCCGCCGCGGGGACGTGCCCGGGCGGGCGCCGCCGCGGGCCGGAGGTGAGGTGATGCAGCTCGCAGTGGAGGAGCGGGGAGACGTCAAGATCGTTCGCGTCCAGGAGGCCAAGCTGACCTACCCCGTGCTGTCCTCGTTCTTCACCGAGGTCCGGCAGCAGGTGGAGGGGGGGACGCGCAAGCTGGTCATCGACCTGCAGGCGGTGACCTACATCGACAGCGCGTCCATCGGCTGCCTGATGGACATCCACCGGCTGCTCCAGGAGAAGGCGGGGGCGGTGAAGCTCTCCGGCCTCCAGCCCCGAGTGGAGACCATGATCTCGATGACCGGGGTGCACAAGATCATCGACCTCTGCCGCGATGAGGCGGATGCCCTGGCGGCCTTCGGGGCCAGGAAAGGGGCGGGGCGATGAACCGCGTCCGCCTCTCCACCGGCCACGAGCTGACCCTCGACGGGGAGCTCCTGGGGATCCTGGAGACCCTGTACAAGGAGGTAACCCTGCGGCTCCAGCTCCGCGGGACCTACGAGGACATGCGGCGGGAGATCGAGGGCCTGGTGGGCCAGATGAGCGAGGAAGACCGGAAGCGGTACCTCATCGAGAGCCTGTTCCTCAACACCGTCACCTACGAGAACGAGATGCTGGACGCGTACATGCGGAGGCTCACCTCCCCGAAGCGCAAAGGGGGGCGAGGGCGCGCCGCCGGGAGGTCCCTGTGAAGCGTGCCCTGCTCCTGATGTTGGCCCTGGGCCTGGTCGCTCCCCTCCCCGCCCAGGAGGGGAGCCCGCGCGAGAAGGCGACCCCCGCGCAGAAGGCCCCCCCCGCGAAGGGGCCGCGTTTCAGCATCGAGCCCACCGCCTTCGATTTCGGCAAGGCAGTGCAGAACAAGACGCTCTCCAAGGAGTTCACCATCCACAACTACGGCACCGAGGACCTCGTCATCGAGAGCGTGTCCACGACCTGCGGCTGCACGGTGGCGGATGGCTACGCCAAGGTGATCAAGCCGGGGGGCAGCACGCCCATGCGCGTCTCCCTGGAGACGCGGACCTACCGCGGCAAGGTCGAACGCACGGTGATGATCCGGAGCAACGACCCCAGCGGCAAGCCCGCCGAGCTCAGGGTCCAGGTGACGGTGGCGGAGCCGGAGGCGAAGTAGCCCGACCTCAGGACGGCTTGAGCGCGAGGGCGGGGACGGGGGCGGGGGGGTCGAGGGCGGGAATACCCGCGCCGGGTACGAGGGTCCAGGCCCCCGCGGTGGCGAGCAGCTTCTGGGCCACCGCGGCGTGCAGGGCGTGCCCCGCCTTCTGCGCCTCGAAGTGGCCGATGACGGGCGTGCCCAGGAGCGCCAGGTCGCCGATCGCGTCGAGGATCTTGTGCCGTACGAACTCGTCCTCGAAGCGCAGCTTGTTGTTGAGGACCCCGGTCTCTCCGATGACCACCGCGTTTTCGAGGCTCCCCCCGAGGGCGAGCCCGCTCCGCCGCAGGGTCTCCACGTCGCGCAGGAAGCCGAAGGTGCGGGCGGGGGCAATCCCCTCACAATACGTGCGGGGAGAGACGCGGAGGCTGAGCGCCTGGTGCCGCAGCAGGTGGTGGTCGAAGCCGATGGCGTAGGTCACGGAGAAATGCTCGGCGGGCGAGAGCCGGGCCCGCTTGCCGCCCCGCACGACCTCGACCGTCTTCAAGACCTTCAGGTACTGCCTCGACACCGCGAGCGGCTTGAGTCCCGCCTCGTGCAGCAGGATCACGAACGGGGCGGCGCTGCCGTCCAGCACCGGGATCTCGGGGCCGTCCACCTCCACGAGCACGTCGTCCATGCCCAGGCCCAGGAGGGCCGAGAGCAGGTGCTCGACGGTGCCGATCGAGACCCCGTCGCGGGACAGGGTGGTGGCGTGGTCCTGGCTCGCCAGGTACTCGAGGGTGGCCGGGATCTCGACCCCGACGTCGGTGCGGAGGAAGCGGATCCCGTGCTCGGCGGGCGCCGGCCGGAGGGTCAGTCGGACGGGCTTGCCCGAGTGGAGGCCGATGCCCGTGCAGCCAACCTCTCGCCTCAGGGTTCTTCGATAAGCCATGCGCCGGTGTCGCTTCCTTCGGTGAGCAGAACCTGGTTCGTTGTCGGTACTAAAGCCCGGGCAGAACTCTGCAACGCCGGTGCCAGTGGGATCGACCAGGCAACCCGTTGATTTCGCTGGCTCTTTCAGGCTCCTTGAAAATGGTGTGTGACTGCAGAGCCACGCCTTCCTCTGCCCCCTGTGGCGGCCGAGCCACGCCCGCTCATCGACCACCCCGCGACCGCGCCAAGAGGGGGCGCAGGTAGCGCGCGGTGTGGCTCTTGCGCGAGCGCGCCACCTGCTCGGGCGTCCCTTCGGCCACCACCCGTCCTCCCGCCGCCCCCGACTCGGGCCCCAGATCGATCACGTGGTCGGCGCACTTGATCACGTCCAGGTTGTGCTCGATGACCACCACCGTGTTGCCCGCGTCCACGAGGCGGCCGAGCACGTGGAGCAGCTTGCGCACGTCGTCGAAATGGAGGCCCGTGGTGGGCTCGTCGAGGATGAAGAGGGTGTTGCCCGTCTCGCGGCGGCCCAGCTCGCGGGCGAGCTTCACGCGCTGCGCCTCGCCCCCCGAGATCGTGGTCGCGCTCTGGCCGAGGCGGATGTAGCCCAGGCCCACGTCGATCAGGGTGAGGAGCAGACGGTTCAGCCGGGGGTGCGCCTCGAGCACGGTCTGCGCCTCCGCCACCGTCAGGTCGAGCACGTCGGCGATGCTCCGACCGCGATAGAGGACCTCCAGGGTCTCGCGGTTGTAGCGCCGGCCCTTGCAGGCGTCACAGGGCACGAAGACGTCGGGCAGGAAGTGCATCTCCACCCGGCGCACTCCATCGCCCTGGCAGCTCTCGCAGCGCCCGCCCTTCACGTTGAAGGAGAACCGACCCGGCTTGTAGCCGCGGGCCCGCGCCTCGGGCACCAGGCTGAACAGCTCCCGTAGGTAGCGGGGTTGCTGCGCGGGGTCCGACCGATCGGGCTCTGGTCGATGGCGATGACCTTGTCGATCCTCTCCGCCCCCTCGAGGGCGCGGTGCGTCCCCGGCTCGGCCACCGCGCGATAGAGACGCCGGGCGAGAGCGCGGTAGAGGATGTCGTCCACCAGGGTCGACTTCCCGGCTCCGGAGACGCCGGTCACCGCGGTGAGCACCCCCAGGGGGATGGTGGCGTCGATCTCCCGGAGGTTGTGGGCGCGCGCGCCCAGGATTTTTAGCTCGCCCCGGGGGACGCGCCTCTCCGCGGGAAGGGGGATCTCAAGCTCACCGCGCAGGTAGCGGCCGGTCAGGCTCCCGTTCAGGGAAGACGGCGGGCCCTCGTACATGAGCCGCCCTCCGAGCCGCCCCGCCCCCTCGCCCAGGTCGACGATCCAGTCCGCGGCCCGGATGGTCTCCTCGTCGTGCTCGACCACGACCACCGTGTTGCCGAGGTCCCGGATGCCCTTGAGGGTCTCGATGAGGCGCTCGTTGTCGCGCTGGTGCAGGCCCACCGAGGGCTCGTCGAGGACGTAAAGGATCCCCTGCATGCGGGCCCCGATCTGGGTGGCGAGGCGGATGCGGTGAGCCTCGCCGCTCGAGAGGGTGGTGGTGGGTCGGTCGAGGGTCAGGTAGCCGAGGCCCAGCGACTCCAGGAACTGGAGCCGGGTCACGATCTCCTGGACCACCCGGTCCGCCACCGGGCGCTCGCGTTCGGAGAAGGCGAGGCCGAGGAGGACCGGCCGCGCCTCCGCGATGGAGAGCCGCACGCAGTCGGCCACCGAGCGGCCGGAGAGTCGTACGGCCAGGCTCTCCGACCGCAGGCGCGCGCCGTGGCAGGCGCGGCAGGTGTTCTCGCTCAGGTAGGGCCGGAGGTCCTCGAAGGCCTCACCCCCTCCGTCCCGAAGGTCGTGCCCTTCGTCGCCGGGGAGGGGCCCCACGCGCAGGAGGCTCTCCACCCGGAGCTTCAGATAGGGGACGACCCCGGGGAAACCGTGGTCGTCGCCCTGGAGCAGGACCTCCCGCGCCTTCTTGCTCAGCTCGCGGACCGGCGTCTCGAGGGAGAAGCCGTGACGCGCCGCGACGTCCTCGAGCGCCTCGCGCACCAGGCGCGGCCCGTGGCGCTGCCAGGGCTGGATGGCGCCGTCGAGCAGGCTCTTCGTGTCGTCGGGGATCACCCGGGCGGGGTCCACGGCCCAGCGAAGGCCCAGGCCGTCGCACGCGGGGCAGGCGCCGTGGGGGCTGTTGAAGGAGAACGCGCGCGGGCTGAGCTCGCCCACCGAGATGTCGCAGCGCACGCAGGCCATGCGCCGGGAGAGGAGCCGCTCGCGGCCTCCCTCGAAGGAGACGAGCACCACGTCGCGCGCGAGGTCGAGGGCCTTCTCGAGGCTGGCGCGCAGCCGCTTCTCCGCCCCGGGGCGGAGGATCAGGCGGTCGATGAGGACGTCGATTCGGTGGTTGCGCCGGGGGTCGAGGGAGAGGGGCTCCGCCAGGTTGCGGCCCTTGCCGTCCACCCGCGCGCGCACGAGGCCGGCCTTGGCGAGGGCCGCGATCTCCTTGCGGAACGCTCCCTTCCTTCCCCTGACCACCGGGGCCAGGATCGCCAGGGGCGTCCCCTCAGGGTTCTCGAGCAGCCGTTCCGCCATCTGCTCCGCCGTCTGTGACGCGATGGGCTCGGAGCACCGCGGGCAGTGGGGCCGGCCGAGGGCCGCGAAGAGCACGCGCAGGTGGTCGTAGACCTCGGTGACGGTCCCGACGGTGGAGCGCGGGTGGGCGACGGTGGTCCGCTGCTCGATGGCGATGGCCGGGGAGAGGCCCGAGACGGACTCCACGTCCGGCTTCTCCATCTGCTCGAGGAACTGCCGGGCGTACGGGGAGAGGCTCTCCACGTA
>WNFJ01333624.1_pt1 | contig 12812 bp, 14 predicted proteins | sample 5400461 | NCBI WGS metagenome assembly WNFJ01 (sample SAMN13153349, study PRJNA577476) | soil metagenome | isolation source: 115 cm saprolite on Douglas fir-dominated hillslope | place: USA:California | collected 2013-09-17 | reverse complement strand
AATTCCTGCCAGATTCTCATCCAGTCGTTTCCCCGGCAAGGTGCTGGCTCAGATCGCCGGCAAAACCATGCTGCAGCACGTGTACGAACGTGCTTCCCTATCGACCTACCTCACGAGCACGCTCATTGCCACTGATGACGACCGCGTGTACAGCGTTGCAAGAAGTTTTGGCGCCCGCGTGCGCATGACGCGCTCCGATCATCTCTCCGGCACGGACCGGGCGGCCGAGGTCGCGTCCGCCGAAAATGCCGAAATTATCGTCAACATCCAGGGCGACGAGCCGTTGATCGACCCCGCCGCTATCGACGCCGCCATCCTGCCCATGGTTCACGAACCGGAACTGGTCATGGGGACGCTCAAGAAACGCATCGAAGATCCGCGCGAAATCACGGACCCGAACGTGGTGAAGGTGGTCACAAATAGCGCCGGCGATGCCATCTATTTCTCGCGCTGTCCGATCCCGTTCGAGCGGGAAAAATCCGGCAGCACGCCTTATTTCAAGCACATCGGGCTGTATGTTTATCAACGGGATTTTCTGCTGGCATATTCGGCGCTGCCGGTGGGGCCGCTCGAAACCGCGGAACACCTGGAGCAGTTGCGCGCTTTGGAAAACGGGTTTCGCATACGCGTAGTGGAAACCGAATACGAGTCGCTGGGTGTGGACACCCCAGAGGATCTGCAACGGGTGTCCCGGTTGTTCGACGCCTCAATTTTACAGGGAATGGGAAATGGCTAAATACATATTTGTAACGGGTGGCGTGGTCTCCTCGTTGGGGAAGGGGATTGCAGCGGCGTCGATCGGCTGCCTCCTGGAAAGCCGCGGACTAAAGGTCGCGTGCCAGAAGTTCGATCCGTACCTCAACGTGGACCCGGGCACGATGAGTCCGTTCCAGCACGGCGAAGTTTTCGTCACCGACGATGGCGCGGAGACCGATCTCGACCTGGGCCACTACGAACGCTTCACGCATTCCCGGCTGACACAGAGCAACAACCTGACCAGCGGGCGTATATATGAGCAGATCATCGCCCGCGAACGGCGCGGCGATTATCTGGGCAAGACCGTGCAGGTGATTCCGCATGTGACCAATGAGATCAAGGCCGCGCTGAAAAAGGTGTCGGGGGACGTGGACGTGGTGATCGCCGAAATCGGCGGCACCGTAGGCGATATCGAATCGCTGCCGTTCCTCGAAGCGATACGCCAGATGCGCCACGAAGAGGGGCGCGCCAACACCCTGTTTATCCACGTGACCCTGGTGCCGTGGATCGCGGCGGCGCAGGAACTCAAGACCAAGCCCACGCAGCACAGCGTGAAGGAACTCCGGGCCCTCGGTATCCAGCCCGATATTCTGCTGTGCCGCTGCGAGCGTTTTATCCCGCAGGACATGAAGGAAAAAATCGCCCTCTTCTGCGACGTGGACGTGAACGCCGTGATCACCGCGCGCGACGTGAAAAGCGTGTACGCCGTACCGGTGGGGTTCGCCGCCGAGGGGGTGGACGAAATCGTCCTGCGCCTGCTCAAACTCGACGCCGGCCCGCGCGATCTCGCCAAATGGACGGCGATGCTGGAGCGCCTGGACAACCCGCGCGGCGAGGTCTCGATCGCGCTGGTGGGCAAGTACGTGGAGTACGAAGACTCGTACAAGAGCCTCAAGGAAGCCCTGCTGCATGGCGGGCTGGCGCACCAGTTGAAGGTCAACATCAATTGGATCGAGGCCGAGGGCGTGGCGGGCGAGGACTGGGAGCGGCAACTGGAAGATTACGATGGCATCCTGGTGCCAGGCGGCTTCGGCAAGCGCGGCATCGACGGCATGCTGAACGCCATCAAGTTCGCACGTGAGCGCAAGGTGCCGTACTTTGGGATCTGCCTCGGCATGCAGACCCAGGTGATCGAATTTGCGCGCAACGTGTGCGGTCTTGAAGCCGCCGATTCCACCGAATTCAACTCGGGGACGCCGCACCGCGTGATCTTCAAGCTCCGCGAACTCAAGGGGATTGACGAGTTGGGCGGCACCATGCGGCTGGGAAGCTGGGCCTGCCGGCTGGCCGAGGGCAGCGTGGCCTATAGCGCCTACGGCACGCGCGAAATCCACGAGCGCCATCGCCACCGTTACGAGTTCAATCGCGAATACGAAGGTCGCCTGAAGGCGGCGGGCCTGAAGATCACGGGAGAGACGCCGGACAATACGTACGTCGAGATCTGCGAGCTCGCCGACCATCCGTGGTATCTGGGCTGCCAGTTCCATCCCGAATTCAAGTCCAAACCCATGGAGCCGCACCCTTTGTTCAAGAGCTTCATCGGCGCCGCCGAAAAGCACCGCGATCGACGCCAGGCGGCCATTGAGGAGCCGCTGTTCTCCAGTAACGAGTTCTCCAGTACCGAGTTCTCCCGTGCCGATTGAGTTTGCGGATTTCGGCAAACGTCTGGTGCTGATCGCTGGTCCGTGCGTAATCGAAAGCGAGGAGCACGTGCACCGTATGGCGCGCGGCATCCGCGAAGCGGTGGGCGAGTTCGTGTTCAAGGCGAGCTTCGACAAGGCCAACCGGACGAGTGTGGGCGCGTATCGCGGTCCGGGGCTGCAGGAAGGGCTGCGCATTCTGGCGGGGGTGAAGGCGGAAGGCTTTCCGATTCTGACCGATATTCACGAAGCGTCGCAGGCGGAACCGGCCGCGGAGGTGGCGGACATCCTGCAGATTCCCGCGTTCCTCTGCCGGCAGACGGATCTGCTGATGGCCGCCGGACGGACGGGGCGTATCGTAAACATAAAAAAGGGGCAGTTCGTGGCGCCGCACGATATCCACCGTGCGGCGGATAAGGTGGCCTCCACGGGCAACAGCCGGGTGGTGCTGACGGAGCGCGGGTCGAGCTTCGGCTACAACAACCTGGTGGTGGATATGCGGGGCCTGAAGACGATACGCGACGCCGGTTGGCCTGTGATCTTCGACGCCACGCACAGCGTGCAGTTGCCGGGCGGCGCTGGTGCGGCGTCCAGCGGGCAGCCGGAGTTCATCGCTCCCCTGGCGCGCGCGGCGGTAGCGGTGGGCATCGACGGGGTGTTCGTGGAGGTACACGATGATCCCGAGAAGGCGCTCTCCGACGGGCCAAACGCGTTAAGGCTCAGCCTGTTGGCCGATTTCTGGCGGAGCTTGCTGGCGATCGACGCGCTGGTGCGGTAAGGTCATTGCTAAAGGCCCATAGACTGTTAAACTAGGAGTGGGCCTGTGGAAATCCTTATGAACATCAAACGTACCCACATCGTCATCTCCCAGCAACTGGTTGCCGAGATCGATACCATCGTCGGCAAACGAGGGCGTAGTGCTTTTCTCACCCAGGCGGCGGAAAAGGAACTGATGCGCCTGCGCCAAATCAAAGCCCTGGAATCCGCAGCCGGTTCCTGGAAGGACAAGGACCATCCCGAACTGAAGGATGGAGCAGCCCAGTGGGTCAAAAAGCTGCGCCAGGAGTACGACCAGCGCTTCGAAAAAGTAACCAGACGTTGAGATGGCCACGTTCCTTTTGGATACCTGCGTCATTATCGACGTGTTGAACAATAAACGGGGCCGCCCAGCCCTGCTCTTGGATTTGGTGAGGTCTGGTCACGTGTTGGCGTGCTGCCCCATCAACATTACCGAGGTTTACGCCGGTATACGGCCCAAGGAAGAAGCTGTGACTGAAGTACTCCTCGCCAGCTTCCAACACGTTCCGATCACGCAGCCGGCGGCTCGTCTTGCCGGCGAGTTCAAACGCGATTACGCCCGCAAAGGGGTGACACTAAATCTCGGCGATGTCATCATTGCGGCCGTGGCTATCCACAACGACCTCAATTTGCTCACCGACAACACTAAAGACTTCCCGATGGGCGACCTTGCGCTCTACCCGCTGCCGAAAGCGTGAGATCCCGGCGCAGACATCACGAGTCCGGAAGCGAAGTAGTCTCCACGCGGCGGGGGCGCGCTGCGTCGTAAAATAGGAAGGAAGACTCTGTATGATGAACCTACAGCGGCGCCGCCGCGGATTTTCCCTGATCGAATTGCTGATCGTTATCGCGATCATCCTGATCATCATCACGATTGCGCTGCCGCGGTTGAGCCGGGCGCGTATGTTCTCGCAGGAAACGGCGGCCATCGGCGCCATACGGACGCTTCACACGACGCAGGTGCAGTACTACTCGCAGTACGGCAGGTATGCCACCTCGCTGACGGAGCTCGGCCCGCCCACCAGCGGCGCACCGGGGCCGGCAGCCGCGGACTTGATCGATGCCACTCTGGCCTCCGGCACCAAGAGCGGGCACAAGTTCACGATGACCGGAAATGCCTCCGGCTATGTGATTAACGTGGCTCCGGAGTCCTACGGGAATAGCGGGAGCCGGACGTTTTATTCGGACCAGACCATGGTCATACGCCAGAATTACGGCCAGGAACCGGCCACTATCAACAGTCCGGAAATGAAATAAGCAGGGCGGTTACGTCCCAAAGCACGTGTCCCGCGCAACCTGGTCAGATTTTGCAAACTCTATACAATTGAGCGACAAATCTGGCGTATACGGCGATTTAAGATGGGGGTCGTGCAAATGGTCCCACCAGGTGAAGGCGAAGGCATCAGTCGCCGCAATTTCTATGTGGTCGCGATCTACGGCCTCTGGGTGGCGATTTCGGCCGCGCTCGGTCTGCCTGCCTTAATCTATCTGCTGTTCCCCCCCAAAGTGAAAAAAGGCGAAGAGTGGATCGAGATCGGCGATGTCGGGCGTCTGGCCCTGACCTCTCGGGTGGAATTGACCTACCGCCGAACGCGCATTGACGGGTGGAAAGTGATCAGTGAAAAGAGTACCGCCTGGGTGGTCAAGACCGCCGACAACCAGGTGACGGCGTTCGGACCGCAGTGCACGCACCTGGGGTGCGCCTATCATTGGGAAGAGGGCAAGAACGAGTTTCTCTGTCCCTGCCACACATCGCTGTTTTCCATCGAAGGTAAAGTGCTGTCCGGCCCTGCGCCGCGGCCGTTGGACCGGTATCAGACCAGGCTGAACGGCACCAAACTGCTGCTCGGCAAACTGCAGGTTTCGCCGGAGAAGAAGTCGTGAGGCGCCGCATACGTTGGGTGAACGCCTGGGTGGATAATCGCACCGGCATCCGGAGTGCGGTGCGCCAATTCCTTTACGAAGAGATTCCAGCCTCCAGCGGGTGGCACCAGGTGTTCGGCAGCGTCGCTGTGTTCCTGTTCATGGTGCAGGCATTCACGGGCGCGCTGCTGGCCTTCAACTACGCGCCCACCCCCGGCGATGCCTATAACAGCCTGCGCTACATCCTGACGGAGTTGACCGCGGGCCGGTTGATGCGCGGGCTGCACCACTGGGGCGCCAGCATGATCATCGTGGTGGTGGTGCTCCACATGGTGCAGGTGTTCATTTACGGGGCCTACAAGAAACCGCGCGAAGCCACCTGGATTGTGGGCGCGGTGCTGCTGCTGCTCACCCTGGCCTACGGGCTTACCGGCTACCTGCTGCCGTGGGATAACCGGGCGTACTGGGGAACCGTGGTCACGACACAGATCGCGGGGAAGGCGCCGGTGCTGGGGCCGTACCTGTCGCGGTTGCTGGGCGGCGAAGGCACCGTCGGCGTGGTGACGTTTGCGCGGTTTTACGGATTGCACGTGCTGCTGCTGCCGCCGGCCACGGTTTTCCTCATGGTGATGCACATCTTCCTGGTGCGTAAGCACGGCGTGGCGCCGCTACCGGGAGACGAGTTGCAGCCCAGAAAGAAGTTCTACCCGCAACAGGTCTTCAAGGATACGGCGGCCATCTTCATCGCCTTTGCCGTTCTCTTTATGATGGCGGTGGCGGTGCGGGTGCCGCTCGAGCAGCTGGCCGACCCGACCGATACCTCTTACACCCCGCGGCCGGAATGGTATTTCCTTTTTCTGTTCCAGACCCTGAAGCAGTTTAACGGACCGCTGGAAATGGTGGGCAGCGTGGTGCTGCCGAGCCTGGCGGTCCTGCTGCTGATTCTGGTGCCGTTTATCGACCGCAGCCGGATGGTGAAAGTCACGCAGCGCACGGTGGCGATGGCGTTTGTACTGCTCGCCGCCATCGGCTGGGGCGGACTGACGGTCGCAGCAGTGAGATCCACGCCGAAGGAAGCATTGGTGCCGATGGTGGATTACTCGGGGCCCACAGACTGGATGCAGTTATCGCCCGAGGAAATGGTGGGCATCGCCTACTTCCGCGAGGAAAATTGCGTGAGCTGCCATGCCATCGGCGGCCAGGGTACAGCCGTGGGACCAGACCTGACCAAGGCCTCGATCCACAAAGATGCGGCGTGGATGATCCAACATTTCAAACGGCCGTCAGTGATGCGTCCAGGAACTTCCATGCCGGCCATCCAGTTAACCGATTCGCAACTGAATTCGCTGGCGGCGTTTCTGCTCAAGCTCAATGATAAGAATGCCACGGCTCTGGACAACGCGCCGGAATTTGCCGTGCAGGGGGCACTGGTCTACCAGGCGAACCACTGCGCGTCCTGCCACGTTGTCAACGGCGGGGGCATGCGAGTCGGGCCGCCGCTCAACGGAATCTCCAAACGCCAGAGCCGCAGTTGGGTGGAGGAACACTTCGCCGATCCGCAAAAAATGGTGCCGGGGTCGATGATGCCGCCCTACAAACTGGCGCCGAAGGACCTGGAAAATCTGACGTCGTACCTGTTCGCGCTGCCGGAGTAACGGCAGTCGATCACAGGGCAGCCATGGAATGGATGCCTTCGGACTGCAGCACTCCGGCCATTTTCTGAAGGGCGGTCTTGTGGATCTGCGAAACGCGGCTTTCGTTGACGCCCAGCACGTCGCCGATTTCCTTCATCGTCAGGTCGTTGGTGTAGTAGAGGAAGACCACTTTCTGATAGCGCTCCGGGAGGGTGCCGATGGCGCGCGCCAGCGTGTGCTGGAGCTGGTGGCGTTCGCACATGCGGTCGGGCTGGTAGTCCGGCGTGGCGGCGAATTCCTGAGTGCGCTCGCGGTCCTGATCGGGGTTCGGCGTGGCCGAGATCGGGCCGACCGTGCGCATTTCCATCCGCATGCGGTGCCAGCGCTCCAGGCCGACGCCCAACTGATCCGCGACTTCGTTGTCGTTCGGTGTGCGTCCGAGTTTCGAGGCGAGGTCGCGCGTGGCGCCTTCCACCTGTTTCTGACGGCGGCGCAGATCGCGCGAAGCCCAGTCCAACTGGCGCAGGCTGTCCAGGATGGCGCCTTTAATACGATGCTTGGCATAGCTGTGAAAGTCCACGTTTTTCGCGCCGTCGTATTTGGTCACGGCATCGAACAGGCCCATGACACCCGCGTGGATGAGATCGTCCAGATCCACGTGAACCGGCAGGTTTTCGTGAACGCGAATGGCGATTGCCTTGACCAGCGGAAGGTGATCGAGCACGATCTGATCTCGCTGCTCCTCGGTCTGTTTGGGTCTGCGGGATGTGGACACACTGGTGGCGCGCATGTTATTCGTCCTCTTTCTGGCTTTTGTTTTGTTGGAACTGCCGGCTTGCCCGACGCAGCTAAGGTTGCAGCTTTACTGCCACGTAGTTTTGGTAGTTAAAGGTCTTATTTTCATCTAAGAGGCGTAGCAGAGGACGTTCCCGAATGGAACGTTGTTTCAGATCGGAACAGTGGAACGTTTCAGAGTGGTGCGGGAGAGGATGGGCGGTTACCAGCCGGCCTTATAAGCGATGCAGGTCTTCACCGTAAGGCCGGCAAGCAGGATCCAAACCGCGGCGCGCAGCTTTCCATCCAGTGTGAAGGCCGCTAGTAGGGCCAGCACGGCATACACACCGAGTGCGCAACGGAAACGAGTGGTCATGGTCATGTTCAATTCATTTTGACATGGTGCGTGAGGGGACGCGAGCGACGGCTGTGCAAGCGCTTAAACCGTCTGGCTGTTCGTTATTGAACAGTAATATTACGATCTGAGATGCTAAATACGTAGGTAAGCGAAGGACTGCCGCGCACAGAGGAGAGATGGCCAGGAAACCGCAACCTCATAAGCCGAAGAGAGTTCCCGGCGCTTCTTCGGACCGACAGAACGCCGAGGACCTTCTGCGCGAGTGCGAGGCGCTCTTCTCGCTGTTCATGGAACATATGCCGGCAGTAGCCTTTCTGAAGGACCTTGAGGGCCGTTATGTTTACGTCAACCCTAACTTTGTCAGGCTCACCGGGCGCGCTCCGGGACGCTGCCATGGCTCCTCGGATGAGGAATACTGGCCGGACTCCGCGGCACGGTTGAGGCGAGAGGATCAGCGGGTCATCCAGACCGGCCAGGCGCTGACGTCCGAGGACGCTCGTACCACCGGAGGCGAGACCCGGCATTACCAAACCGTCAAGTTTCCGATTCCGGACAAGAATGGGACTCCAACCTTGATAGCGGGGATCTCGGTTGACATTACCGCACGGAAAGTGGTGGAGCAGGAGCGGCAGAATCTGCTGGCAAGGCTGGCGAACGCCCATCAGGAGGAGCGCTGGCGAATTTCCCGGGAACTGCACGACGATTTGACGCAGCGCCTGGCCGCACTGGCAATGGATCTCGGCGGGCTTGCGGCGCAGCGCCTCCCCCCTGCAACCGAGCTGAAGAAGGAACTCCGCACGCTTCAGCGTCGTGCGGTGCAGGCGGCTGAAGCGGCACGCCACATCGCTCACCAGCTACACCCTCTCGAGGTGGACGATCTGGGCCTGGTTGCGGCGCTACGCTCCTACTGCGAAGATTTCTCCAAACGCGAGGGCATCGCCGTCAAGCTGACGAGCCGGGACATACCCAAGGAACTGAAGCGGGAAATCGGTTCGTGTGTATACAAAGTGGCGAAGGAAAGTCTGAGCAATGTTGCCAGGCATGCCGCCACGGAGCGGGTCTCCGTCATTTTGGATGGCACGGCAGATATCATCCGCCTCCGCGTAAAGGACTTCGGTATTGGCTTCAGGACCGGGTCGCCGGGAATCGACGGCGGACTCGGTCTGCTCGGTATGCAAGAAAGGGTAGCCTTGCTCGGCGGGAACCTCAGTATACGGTCGCAGCCGGGTCAGGGTACGGAGGTGACGGTCGCCGTTCCATTGGAGGCGCCTTGATCAAGCGGAACAGCATCCTGTTGGCCGACGACCATGCGCTGATCCTGGCCGGTATCCGGGGTTTGCTCAATGGTAACTACGACGTAGTAGGACAGGTAGGCGACGGCCGGTCACTGGTGGATGCAGCCCTGCGCCTGAAACCGGACCTTATTATTCTCGACATTTCCATGCCCCTGCTGAACGGGATCGAGGCTGCCAGGCATATCAAAAAGGCGTGGCCAGAGGGGAAGCTCCTGTTTCTCACCATGCATGCCAGCCCGGCATACCTCAAAGAAGCCATGGACGCCGGCGGTATGGGCTACATCGTCAAATCTTCAGCCAACGAAGAACTGCGCACCGCGGTCCAGAAGACTCTCAGAGGGCAGGTCTACATCACTCCTTCATTTGATCGGGATGTTCTGGAAGCCGTACAAGCTTCCAGGCGAGGGCGTCCCCGGCCTTCCGTCCCCTTTACCTTCCGCCAGGCCGAAGTGCTGCAACTCGTTGCCGAAGGTTGGGGGAATAAGGAGATCGCGGACCTGTTAAAAGTCTCGGTGAAGACCGTGGACTTTCATCGCGGCCGCATCATGCGGAAACTCGGCGCGCATAACGTTGCCGAACTCGTTCGGTACGCCGTTCAGGCAGGCATGGTGGGCGTATAGGGCTTCGGGACTTCGGGACCCATCGCCAGCATCCGGCCGGCCCGGCCGGAGCGGTGCCGCTCGATTGGCTCCTCGGGGCAATCCAGGGCGCGTGAGAGCAGGAGGACCTCCAGTCGGGATGCCGGCCGCCGTTCGGGCCGGCGGCGGAACAAGACCTCCAGAAGCCAGGTCCATTCCGGCGTGCCAGGGTGCTGACCCCTCCAATAGCGCGATTGATCGATAAAGATGATCATTGCGGGAGCACCCGGCTTACCTGGCCGCCGTCATTCTCTGGGTTGGGAACTCGATACTCTCCGATTGGGCAGACTGGGAATTTCCGCGCACTAACCGCAAGGACGGCCGTCCCCTCCCCGTCTTAGCTGCAAGTCCTTCAAGCGCAAGTATTGCTTCGTCCAGGAGCTCACGTTCTTTGCGAAGCTCAATAATTAATGGCTTCACGTTCATACTGCACCCCCTCAAGTGCGCAGCCGGAATCTTTTCCCATTTCAAATGGCGATCCGTATGACAGCAGCGATCCTACAATATATTGGACTTTGCAATGCGCTCTTGTCTACAGGGTCACTACCTAGTAGACAATGTAAATCGGAAAGCGGACACTGTTGCTATTCAAACTGGGGATTCTCAGTCTGAAAATGAATTGTCGGGGGGATACCGTGAAATCGATTCTCGTTCTTGACGATGAATTTAAACTTCTTAAGCTCGTGTGCCGTCTACTCCAGCGTCATGGATACAGGACTTTGGAAGCGGGCAACGCGGACGAAGCCCTTCGGCTATTTCATGAGAACCACGGCGAGATTGACCTTTTTATCGTCGATATTTGCCTGCCCGCTAGTTCCGGAATACAAGTGGCGATAGACCTTAGGGTAGACTTGCCGGACCTGAGCATACTTCTGGTGTCGGGTTATCCCCAAAACGCGTGGAGCATTAAGGATTCTGCTCTTTTCCGGGCTCTGGGACCGCATTTGGTGAGTATCCTGCAAAAGCCTTTTACTCCCCAGATTCTGATTGACAGGGTCGATGGATTGATTGGTACAGCGCCGCCTGAAGTGGCGAGGACTGCGTAAGAATCGGCCGTTATTATCTCGGAACGTTATAGGCGAAATTAAGCTGGAGAACCACGCGGTCACCCTTAAACTCGGCCGGCAGCGGGGGGAACGGGTTGGAGGCGCTTATGGCCGCGACAGCGGCCTTGTCCAGGGAGTCCGCGCCGGATTGAAAGGCCCAGGTCACCTTGCTGACGTTGCCGCTCTTGGTGATGGCAAACAGGAGTCCCACCTTGCCGTGGCGGCCCAGTTTGACGCTCTCCGGCATCACGGCGTACCAGTTGCGGCGAATGGTGGCTAGAATCTGTGTGAGGTAAGGTCGAAAGTCCACGCCCATCGGATCGCTCTTCAGTTCCAGCGCGCTGCCCTGGACCCCAGGCGAAGGCGGCAGGTTGACGCCCTCTCCATAACCGCCGGATCCGGCGCCTGGGTCGCCTACCATAAGGCCGCCGCTAGGGCTGCCCCCGCGCGAGTTCTGGCGAATGGCTTCCGCCACCGACGTGTTCGGAATCGCCACTTTGCTTTGCGCCGGAGGGACGGGAGGCGGCGGCCCGCCCACGTTTTCCAGGGTCAGTTTCGGCTTTTCGACCGTGGGCGGAGGCGGCGGCACCGCGGAATTGGTGGGCGGGAGCTCGATTTTTGGCGGCTCCTTGACCACCGCCTCGATCTTGGGAGGTTCGGGCAGGGCGGCGGGAGCAGGCTGCGGCGGGGATGGGATGGCTGCAGGCCGCTTCGCCATGGGCTGCGTCGTAGATGGCGCGGCCTTCGGCATCTGAATTCGCTCCCGCGGCTGCAACGCCGCCATGTCGATTTCCTTGGTGATCTTGCCCTTGGTGGGCGTAGGCTGGGTGAATTCGGTGAGCGGTTCCACCAGCGGAGTGATCAGGGGCCGCACCTTCGCAGGCTCCGGTGGCGAGGACAGGATGTCGCTCGGCAGCAGCACGATCAGAACTATGCCGGCGATGTGGAGCAGTACCGAGGCTACGCTTGCAATGCCGGACCGGCCGCGCGAAGCCGGGTCGCCCCACTCGGTCAGGAGGTGCAGTTCAACGTCATCAACTGGTGGCCCTACGGTTTCCATCCATCAACCAAGGTTTTGGAGACTACTTCGGAGTGCTCTTTGATTTTATCAAGAATCGACAGAGCAGCTGCTAAAGTTCGACGCGCAGTGATACCGGAAGATTTCGGTAAAATTCGCGCTTCGAGGGAATCCAGGAAAGCGTCGAACTGGAGCTTGAGCGGTTCGCCCTTCGTAATTGGAGCCTGTTCGAAGCCGATCTGCCGCTCGCCGCTCACGCTGAAAACGGCCAGATCCTGGCGCGCATAATCCAGCGAGAGGTATTGGTGGGGCTGGAAAAGGCGCAGTTTGCGCACGCGCTCGGTGGAGATGCGGCTGGCGGTGAGGTTGGCCACGCAGCCGTTGGGGAACTGCAGGCGGACGTTGGCGATATCCACTTTGCCGGAGAGAATGGAGATGCCCGCGGCGCGGATCTCCTCGGGTTCGGTCCCGGCCAGCCCGAGAACCAAGTCCACGTCGTGGATCATCAGGTCCAGCACCACATCCACATCCAGGCTGCGCGGGCTGAACAGGTTCATGCGGTGGATCTCGAAGAACAGCGGCAGGGTGACGCGCTGTTCCAGGGCCAGCACGGCGGGGTTGAAGCGCTCCAGGTGGCCCACCTGGAGGATTCGGCCGGTGCGCGCAGCGGCTTCGATCAGGCGGTCGGCGGCGGCAAGATCGAGGGCGATGGGCTTCTCCACCAGGACGTCGACTCCCGCGGCGAGCAGATAGCAGCCGATTTCTGCGTGGACCGTGGTGGGCGCGGCGATGATCGCTGCGTCGATTTTGCCGGGGAGTTCGCGCGCGTCGGTGAACGCGACGGTCTGGTAGCGGGCGGCGGCTTCGGCGGCGCGAGCGGCGTCGGTATCAACGATGGCGGCAAGTTGGGCGCGGACGGATTCGTGGACCACGCGGCAGTGGTTCTGTCCGAAAGCTCCTGCGCCGATGACGGCTACTCGAGGTTGTGACAT
>WNFJ01682280.1_pt1 | contig 12816 bp, 8 predicted proteins | sample 5400461 | NCBI WGS metagenome assembly WNFJ01 (sample SAMN13153349, study PRJNA577476) | soil metagenome | isolation source: 115 cm saprolite on Douglas fir-dominated hillslope | place: USA:California | collected 2013-09-17 | reverse complement strand
AACCTAAAAAGTAGTGTGCATCTGGCCTATCGAAACCGCTCTCCAGGATCTGTTCACAGAGGTCGATAGCATCATTAAAACGACCCTGGGTCTGAAAGGTTTGAGCTTGTTTCAACACGCCGGTGACCTGGCTAGCAGTAATGCGCCTGCGTGGAGATGATTCCATGCCGCCAGCCATGCCTGCATTGGCATAAGATGGCCCAGGATTACTCACTCCGCTATAATTGCCCGCGCTACCCATATTACCCATGTTGCCTGTATTCCCTCCGCTAAAGTTGCCCGTTGTGGCCGTCTCGGCCATCGGACTACCTGAAAATGCTAAAGAGCCTGATGGCGCGCCGGCCATCGTACCCGTTACCGATGAAAACGCTGCCGCTGCTGCGGCCGAGTGAGGGCCTGAATGTTGCTGCTTATGCCCATTCATTGACGAGAGCAGCTGCTTTGCCTGTTTATTTGAAGCGTCCGCGCGCAGTACTTCTTCGCACTGTGCGCGAGCCGCTGTAACGTCATTGCGTTGAAGGTATCCTTGAGCGGCAGCCAGGCGCTCCTGGATCATAAAGGCGATATCTTTTTTCCCGTAGTAGTAGGCTGCGAGACGCTCGTGTGGCTCGGGGTCGCCAGGAGACAACTGAACGGCCTTTTGCCAGGCCGCTTCGGCTCGAGCACCTTGACCGGCCTGTGAGTATAAATCCGCCAGGTGGAGATACGCGAGGTATGCATCGTCGCGCCGGTTAAGGATACCATAGAGCTCAGCTGTCTTGCTCAAAGCGATAATGTTGCTATGATCACGCTTCAGCGTATATTCATATTCGTCGAGAGCTTTCTGCCACTGCTTAGTCTGCATGTAGCAGAAACCTAGTCCGCCACGGGCCATCGCGTCATCTGGGAACTCTACTAGTGCTCGTTGGTACTCCTTTGCGGCCTCCGCCCACTGACTGTCCCAACGGTATCGGTCTGCTGCGTTCATCGCCGTACTGAAGGCTTGTCTGTTCCCAGGCATTAAAGGTTCGCTTTCTCACATAATATTACACAAGGGAGGCACGACATATCGCGCCACCCTAACTCAACTATCTAGTTAAATCTAGGTTACTACAAAACTTGTTTTACGCCTCTTTTTTTGGTACTAAAGTACCTTTTGTCCAGTAAAGGCAATTTGAGGTATTACCCGCGGTAATTGATGAATTGTAAGGCTACCGGGTAATCTTTTTGCTTGAGCAGGGCGATTACACCTTGTAACTCGTCGCGGCTTTTGGCCGTCACTCGCACGGCATCTCCCTGGACTTGTGGACGCACTTTGGGGTTGTTGTCACGGATGTACTTGCTTATCTCTTTGGCGAGTTCCTGTGAAATCCCCTGTTGCAATTCGATGACCTGGCGCACTCTGCCACCAGCCGCGTTCTCCTCTTTTCCCGGTTTGAAAATCTTCAAGGAGAGATTGCGGCGAATCGCTTTCGATTCAAGGATATCCCGTACATTTTTGAGCGTGAGTGAACTATCGGTGAGGATAGTGATGCTCGTTTTACTGAGCGTTATCTCGGTTTTTGTATCTTTCAAATCGTAACGAGTATGGACTTCTCGTCGTGTCTGGTCAATGGCGTTGACCAGTTCCTGCTCGTCGAATTGTGAAACTATATCAAATGAACTATCTCCAGCCATGGTATTCCTCTCTTTAACGTATAATTGGTACAGAATGGCTACCAGGAGATATTTCCTCTCCCATGTCCTCAACCAATAGTAAACTGTCTACCCGTGTGTCTATTGGGCATTGTAGCGCATTTTTTCGGTATTTGCTATTATACCCCCCAAGTCTCTTACTGTGGTATGATAAAAACTGCCTAGGGGCATGGGTTGTTTGTGGGGAATCCATACAGTAGGAGCCGATTGATCGCGCACACCGCCGATTGATCGGCCCTCCAATAGGCATCAACCTAAGTCGGGAAGTCAGGCAAGAGGCCGGGCGATCCGTAGGGGCGAGGGTGGATGAAGGGCGGGGGGGTGGGCCTTCATGGTCGCCCGTGGGGGGAGATGGGATCGTGTTCCACCAAGATGTGAGCAAGGGGAACAGGACGCGGGCGACCATGAAGGCCCACCCCGCCACTCCCCACCACCCTCGCCCCTACGGATGGTGATGGGCTTGTTCTTAGGGTGATGCGTATTACTGCCGATTTATCGGCCCTGCGTGGACGTTCCGCTATCCAGATGAAAAAGTTGGGGGGATGAGAACGGAAAGAGGGCCGATAAATCGGCGGTGGCGGCGATAAATCGCGCCCTACGTTTCGACTGGAAGAGAACATGTCAGCAACGATTTATGATAGCAAGCCGCTGGCTGCTCGCATGGCAGAAGAACTGCGCGCTGAGGCTGCCCAATTTCGCCAACGACATCACCGGCCGGCGCGCCTGGCGCAACTGGTGGCCGGGCATGATGCCGCGGCGGAGGTCTATAGCAGGCAGCTGGTACGATCGTGCCAGGCCATCGGATTGGGCTGCGCCACGCTGGCCTACCCTTTTGAAATCGAAGAAGAGGAGTTGCGAGCGGAAGTGGCCGCTCTCAATGACGACGCCAATACCGATGGCGTCGTCCTCCTGTTGCCGCTGCCGGCACATATTCGACAACGCATAGTAACTGATGACCTGCGTCCAGAAAAGGACGTTGATGGCCTCGGCTCGCGCAATGCCGGAAACCTGCTGCTTGGCTTTCCCAGCTTCATTCCCTCTACCGCCGACGCCGTGCTCGCCGTCTTGCGCGATGCTGATCTCTCGGTGGCCGGTAGCAATGCTGTTATTGTGGGACGTAGCAATATTGGTGGCAAGCCTGTTGCACTTGTCTTGCTGCGCCAGGATGCTACAGTAACCATCTGCCACTCGTATACGCAGGACCTCGCCAGTATTACCAGGAGCGCCGATATCCTCGTGGTGAGTACGGGACGCCCGGGCAGTATCACTGCTGATATGGTGAAGCCGGGTGCAATCGTGCTGGATGCGGGCATCAATACCGTTGATGGAAAAGTTGTCGGTGATATCGATTTTGCTGGCGTGAAAGAGGTGGCCTCTTTTCTCACGCCAGTGCCGGGTGGTTTGGGCCCGCTCACCCATTTGATGTTGATCCGCCATACATTGCTTGGCCCGCAATGAATTATGATTCCTCCATGATCCAGGCCGTAGGGGCGCCATTCATGGCGCCCAGCAGCGGAGCCGATCCGTGTCCCCGGGCGCCATGAATGGCGCCCCTACGGCCTGGATCAATAATATCTGCTGGAGGCTGTTGCGTAGCGGTTCGGCCGGGCCGCTATATCACCGGTGATGCGGACGGCGACGCCTTCTTTTTCAAATGCACGCCGGAGATCGGTCAAGTTGATATCGTTGCCCGCGATGAGTAAAGTGGGGCCAAGTTTGCGTAGATGATATTTTTGTAGATTTCTCGAAGCTAAGATCTCGTCCGCGGCCGCTTCACTCGACACTTCAAACAGCATTACCTGCGAAATCTTCACATCCTTGTACTGTTTCACCCAGTCGCGCAGGGTATAGGCGACGTTCTGCGGCACTTCTTTCTGGCTGCCTTCTGCCAGGATGTGGAGTATTTTCTCGATATCAAGACCCGCTTCCATTCCTCGCAGCACCGAATTGCGTGTCAGCGTCAAGCGGCTGACCATGTTGACCTGGTCCACCTGCGCAAACGGCAATAAGCTATAGAGGGTCGGCATATCGGTGTGCAGTAAGAGTAGCTCAAAGTTGGGCTGCAGGACCAGCGAGCGCGTACCGTTTGCCTGGGAAGGTGAAGAGTCAGTGGAGTGAGTGGTGTGCGTTGTAGCTTTAGCCTTGTTCTGCGTGGAGAGGACAGCGCTGCCCAGGTCGGTCACCATGAAGGCGACTGGATTCCCTCCCTCGTGGGTTTGGGATAGTTCCTGGCCCTCGTAGCCAAGCGAAACAAGACCAAACTCGTAGAGAGAAGAGGAAAGCAGTCCAATATAGTATTCTCCTTCGCTGCTATCCCACTTACTACGCAGCACGCTTGATTTGCTACTATCTCGCCGGATGTTGTAGTGGACCGGGCGCAGCTCGAAAGGGTCCTTGTCCCAAATTTTTTGCAGTAACGACGCTACGCTATACCATTGCCCGGGGACACAATCCTGCAAATGTTCAGCAATTGAACTGCGGGATTTTATTGGATTCCAGGTGTAAGGATCCCACTGCCTGTAATTTGCTCCTACTATGTCCATCCAACGGAAGCTTTGTGTCCAGCTTTCTAGTAAGAGCTGTGCCTGTTCTGCCAAACTCAGCTTTGACCACTTTTCCATCTGGGCGCCTGGCTCATAATGCGGCTTGATGCCATCCCCGGATGTGCGGGAGAGTTGAATGAAGCCAAGCTCCTGCGCTACATTGAACAGCATATCCAGGTATAAGTCATCTTCGTCGATGTATCGCTGGCGGCGTTTCCCATGCAGCAATGGCTGGATTTTAGTGGCGATACGCTTGGGTACCTTGCCGGCCTGTGTTGGCTCTATCGTTTGCTGGTAGGTGGCACCCGTAATAATCGCCAGGTCGTATAAGATAGCAGGCTCCGCGGCCTGGATGGTCTGTGGTGGGTGAGCCATGGGCACAAATTCGTTGCGCTCTACGAGAGGTCCTTTCATAGTGGTCGCCTTTTTGATGCTTTCGTAGGTATCGGAAGGCACAAAGAATACCCGTCCCTGCGCTGTAAATGTATCAAAGGCGAGGGCGTACTCTTCAAAGGGATGGAGAGCGTTAAAGAGCGTGTTATCGTCATACCTGGTGTGTTCCCGTAGCGCCTGCATGCTCACTTTGCCGCCTTGCTCACATACCCACTTGAGCATGTCTCGCTGCGCGGGCGGGAGCTTTTGGAGTATCTCGAAGATGCTATTTGGTTGTTTCATTTCATCTATGAGCAATAAACGCATTTCCGTGCGCGGGTAGTATATCCCTGAGTTAAGACCATAGCGCCCGGTTAGCGTATCAAATTCGTAACCGGGATAATTCGCGGTCAAAATCTTCTCAAGCGACATTTGTGAGCGGTCAGATTTCGCGGAGAAATTCTCTTTGCCCGTGGTATAGAGAGCTTCAGCGCCCTCCTGAAAGGGATATAATTGCGCCACATCTTCGACTGTCGCTGCATTCTTACTTTTGCTGTAATAATATGGTTGAGTATATACCTTTACTGTCTGTTCCCAGAGAAGCAGATGACGTTTGAGGGAAGATAGGATTGTTTCAAATGTTTTTGCTGGAAGCTGGGATTTTTTCAGTATGCCATCTCGCGGTGTTCCGCTGCGGGCCGAAGGCCCAAGCATGCGATACAAGACCTGGCGTTCGTCAGGTGTAAGGTGTTCCCAGACGAAACGGCCGGCGATGGGGTCCGTAATGCGTTTGAGCAGTATGTCCTGGCGTTTCTGTGGGCCTTTGTCGGAAAGGCCATCCAATCCCCAAAGATGATATATTTCCTCTCGTTGTTGCTCTGTACATTCCGCCAGTTCCTGCCTGAACTTCTTCATCTTCTCTACCTCTAAAACCTACAAAGGATGTAGTATCTCTTTATTGCTGCGTTGCTGGTTGGTATTGTTCAATATAGCGGATCACCTCGCGTGTCAATTGGCTAGGAGTCGAGGCACCGGCGGTTACCGCAACGCGCTTTTTGCCCTCCAACCATGCCGGGTTCAGTTGCGAGAGGTCCTCGATACGTACTGCTGGCACACCTGCCAGTTCTTCGGATACCTGTACGAGACGGTTGGTGTTGTTGCTGCGGGGATCGCCGACGACAATCGTCAAATCCGCTCCCCTGGCCTGTGCTGCGACCGCCTCCTGGCGCGTCTGCGTTGCCGCACAGATATCGATGTGCACCTCGGCATGGGGATAACGGGTCTTGATGTACTCGATGACGCGCCGCGTATCCCATTGGGAAAGCGTTGTCTGGGTAGAGATGGCCAGTTTTTCCTCTTGCGCCGGAGTAAGCGCCAGGATATCGACGTCCGCTTCGTTTTCTATCAGGCTGATGTGACCGGGTACTTCGCCCAGGACGCCTTCAGGCTCGGGGTGCCCCTTCTTGCCAATGTAGAGTATGTAGTAGCCATTTGCCACCAGTTCGTGGACGAGGTCATGGGTCACCGTGACATCGGGGCAGGTGGCGTCGATACAATTGAGGCCGCGTTCTCTTGCCCTACGCTTGACAAGCGGCGATACACCATGTGCCGTGAAGATCACTGTTCCCTCGTTCACCTGTTCCAGTATACTTGCACGGTCGGGCCCTTCGAGGGTAACCACGCCGAGATTGGTCAATTCTTCAATGGCGTGACGATTATGCACAATTTGTCCGATAATGTAGATCGGTCGAGGGACGGTCGGGTCTTTTGCTGTCTGCCGTACCAGTTGCAACGCATCGACAACCCCATAGCAGTAGCCACGGGGTGAGATTTTAATGACTTCCATTGATTCCTCAATATAGTAACTACGAAATGTAGCGATAGTTCCCTGTAATGGAGGGCGCATCCATCCTGCATCTTATAGTTTACCATAAAATGTACAATTGGGGGTGAAGATATATTCCTTGCATCTCTAAAGCTGCTCCTGGACACAGTTTATTCACTTGCCATGTATCATCTATAGTACTTTGACAGCTAAATTGACAGCTTAAGACTCTTCAATAGGTTCACTGGCCATAAAAGAAGAGTTTTGCACATTCGGAATATCATGAGCATAACATAAAATGAGCGTACTTGAATATATACACCAAAGTACTCTTTTTTGATATGCTCAAACATACAAAGTTCTTTGAGTGTTTCGCAACTTGATTTATCCATTATGCCAGAGAGAAGACGCAATGGAAGCAAGTGAATACGCGGAATTAAGCTGTCCATCAGTAGTATTGAGAGAATTAAGTTGTCCTTTTCCAAGAAGATTTAGAGGCTGATAAGGGTTAACGCCGTCGAAAAGTCCTTTATAGCTATGCGCCAAAGCCAATTGGACTATTTCTTCGTTCCCTTTCCGCCTTTCTGTCCCTCCTTAGACGTTTTACCGGCAGATACAGGTGGTTTATCAAAGGGCGAAGGAAGGAGGTGGGACTACTAGTGGGAGAGGCCGATTACCCGTTCTATCTCTGAAAGAGTTACTCCCAGGCGCATCTGCAATGATAGTCTTCTTCTGCTCACGTCCCGTACCTTTGTCCCTGGCGGACACGTTCATATGACCTCGATCTGCGGTACACCACGCGGAGCGGGTGGGATACCATCGAGAATAAAGCTACCAAGAGATCGGTTGTCCTTGGCAAACTCACGCTCACCCTGTAAGACATTGATTTCTACACTGGACTGATTATCACTAGCCGTTGAGAAGACCTGGCTCCTTTGTATCGGGATCGTAGTGTTGCGCTCGATCAAGCGAGTAAAGACCCCCCCGAATGTCTCGATACCCAGGGAGAAAGAAGTGACGTCCAGAAGGAGTACATCTTTGAAATCACCTGTCAAGACGCCTCCTTGGATAGCAGCGCCAATCGCTACTGCCTCATCCAGGTACAAACTGCGTTTGGGCTCGCGCTCAAAGATACGCCGTACCATTGCCTGAACTGCTGGCATCCGTGTCTGTCCTCCAGTTAAGATAACATCATTGATGTCACTGGGATGCAGAACTATTTGCAGACCACCTGTATCTGCGAGAGCCTTCATCACTGTTCCACGCGATTTCTCTATCAAATCTTCCACCAACTGCTCCAGTTTCAGGCGAGCCAGCCTGGCAGTAAGATGTTTGAGACCTCTGACATCAGATGTAATAAAGGGCAGGTTGATCTCTGTCTCCATCACGCTCCACAGTTCTTTCTGTGCCTGTTCTGCTGCCTCCTTCAAACGCTGGAGGGCCATGCGGTCCTGTCGCAAGTCAATGCCCTGCTCTTGGCGAAACTCGTCAGCTAGCCAGGTAATAATACGCTGATCGAAGTCATCACCGCCAAGATGGGAGTCACCCAGAGTGCTCACAACTTCAAAGACGCCATCACCCATCTCAAGGATAGAAATATCGAATGTACCTCCACCAAAACTGTAGACAGCTACCCGCTCATCTTTCTTTCTGCCGTAGCCATAGGTCAAACAGGCTGCCGTTGGCTCATTGATGATACGATATACATCTAATCCGGCAATTACGCCGGCCTCCCTCGTGGCCAAACGTTGAGCGTCGTTAAAATGGGCAGGTACTGTAATTATGGCGTTTTTAAGGCGCTCACCAAGATGTGCTTCTGCATCAGCCTTGAGCTTCCGTAGGATCATGGCGGAGATTTCTACTGGGCTGTATTGTTTTCCCTCTATCTCCACCCAGGCTTCACCGTTATTGGCACGCACTACTTTGTAGGGAACTAAGTGTCGATCACGCACTACTTCTGGATCATCATATTGACGGCCCATGAAGCGCTTGATCGAAAAAATGGTGTTCTCAGGGTTGGTAATTGCTTGACGTTTTGCTGCCTCGCCAATCAGCAGTTCACCTTTCTTGTTAAATGCTACCACCGAAGGGGTGATAAGTGTTCCCTCAGCATTGGGAATAACAACTGGCTGACCTGCTTCGATCAAGGCAACACAAGAGTTGGTTGTACCCAGGTCAATGCCAATAACCTTGGTGCTGACACGAGCATAGGCTGGTTGGGCAGGCTGCACAGGCTCTCCTGGAGATGGCCGCTTGTACTGCCCAAGTTGGCTTAATACCTGCTGCCGAGTCGCCCGCCAACGAGCATCTTCAGGGACTAACTGTAAAGCTTCATGCACCAAATCGAGGGCAGCACTCCACTGGCCGAGCGAACCGAGGATGGTAATGTAGTCGTTGAGCAGTGTAAGGCGCAGGTCAGTATTATTAACCAGTGCAAGGGCAATATCTAAGCCCTCTTGAGCCCGCTCCAGCTCCCCTCTCTGAAAGAGAGCTAATCCCTGCATACGGTAAATGTCTGCTGAGATAGCGTCCGGTGCCTGTTTAGTAAGATACTCGACTTTACGAAGCACATCCAGCCAGTCTTTTCTGGCAAAGGCAGACTCAATCAGAGGAGTCATACGCTGGACAAGCGAGGTCGCTGGATTCGCAAGCTTAGTGGTCGGCCTGTTTGCTTCGTCATTGGTTGGTATACCCAATGCAACTAACAGTTCGTTGAATGCAACTTTATATGATCTGGGAGGAAGAAAGGAGACTATTTGGAGTAGACCCAGATCACTTCGCACCTTGCAATCCCGATAGAGCACAGGGACAACCCGCATTTTAGCTTGCGAGTTTTTCTGTCGCCAGGCCAAGCTAATTTCATCATTGACCCAGGCTGAGGCCATTGAATCGGGAGAAAGCACCACAATGAAGACGTTGCGTGAGGTTAACTCATCAAGAATTTTGGGCCACCAACTATCGCCACCATGTAAGCTGCCCAGTACATCATACCAGACAGCGTTGATATCGCCCAGCACTCTTCGCAGGTCTTGAGCCAGCCCAGTACCAAAATTGTTATCGACGTGGCTGTGGCTCATGAAAATGCGAAGTGCCGGAGACGATGCATTAGCCATCTATTATCCCTTCAGGGAAATTCTCTACTTGCAATAGATGCTTCATTCAGCTTCCCAATTGTAGAGCAATACCATAAGGTTGTCAAGATTATAAACTCATGCTTCATACCAAATCCTGTTGTTTCCTTCTGGTAATGGAGTGGCGGGGTTTGCCTCTGCCAAAGGTCCAAACATATCCAGTTCAAACGGATTTGATGTCAGGGTTTGTGAATTCTCAAAAGTATAGGCGAGGCGACCTTCAGAAGGAGCTTGAACGTAACCAATCTGAACGAAGCCGAGCCGATCGGAACCAAGCAAATTGGAGCCGACCTAAGCTTAGCCAATCTGAGCTATACCAAAGTCATTCCAGAGCAGCTAGACACAGCCAAATTCCTCGAGCATGCAATTATGCCTGATAAGTCAACACATTCCTAATGAGTTACTTTGCAATTTGTAACAAAACCTTTAGCGAACTTTTAAAAGCATACAGCTTACGATCACGATTGGTGTTTTAAGAAAGCGTCCATCTTATCCATAGCCTCTTGTTGCATAGACGGCAACACATGCGTATACACATTAGCTGTTATGCTAAAGTTGCTATGTCCAAGAAGCTCCTGTACTACCTTCATAGACACACCCATGCTCAACAAGAGCGTTGCAGTGCTATGCCGCAAATCATGGAAACGCATGTGAGGCAACCCTACATCTTTGAGTAGCCGAGCAAACTGCGAAGCAAGTGTCGTCGGCAAAAGAAAATCCCCATGCGCATTAGGCAACACAAGATCACGATCAATCCAGGTTACACCCGCCTTTAACCGTGCCTCAAGTTGAGTTGTACGATGCCGTTTCAAAACCTCTATCACGAACTGAGGAAGGACAATATTACGCCGACTCGTTTCCGTTTTTGGTTCACCCTCTTTGAAACCATGATACGTTATATAAACCAATGTGCGGCGTATATTGTCAAGTACCCAATTTACTAGACGCTAAAACAGGGTGATAGAAGGGACACTGTCTAGTTGCTTTTCTTGAGCATATTGATCAGGTGAGCGATAGCCTAGAGTCTTCGAGTTTGAGAAAACAAAGTTCGGTTGTTATGGGACGAGTAAAATTCTCAAATCAACAAACTACCGGTACTATAAAAGTTCAACCAAGGTGACTCAAATTCATTTACATAAAACAAATCTCACTTTTAGGGTATTACCTTTATCTTATAATTTGCCAAATTTACGACTTTTCAGTATAATTTAAGATATATATTTATTTTCTATGTGCATTTAAGAAGTAAATTGCATTTCAAAAATCTTACTTATCAATTCGTAGATTTACACAAGAAAGCGGAGGGATGTTCTCTTTCTAAAACACAATATTTTCAATAGTGTTACATTACTTTAGTTTATTACTCATGGTTCGCTCATTTTTTAGGCAGTTTTGAAGAATTGTCACACAAGTTGTCTCTCTTGAGGTCAAAAGATCGAACAAGTGTTCTGCGCTTGCTCATCAGTTCGAACGAATCGTTCCAAAAGATGGATATTTCGAGTCGTTGAAGAGCGGCCAGGTTCCACTTCGATGGAAAATGTAAGACCTTGGTCTCAGCCATCGTCCCAAAGTGGGGGAAAGGCGCTGTTTTTTGAGCGGTTTTTGGCCCCAAGTGGGGAATACAATTCATTTTATGCCCCAAAAAATGGAGCGAACCGTGAGTTATTAGTTTAACATAAGCCAATCGCGCACAAACAACTCTTACTATCGTATTCTTTAGTACTCTATGGAGGTGAGAAAAATGAACGATGGACCAACAGAGGAAAAAGTTGATCAAAGCAATCAGCCCAATCAGCAAAAAGATAATCTAGACAGGGAACGCAGGGCAATGAATACTCGTTGGCTTATTGCCTTAATTATCGTTTTAGTTATTTTGCTGTTGGGAGTTGTCATCAGTTTTGTCGTTTACATCAACATCAACCAGAATGCGAACAACTATACAACTGCTTCATCGTCTGTTTCGCCTGATCAGCAGACCACTACAACTGACACGTCCAGTTCAGCTGGAAATACGTCAACTACGAATGGAACATCAGCGTCTGATGCTCAGAATGCCGCATCCACCTTCTGCAACTACATTGTCAAAGGTAACTGGCAAGACGCCTATAATATGTTAAGTCCACAGGAGCAGTCGATGCCGTATTACAACCAGAATGTTTCGACGTTTCAAAGTAGTTTTAGTGAATACGATCTGGGTGACAATAGCCACGGACAGCATGCCCAGACTTCAGGTTACCCAAGTGATTATCAACTGACGAGCTGTACCATCTATGGAACACCTATTGATGAATCCAATAATGGTCAAGGGATTCCTACTTACGAGGTTCTATTCTATTGGAACTTTACAGACAAGGCAACTACTGAAGCAAGAGTAACCATGATTTATCAAAATGGGCAATGGTTGGTTAATACCTATACAAATGTAATGACCCCCTAAAACTGGGAACAATACAAAATGCCTGAGTTATTCTGCGTTCGAGAGCTATCAACAAACGATTAAAGAAAGGTGACGTATCTGCTATATGGTAGGTGATTGACAGGATGCTCTCATAGTACGATTACAACATTGTGTAATCATGTATTAAACTTGTAGCGAAATAAAATGAAATGGAACCGTCTTCCTTTGGATTAGGGTAAGCAACATGGAGCCGAGCAGACTAGGCAGCTCTTGTTGAAGAAGGGTTTTCATCGCTCGATGAACCGAGTAGAGACGCCTACTGATAATAGGTTGGCCGTACGCTAATTTGGGCTCTTTGAGCTAGCGGTCACCGAACGGCAGCCATACGGTATACCAGGAGACTTTCCACGAGCGGACAAACAGTGAGTGAACTTTTACAACACAACTTGCCTACATTAAGAGGGTGGACTATTGCTCATCTGATCAATATACTCAAGAGCAGCAGCACAGCGGTATTCTTTCTATTATCCTCTTTTAGCGTCCATTAATAGAGGGACTTGAAGCTGTCTTGACAAATAAGACCACCACCCTACAGAAAGTTTTTCAACCAGCCCGAAATAATGCTTGATCTAACAATTTGTTTCGTTTGATCTAATATAAAGCTTATTTCATAGTCCTTCCGGCCCTTGCAATAATAGTACTACAGTAGCAGTTAGAAGGTGAGATGGTTCTAGTAGCTCATCGCCGCTAGAAGAGCTTTTGATGAAGACTGGGCCTAGCAGCTTGTCGGAGAGAAATTGATGCCTCTCGTCAGTCATGCTATACTGCTGAGTATGAGTAGAACCTTCAAAAAAGTGGACTATGACCAGGCAC
>WNFJ01096990.1_pt2 | contig 12816 bp, 9 predicted proteins | sample 5400461 | NCBI WGS metagenome assembly WNFJ01 (sample SAMN13153349, study PRJNA577476) | soil metagenome | isolation source: 115 cm saprolite on Douglas fir-dominated hillslope | place: USA:California | collected 2013-09-17 | reverse complement strand
GATTGAAGCGAATGAGTATTACTCTCGTCTTACGTCTCCCTGGCAGAAGGCCGTTCCCGCTGTAGATCTCTCGGCCTCGCTTTTGCCCATCCTTAATCAGACCTACAGCTCGTCTTTCAAGAATGACCAACTTCTGACGCAGCCGCAGGACTGGGGGTTACTCGACTACGCAGTCGGAGCCCCGGCTCGACTTGCGGCTGAATTGGAATTTAGCGTCGCGCGAAACGGAACGGCTCACGGAGTGTGTCTGTGGTTCGAAACGAATCTTTTCGAGGAAATCGGCTATTCTTCCGGGCCGGGAGGGGACGCAACCATATATGGCCAAATCTTTTTACCCTGGTTGCGCCCCGTGACGATTGCGGAAGGCCAGGAAATTCAAGTTGAATTGCGTGCCGATCTCATCGGCCAGGATTACGTTTGGTCTTGGAACACAGCAATTCCAGCCCGCGACGGCTCTCCACCTACTAGCTTCCAGCAATCTACATTTCAAGGCGCAAATTTCTCTCCCCATTCGCTTCGACGCCAGGCGGTGGACTACGCTCCCCAACTCTCTGAGGCAGGGCAGGCGGATCTATGGATGTTAGGAAGAATGGATGGGAGCACATCACTGCAGCTCATTGCGCAATCGGCCGCGGAACGGTTCCCACGCCTCTTTTCTTCCTGGCGCGAAGCATTCCCGCGTGCAGTCGAACTTTCTAAAGAGTTTTCCAGGTAGCCTGTAGGTTGCAACACAGAACGACCGATATTCTCAACGGACTTGCTCTTTCCGGAGAGCGCTTCGATGCGAAATCGACTTTTGTCTTGCAACTCCGAAGCGCTCTAGGCACAGTACCGAAGAAATGATTTTTCGTCTTTCTAGCAACGCGCAACGTGTAGCGCTCGTCCTCGTTTCTTTTCTCGTGGCCATACTCCTCTCTTTTTTCAGCATCCGCAACGCTCTCGCCGTCCACTACGCCGGTTTGCAGACGGCCGCGTCGCTTGAGCGCGCAGCGCACCTCGAGCCCGCTGATCCGCGCAACTGGAATCTACTGGGTCGCTATTGGCAATACAACCTCGAGGATCCTGACACTGCGCGCGCAATTCGCTTCTACCATACTGCCCTGTCGCTGAATCCTGCCTCTTGGGAAACTTGGCTGGACCTTGCCGCCGCTTACGAATCGGAATCCGATCCGGTTGAGGCTCGCGGAGCTTTTCTGCACGCCAAAAGGGTCTATCCTCTTTCCGCCGAGGTCTCCTGGCAATATGGCAACTTTCTCTTACGCCAGGGAGAACTCGATCTGGCTTTCACCCAAATACGCCTTGCTGTTGAAGGGGATCCCAAGCGTGCTGCAGAGGCTTTTTCCCGCTCACTTCGTGCCGGTTCCAGCGCCGAAACCGCGCTCGATCGCATCTTGCCGCCCATTACCGAAGCCTACCTCGATGTGATTCGGGACCAATCGGTAGACGGTCACACCGAAAATGCCCTCAAAGTGTGGGACCGCCTCGTCACCCTGCATCCCCATTTTTCCTTGTACGATTCCTCCCCTCTGGTCGGCGCCTTGATGAACGAACGACGCATCGCGGAAGCCGGCAGAGTCTGGGACCAGGCGGTCCTTTTTGCGGGCCTGGCTGATCTCCAAGGCCCGCCACATTCCGTCTTATGGGATGGCGGATTCGAATCAAGTATTATTAGGAATGGTGGCTTTTCCTGGTTTATTTCCGAAACATTTCACGCCGTGCAGGTCAGCATTGATTCTCAGGAAAAACACTCCGGCAATACTTCGTTGCGCCTGACATTTGACGGAAAATCCAACGTCAATTTCGTCGGCGTTTGTCACTATGTTCCTGTACACCCTTCCACCGCTTATCGCTTCTCGGCGTGGGTCAGGACCGACGGGCTCACAACGGACCAGGGTATCCGCTTTCAGTTGCATTCACTAGGCAAGCTGGACATGTCGACGGTTGTCACGCCGGAAGTTCACGGGACTGTTCCTTGGGCTCCGATCGAAGTGCCTTGGTCCTCCGGAAAGGACGTTCAGGAATTGCAAGTTTGTGTGGTCCGTCTTCCCAGCGACGCGACCGAAAGCAAGATTCAGGGAACAGCATGGGTCGATGACGTCGCATTGGTTCCCGAACCCGCGGAGCATCCCAAACCATGAGGTTGCTGCGCTTCGGCATTTGTGCCTTGGTTGTTTTTTCCGTTGCCGCGCATGGAGGCGTAGAAGATTGGGCGCGGGCCGTGTTTGAAACCGGCGCCGGACTGATTTTTTTTGCCTGGGCCTCGTGGATCTGTTTTACGCATCAAGAACAAATTGTAATTTCTCCTCTTCTTCCGCCGCTAGCGGCTTTTTCCCTGGTCGTTTTCGGCCAGTTGTTTTTTCATGGCACCGCTTCTTCCTATAGCACGCGGACGGAATTCCTCCTCTTGCTCTCCGACCTCATCCTTCTCTTTCTGGCGGGGCAAGCCTTCCGCACTCTTCAAGATTGGCGCGGCTTCATTTGGTTCGGGATCGTGCTCGGCTTTTTGGTCAGCATTTTCGGAATTCTCCAGCATCTTACCTTCAACGGAAAGCTCTATTGGTTTCGCGAGCTGCATTATGGGGGAATCCCGTTTGGTCCTTACGTCAACCGCAATCACTTCGCCGGATTCGTGGAATTGATTCTCCCGCTCGCGCTCATTCCCCTCGTTCTCGGCAGAGTGCGGCGGGAGCGCTGGCCGGTCGTCGGTCTCTTCGCTGTTGTTCCTATCGGCGCGCTTTTCCTCTCTGCCTCCCGCGGAGGCATCGTGAGCTTCGGCGTCGAGTTGGCCGTCCTGGCTCTGGTCATGATTCAGCGACGTACCAGAGGAAAGCAATTGGTTGCCGGTGCTGTTGTCCTCCTTCTAGCGCTCTCTATGGTTTACTGGCTCGGAGTCGATCAGCTCCTCCAGCGATTCTCTTCGCTCCAGTCTCTTGAAGTTACCGCCGGAAAGCGTGCTTCGATGCGCCGGGACACCTGGCAAATCTTCCTCCATCACCCCGTTGCTGGAACTGGGCTCGGCACGCTGCAGATCGTTTATCCATTTTACGAATCGCTCTACGATGGAAAGATTGTCAATCACGCCCACAATGACTACCTCGAAGCGCTCGCCGAAACCGGCATTCTCGGAGGGCTTTGCTGCGCCTGGTTTCTGGGCGGCTTATTCCGCGGATCATTTAGACGACTGCGCCAGCTCAACAACTCCTTCGCTGGGACTTTGCAGCTTTCCGGGCTGGTGGCCTGCATTGGTTTCCTCGTACATAGTTCCGTCGATTTCAACCTGCACATCCCCTCAAACGCTCTTTTGTTTTTTCTGATGGCCCATCTCGCGAGCTCCGAGATGCAGTCTGCCAACTCACCGTCCATCCTTGACGCACCGCACCATCGAGTTCCCCGAAATCACTGATTGATTTGGACGTTCTCCCTGTATAATCGACGCGGGGGGTCATCTATACTCATGCAGCCAGTCAGACTGGGTGCGTTGGTGTTGTTTTTCGTCCCGACCGCCCTGCTAGCGTCACTGGTTCTGCCCCCAGCCAGCCGCGCTCAGCAGGCCGTTCTTGAGACGCCACAGCAGGTCAACGACCGCATACGCTCGTTGTCTGCGTCTGCGCGGGCGGTGCAGCACGATTACATCATCGGCAATGGCGATCTGCTGGACCTTGAAGTCTTCGACGTCAAAGAACTTAGCCGGGAAGTCCGCGTCAGCCAGACCGGTTCCATCGGTATCCCCCTCGTGCCGGTTCGCTTGCATGTTGCCGGGCTGACGGAAGTCCAAGCCGAACAGAAAATCTCCGAAATCCTGGAAGCCAACGGGCTGGTCTCTCACGCCGAAGTAAGCATCAGCGTCAAAGAGAGAAAGAGCAAGCCCATCACCGTCGTCGGGGCCATTGTACATCCCATGGTTTACCAGGCGGACCGGGCGGTAACCCTCCTCGAAGTTTTGGCGGAGGCTGGCGGCCTTGCCAATGATGCCGGCGACACAGTCATCGTCAATCGGCCCGCACAGGAAGTTCCGTCCGATTCGTCGGAGCCTCCGCCGATTGGACCGGAAGATCCGGCTCCTGCCGCTCCCTCCGCGGTTGCTGGTTCCAACCCGCCCGCTAATACTCCGCCGCCGGTTGATCCGCCTCATTTGAACAATACGATCACCATCAATCTGAACGAACTGATGGAGAGCGGAGACGCTACCAACAATATCGTCCTCCAGGCCGCCGACATCGTTACCGTTCCTCACTCTGGAATCGTGTATGTGCTGGGGGCGGTGAGCAAGCCTGGTGGTTTTGTCCTCGCGAATGACCGCGGCCAGATGACCACTTTGAAAGTTCTGGCTCTTGCTGGTGGTTTGAGCTCCACTGCGAAAAGAGGTCACGCCGTCATCGTCAGGAAAGACGCTCAGGGGCAGCAGCACGAAGTGGCCGTGGATCTCAAGAAAGTGATGCAACGCCAGGCGGAAGACGTTCAGCTTCAGCCCAGCGACATCCTGTACGTCCCGGACAGCGCCGCAAGGAAGGCCTTGCTGCGCACTGCGGAATTGGGAATTGCCCTCGGCTCCGGCGTCGCCCTCTACCGCATTGCATACCGCTAAAATGGCTGACGACAACAAACTCGTTCCTCGGGAAAATGGTTCCAACGGCGCCGCCGAGTTGCTCTCTTTGCCGGCCCGCGTTCCTTCCTTTGACCTTTCCCCCCGCGAGCCCCACCTCTACGACTACCTGCTCATTTTGCGGAAGCACCAGTGGCTGATCCTCTCCTTCATGCTCGCGGTCGTCACTATCGTGGCCATCGCCACCTTCCGTATGCAGCCCGTTTACGTGGCCACGGCTCGCGTGGAGATTGATCGCGAGAACGCCAACATCCTTCCCTTCCAGGGCGCGGATTCCTATGACTACATGATGGATCTTGAGAATTACATCGAGACCCAATCCAAAGTTCTTACCAGCGAGACTCTTGCCCTTCAAACCATTCGCAACAACGCTCTTTCGTCCCGCCCCGAATTCTCCTCGCCCAACGGACCCTCGGAAGCAGTCGCCAGCGGCAGCCTCGCAAACCAGAAACGTCCGCCTGAACTCGCTGAGTTTTTGGCAAGTCTCAGCGTGAAGCGCGTCCCCAACAGCCGTTTGATGGACGTCAGTTTTGAATCCACGGATCCCCAGCTCGCCGCCCGCATCGTCAACGCCCACATCACCTCCTACATCGAGCAGAATTTCCGCAGTAAGTATGAGGCCACTACTCAGGCTTCCACGTGGCTCGCCGACCAGCTTGGTGAGTTGAAGATCAGGGTGCAAAGGTCCGAGGACGCCCGCATCGCCTACGAACGGCAGAACCAGATCTGGACGCTCGACGATAAACAGAACATTACCACCCAGCGGCTCTCCGACATCAACAAGCAGTTGACCGACGCCCAAAGCGATCGTATGCGCAAGGAATCGCTCTACCAGTTTGCCAAATCCGGCAATCTCGACGCCGTACCAGCGGTACAAAGCCTCGCAGTACACCGACGCCCTGGCCCAATACGGCCCCAATTTCCCCAAGGTGCAGCGTCTCCAGGCCCAGCTCAAGGAATTTGATCAGGCCATCGAAAAAGAGAAACAGAAAATTTTGGACGTCCTCGAAAGCGATTACCATGAAGCGCAGCAGCGCGAAACACTCCTCACCAAGGCGCTCGACGAACAGAAGGCGGAAACCAACCAGATGGCCGGAAAGCTTGTGGAATACAACATCCTCAAGCGCGAGGCCGAGGCCAATAAGACTCTTTACGAAGGGCTAATGACCAAGCTCAAGGAAACCGCGATTTCCGCCGGTTTGCGCTCTTCCAATATCCGCGTCGTCGATCCGGCCATGATTCCTTCCACGCCGGCGCGCCCCGCCAAGACTCGCAACCTTGCCTTGGCCTTTCTCGTTGGCTTGGTTGGCGGCATTGGTTTGGCTCTCATGCGTGAGTATCTCGACAACACCGTCAAGTCCCCGGACGATGTCGAAACACTATCGCGTCTGCCTTCCCTCGCGGTCGTGCCTCAGTTTGTCGGTTCCAATGGCAGCGGCAAGCGCCATGGTATTTTGCAGGGCTTTTCGTCCAATGGGCATGACAAGCGCATTGAGCTGGTCGCTCAGCACCTGCCCAAGTCGCAAATGTCGGAGGCGTTTCGCGCCTTGCGAACTTCCATTTTGCTTTCCCAGGCCGATCATCCGCCCCAAGTCATTTTGGTCACCAGCGCGCTCCCCCGGGAAGGAAAGACCACTGCGGCCGCGAATCTTGCTGTTACCCTCGCGCAGCTCGGCGATAGCACCGTTCTCGTCGACGCCGACCTTCGTAAGCCCGGCGTCGGACGCCTCCTGAATTTGGCAAGCGGAAAATATGCCGGTTTAAGTTCTTATCTGGCAGGTGTCTCAAGTCTCGATCTGGTTTCCGTTCCGCATCCCGCGATTCCCAATCTCGTCGCCATTCCCACCGGACCGCTCCCTCCCAATCCCGCGGACTTGCTTTCCTCCCACAGGCTCGTGGAAGCTATCGCCGAGCTGCGCACCAGGTTCAAGTTTATCGTCATTGATTCTCCCCCCGTCATGGCCGCCACAGACGCCGTGATTCTTTCCGTGCAAGCCGACGGCGTTCTTCTCGTCGTTCGCAGCGGCGAAACTCCCAAGGAAGCCTTTACCCGCACCCGCGATCTGCTGAGTAGCGTCAAGTGCCGGATCCTCGGCGTCGTTCTCAATGCTGTGGACGCCAGCGCCCCCGACTATTACTATTCTTATCGCTATTATCCGTACTCGTACGGATATGGCCCGCAGGAAGCGGCTGAAGTTCCGCACGAACACGAAGAGGATTCCGAAGCCATCGCCCATCGCAGCTCCCGCGATCGCGACGACGATTCCCAGGCCCTGTAAGGAGGCCCTTTGCGCTATCTGATCACAGGCGGTGCCGGTTTTATCGGTTCACACCTTGCGGAGCGGCTTCTCGACCGCGGCGATCGCGTCGTCCGTCGAAAACATTCGCCATCTCAAGTCTTCCGGCAACATGCAGTATCACCTGGATAGCATCGAGAACCGCCAGTTGCTCGCCGAACTCGTCGATGACGCCGACGTCATCGTCCATCTAGCGGCCGCTGTTGGCGTCAAGCTCATTGTCGAAAGTCCGGTCAAAACGATCGAAACCAACGTCAACGGTACTCAGTTGATTCTCGAAGCCGCCTGCAAGAAAAAGAAACTCGTCCTCACTGCCTCCACCTCCGAGGTCTACGGCAAGAACACCAACGTTCCTTTTCGTGAAGACGCCGACCTGGTCCTCGGCCCCACCACCAAGGGCCGCTGGAGCTATGCGGCCTCGAAAGCGCTCGATGAGTTTCTCGCACTCTCTTACTGGAAGGAAAAGAAGCTCCCCGTCATCATCGCTCGGTTGTTCAATACCGTCGGCCCCCGGCAGACCGGTCGCTACGGCATGGTGCTCCCCAATTTCGTGAAGTCCGCCCTGGACAACACGCCCATCGGCATCTACGGCACCGGCAAGCAATCCCGCTGCTTCTGCGACGTGCGCGACACCGTCGAAGGTCTCATCCGCCTCATGGACTTGGATCGCTCCGTCGGCGAAGTCGTCAACGTCGGCAACACCGAGGAAATCACCATCGAGGGATTGGCGCGGCAAGTGAAGGATCGCACCGGCAGTACCTCTCCCATCGAATACATTCCTTACGACCAGGCGTACGAACCCGGTTTTGAGGACATGATGCGCCGCGTTCCCTCCGTTGAAAAGCTGCATGCCCTGACCGGCTTCCGTCCCCGCATTCCATTGAGCGAAATCATTGACCGAGTCTCCGCCTTCTTTCAACAGAAAGCCGAAGTCCCGGACATCCATAGGGTAGCCACCACCAGCGCCGACTAGGTTTTCGTCGCTTGGGCGAGCGGCGTCATTTTCTTCTAGCCATTTTCGCCATTTCTTTGCTATAGAGCCCCACCAAAGATTCCACGAATCTTTTCGTACTTTTATCAAACTTTTGGAAAGTTTCTTCGTCTTTACCTCTAGCTATGCGGAGGTGTCTCTGTGACCACGGCTGCCAATGCCCCTACCCGCCGCCTTACCCTCACTGGCTGGCTCGACATCGTTCTTCGCGACCTCAAACACACCTTCCGCATGCTTGCCCGCACGCCCGGTTTTACCGCCGTAGCCGTCCTGACTCTCGCTCTTGGCATTGGCGCAAACACCGCTATCTTCACACTCCTCGACCAGGTCTTGTTGCGCTTGCTGCCCGTCAAGGATCCCCAGCAACTCGTCCTGCTCACCATGCGTGGCCGCCATTACGGCAGCAACTGGGGCGGCAACGCCATCTCCCACCCCATGTTTCGCGATTTTCGCGAGCACAACCAGGTTTTCTCCGACATGTTCTGCCGCTTTCCCACTTCCGCCAGCCTTTCGTTCGGCCAGCAGGCAGAGCGCGTCTCCGTCGAACTCGTCTCCGGCACCTACTTCTCCACTCTCGGCGTCCTGCCTGCCATGGGACGCACCCTCACTCCAGAGGACGATCAAGTCCCTGGCGGTCATCCCTACGTCGTCCTCAACTACAACTTTTGGAAAACGCGCTTCGCCGGCGATCCCCAAATCGTCGGCAAGACCCTGACCCTCAACAACTACCAGATGACCGTCGTCGGCGTTGCCCAGGCAGGTTTTGACGGCGTGGAACTCGGCTTCTCCCCGAAGATCTTCGTTCCCATCATGATGCAGCCGCAGATCATCGTCGGCAATCCGGAGGATATGCTCAAGGAACGCCGCAATCGCTGGGTGAACGCCTTCGGCCGCTTGAAGCCCGGCGTTTCGCAGCAGCAGACCAAGGCCGCTCTCCAGCCCTTCATGCACTCCATGCTCGAATCGGAAGTGCAGCTGCCTGCTTTCGCCCGCGCCTCGAAATATGATCGCGACGAATTTCTAAAATGTTGGATTGATGTTTTGCCTGGTTCCCAGGGCCGTTCCTACACCCGTCGCCAGCTCACCACTCCGCTTTGGGTCTTGATGGCCACGACCGGCGTTGTCTTGCTGATTGCCTGTGCCAACTTGGCCAATCTCCTGCTCGTTCGCGGCTCCAGCCGCGTCAAGGAAATCGCCGTTCGTCTGACCATGGGCGCCACTCGCCCGCGCATCATCGGTCAACTCTTGATCGAGAGTCTCTCTCTTTCCGCGCTAGGAGGGCTCACCGGTCTCGCCGTCGCCTTTTGGGCCGACCGCGCCCTCATGAAAATCTATCTGCCGTCCGATTCCGGCGGCATGAACATTTCCAGTGCTCCCGATCTCCGCATCCTCCTCTTCAATTTCGCAGTCACTGTCCTCACCGGAGTCATCTTCGGCCTCGTGCCTGCTCTTCAGACCACCAAGCCCAATCTGGCCGGAACCTTGAAAGATCAAGCCGGCGCGGTTGTCGGTGGCGGCGGCCACCATCGCTTGAGAAAGGGCCTCGTCGTCGCCCAAGTAACGCTTTCCCTTCTCCTGCTCGTCGGAGCCGGACTATTCGTTCGTAGTCTTGCCAACCTCCGCAATCTCGGTCCCGGTTTTTCCCCGGAGCGGCTCGTCGCCTTCCAAATCGACCCTTCTCTCAACGGCTACACTCCCGAGCGCATGAAAGTCTTCTATCCCCAACTCACTGACGTTCTCAGCGCCATTCCCGGCGTCCAATCCGTCGGCCTCGCATCCATGCGCATTCTCGAAGACAACGAGTGGGATAGCAGCATGTCCGTCGAAGGCTTTACTCCTGCCAAGCCCGATGAGCATGCAGAGCCCTACATGAACTCCATCAGCCCCGGTTACTTCGCTGCCCTCAGTGTCCCTATCGTTGCCGGCCGTGACTTTCGCCTTAACGACAACCACGAAGTGAAACATGGCCCCCAAGTGTGGAACTGGGTTCCCACCACGGTCATGATCAACGAAAAATTTGCCAAGAAGTTTTTCCCCGGACGCAATCCCATCGGCCTTCACCTCGGCTTCGGCACCGATCCCGGCACTCCCACCGATATGGAGGTCATCGGCGTCGTTAAGGATTTCAAGTACACCAATCTCCGCGACGAAATTCCCGAGCAGGCCTTCATTCCCTATCTCGGCAGCCGCTACCTGGGCGAAATGACCGTCTACCTTCGCACCGCCGCCGATCCCAATCAATTAATGTCTGCCGTCCGTTCGAAAGTCCGCGACATGGATTCCAACCTCCCCATCTACGCCATGCGCACCACCGAAGTCCAGATCAACAATTCCCTTTCCACCGAGCGCATGATCGCCAGCCTCTCCGCCGTCTTCGGTTTCCTGGCCACTCTTCTTGCCGTCATCGGCCTCTACGGCGTCATGGCCTACACCGTCGCCCAGCGCACTCGCGAAGTCGGTATTCGCATCGCCCTTGGCGCCGCCCGCGGCAACGTCATCTGGCTGGTCATGCGCGAAGTCCTTCTTCTCGTTGCCATCGGGGTTGTGGCAGGCGTGACCGCCTCCCTCGCCCTGACCCGCGTCGTCCAGAGTCAGCTCTTCGGCCTCACGCCGCACGATCCGCTGACTTTGGGCCTCGCCACAGCCGCCCTTGCCATCGTCGCCTGCGCTGCGGGCTACGTCCCCGCCCTCCGCGCCAGCCGCCTCGACCCCATGGCAGCGCTGCGCTACGAATAATCCACGCCTCCTCAAACATCGCAGCCCTTTCATGGGCATGCTTGGTGTGGTCTGAAATCCATAATTCGCTGCGTTGAGGTGAGTGACAGCCTACGCCGGATTCTTTGGACCATCCTCGGCGTTTCCATCATTGGGAGCAGAGACGACGTCATCTGTCTGTTGCAGCGCTTTCAAGTAGGCCGGCCTCGTCTGGCGGTAATGGTCCGCGGAGACTTTGCCGTTCAACCAGGCAAGATCCATCGGATAAATCAGTGGGTCGAAAATCACCATATAAAAATGCCATAGCAAAATCGAGAAAGTCGCCAGCAGAGCTTCATACCAATGTACTGCCGTGGCCGCATCGGTAATCCATTTCGGGAAATGGCGCAGAGTAAAATTATTGAACCACAGGAAAAAACCAGAGACGCCCATCACAGCGGTGCCCCAGAGAAATGCCCAGTATTCCAGCTTCTCGGCATAGTTGAATTTTGCGAACTGCGGCTCTTCCTTGCGCGCGCCGAGACTGTAGAGCAAGACACCGACCAAGTCTGTCGCGTCTTTCCACTTGGGGAGCATGGCGCGCAGGAATAGGCGATCGCGCTTATTCACGGCAAGATGCACAAAGTGATACAAAGTGGCGGCAATGAGGACGATGGCGGCCGCGCGGTGCAACTGGCCGCGGAAAGCTTCGTGTTTTCCCCAAAGCACAAACGGCGAGGCCCACCAACTTTCCGGATACTTTAGCGCAAATCCCGTGAAGACTAATGTGGGAAAACTCAGCATCACACCCCAGTGCGCGATGCGGAACCACAAGTTCATTCGAATAACTTGTTGTCCCGAACGTACGAGCGACCGGTGCCGCCTCGTTTTTGCAACCAGGTCCAGCAAATTGTGAAACACCATGAAGCCCAGCGTGAAGGGGATCAACAACCAGTAAATCGCGCGAATCCACCGCACCACGGGATGCGCAGGCCCTGTTGACGTCTGGACGTGCACTGGCCCGATGGCAAATTTCTCGTTCACTCCCGAATGGCATTGACCGCAAGTCTTTGCAAGATTCGCCGCGTTCACCGTCGACCGCGGATCGTTCGAACGAAAAATGTTGTGAATGCCGTGGCAGGAAGCGCAATTCGCAGCGGTCAGAGAGCCTTCGCGCTTAGCCAGGCCGTGAAAGCTCTCGGCGTAGGAGGGAACACGGTCGGCGGGAAGGTCGTACCGCCGGGCCAACCGCGCGTCGCCATGGCAGCGCCCGCACGTATCTGCTGAAACGTGCGCCGCATTGACCGGAGAAGCAGGGTTCTTCGGTTCCAGAATCAGATGTTCGCCGTGGCAATCAGTGCAATCCGGTGCGTCCTGGACCCCGGCTTTGATGGCCTGGCCGTGTACGCTCTCGAGAAATGTTTTGGCGATTTCTTTGTGGCATGTTCCGCAAGTCTCCGCCACATTCCAGTGACTCACCCGAGAGCGCGTGTCACGCGCGGGCAAAATTCCGTGAATGCCGTGGCAGTCGGCGCAGGTAGCCGCATCCTTACCGGCGAGGACGGCGCGACCGTGAACGCTTTGCAGGTATTGTTCGACTGGACGAAGGATCGGAATTTTGTGCCGCGAAAGGAACCCCGGATTGGCATGGCATTTGGCACATGCCGCCGGCTGATTTCTTTTCGCAACCGCCGACGTGGCTTCTCCGGATGCCTGAATCTGGTGTACGGATCCGTGGCAGGAAGAGCAGGTGGGAGCGTCGGGATCGCCGCCCTTCGCGGCGCGCCCGTGAATGCTTTCGGCAAGCTCTTTCACTTCATCCGCGTGACACTCGGAGCATTTCGCGGGTTGCGCTTTGGTCGCCGCGCCTATTTCGTGAACATTGCCGTGGCACGAGGCGCAAGCCGTTTCGCCAAGCGCTGCATGAACGCTCTTCGCCGCCTCCGCGGCCTGATCGGCGTGGCAAGACGCGCACTGGACTTTAGGAATTTTTGCGGGATGCGGAAAATCCTTGATGGCCGTGTGACAGTCCTTGCAGCCGAGAACACCGTGCACGCTCGCGGCGTGCTTCTCCGGGCGGATGGAAATATCCACGCCCTTTTCCGATTTCATGCCCGCTTGCCCGTGGCAAGCGAGGCAGGCTTCATCCTGTTTCAGAGGCTGAGCCGGTTTTTCCTGCTTGCGGGCAAAGGAGGGGAGGCAGAAGCACGCAAAAAGAATCAACAAACCAG
>WNFJ01145321.1_pt1 | contig 12818 bp, 14 predicted proteins | sample 5400461 | NCBI WGS metagenome assembly WNFJ01 (sample SAMN13153349, study PRJNA577476) | soil metagenome | isolation source: 115 cm saprolite on Douglas fir-dominated hillslope | place: USA:California | collected 2013-09-17 | reverse complement strand
AAGCCGGGATGGCGGAACTGGCAGACGCAGCGGACTCAAAATCCGCCGGTACTTAGTACCTTGGGGGTTCAACTCCCCCTCCCGGCACCAGCCTCAAAGCCGCGTCGGACGCGGGCTCAAGCCGTATGAAAGAGCTCCAGAACCCTGAACAGGAATAGGCGCGAGATTGTGCTTGTGACGCCCTTGTGACGGGAAGAGAGCGCACACACCAGCGAAACCAGGGGCTACTCTCAATCTGATCTTACAGACGGTCGGAGACCAGGTCAGACGGTTGGGGGAGTCTCTACTCACCGGGAAAAATGGGGCCACCCCATAACTGAATGGTAACTAGGGACTAGGGATTAGCGATCAGGAAATGGGAGTGACACGAGGCGAGAAAGCCCGATGGTCCGATGCCCGGTGTTCCGATGTGCGAGAGGGGCGAAGGGGCGAAGGGGAACTATCAAGATTTGCCGTTCGTTTTCGGCCCAAAGTGAAATGGTCGGTTTCCCCGGGCCTGTTTTACTTTTTCCAAGGAAAGTGACCGGTTACGAACACAAAGCCGGAAAGCAACGACATCAAGAGAAAAACGAACGATGTGAAGATGTGATTCCAGTTCAAATACGAATTTGTTTCGTAGGAACCTTCACTGTCGGCGTAATCGACATTTCCCCTAATCTGGCCGCCGAAATGCCACATGATTCCAAAGCATAGTACACACGCTCCCAAGAACAGTTTCTTGTTCGACGTGGCAACATCGCCGAAAGCGCCCATGAATATAAAGAGCAGGCCCACCACAACTGAAGCCGTGGCAACCAACCCGTGCTGAAAAAGTTCAGTGATGGAAGGAAACGATGGTAGCTTATCGTTCATGGAATCGTGTCCCAATTCTACTCTGCCCGTGGTAGAATCCGCGCCGATTATGAAATTCACTAGCCTATTCGCCTTGGCAGCTATCGTTATGCTTTTTGCGGGATGCGATCAATTGCAGCCGCAAAACCAACCGGCAGCGCAGCCGCACTATCAACGATTCTTGCCAATCAGCCCACCAAGCACAATGACTGAGGGCGTTCCGTGGCATGGGTACTTTGCACTAGACACAAAGACCGGGACGTTGTGCAGCACTATGAAGGACAGAGTTTTTAGAAAAGGCACATCCGATTGGGCTAATGATGTTCCGAACTGCGCCCAACTTCTTGCAGAGAATCCCGACTAAGATTCCGGAACAGGAACCTACCAGCCGCCGACAGTAAAGCGTGGGGCGCACGGAAGCGGCATCAGCTTGGGCGTGTAGATGAAATGGGGCGCCGCCAGCCAGGCCGAACATGATGCTGCCATCGGGTACGTCATACCGTTCGCGTCGGCATCTGCGCGAACAGCCGATGATGCGACGCCTGTGTATCTGATACGTTCCGAACCATGACTGGCCTTGCCGCAATCCGGGCAGTGAAATTCGTTGAAGTTCCTGAGGTCAATCATTCCCTGATTCTACTCTGGATGGCCACCATTTTTACCCAAGATTCTCTTTGATGTGCGCTGCCCAACCTGCTGCCCATTTTGCTGCCCACCAAGCCCGACGAGGCAAGCTTCGCCCCTTTTAGGCACGAAAGTAAACGGGGCTGAGCAAGGGCTCGGGATTACTCAGCCCTGGACGAGATAACATCAACACTCAGGCCCGGTCATGCCGCCTTTGCTCGTTCTGCGACATGCGTTGCCTCGGTGATTTTTTTGAAACCCTCCTCCCTCAGCCGAGTGCTGACGTTTTTGTCCTTTGTAGTTCCCGAGGCGCGAACCATTGCGAGGCCTTCGAGTACGTCTGCCGTGAAGGCCTGTACCCAAGGGTCTGGGTTTGGATCAAAATTTGAGACAATCAATTCAGCCCAAAACCGGTCGCGAGCCGGGTAGACGTATTTCCACCACCATTTCGGTTCTCCTTCGACCCAATCTCCAGGTTCCATAACCACCTCCATATTCCTGTTACAGTGCGATCTTAGGCAGTGTTTCAAACCGCGAATCTAGGCGGCTTTTCTTTGCCTTTGTTCGCTTACTCTGGTCAGTTCCACACCCTTGGGCAGTTCTTTCTGGATTTTCTGGATAAAGCGTGTGGAAGCCTCGCTAACAGTTCTAGTCAATTCCGTCTCTCCTACGACTGGTTTCACTTTCTCGACCAGCCCCTCGACTGCTATTGCCAGCTCTAGTTCCTGGAAATTTGGGTCGGGAGGGCTGAGGCCTATGTCGATCAGTGCGGGGACGGGGAAGCAGTGCTGGACGCCGTTGATTGTGACACACATCTGGTACATAACAACCTCCTGGTTAATTCGCTAACGGGAGAGCGGGTACTTCGGCACGGGCGAAAAGCGGGACACGTTCGAGCAGCCGGAGGCACCACTCTCACGAGGCGAGTTGGGCGAATTTTGAACCCCGCGAGTCGGTCTGTCAAGAGCTTCCCAGGAAATTTTTGTAAGAAGAAGAGCTCCGTGGGAAAGTTCAGACAGCGCGGGTGGTGCCAGCTCTCCCGTTTTCACCCATGCCACTCGTGGCCTTGACCTCTGGATTCGGCTTATCCCTTGACCTGGAGGTTGCACAAGCAAATCTTTCTGTTCCGATTTCGTAACATTTCCGAAACTGGTAAACAGGTGAGGGCTAGAACACTGCAAACTGCTAATGAGAAGTACCGCTACGAAAACATACGCTCACGTATGGAGGGTTCGGGAGGTTGAGAGTCATTAAGAGAGTGGCGAGATCGGTGATGCGATGGATGATAATGCGCGACTGGTGCGAAAAATATAAGCACGATGCCGGAGTGCTCTATTTGGCTAGAACACAATCCCCCTCCGGCTGAATGGACGGGATCGCCGCTCGAATGGGCGTTTAACAGAAATGAGCGTTTGACATGAGTTGCTTGCCGGATTCTCAGACCGAACTAAAAACGTATTCCTCTCCAAGACTCAATATATTGACACCTGAGCAAGCCAAATTGCTGCTGCTAGGCCAAGCCACTCAAGGCGATCAGGGAGCCAGAGACCTGCTAGACGTGATATTTCCAGACCCGAATAGCCTCCAGGAAAAAGTTTCCCCGTGTCTGGGGGAAAGGCCGGGAGGCATCGTGACTCGAAACACCCCAAAAGCCTCCCGGTTGATCATTCGCGCTCTAATGATTCCCACAATCCGTCAGGCGGAGCTTTATGAGGTTTGTTCGTGGTTGAAAACCGCAGAATAACAGGGAAGGCTTTGGAGGGGAACTAGATGACAAGCCTCCCAGTTTTGGCTTTGCGTACGTGCTTGCTGAGAGTTTGCCAGAGTTTTCAGGGTGAAGAAAACGTTGGCACTCGCACAACCATATTGCCTAAGGAAAGATTTGGGATATTTTCTCCATTCGCCCAAATGTTAAGGTTGAAAGACTTTGTGCCATTCGGATACTGCAACTTGAGCACCAGGACTACCCGACCGTTTGCTGAAAGTACGGGGAGTGGAATGTTGATTGCACTATTCAACTCGGAGGACTCGGAAGGAACGAGCGTTCGCGCAAAACTATTATCGGATGAGAGGCTCACGTCCTTGTTGTCAACACCGATGTAAACGTTAAAAGCCCTTGCGGTCGCGTCACCGATATTCGTCAACACGAATTCCAACGTCGCGTGAGTCGCAGTAATCTCCTTCGGGAACACTGGGTGAGCGGGTAGCATATCGAGGCGAATTCCACCAGACGTTAACTGGAGCAAAGGTCTTTTCGCCAATTCCGCAAGCCGCTGTTTTTGATCCTGTCGCAAGATGTCCAACTGATTCTGCATCGCAGAATTCATGGCCGAAATCGTCGTGAAGCTCTGCTTCTGAGTGTTAAGTGCATCGGTTTGTGCTTTCGTCAACGAGGCAATATTTTCCGCTGTCTTGCTTGTGCTGACGTTGAGAGAGTCAACGCTGACCTTCAGTGCGTCCAGGACGGCTGTTTGCTTTGTGCCTTCCCGATAGCCGATTGCAATGCCTGCAATGCTGAGTAGGATTTCGACGCCGATCAGGACAATCACCCAAATCTCAAGTCTGTAGTCCCGCTTCGCAATCTTGTCGTGTTCCTCGCGCTCGTCAGCCTGCGCCCGCCTTTCGATTTCGTCAATGTAAAACTGGGCCTCAACAAGATGGTGCTGCCTCTCCATTGCGCTCATAGACTCCACCCCGTCTAGCGAGGTGGTTGCTCGTCCACGAAGTTCAGTTACGCTGAGCTTTGATAATTCTTCAACGTTCAACAGCCCGACTCCTTTGGATTAAAAGCAACACTTTTCTAACGGCGAAACAAAAGCGAACAGGCGTATTATGCCCGAATGGTTTCCGGAAGAGCAAGCAAAAATGGATGAGGGTCAACTGAGCATCTCTCATTTAATCCGGTATCCTGTTGTTGAGAGTCTCACGTTCCTATGAGCACGGCACCCTCAAACTTCCAGACCCAGGGGTGAGAATGTTTCCAAAGCTGCAAAAGCAAAATCGACAGGCTGAGGGCACAGCACAAGGCGTCTTAGATTCTGAGGTGAAGAACGGTGGAAGGCGAGTCCAAAGCACCGGATAAAGTCTGCAACGCATGTGCCTCGCCGATTGATCCGAGAGCGCGTCTTTGTGCTGTCTGCAAGACTTGGCAGAGTTGGTGGAGAAATTGGCTCCCGTACTGGGGCGGAATAATTGCCGTTGCTTCGTTAGCGGCATCGGCGGCAACATTTGCTTATACCCATCTTCGCAGAGCGCCGGGGCCAGTAGTCAGTATAGCTGTGCTTGATCTGGCAAACCCCGGCAGGATCAGCGTGCTGAACACTGGGAACGTGGATGTGCTCATTACGCACGTGGCCTTCAACTGCGTCCGCGTGTGTGGTGTTATGGAGACCCAACCTGTCGCGCAAACCGTCAAATCTGGCGAAGTTCTTACGGTTCCGTTCAGTGAATCCAAGAACGGAGATGGGGTCTACATTGATCCATCGCAATGGAAATCTTTGATGAAAGCCAACACGAAGACTCACTATTCCATTTTTTATTACAGCGAAAACGATCCTGGCCTTTGGCCGCGCACTGGACTGAGGTTTGGTCATAGTCTGGGCAGAGCCCTCTCAATACCCGCATCAAGACTGCTCGAACTGTGACGCGGCGGATTCGTAATCCTCTGCGGAACCCTCATTTGCTGCGAATTCGTATCCACCTCCAATGTCCGGCCCTGCTTAGTTGGAGCGATCTTGAGGCCGAAGCCGGCCCCATGCAACACGAGTTCAACCCGTGCGAGTGGAAAACAGCTGATTGTCTAGTATTTATGGGTGTTTGGTGGATTGTGAGTTTTACTCGCGCGTCGCGAGTTGCGCGAGTGAAGCAGCGGGCTAACCGAATCAAACTCGTCGGGAAGGTTGGCTATAAGAGCATTGGCAAGCTCCGGATTCGTACAGCGCTCCATGCGTTCTCTGGCTCGTGTTTTCTCATCTTGGATCTTCTTCCGCCATGGGTCCCCGAGCCGATAGCCACTCGGATAGGTGGCAGGGCCGGCGTCGGCGTCGGACCACTTCGGCCTGATCCCGTGATTGTGCAGAAACTCACAATACTGGACGCCCTTGAGTTCCTTCAGCATGGCAGCAAAGATGACCGTGTCTCGCTTTCCTAGATTCCTTTTCCCTTTGATATGGCTTTTCGCGGGGACGCCGATTTTCGCGAAAACAGACGTAGCAATCTGCTCCAAGGCTGTCCGTGAAAGGTGCGCCGATTCGACCAAAGGAGCTGGTGTCATCCCAATCTGTCTCTTCATTTGCCCGGAGTGTCCATATCCCTTTGAATCGGCCTGACCCTGGAATTCGAGGTGCTTCTTCCCAATTACCAACTTCAGCAGCGAGGTGTCATCCATAGTTCCATCAACCAGTTTCGCCGCTTGTTCGGCAATCTTCTGCTGCAAGACTCGGGTCACCGCCTCGCCATGACGTTTATGCATGGAAATGATTTTTTCAGCGGCTTCGCTGCGCTTGGGTTCGTAGCGAACTGCACGACTGAGTTCGGCGTTGAAAAGTGTCGCCAATTCTGACTCGGAGCGTAGGCTTAACTCAATTCCGTGGCGAGCGTAATCCACGGCCATACTCTTCTCGGGGCCCTCTTTGCGTGGTCCCAGGAAGACATCTGACACGTAGTCCATGTCCGAATCGTGTGCCACAAGACCAGCAGCAGTGATCGCAAACTTTCGATCAATGCATTGACTGCAACTCCCGCAGTGCCATTGAGTCTTAGACTTGAACATCGAATGAGCGCATGAACAGGTGTAGGGAATCAAGTGCGCGGCTTTATTTGTCGAGAGGGTCGTGACCACGTCCGTCTTTGTCTTGAATATGTAAGGATTGTCAACGGCGAAATCGCGCTCTGTGACGACGATGTAGAGGGACTGCAAAAGCTGAAGAGCTACAGGATGGGTAGTGCGCGAGGCCCGCGCACGAAGTACCTCGTCGGCGACGGGCAGGTTCAAACTCACGATGCCGTTTTCGAAAAACCGAACCCCGCCCGCGTGGATTGACTGAGCGACAACGGTACCCAGCGCCGAGTACAAGAATGAACGGGTGCGTTGAGTTGGTTCTTGCCCCAGTCTCTCAGATTTGTTGATCCAGACCGGGATGTGAATTAAATGACTGGGGAATTCCTTCCGCAACTCATCAAAAAGCCTTCGCTGGCGCGAACTCAAGGTTGACACCGGTCGGTGACTCACCAAGGCCAATCTGCCTCCACCCCTTGCCGTCTCCACGGCGCCAGCAAGAGAATCCAAGCCTCCAGAGAACATGAGCACACGCTCCGGGCTATGGAAAGGCCAGTCTTCCAGCTCACCGAACTCAAGGTATTGCTGTTGATCCGAGCGGTCGTGCTCTAAGGGCAGGAAGGTGAAGGAATATTTGTCATTTGAAAGAAAACTCAGGACCTCTGCAATCAGAGACTTGATTCCCGCTGAGCCCCAAAAGCCAGGCTCTCGCACCGGGATAACGAAAGCAAAGTCCCGACTCCAGGGCTCTGTGCTGTCATCATCCGTCCACTCCCTTCCTCGACTGGTAGCGCAGTCCGCGCTGAAAAGGTAAGATGCTATTTCAAGAAGGTCAACCAGCCGGGGAGAAAGGTGCTGCTTGAAGACCTTCGCCACATTCTCGAACCGAATGTTTACGTTAGCCTTGTTTCCAATCGAGTCAAGTTCGATTCGCCGCCTTCCTGCAGCAACGGCATCGCCGTCGGCAATCTTTGCACCACTGCAGACGAAAAGGCGGGAATCGATCATAAGTCCGCCCTCTGTTGCATCAGTTCAGCGCGCAGCTTTTTCAGAGCAACCGCTAGGAATCTCGACGTGTTCTCAAGATCAATTCCTTTCTGATACTCCGTTTTCGAGTACCACTCACCGCAGAAATCTCGCACGATACGCGCACTTTGATCGCAGTGGGATCGAAGAGCGTCGTTAAACTGGGCAACGTCACCCAGATCCGGCAGTCGCGGGCTGCCGAGAGTGGCTGCCGTCACGCGACTGAGGTAGAAGTTGAGGAATCGTGCGACGAATATTCCAAAGAAACGTTGGCCCAGTTCGCCGAAGCCTTTCTTGGTCGAAACGGAACGGATGGCATTTTGAACGTCGGCGCTATTGCCGCTGAACAGACTGACGGTTCGCGGTCCCGCGAGACTCGTGATCGCTTCACCCGCCGATTGCTGCGCGATCTCGCTTAGGTCTGTTGCACCCGACGGATTCTGACCAACATAGCGATCAATGGCGTCCTGGACCTCGGCGGTGAAGTCGAAAAAAGCGCTGTCATTCGACAGGCGGATCCCATGCTCTTTGAGCGAGCCTTCCCAATCAGACGTGCGCGAGGCGAGGGCTACCTGCGTTAAAAGGTAAAACGCATAGCGCACGCCGGGGTCGGCGGCGGCTCTGTCCAAGCCTTTCTGGGTCGCATCCAGCGTCTGTGCTGCAATCGCGCCTACCTTGACTGCCGCAGTGGCGACATCGCCGGTCAGACCTGGCCCTGCAATCTGATTGACTAGTTCATTCCACTTGCGTGTCTTTGGAACTGTGCCCAGCCGGGTATGACCCATGGCAGACTCCGCGCGGTGTTGAGCAGCTCAGCTTGGCAGTTTTCCGCCCTGCGAATGAGTGGCGAACTGGGGCACGCCGTTCGCAGGAGGCTACATCACACCAAGAACGAAATGAAATTTTTTAGATCAGTGACAGTCTCAAAGAGGACCAGCATAGCTCTTTGGCTGCAAAAGCGTGAGTTTTTTGTGGAGATAGTCCCAAGGGCCCGCGAGCAGTGAGCTTGTAACGAACCTTCCTGACGAGTTTGGTTCGATCCCTCCCCGTTCTACTCGCGTAACTCGCGTCCCGCGAGTAAAACGTTTCCGGGTGCAAATCCTCATAAAAGCTGAACAATTTGACGATTTCCACTCGCGCCATCAGGGAACGCTGTTGAGTGCGGGCCACTCTGCGACCAAAATCGCTCCAAATGAGGAGAGCGGATCTGAAGTTGCTAGCTAGCAGAGATGAAGAATCGCAGGCGCTGGAAGCATCCATTAGCACTAGTCACAGGCCGCTCTCGCTTGGGCGTTATGGAACTGAACGACAACGAGACGACATTCAAGGGCAGGTGGGAGTCTGCCGTTTGGACGAACTCCATCCGCATCCAGGTTACGTCCGGCATCATCTCGCGGTTCCAGCCTCCCAATTGTCCGCACTCGTTGAGCTAGGTGACCTCGCGTTTCGAGAACCGACGGTTATCACACAAGACCGAACGATTGTTGACGGGTACGCTCGGGTAGAACTAGCTCGAATGCAAGGTCGCCTGACGCTCCCTTGTATCGAATACCAGCTGACCGAGGCGGAGGCTCTTCATTGGCTACTCCAGCGCCATCGCAGATCAAACGGCTTGAACGCGTTCAGCCGGATCCTCCTGGCACTGGAACTTGAAGCTGGTTTCAAAGAAAAGGCGCGGGCGAACCAGAGAGCCGGTGGTCAAAACAAAGGTTCGTCAAGTCTGACAGAAGCTGAAAGGCTCGATGTCCGGTCGGAAATTGCTGCTGCTGCGGGGGTGTCTGTAGGAAACGTGAGCAAGGTTAAGCAACTGACGATTGCGCATCCGAAACTCCTGGAGGCGTTACGATGCGGAGAGATTAGCATCAACAAGGCATCGCAGTGGAGCACGGAATCCCCGGAAGAACAGTTGGAGTTGCTGGAGAGGGATCAGAGCCAGAGGGGAACCAAGAAAACCATACGGATACTCATTTCGCGCCATAAGTCGAAACGCCCGCCGACCGCACCCGATATTGGGGAATTGATCAGCCGTCTGTGCTCGCTTGACCTCAGCAAACTCGGTCCTGTTAGCGTCGTGGTGATGAAGGCTCCCGGAAAAGCCATCTTTCTGAGCGAGCCGCTATTCCGAGCCCTCGAATCCCAAGGAGAGTTAGCACTCGCATGGGCGACAAACAGCCGCTAAAGCGGATATTGGAGAGTACACGAGGTCTCTGGGACCGGCCCGAGACCCGCCCCGCTGTCCGTGAGAACTTCGGGAAGATGGTTAGGTGCCGAACCCCTGCTTTGGGCGCTGAAGTTTATGCCTCAGAAGCTGAAAAGAAAATCGTTTACCACACTTGTAAGTCGAAATCTTGTCCGAGTTGCGGGCATCGAGCTACCCAACAGTGGCAACGGGAGCAGTGGGCCGCCCTTCCGGACGTGCCCTATGCAGGCATCTGCTTTACGATGCCAGACGTTCTCTGGCCAATTTTTCAGCATAACCGTCATCTACTCTATGACCTGCCAGCACTCGGAGCCGACGTGATACAGCAATGGGTGAAAGCTGCATATGGTGTTCGCGTGTTGATTATGGTGGTGCCGCACACCTTCGGACGACGGCTGACTTTTAATGCTCATCTCCACATTTTGGTTTCTGCCGCCGGGCTACACGAATCGGAAGGCAGCTGGATCGGCCCGCTGTGCTTCGATGAAGCCGCGCTGATGCGCAGGTGGCGCTATGCCGTTATCACTTTTCTTCGCGAGGCACTCAAGGCGAACCTGCTCACGTCGGATTTGGGTGCTGAAAACCTCAAGGTGGTTCTGACCACGCAGTACGAACGCTGGTGGAACATCGACATCGGCCACTTCAAGTCGAAGTCGCAGTTCTTGCGTTACGCAGGAAGGTACATACGCCATCCGCCGATCGCGCAGCATCGTTTCGTGAAGATCACGGATCGCGAAGTCCAGTTTTGGAGGAAGGACCTGAAACTGAAACGCAAGGAGCTAACTCAGTATTCAATCGAGGAGTTCGTTGCCGTTCTGGCCGAGCACGTGCCGGACCGCTATCGACACGCGATGCGCTATTTCGGACTGCTGGCACCCCGTTCCAAAAGCCGGATATCTGCTGCAATATTTGTATTGCTGGGGCAGAAGAAGCGCCCTCGTCCACAACGCCTGAGCTGGGCGAATTCGCTGTACAAGTATTTCGGGGTAGATCCCCTCATCGACAGCCTCGATCAACCCATGTATTGGGTCGGGCGCCTGAATCCAGTTGCCGGGTAGGCATTCGCGCAGCTTTTATCCCATTCTTGACCTACAAAACGTGTTTCCAGATGTTTTCCGCCTCAGTAGCCACGGACTCAACCGGCGTTTTTTAGAACGTGCCTCTTGGGTAGCAGGTCGGGCCACAGACGGAACTCCGTAGTGCAAGCGAGAACAAACCCATGAGCGTTAGATCGGTTATCCTTCTGAAATAGATTTTTGTTTTTCCTATACATGAACCGCTCCACGCACGCCCTGCCCGCCCCGTGGGGCATTTATACCCAAGTGATGCCGAGCTAAGCGCTCACAAGAGCGTAACTCTCGGGAGGGATACAATCTGGTCGCAAGACTGCTTTGCGTGGACGTTCTGTTTAGAAGGAGTCATCGAATGCTAATTCGACCGGCAGCTTGCCTTGTCCTGCTATTCGCCCCCATGGGCGCGTTGGCTCAGGAAGAACCTAATCTCAGCGTGAGCTTGATGCAATCAACGTTCATGTTGGAGGGACAAACTCCAACCGGTGTCACGGTCGGAACTGGATTCCTTCTTATGAGGCCCCTGGCCGGATCGCCGGAAAATACGGGTCACACAACAGGAGAGTTTGTTCTGATAACAGCCGCTCACGTGTTGCAGGGGATGACGGGGGACACAGCAGTCATTCATCTTCGGGGTCACGATCCTTCGCACAACTGGATTGAGGTACCAGCACGATTTAAAATTCGCACCCCGGGCGGAGCTCCGATCTGGAAGAGGCATCCTGACGCAGACATCGCAGTAATGTATATAAGTTTGCCGTTTAATCCAATTGAGACCGTGGTTCCGACTACCCTGTTGGCCGACGACAAGTTGCTTCAACAATACAAAATGGGGCCAGGAGTGGAATTGAACTGTCTCGGATATCCATTAGGTGATCGTGGAATCGCCGGGTTTCCGATCCTACGCACTGGCGTCGTTGCCTCGTATCCTCTTCTTCCAACAAAAACGACGAAGAGCTTTCTTTTCGATTTCCGAGTGTTCGAAGGAAACAGTGGAGGTCCCGTCTATTTTGAACAGCAAGATCTTCGTGGAAGCATCGGTACATGCTGCGGTGCTAGATTCATCGTGGGTTTAGTTACGGACGAGACCGTTTACAAGACACCACCGGGCCAGACAGAGCCTTATGCAGGAGTGAGAGTGCAACAGCTTTCTATCGGATGGGTTGTTCACGCCAGTCTGATCGCGGAAACGATCAATTTGCTTCCATCGCCGGAACTGCCTGAGTCAAGGGAGATGATGGTACCTGTCGAATTAACGCCCGTGGCACCTCCTCAGAATGGCCGCTGAACACACTCAAGTGTAGGGTTCTGCCGCGCAGCGCAACCCAATTCAGCGCTAGCCCGCGCGCCGCACCGATCCCGCCCACCACACGCGCACTCTCGCCAAGTCCGTCTCTCGCACCCACGGCGCGCCTCGCACAGACGCGCCCCGCGCCTCTCGCAACAACGGGAAGGAATATGCACCCCCCCTCGCCCATCCGTACCGTAGCGTTCAGGCAGGGGACAGGCGCGTGTGCAACAAACGCCAGCTAGATGTCGAGGCGTATCGGACCTCGCGGAGGAACCAGGTCAACTTTGGGGGGCAGTGTAAAGAATGAGCCAATAAGCAGCGCAAAAAAAACAATCAACAATGAGGCCATCCAGAGTAGAAAATACCCGAGGTCCTGTTGTCGCGGAAACCAATGACTTATCATCAGAATTGCAAGCACGACGCAGCTCAGACCTCGCAACCAGCGCCATTTGTCCCACCAGTAGATCTTGATAGCACATTTTGGACAACGCTCGTCCGCCACGTCACGGAAGCCGACCTCAGATCGACACGAAGGACATTCCATTCGCACCTGCCAATAGACGTTTACCAGTCTAATAGGTCGAAACCCAAGGATTCCAAGAAGTTATTCTCTCGCGGGCCAAACAAGCGTTTGCACTTTACTCTCACGCTCGCCTCGTACGCGCGCGCCCCCGCGACTGAGCTCGCACATTCAGCTCAAATAGGCGCACGAGCTGGCGCTTCGGTCGAGCTGGCGCGGGCGGGGGGGCAGAAATCCCCTTGTGGCGTATACACCCCCAGTTGGTTTGACGGGGTAGTACACTTCGGGAAAAATTCGGCTACACCCCCCACCCCCCTCGCCCGCCCGAGGCGCCGCTAGCGAGTGAGCCACATGAAGCAATCAGCTTGTGAATTCGCCGGGTAGCCTCGGTATATACTTCGGCGGAACGAGATTTCCGTGAGCGCTTCCATAGGAGAACGAACATGCCTGGTTGGAACAGTTTTGTCGGATTGCTCTCA
>WNFJ01316267.1_pt3 | contig 12821 bp, 6 predicted proteins | sample 5400461 | NCBI WGS metagenome assembly WNFJ01 (sample SAMN13153349, study PRJNA577476) | soil metagenome | isolation source: 115 cm saprolite on Douglas fir-dominated hillslope | place: USA:California | collected 2013-09-17 | reverse complement strand
GTCGTCTACCTGCCGCCCATCCACCCGATCGGGCGCATCAACCGCAAGGGCCGCGACAACAGCCTGACCGCGCTGCCCGGCGATCCCGGCAGCCCCTATGCCATCGGCGCCTCCCAGGGCGGGCACACCGCCGTGCATCCCGATCTCGGTGGCGTCGCCGGCTTCCGCCGGTTCGTCGCCGCAGCGCGCGAGCGCGGCATGGAAGTCGCGCTCGACTACGCCATCCAATGCGCGCCCGACCATCCCTGGGTCAAGGAGCACCCGGAATGGTTCGTCTTCCGCCCGGACGGCAGCCTCAAATACGCGGAGAACCCGCCCAAGAAATACCAGGACATCGTCAATGCCGATTTCTACAACCCCGACCGCGAGGGGCTGTGGCGCGCGCTGCGTGACGTCGTGCTGTTCTGGATCGGCGAGGGCGTGACGATCTTCCGCGTCGACAACCCGCACACCAAGCCGCTGCCGTTCTGGGAATGGCTCATCCGCGAGGTGCAGGATCGCCATCCCGAGGTGATCTTCCTTTCCGAGGCCTTCACCCGGCCGAAGATGATGCGCGCCCTCGCCAAGCTAGGGTTCACCCAGTCCTACACTTATTTCACTTGGCGGGTGACCAAGCAGGAGCTGATCGATTACGGCGCCGAGCTGGCGCAGGGGCCGTCGAAGGAATATCTAAGGCCGAATTTCTTCACCAACACGCCGGACATCCTGCCGGTGCATCTGCAGCAGGGCGGCCGGGCGATTTTCCGCGTCCGCCTGGTGCTGGCGGCGACGCTCGCCAGCACCTACGGCATCTACAACGGCTTCGAGCTGTGCGAGGGCCGCCCCGTTCCGGGCACCGAGGAGTATCTCCACTCCGAGAAGTACGAATTTAAGGTGTGGGACTGGGACCGCCCCGGCCACATCAAGGACGACGTCGCCAAGCTCAACCGCATCCGTCGCGACAATCGCGCGCTGCACGAGCTGACCAACCTGCGCTTCTACCCGGCGCGGGACGACCACGTGCTGTTCTACGGCAAGATGACCGCCGACCGGGCCAACATGATCTTCGTCGCCGTCAATCTCGATCCCGCGCGGCCGCGCGAGAGTGTCGTCGAGTTTCCGTTGGCGGAAATGCATATCGCGGAAGTTGAAACCTTCACGGCCGTCGAGCTGTTCACCGGTACGGAACACCGTTGGCAGGGCGCTCGCCAGCAACTGCGCCTCGATCCCGAGATCAACCCGGCGGCGATCTTCCGCATCGCGCGGTAGCGCCCCCTATGCAGCAGCGGATTTCGACCGCCCCTATGCCCGACACCACGCTCGTTTCGCCCGACACCCCGACGCTCGTTACCGACCCGCTTTGGTACAAGGACGCCATCATCTATCAGCTGCACGTCAAGGCGTTCTTCGACAGCAACGACGACGGCATCGGCGATTTCGAGGGCCTGACGCGCAAGCTCGATTACCTCCGGGATCTCGGCGTCACCGCGCTGTGGCTCCTGCCCTTCTATCCCTCGCCGCTGCGCGACGACGGCTACGACATCGCCGACTACCGCAGCGTCAACCCGGCCTATGGCGGCCTGAGCGACTTCCGCGCCTTCGTGCGCGCCGCGCACAGCCGGGGCCTGCGCGTCATCACCGAGCTGGTGATCAATCACACCGCGGACCAGCACCCGTGGTTCCAGCGTATGGAGCGATACCGACCAGAAATTCCTCGGCACGCGCATCATCTTCCTCGACACCGAAAGCTCGAACTGGGCGTGGGACCCGGTGGCGAAAGCCTATTACTGGCACCGCTTCTACGCGCACCAGCCCGACCTCAACTTCGACAACCCGCATGTGGTGCGGGAAATCCTCAACGTCATGCGCTACTGGCTCGATCTCGGTGTCGACGGCATGCGCCTCGACGCGGTGCCCTACCTCATCGAGCGCGAAGGCACCATCAACGAGAACCTGCCGGAGACGCATGCGGTGCTGAAGCGGCTGCGCGCCGCGCTCGACCAGCGCTACGGCGACCGCATGCTGCTCGCCGAGGCGAACCAATGGCCTGAGGACGTGCTGCAGTATTTCGGTGAGGGCGACGAATGCCACATGGCGTTCCACTTCCCGCTGATGCCGCGGATCTTCATGGCGGTCGCCACCGAGGATCGTTTCCCGATCACCGACATCGTGCGCCAGACGCCGGACACGACGAGCTCACGCTCGAGATGGTCACCGACCGCGAGCGCGATTACCTGTGGCAGCACTACGCCGCCGACAAGCGGATGCGCCTCAATCTCGGCATCCGCCGCCGCCTCGCGCCGCTGATGGAGAACGACCGCCGGCGGATGGAGCTGCTCAACGGGCTGATGTTCTCCATGCCCGGCACGCCGGTCATGTATTACGGCGACGAGATCGGCATGGGCGACAACATTTTCCTCGGCGACCGTGACGGCGTGCGCACGCCGATGCAGTGGTCGCTCGACCGCAACGGCGGCTTCTCGCGCGCCGACCCGGCGCAGCTCTATCTGCCGCCGATCATGGACCCGGTCTACGGCTATCAATCCGTCAATGTCGAGGCGCAGAGCCGCTCGCCTTCCTCCTTCCTCAACTGGATGAAGCGGCTCATCGCCGTGCGCAAGGCGCGCTGCGCCTTCGGCCGCGGCGACCAGCGCTTCCTCTACCCGTCCAACCGCAAGGTGCTCGCCTTCCTGCGCTCGCAGGGCGACGAGACCATTCTCTGCGTCTTCAACCTGGCGCGCGCGCCGCAGGCGGTCGAGCTCGACCTGTCCGGCTTCAAGGGGCGCGTGCCGGTCGAGCTGTTCGGCCGCAGCGCCTTCCCGCCGATCGGTGACCTCCCTTACCTACTTACATTGCCCGGGCACGGCTTCTACTGGTTCCTGCTCGACCCCAGCGCCGACATCGATCCCGGCTGGCGCGCCGGCTCGCCGGTGCCGGAGCTCAGCACGCTGGTCCTGCCCAATGGTTGGTTGGGCCCGCTCGATCGCCATAACCGGCACGTCTTCGAGACCGAGGTGCTCCCGGCCTACCTGCCGAACCAGCGCTGGTTCGCCGGCAAGGGCCGCGGCCTTGCCGCCACGACCGTGGTGGGCGGTGCGGTGATGCCTGGGCCGAACAATGGCTGGCCGCTGACCGTCGTCGAGGCCGCGTTCCGCGATGGCGAGCGGCAACGCTATTTCCTGCCGGTCGCGGTCACTTGGGAAGACGAGGCGAGCGAGCTGCGCAATGCGCTGCTGCCCCTCACCATCGCCAAGGCAAGGCGCGGCCGCAAGGAGGGCGCCATCTATGACGCCGCGGCCGATCCGGCCCTCGCGCCGGCGCTGGCGGAGGCGATGGGCGAGGGGCGGGAGATTTCCGGCACCACCACGCGGATCGCCTTCGAGCACACCGCCGCCTTCGGCCGCGTCCCGCGGCCCGAAAGCCCGATCGTGCGGCGCGTCGGCGGCGAGCAATCGAACACCTCGATCCTCATCGACGGGTACGCCGTGCTGAAGCTTTATCGGCGTCTCACCACGGGCGTGCAGCCGGAGATCGAGATGGTCCGCTTCCTTACCGAGGTGGCGCAGTTTGCCAACGCGCCGCCGCTGCTCGGCGCCTTCCGCTTCATCGAAGGCGACGGCCAGGAGACCGCGCTCGGCGTGTTCTTCGCCTTCGTGCGCAACCAGGGCAGCGCCTGGTCGCAGGCCCTCAACTATCTCACGCGCTATCTCGACGAGGCCTTGCTGATGGCGCCGCACGAGCCGCGGCCGGCGGAGCCGCCGACGCCGGAGGCGTTGGCGCACCCGCTCTATCTCGATCTCGCCGGGCAGCTCGGCCAGCGCACGGCGGAGCTGCATCGGGCACTCTGCCCGGAAGGGCCGGTTGACGAGGCTTTCGCGCCGGAGCCGATCGCCGCCGCGGATCTGGCGCATTGGCGCGACCGCGCGGTCGATGCGGCGCGCGCGAGTCTCGACAATCTGGCGCGGCGCCGGGACGCGCTGCCGGCGCCGGCGCAGGTGCTCGCCGACCGGCTGCTGCAGCTGCGCGAGCCGGTGCTGGAGCGCCTGGCGACCCTGCTGCCGGCCAGCGTGACCGCGCTCAAGACGCGCTTCCACGGCGACTATCACCTGGGCCAGGTGCTGGCGGTGCAGAACGACTTCTCGATCGTCGATTTCGAGGGCGAGCCGCTGCGCCCGATCGCCGAGCGGCGGCAGAAGAACTCGCCGTTGCGCGACGTCGCGGGAATGCTGCGCTCCTACGCCTATGTCAGCGCCACGGCGGTGCGCCAGATGGCGGACATCCAGCCCTCGGCGCTGCCGGTGCTGCAGGAGCGTGCCGAGGAGTGGCGTCGCCAGGTGACCGAGGCTTTCATGGCGCGCTATCGCGCGGCCATGGCGGGCGGGCGCTCGATGCCGGAAGAGCCTGGCGTGGTCGATGCGCTGCTCGATTTCTTCACGCTGGAAAAGGCGCTCTACGAGATCGACTACGAGCTGGCGCAGCGTCCGGCCTGGGCGGTGATACCGCTCGCGGGCGTGCTCGCCGTCATCGAGGGGAACCATGGTCGCACTTAGCGCCGGCGCCCGCGCCGTCCTCGAGGCGCGCCACGGCGATCCCTTCGCATTTCTCGGCATGCATGCGGTGGGCGGCAGTCTCTGCGTGCGCGTGTTCCTGCCTTGGGCGCGCCGGTTGTGGGTGGTTGACACCACCACCGGCGAGGTCGCGGGCGAGCCGTCGCGCGTGCATGAAGAAGGGCTGTGGTCGGGCATGCTCGGCCGCCGGCCGCGCTTCCGCTACCGCCTGCGCGCCGAGGGCGCGCTCGGCACCGTCGAGTTCGACGACGTCTACGCCTTCCCGCCGCTGCTTGGCGACTTCGACCTCCATCTCCTACGCCGTGCTCGGCTCGCATTGGCGCGAGCATGACGGCGTGCTGGGCGTCTCCTTCGCGGTATGGGCGCCCAATGCGCGGCGCGTCAGCGTGGTCGGCGATTTCAACGACTGGGACGGCAGGCGCTACCCGATGCGCCTGCGCCAGGGGGCCAGCATCTGGGAGATCTTCATCCCCGGCCTCAAGCCGGGCCACGTCTACAAATACGAGATCCTCGGCGCCGGCGGCACGCTGCTGCCGCTCAAGGCCGACCCCTATGCCGAGCGCGCCGAGCGACCGCCGGCGACCGCGTCGCTCGTCGCCGCGCCGTCGCGCCACGGCTGGGACGACACGGAGTGGATCGAGACGCGCTGGCGGCGCAACGACCGCCATGCGCCGATCAGCATCTACGAGGCGCATCTCGGATCGTGGCGGCGCAATGCCGAGGAGGGCAACCGCTATCTGACGTATCGCGAGCTCGCCGATCAGCTCGTGCCTTACGTCCGCGACATGGGGTTCACCCATCTTGAGCTGATGCCGGTCAGCGAGTATCCCTTCGACGGCTCGTGGGGCTACCAGCCGATCGGCCTGTTCGCGCCGACCAGTCGCTTCGGCACACCCGACGACTTCCGCGCCTTCGTCGATGCCTGCCATGCCGCCGGGCTGGCGCTGTGGCTCGACTGGGTGCCCGGCCATTTCCCGACCGACCCGCACGGCCTCGCGCGCTTCGACGGCACGGCGCTCTACGAGCATGCCGATCCGCGCCAGGGCTTCCAGCCCGACTGGAACACCTATGTCTACAATTTCGGCCGCCGCGAGGTCGCGAATTTCCTGCTGTCGAACGCGCGCTACTGGATCGACGCGTTCCATATCGACGGGCTGCGCGTCGATGCGGTGGCATCGATGCTCTATCTCGACTACAGCCGGCAGGCCGGCGAGTGGGTGCCCAACGAGTTCGGCGGTCGCGAGAACCTCGCCGCGATCGCCTTCCTGAGGCGCATGAACGAGCTGGTGTTCGGCACCGGCTCGGGCGCTACCACGGCGGCCGAGGAATCGACGGCGTGGCCGATGGTGTCGCGGCCGACATATCTCGGCGGGCTCGGCTTCGGCTTCAAATGGAACATGGGCTGGATGCACGACACGTTGCGCTACATGGCGCAGGACCCGATCCATCGCAAATACCACCACAACGACCTCACCTTCGGCCTGCTCTATGCGTTCCAGGAGAACTTCATCCTGCCGCTCTCGCATGACGAAGTCGTGCACGGCAAGGGCTCGCTCATCGGCAAGATGCCGGGCGACCGCTGGCAGCGCTTCGCCAATCTGCGCGCTTATTGCGGCTTCATGTGGACGCATCCCGGCAAGAAGCTGCTGTTCATGGGCGGCGAGTTCGCGCAGGAGCGCGAATGGAACCACGACACCAGCCTCGACTGGCACCTGCTCGGCGACCCCGTGCATCGCGGCGTCCAGCGCGCGGTGCGCGACCTCAACCGGCTCTACCGCGAGCTGCCGGCGCTGCATGAGCTCGACACCGAGCCCGAGGGCTTCCAGTGGATCGATGCCGGCGATGCCGCGCAGAGCACGCTCTCCTACATGCGCCGCAGCCGCGACCCGCACGACCTGGCGGTCGTCGTCGCCAATTTCACGCCGGTGCCGCGCCACGAATATCGCATCGGCGTGCCGCGGGGCGGGCTTTATCGCGAGCGCTTCAACAGCGACGCGCTCGACTACGGCGGCAGCGGCCTCGGCAATGCCGGGGCCGTCCGGGCGGAGGCCCATCCCGCGCATGGCCACGCGCATTCGCTGGTGCTGACCCTGCCGCCGCTCGCCACCCTCGTCTTCATCCACGAACCGGCGAGCGGCTGATGCAGACGCGCACCGAAGTCTGGCCGGGCAAGCCCTACCCGCTCGGCGCCAGCTGGGACGGCAAGGGTGTCAATTTCGCGCTCTTCTCCGAGAATGCCGAGGCGGTCGATCTCTGCCTCTTCGACGCCACCGGCAACCACGAATTGGCGCGCATCCGGCTGCCCGAATACACCGACCAGGTCTGGCACGGCTATCTGCCGGACGCGCGGCCGAACCTGCTCTACGGCTATCGCGTGCACGGGCCCTATCGCCCGCAGGACGGGCATCGCTTCAACCCCAACAAGCTGCTGCTCGACCCTTACGCCAAGGCGCTGCACGGCACGATCCGCTGGAGCGACGCGCATTTCGGCTACCGTGTCGGCAGCCCGCGCGAGGATCTCTCCTTCGACCGCCGCGACAATGCGCGCGGCATGCCGAAATGCCGCGTCGTCGACACCGCCTTCACCTGGCACGGGGATCGCCGGCTGCACACGCCGTGGGAGGAGACCATCATCCTCGAGGCGCATGTGCGCGGCATGACCATGCGCCATCCTGGCATCGATCCGGCGCGGCGCGGCACCTTCGCCGCGCTGGCCTCGCCGGCGGTGATCGACTACCTGCTGCAGCTCGGCGTCACCGCGGTCGAGCTGCTGCCGGTGCACGCTTCCGTCGACGACCGCCACCTCGTGCAGAACGGGCTCACCAACTACTGGGGCTACAACAGCATCGGCTTCTTCGCGCCCGATCCGCGCTTCCTGTCGAACGGCTTCATCTCCGATTTCAAGACCGCGGCGATGCGGCTGCACGATGCCGGCATCGAGGTCATCCTCGACGTCGTCTACAACCACACCGGCGAAGGCAACCATATGGGGCCGACGTTGTGCTTCCGCGGCATCGACAACGCCTCCTATTACCGGCTCGAGGCAGACCGGCGCTTCTATACGGACTACACCGGCACCGGCAACACGCTCAACCTCGACCATCCGCGCGTGCTGCAGCTGGTGATGGACAGCCTACGCTATTGGGTCACCGAGATGCATGTCGACGGCTTCCGCTTCGACCTGGCGCCGACGCTGGGGCGCTGGCACGGCGAGTATCGCCGCGACAGCCCGTTCTTCTGCGCGGTCGGGCAGGACCCGGTGCTGTCGCAGGTGAAGCTCATCGCCGAGCCGTGGGATGTCGGGCCCAACGGCTATCAGCTCGGCAAGTTCCCGCCCGGCTGGGCCGAGTGGAACGCGCAATACCGCGACACGGTGCGGCGCTTCTGGAAAGGCGACCAGGGCGTCGCGGCCGATCTCGCCTCGCGCCTCGCCGGCTCCTCCGACATCTTCGGCTACAAGGGGCGCCGGCCCTGGGCCAGCATCAACTTCGTCACCGCCCATGACGGGTTCACCCTCGACGATCTCGTCAGTTACAACGACAAGCACAACGAGGCGAACCGCGAGGAGAACCGCGACGGCCACAACGCCAATTACAGCTGGAACGGCGGCAGCGAGGGCGCCACCAACGATCCCGAGGTGGTCGCGCTGCGCGACCAGCAGAAGCGCAATCTCATCGCCACGCTGTTCCTGTCGTTGGGCGTGCCGATGTTCCTCGCCGGCGACGAGATCGGCCGCACGCAGAACGGCAACAACAACGCCTATTGCCAGGACAACGAGCTGTCCTGGACGGATTGGGAGGGCATCCGCGCCGAGGACGAGCGGCTGCACCAGTTCGCGCGCTATCTCATCAAGCTGCGGCGCCAGCATCGGGTCTTCTCGCGGCCGCGCTTCTTTCGCGGCGAGGCGGTGTCGGAGGCCGGACTCAAGGACATCACCTGGTTCACGCCTGAGGGGCGCGAGGTCACGATCGAGGATTGGAACAACCCGACGACGCATTGCATCGGCTGTGTGCTCGGCGGCGCCGCCGGCGAGTTCTACACGCCCGGCGGCCAGCGCGACATCGACGCGAGCTTCTTCGTCATGCTCAACGCGTGGCAGCAGGAGCTGCCATTCCGCATCCCCGAGCTGCCGGTGACCATGGAATGGGAGCCGCTGGTGGATACCTCGCTGCCGACCGGCTGCGGCGCCGACGGGCGGACGTTCTCCGCCGGCGAGGTGTTTCCCCTCAAAGCCCGCTCCTTCGCGCTCTTCATCAATGTCGCGCCGGAAAAACCGGCGCCGGGGCCGACCGGCCTCATCCACCCCGAGGAGCCGCCCGCCGCGCTCCCGGTGGATTTGGTGCGGCCGCCGGTCGAGCCCCAACCTGCCGAGGACAAGGATGAGACGCCACCTTGAGCTGCCGTTCGGCGCCGAGCTGATCCGCGAGGGCGTGCGCTTCCGCCTGTGGGCGCCCCGAGCGAAGGCGGTGGCGCTGCGGCTCGAGCACGGCGAGCGGCCGATGGCGCGCGCGGGCGGCGGCTGGTTCGAGCTGACCACCGCGGCGGCCCGCGCCGGCAGCCGCTACCGCTATGTCCTCGACGGCCAGGCGGTTCCCGACCCGGCCTCGCGCTACCAGCCCGAGGACGTGCACGGGCCGAGCGAGGTCATCGATCCGCGCAGCTATGACTGGCGCGATACCGACTGGCGGGGGCGGCGCTGGGAGGAGATCGTGCTCTACGAGCTCCACACCGGCACCTTCTCCGAGCGCGGCGATTTCGCCGGCGTCGAGCGCCACCTCGACCACCTGGTGAGCCTCGGCGTCACCGCCATCGAGCTGATGCCGGTGGCGGATTTTCCAGGCCAGAGGAATTGGGGCTATGACGGCGTGCTGATCTTCGCGCCCGACAGCCGCTACGGTCGGCCCGAGGATCTGAAGCGGCTCGTCGATACCTGCCATGCGCGCGGCCTCGCCGTGTTCCTCGACGTCGTCTACAACCATTTCGGCCCGGAGGGGAACTACCTCCACGTCTACGGGCCCCAGTTCTTCACCGAGCGCCACCACACGCCGTGGGGCGCGGCCATCAATTTCGACGGCGAGCAGGCGCGGCCGGTGCGCGATTTCTACGTCGAGAATGCGCTCTACTGGCTCGAGGAGTTTCAGCTCGACGGGCTGCGCTTCGACGCCGTCCACGCCATCCGCGACGACAGCGAGCGCCACATCCTGCGCGAGATCGCCGAGACGGTGCGCGCGCGGTTCTCGGGCGAGCGCCCGATCCATCTCGTGCTCGAGAACGACCGGAACGAGGCGCATCTGCTGCGCCCAGGCCTCTACACCGCGCAATGGAACGACGATCTACATCATGCCCTGCGCGTGCTCACCACCGGCGAGAGCGCGGGCTACTACGCCGACTACGCCGATGCGCCGGTCGGGCGCCTCGGCCGCGCGCTGGCCGAGGGCTTTGCCTATCAAGGCGAGAGCTCGGCCTATCGCGAGGAAAAGCGTGGCGAGCCGTCGGCGTATCTGCCGCCGACCTGCTTCGTCTCCTTCATCCAGAACCACGACCAGGTCGGCAACAACGCCTTCGGCACGCGGCTGTCGCGCCTCGCCACGCCCGCTTCCATCCGCATCGCCGCGGCGGTCTATCTGCTCAGCCCGCAAATCCCGATGATCTTCATGGGTGAGGAGTGGGGCGCGGAGCAGCCCTTCACCTTCTTCTGCGACTTCGGCCCCGACCTCGCCGACAAGGTGCGCGAGGGGCGGCGGCGCGAATTCGCGAAATTCCCCGAATTCCGCGACGAGGCGGCGCGCGCGCGCATCCCCGATCCCTGCGCCGCCGCCACCTTCGCCAGCGCCGTCCTCGACTGGAAGGCGCCGGAGCGGCCGCCGCATAGCGAAAGGCGGGCTTGGTACCGCCGGCTGCTGGCGCTGCGGGCGCGCGAGATCGCGCCGCGGCTGCGCGGTATGCGCGGCAGTGCCGGAGCGTGGCGGCCGCTGGGGCCGCGCGCGCTGCGCGTCGACTGGCGGCTTGGCGACGGCTCCCGCCTGACGCTGCTCGCCAATTTCGGCGACGACGCCGTGGCGTTGCCGGAGCCGGCGCGCGGCCGGCTGCTCTACGCCACGGGCGAGACGCCGCGCGACGCGCTGCCGCCGCTCTCCGCCGCCTTCTTCCTCAGCGAGTCCGCCGGCGGATGACCGCGACCGACCGCTCGCTCCTGCGCCTGGCCCGGCTCGCCGGCATCGCGCCCACCTACCGCGACGCGTGGAACAAGCAGCGCCGCGTCACGCCGGAGACGCTGCGCATGGTGCTGGCGGCGATGGGCTTCGCCGCGGCCAGCCGTAGCGATCTCGCCGCGGCGCTGGCCGAGCTCGAGGCGGAGGAATGGCGCGCGCTGCTGCCGCCGGTGGTCACCGCACTCGATGACGAGACCGCGACCGTGCCGGTGACGATCGCCGGCGCGCAGGAGGACCGGGCATCCTGGACGCTCATGCTCGAGAGCGGCGAGCAGCGCGAAGGGAGCGCCGCGCTCGGCGATCTGCAACGCCTGGCCGAGAAGCGGCGGGCGCAGCGCCTCGCTCTGCCGGTCGGCCACAGTCTGCCGCAGGGCTATCATCGCCTCGCGGTCACCGTCGGCGCGCTCAGCGAGGAGACGGCGCTGATCGTTGCGCCGCGCGCCGGCCACCTGCCTCGCGAGCTGCAGCCGGGCGGACGGGCCTGGGGCCTCACGGCGCAGCTCTACGGCGTGCGCTCGTCGCGCAATTGGGGCATGGGCGACTTCTCAGACCTCGCCGCGCTGGCCGCCGGCGCGGCGCGACGCGGCGCACGCACGCTCGGCATCAATCCGCTGCATGCGCTGTTCCCGGCCGAGCCGCGCCACATCAGCCCCTATTCGCCCTCGAGCCGGTTGTTCCTCAATCCGCTCTATATCGACATCGAGGCCGTGCCCGATTTCGCCGAGAGCACGGCGGCGCAGCTATGCATCGCGAGTCCCGAGGCGGCGACGCGGATCGCTGCCGTGCGCGACAGCGACCTGGTCGACTACGAGCAGATTGCCGCGCTCAAGCACCCGGTGTTCGCCGAGCTCCACCGCAGCTTCGCCGCGCGCCATCTCGGCGCTATCAGGGACGGCGCCGTCACCGAGCGGGGCGCTGCCTTCCGCCGCTTTCAGCGCGAGGGCGGGCGGGCGCTGGCGGCTTACGCCACCTTCACCGCCCTGCACGAGCACATGCTCGGCCAGGGCGCGGGCTTCTCGTGGCAGGACTGGCCGGCGCCGCTGCGCGACGCCGGATCGCCGGAGGTGGCACGCTTCGCCGCCGAGCACGGCGCCCGCATCGAGCTGCATCAATATCTGCAGTGGGAAGCGGACCGACAGCTCGGCGAGGCCGCCCGTGCCGGCGAGCGGGCGGGCCTGTCGATCGGCCTCTATCGCGACCTCGCCGTCGGCGTCGATCCCAACGGCGCCGAGGCCTGGGCCGATCCGTCGATGATGGTCGCCGGCGCCACCGTCGGCGCGCCGCCCGACATCCTCAACATGAAGGGCCAGGATTGGGGTCTGGCGCCGGTAAACCCGGTGATGCTGCGGCGCCATGCCTACGCACCGTTCGTCGCGGCGCTGCGCGCCAATATGCGCCATGCCGGCGTGCTGCGCATCGATCACGCCATGGCGCTGATGCATCTCTATTGGGTGCCGCGCGGCGCGAGCGCGGCGCAGGGCGCCTATGTCGCGTATCCCTTCGAGGATCTGCGGCGCATCGTCGCGCTCGAGAGCCGGCGCCAGCGCTGCGCCGTCATCGGCGAGGATCTCGGCACCGTGCCCGCGGGGTTCCGCGAGACCATGCGCGATAGCGGCGTGCTCTCCTATCGCCTGCTGCTGTTCGAGCGCGGCCGCGGCGGTAATTTTCTGCCGCCGGAGGACTATCCCGAACTCGCCGCCGCCTCCTTCTTGACGCACGACCTCGCCACGCTCAGAGGATTCTGGCTCGGCCGCGATCTCGAATGGCGGCGCCGGCTCGATCTCTATCCGAGGCCCGAGATCGCCGCCAAGGAAGAGCAGGAGCGGCGGCGCGACCGGCGTCGCCTGCTCGACGCGCTGACCCGCGCCGGAACGCTGGCGCCGGGTGCTGCCAAGCGGCTGCTGCCGCGCGACGACGAACCGATCTTCGAGCCGGAGCTCGCTGAGGCGGTGCACCGCTTCCTCGGCCGCACCAAGGCCCGTCTCGCGCTACTGCAGATCGAGGATGCGCTGGGCGAGATCGAGCAGGCGAATTTGCCGGGTACGGTACACGAGCACCCGAA
>WNFJ01092553.1_pt1 | contig 12822 bp, 11 predicted proteins | sample 5400461 | NCBI WGS metagenome assembly WNFJ01 (sample SAMN13153349, study PRJNA577476) | soil metagenome | isolation source: 115 cm saprolite on Douglas fir-dominated hillslope | place: USA:California | collected 2013-09-17 | reverse complement strand
TTTCAGCCCGGCGCCGCCATATTCTTCGGGGATCAATACCGAGAGATAGCCGGCCTCTGTCAGCGCATCGACGAATGCCTTGGGATAGGCCATCTCGCGGTCGAGATTGCGCCAATATTCGCCGGGAAATTGCGCGCATAGTTTCGCAACGGCATCGCGGATATCGGCAAATTCATCGTGTTCTGTGGCGGTCATCGGAACTCGGCTGGCAAATCGAGGGCGCACGGGGCCCCGCGGCGCGAATAAGACCCTTCGCCGTAATGGCTTCGGCGAGGCTCGGCGGGTTAAGGGCGGCGTTCAAGATATCGGTCTATTCACGCTGGAATACGCACCGGCAATGATTCGATGCCTCTCACGAAGCTCGAATACACCCGCTTCGGCTCGCCGACCACCTCGATCTTGTCGAATCGTTTCAGCATCTCCTGCCATACGATCTTCAATTGCAGTTCGGCGAGCCGCATACCGACGCAGCGGTGGATGCCGAAGCCGAACGACAGATGGGTGCGGGGCCGGGTGCGATCGATGATGAAGTCGTTGGGGTTCTCGATTCCCTCTTCATCGCGATTGCCGGAGACGTACCACATCACGACGCGGTCGCCCTTGCGAATTTTCTTGCCGCCGATCTCGGTGTCGACCAGCGCGGTGCGCCGCATATGCGCCAGCGGCGTTTGCCAGCGAATGACCTCCGGCACCATGGAATCGATCAGCGCCGGATTGTCGCGCAGCTTTTGATACTGGTCGGGGTTTTCGTTCAACGCCAGCACCGAGCCGCTCATGGTGTTGCGGGTAGTGTCATTGCCGCCGACGATCAGCAGAATGATGTTGCCCATCAGATTGTCAGGGTCCATGTGCCGGGTAGCTTCGTTGTGCGCCATCATCGAGATCAGGTCGTTTCTCGGTTCGGCATTGACCCGTTCGTTCCAGAGTTTCGCAAAATAGGCCGCGCACTCGTCCATCTCGGCCCGCCGCTGTTCCGCTGATTCAACGACCCCGCTTTTCGGCAGCGCGGTCGAGACGTCGGACCAGCGCGTCAGCTTGCGGCGCTCTTCCCAGGGAAAGTCGAACAGCGTCGCCAGCATCTGGGTGGTCAATTCGATTGACACCCGGTCGACGAAATTGAACGTCTCGTTGCGCGGAAGTGCGTCAAGAACTTTACCGGCGCGTTCGCGGATCAGAACGGCAAGCTCGTCCAGATGCGTCGGCGTGAACATCGGCGAAACGGTCTTGCGCTGGGCGCTGTGCCGCGGCTGATCCATCGCGATGAAGCTCGGCCAGTCATAACCCGGAGGCACGTCCCGGATCGAGATACCGCCAAGACTGACCTCGGAGGAGAAGATGCCGTGGTTGGTGTCGACATGCATGATGTCGTTATATTTGGTGACCGACCAATATGGTTCGATCGGCGAGTTGGTGCAGTAGTGCACCGGCTCTTCCTTGCGCAGCCGCTCGAAAAAGGGCCACAGCGTGTCGTTCTGGAACAGTCGTGGCGCACCGGGATGAAAATCCTTCAGCGGCGTGGAATAGGCCTCCTCGCGCGCCAAGCGCTGAAGCTCATTCTTGTCGGCTCTGACTGACGTCTGGATGTTCATCGTTGATCGATCCCGAAATGGATGTCGTCGGACGCTGGTCAGCCCGCGATGCGCACCGGCAGGGTCTCGTAACCTTTGACGAAGCTGGAATACACCCGCTTGGGTTCGCCGACCACCTCAATGTGATCGAAGCGCTTCAGGATTTCTTCCCAGATTATCTTCAATTGCAGCTCGGCCAGTCTGATCCCGACGCAACGATGAATACCAAAGCCGAAGGAGATGTGGGTGCGCGGTCGGGCCCGGTCAATGATGAACTCGTAGGGACGATCTATTACCTCTTCGTCGCGGTTGCCCGAGACGTACCACATCACGACCTTGTCACCCTTCTTGAACCGCTTGTCGCGGAACTCGACGTCCTCGAGCGCGGTCCGGCGCATATGCGCCAATGGCGTCTGCCAGCGAATCACCTCCGGCACGAAACTGTCGATCAAGACAGGGTTTTCGCACAGCTTCTTGTACTGATCCGGATTTTTGCTCAACGCATAGATGCTGCCCGACAGTGTGTTGCGGGTGGTATCGTTGCCGCCTACGATCAACAAGATCAGGTTGCCGAGGAAATTCTTCGGGTCCATGTCACGCGTGGCTTCGCTGTGCGCCATCATTGACAACAGATCGCTCTTCGGCGGCTGATTGATGCGCTCTTTCCAGAGCTTCCCGAAATACGTCGCGCATTCCAGCAGTTCCGCCTGCCGCTCTTCTTCCGTCGCGACGAGCCCGTCCGGACCGGGAATCGTTGTTGCGACGTCGGACCAGCGCGTCAGTTTGCGGCGGTCCTCCCAGGGGAAGTCGAACAACACGGCGAGCATCTGCGTGGTCAGTTCGATCGAGACCTGATCGACCCAGTCGAACACATCGTTCTTCGGCAGATTGTCGAGGCATTCAGCCGACCGCTTGCGGATGTTGATCGCGAGTTGGTCGAGATGCGTCGGCGTGAACATCGGTGCGACGGTCTTGCGCTGCGCGCCATGGCGCGGCTGATCCATGGCGATGAAGCTTTCGCGGCGCAGGTCGGGTGCGACGTCGCGGATGGTTATGCCGCCGAGCGATGCCGCCGACGAGAACACCGAATGATGGGTCTCGATGTCCATGATGTCGTTGTATTTTGTCACCGACCAGTACGGCCCGAACATGCTGTCCTTGCAGTAATGCACGGGGTCTTCCTTGCGCAGCCGATCGAAATACGGCCAAAAGGAATCGGTCTTGAACAGCTCGGGCTGGCTGACGTCGATATCCGCCAGCGGAATGGAATAGGCCTTGTCCCGGGCGGCCCTCTGATGGGAATCCCCGGCGAGATCCATTGTTCCGTGCATCGGACGTCTCCTGTTTTTCCCGTCCGTGGTTGGCTCCGGATGGTGATTATTGACCGAATTACATCCCGTTGCGCGCGCCGGAGCAAGGCCGAGTTTGCTGCATTCTGCCGCATCGGAGCGCCAATCGGGCCGATGCCCCCTTCTCAGCCTCTCTGGCCCGTGACAAGCTTATTTCCAAGGAATAAGCATTTGCCCGGAGGCAGCCCGACCATGATTCCCAACGCGTATCGGATGTTCAACTTCGATCTCGGCGAAACCGCGGACGCGATCCGCGAAACCGTGCACGATTTCGCGAGCCACGAAATCGCGCCGCGGGCCGACGAAATTGACAAGAGCAACCAATTTCCCCGCGATCTGTGGCCGAAAATCGGCGCGCTTGGACTGCACGGAATTACCGTCGAGGAGGAGTATGGCGGATCGGGGCTGGGCTACCTCGAGCATTGCATTGCGGTGGAGGAAATTTCGCGCGCGTCGGCGGCGGTGGGCTTGTCCTACGGCGCGCATTCTAACCTTTGCGTCAATCAGCTGCGGCGCAATGGCAGCGAGGCGCAGAAGCGGAAATATCTGCCGAAGCTGATTTCCGGAGAACATGTCGGGGCGCTGGCGATGTCGGAGCCCGGCGCCGGTTCCGACGTGGTGTCGATGTCGACCCGCGCCGAGAAGAAAGGCGACCACTACGTCATCAACGGCAGCAAGATGTGGATCACCAACGGACCCGTTGCGGAAACGCTGGTGGTCTATGTCAAGACCGATCCCGCTGCCGGCCCTGCCGGCCCGCGCGGCATCACCGCTTTCATCATCGAAAAAGGCATGAAGGGATTTTCCACCGCGCAAAAGCTCGACAAGCTCGGCATGCGCGGCTCCGACACCGGCGAGCTGGTATTTGAGAATTGCGAAGTGCCGGAAGAAAACGTGCTCGGCGAGGTCGGCCGCGGTGTGAACGTGCTGATGTCCGGTCTGGATTACGAGCGCTCGGTGCTGGCTGCGGGTCCGCTCGGGATCATGCAGGCGTGCCTCGACGTCGTCATGCCCTATGTGCACGAGCGCAAGCAGTTCGGCCAGCCGATCGGCAGCTTCCAGCTGGTGCAGGGCAAGATCGCCGACATGTACACGACGATGAATGCCTCCCGCGCTTATGTTTACGCGGTGGCGAAAGCCTGCGACCGCGGCGAGACCACGCGCGAGGATGCGGCCGGCGCCATTCTCTATGCATCCGAGAAGGCGACGCAATGTGCGCTCGACGCGATCCAGCTGCTCGGGGGCAACGGTTACATCAACGACTATCCGACCGGCCGGCTGTTGCGCGACGCCAAGCTTTACGAGATCGGCGCCGGCACCAGCGAAATCCGGCGCATGCTGATCGGCCGGGAGTTGTTCGAGAAATCGGCTTGAAATAACGGGCGTTATGTGTCGTCCCTGCGAACGCAGGGACCCATAACCACCGGCACCAATTTTGACAGTAGGCGTCTGGCCTCATTGCAAAAACGAGAGGCCGCGGCGTATGGGTCCCTGCGTTCGCAGGGACGACCAGCCGAGAGTTCGTACTCTACTCCGCCAGATCATTCACCTTCCTCACCCAGACGCGGACGTCGGCCAGCACCTCGGGCAGCACCGCCTTGACCTCCGCAACGGTCATTCCAGCCTTGATGCGCGGGTCGTACAGAACGTTCAGGATGTACTGATCGTAGACGTCGAAAAATCCCATCGACACATTGTCGTTGAACATGGTCCAGGGCACCGTAGAGGTGTCGTTGATCGGCCCCAGCGACTGCAGCAATTCCTCATAGGCGCAATCGAGGAAGATGAAATCGCCATTGTCGACCGTGAGAATCACGTCGGAATGCTCGATTTCGAACTTGTCGTTCTTGCGGAAACCGGACAGGCATTGCGGATCGAGCGAGGAGCGAATTTCGCGCGCCCGTTCGCTGCCGTAGAATGTCGAGATGGTGCGAAACAGATGGCGGTCGCGCACCAGTTTGACAAGAACATTGGCGCCGTCGCTGGTATCCACCATGGCGATGTCGAGATGCTGAACCCGCTGCGCGATGTCGGCGACGACTTTCGAAAGTTGCGCCTTTCGGTCCGGTCGGTTGCCGTCGGCGAACACCCGCACCGGCGCGTCGTACTTTCTGATGCGGTCGACGCGGCCGGCAAGATGATACTCGGCGCCAAACGCGGTCTTCATAAATCCTTCAATGATCTCGCTGTCGGTGAATGTCTTCTTTTCCGCGCGCTGACGCGACGCGATGGCGGGAATTTCGGCGGATCCAGATGGCGGCGAGACGACGGCGTCGAACGCGATTGCAGCCAAAGCGACCGCGGCTATCCGAAAGGCGTGCGAAGACCGGTCAAGAACGCTCATCGCAAACGACGCTGCCGCAATCGGCGCGTGCGCGCAAGGCTAGATCAAGCACCTGCCGGCACAAGTTCCCGTGCTTGGTGTGCCTAGTTTTTCACGACGACGGTGGTGCCGACGGAGACGCGACTATAAAGATCGGTGACGTCATCATTGGTCATGCGGAAGCACCCGGACGATACCGCCTGGCCGATCGTCTCCGGCTCGTTGGAACCGTGAATGCGATAAAGCGTGGAGCCCAGATACATGGCGCGGGCGCCGAGCGGATTGTCGATGCCGCCTGCCATGTGGCGCGGCAGGTCGGGGCGACGCGCCAGCATCTGCGAGGGCGGCGTCCAGCTCGGCCATTCTTTCTTGGCGGAGATGCGGTGGGTGCCGCCCCAGCGAAAACCGTCACGGCCGACACCGATGCCGTAGCGAAGCGCCTGGCCATTGGCGAGGACGAGGTAAAGCCGCCGCTCGGCGGTGTTTATGAAAATGGTGCCGGGCGCATAGTTGCTGGCAAAGCTCACAGTCGCACGCGGGATCGGGCTTGAGCCGCCGAGGCTGAAATTGGGCCCGCCTCCCATGATGTCGCGCATGTCGAAGCCTTGGGCCCGCGCATGATCGGAGCCGGCCAGCAATGTCACCGCCGCAAACAGCAAACCAAAAGCCCGGATCATCTCGTCCCCCGCAAAAATCGATTTGGCCCTGAGACAGGCCATAATTGGCGCGATTTCGCAAGCCACGGCGGCGTGACGGCTGCGATTTTCAAATGCTGCAGTTAAAAAGGCACTGCCGCGGCGATAGCAGCAATGTTCGCGAACCCTTTGACGAAAGGCGCTAGGAATGATTGATCTTCAATGCATTCAAGAAACGTCGCGAACGGGAGTGGAACGATGAACGGTGCGGAAAGTCTGGTGCGGACCTTGGTCGCGGGCGGCGTTGACGTCTGCTTCGCCAATCCCGGCACCTCGGAGATGCATTTTGTCGCCGCGCTGGATCGGGTCGAGGGCATGCGCTGCGTGCTCGGCCTGTTCGAGGGCGTGGTGACGGGTGCCGCAGACGGCTATTTCCGCATGAAGGGCACGCCGGCATCGACGCTGCTGCACCTCGGACCGGGCCTCGCCAATGGTCTTGCCAACCTGCACAACGCCAAGAAGGCCAATTCCGGCATCGTCAACATCGTCGGGCAGCATGCGACCTACCACATCGAATATAATGCCCCGCTGACCTCCGACATCGAGGGACTGGCGCGGCCGATGTCGGCGTGGGTGCGCACCTCGCCGGACGCGAAATCTGTCGCTACCGATGGTGCTGCCGCCATCGCCGCGGCCAAGAGCGCGCCGCCGCAGATCGCCACGCTGATCCTGCCCGCCGACACCGCATGGAACGAGGCCGACGGCATCGCGCAGGTGCCGGCGGAATCCCAGCGCGCCAATTACTCGTCGCAAGCGGTTGAGACCGCGGCGAAGGTTTTGCGCGGCGGCGAGCAGACCCTGCTGCTGCTCACCGGCAGCGCGTTGACCGAGCGGGGATTGGCGCTGGCAGCGCAAATTGCCGGCAAGACCGGCTGCAAGGTGATGGGCCAGACCTACAATCCGCGCATGGCGCGCGGGCGCGGGCGGTTCTCGATCGCCCGGATTCCTTACGTGATCGAGCAGGCGCTGCCGATCCTGAAGGATTTCCGGCACATCATTCTGGTCGAGGTTCTTCGCCTACCCGAACAAGCCGAGCCTGTTGAAGCCCGAGGGCTGCGAGGTCCATCGCATGACCTCAGGCGGAGAAAATTCGGTCGCGGCGCTGGAGGCGCTGGCGTCCGCCGTGGGTGCCAAACCGCAGGATGCAAAACCGCAAGCCCTGGTCGAGATCGCAAAACCGACGGGCGCGCTGACCCACGCTTCCATCGCGCAGGCGATTGCGATGGCGATCCCGGAAAATGCTATTGTCGTCGATGAATCGGTCACGACGGGGCGCGGTTTCTTTCCGCCGACCGCCGCAGCCGCCCCGCACGACTGGCTGCAAAACATGGGCGGCTCGATCGGATTTTCGACTCCGGTCGCGACCGGGGCCGCGGTGGCATGCCCCGATCGCAAGGTGATCTGCATGGTCGGCGACGGCAGCGCGATGTACACGCTGCAATCGCTGTGGACGCAGGCCCGCGAAGGCCTCAACGTGACCACCATCGTGTTCGCCAATCGCATCTATCAAATTCTGCGGGGCGAATTCGACGGTGTCGGCGCAGGCGAACCGGGACAGCGCGCGCTGGACATGTTGAAAATCGACCGCCCCGGGATCGACTGGGTCTCGCTCGCCAAGGGCATGGGCGTTCCCGGCCGCGCGGTTAGCAATGCCGACGATTTCAACAAGGCGCTGGCGGAAGCCATCGCCGAGCAGGGGCCGCGGCTGATCGAAGTGCAGATGTAAGGGCGACCGCCTGACCACCGCGCGCGCGGCCTAAGATGTTTTTGTCGGAGGCAACATGCAGTCCGAGTTGAACAAGGTTGTAAGCGCGCTCCAGGAATTCTACGCGCGCGAGACCCATTTGCTCGAAAAGGATCTGGGAGAGCGCACGCTCACCCACCGCCTGGCGGTGCATCTCGAAAAGCAATTTGCGGGATGGGACGTCGATTGCGATTACAACAGGCTGGGCGAGCGCACGCTGCGGCTTCCGAAGGGAACCATTGTCTCTACCGACGATGCGCTCGGAAAATCCGTTTATCCTGACATCGTCGTGCACCAGCGCGAGATTCCCAATAACCTGCTCGCGATCGAAGTCAGGAAGGCGAGCAATCATCAGCCGCCGGAACATGACCAGCACAAGCTGCGTGCGATGACCGATCCGCATTTGTGGTTCGCCTACTGGATCGGGGTCTATCTTGTCCTGGGAAAGAAGAGCGTCGTATCGGATGTTTACGTCGGCGGCGTCATCGACCAGCCCTCATCCGGCTGGTTGTCCCAGCGGCTGAAGGATGTGGGATTAAATGCGGGCTAAGGCTGCCGCCTGCTTCCGTGGTGCTTCCACGACCCCGCCGCGATGAAACCGTGGGATTGATATAGATCGGCCGAAGCGGCCTCACGCCAATTCCGCTGCTGGAATCTCGCGCGCCAGCCGCGCGCGTAACGGCGCGAGCCGTTCCGCATGATGTCGCCATTTGCCCACCGAGGACGAATAGATCGGCCGCCGCACTTGAACAGCGCTTGCGGTCGCAGACGGCGCCGGGCTTTCGTGAAATCGCAAGACCTCGTCGTCCCACGGAAGTCCGACAAAGGCGATGAGACGTCGGCTCGCTGCCGATTGATCTCTTACGATGTCCTCGTAATTTATTTCCAACAACACATCCGACGGCAGGGTCGCCCTCCAATGCCGCGAAAGGCGGCGATAGGCCAGATAGTATTCCGCCAATTCGATCTGATGATACGAGAACGAGAACTTGCCTTGAAAGTGAGCTTTGTAAATCGCCCAGCACGCGTCCAGTGGATGTCGCTGGACCAATATGATCCTGGCCGCCGGCAACGCCGCGTGAATGAGGCCGCAGTAAAGGTAGTTCTGTAGCGTCTTGTCGATGAAACGAACATTTTGCGGCACGCGGAACGCCGTCACCGAATCGACATAGCGTCTGCCGATGTCCGCGAGATCGTCTCTGGTTGACGTATCCTTCATGGCCCGGCGCATCTCGGTCGCAAACGCTCCGGTTTCTCCCACCGAGCTCATCGCGGAGTGGCTGGCGATGATCCGCTCAACCAGCGTCGTGCCGGTGCGCGGCAGCCCGGCGACGAACACCGGAGCGGCGGCGGAATAACCGGGCGGCGCGGCGTCAATCCAGGTTCGGGTGTGGGTGATGATCCGATCGATTTCCGCGATTTCGGCAGCACGATCGTGCGTTATCGAGCGGTGCTGCAGATCGCAGCCGGCATCGACATGATCGAACGCGCGGTCGTGCACATCCAGGTCTTCGTATTCCTTGCCCAGGGCGAAGCGCAGCATGACCTCGCTCGGCCACGCCAACTTGCCACCGCGGATCAGCGCTTCCATTTCTTCGATATGATTGCGATCGGCGGTCTGGATGCGCAGGTCCGAGTGCAGGTAGTGGGCAAGACCATAGTGGCGATCGAGCGCGATGGCGGCGTCGCAATGCGCTTCAGCCTCATCCAACGCCCCGGTCATTCGCTCGGTCGCCGCGAGATTGAAAAGATACTGCGACACATCGGGACGGGCGGCGACCGCGCGCAGGAAGAATTCCTTCGCCCTTTGATGTAACCCGAGCAGGCCGAAGATCGCGCCGAGCGCGTCGAGCGTTTCGGGGGCGCCGTCGATAATCTTCGAAGCGGCTTCAGCGGCCTCGAACGCCTGGCGCGCCTCGCCGGAAACAAACAGGCATTTTGCGCGCAGAACAAGCGCGATCGGATCCTTCGGCATGAGTGCGACCGCGCGATTGGCGCAGACGATTGCCGCGTCGGGGCGCCGGCGCTGCAGAGCGGTTTCTGTCAGAAGCGTCCAAGCGGTTCCATCGTCCGGCGCGCGTGCGAGCACCTGGGAGCAAATCCGTTCAGCCGTCGCCAAATCTCCGTTGGCGAATGCGCGTCGCGCCGCCTGCATTGTCGGCACGTGAGCTCGATGCGGCGCAGTTGTTTTCAAGTGGTCGCTCCATGACAAAGGCCGGCGGCCATCCGGCCTTCCATACTCGTGTGAACGGCATCACCTGGCAAAAGGCTATTCCCTTCGCGGGAACAGCCTCTGTCCATCAATGATCGCCCTGGTCGCCGCCGCCGTGTTGACCGGAGTGATCCCCATCATTTCGATCTGCGAACGAGAAATTGCCCCAGAGATCGCCGATCGCCGGGCTGTTGCGCGGAACGTAGGGATTGTCGTCCGACGTCTGCGGGTTCGGCAGATTGTCGCGGCTCCGGGTCGAGAGCTTGGGCAGATACCAGTTCCGTTCGATGAATTTCACGATCGAGGCATGATCGGAATATTCATGCGACATGTGTCCGCCTTGCGAATATTTGGACACGACCAGGAGCGGTATGCGCGTTCCGTCCCCGAAATAGTCGACCGGCTGCACGTAACCGGAGTCGTAATAGCCGCCTCCCTCGTCCATGGTGACCAGGATTGCGGTGGACTCCCAAAGCTCCTCCTTGGACTTCACCTGGTCGATGATCCGCCTGGTGAAGGATTCGAACAGATCGAGCCTGGACGAGGAAGGATGGCCGTCGTTGAAGGTGCTCGGCTTTACGAACGACACGGCCGGCAGGTTACCGTCGGCGATGGCGTCATAGAGATCGAGCGTATCCTTCAGGTGCGCATCGCGCGCCGCAGCGTTGGTCATGACGGAAGCGGAATAGAGGAACGGATTGCAGATGTTGCAATACAGATAAGCGATCGGGTCGAGAGCTCCGAAGTTTGCGCCCTCGCCGGGGGCGGTCTTGAAGTCGTTCCAGCGCTCGCCGAAATACGCCCACGACACGTTGGCCTGGCTGAGCTGATCGCCGATGTGCCGCTGCTTGATGACCGGCGGCAACGTGAACGGGCCATTGTTGATCGGATCGGTGGCGCCGCTGCCGATGAAAGCGGGGACATAGTTGTTGAGCAGATAGTACGCGTGCGGCGCGCAGTTCGGCGAGACGTGGATGGAATCCAGATAATTGACGATCGGGGCGACGCCCGGCTGCGTATAGTCGGAGCAGTTCGTGTAGCTGCCGCCGCCATATCCGTCATTGGTGTACCAATTGTTGGTGCCCTGCACCGGATTGGGGTTTTCGACCTCATTGACGTAAACGAGCGGGTTCGAACCCGGAACCAGAACATGGTCGGGAGTTGCGGGATCGCCATTGGCGTCGGCGTAGTACAGCACGTCGGCATAGCCGAACATCATCTGGTTGGCGAACGTTCCACCCATCACCGGCTGATGGTAGTTGTCGTTGAGAGTGTACTCGCGGGCCAACTGCGTCAGATAAGGCGCGTCGCCGTTGGCGACGTTGTAAAAGCCCATCGCGATATTGCCTTCCTTGAGGGGCTTCGGCGTCGGATTACCATTGCTGCCGGAGGAGACAGTCTCCTCAACCCAAGGGAAAAGATCGGCCTGACATCCACTCGGATTGTGCCGGGAGGCCTTCGTGACGTCGCAGTCAAGCTGCTGCCACATCTGATAGAAGCGATGCACCGGGCTGCCGCCGTAAGTGGCATAGAGGCTGGGGCTGTCCTCGCCCTGCTGCGCTATCACCAGCGGATAGGGGCCGTTCGGCAGGTTGTTGTAGTTCAGGATGCGCGTATCGGGCGAATTCCCCGGCAGGCCCGTCGCCCCCGTCGTCAGCAACGCCAGATCCTGCTTGCGCAGGCCGTAATCGCCCTGAGCGGCCACCGCTAGCGTGGCAACGCAACCCGGACCATTGAGGGCAGCCTGTTCGACAGAGGAATAGCATGTCTGGGGCGCGTAGGAGGTTCCTGGCGGCTGCAGCTTGTTGGTCGTGTTGTTGTAGGGGGTCTTTTGACCGGGGTTGATCGAGAAGAAGTTGTTGACCACCGCCGAGAACTGCGCCGCCTTGCCGTAATTCGGACCAGGCGACCCGTTCCTGTCGATAATTCCCTTGGACAGAAGATTGTCGACGTGCTCGCCGCCGCGCGGCTCGTAAGTCGCGAAGACATGGTCGAAAGTTCGGTTTTCGCCCATGATGACGATGATGTGTTTGATGGGGCTTGCGGTCCTGCGATCGTTGGGATGGGCTCCCGCCATCGGGCCGTTTTCGACCGCGTAGGCGTTGCATTGGATCATTGACAAGATCGCCGCGGTGACGACCGTGCGATCGCGTAAACGTTTCGTCTGTTGCTTGAGCATAGCGCCCCCTGTTGATGTCGTTCGGTGAGCAATGGAAGCTAAGTGCTCCACATGTCAGGTGTGCTTCGAGGGCATGTCAGTTCTGTTACAGGATGACGATGGCGCTCAACGGAAAAGGATTTGGCGAACGCTCGCGTCGGTGCCACTGCTTTGTGCAGCAAGAGCAAAATGCAAAAATATGCAGTTTTGAGCAGGTTTGGCTCACTTGCGTCGGCCGCAGGTCTCGTTCGCTGCCCGTCGCGCAACGGGATCAAGGCGTCGCCGAGCAATATTTTGTGCAGCAGGAATGTAGTGCCGTTGGCTGACCCGCCCTACGGGCTACGGTCTGCTAAGACGAGGCTCAAAAAAACCTTCCTAAGTGGCATCTAAGTCGCTCCAGCCACGGTGTCTCTCCATCGCTTTTCAAGCGGCGGCAAATCGGACGAGTCTTGGGGGAGGCGACAGGCTCGCCGGGCCAGCCTTACAGGAGAGTCACAATGACGATGCAGACAAGCGTACATCGAATTCATCGGCGCGAGACGGTTGACGCAAATCCGGAAATCGATTTTGAATCTCTTGCGCCGGTGGTTCTGATGTCGTCTATTGGGCTAACCCTTAGCCTCTTGATCATGGCTCTTGTCGCGAGTTAATCCGGCAAAGTTCTCGTGTCATCCAAGTAGGGCGTCTGCTTGGCATTCTACGCGGCGATTTGCTCCCGGTCGGCCTCGGGTCTTTCCGATTCGTGGCCTGCCATCATCTCTAGCGCCCTCACC
>WNFJ01659032.1_pt1 | contig 12823 bp, 12 predicted proteins | sample 5400461 | NCBI WGS metagenome assembly WNFJ01 (sample SAMN13153349, study PRJNA577476) | soil metagenome | isolation source: 115 cm saprolite on Douglas fir-dominated hillslope | place: USA:California | collected 2013-09-17 | reverse complement strand
CTGCTGGTCGTCGGCGCGCCCAATTCGTCGAACTCGGTCCGGCTGGTCGAGGTGGCGCGCCAGGGCGGCTGCCCGCAGGCGGCACTGATCGGCCGCGCCCGCGACATCGATTGGCGCTTCCTCGAGGGCGCGCGCTCCCTCGGCCTCACCGCCGGCGCGTCGGCGCCGGAAATCCTGGTCGAGGAGGTGGTCGAGCTGTGCCGCCAGCGCTACGAGGTGGCGATCGAGGAAGTCGCCGTGACGCGCGAGGAAGTGCGCTTCAACCTGCCGCGCGCGCTCATCGCATGAGGCCATGACATGGCCGTCTACACCGATGTCCCCGATGAGGAGTTGCGCGCCTTCATCGCCGACTACGACATCGGCGAGGTGGCGTCGTGCAAAGGCATCGCCGAAGGCGTCGAGAACTCGAACTATCTGCTGCGGACCGACACCGGCACGTTCATCCTGACGCTTTACGAGAAGCGCGTCGCGCCCGCCGACCTGCCCTTCTTCATCGCACTCATGGAGCATCTTGCCGCGCAAGGCATCGCCTGCCCGACGCCGATCAAGGCGCGCGACGGCGCGGCGTTGCGCCGGCTGTGCGGCCGGCCGGCGGCGCTGGTCAGCTTTCTCGACGGCATGTGGCCGCGCCGCATCCATCCCTTCCATTGCGCGGCGCTGGGCGACGCGCTGGCGCGGCTTCATCTCGCCGGCGCGTCCTTCCCGATGCGGCGGCCCAACAACTTCTCGGTCGCCGGCTGGCGCCGCCTGTTCGACGCCTGCCGCGCGCGCGCGCAGGAGGTGCGGCCCGGGCTCGCCGAGGAGCTCGGCCAGGAGCTCGACGCGCTCGAGCGAAACTGGCCGCAGCATCTGCCGGAGGGCGTCATCCACGCCGACCTCTTCCCCGACAATATCTTCTTCCGCGGCGAGGTCGTCTCGGGCTTGATCGATTTCTATTTTGCCTGCACGGACTTTCTCGCCTACGACCTCGCCATCTGCCTGAACGCCTGGTGCTTCGAGAACGACGGCAGCTTCAATGTCACCAAGGCGCGATTGATGCTGGCGAGCTACCGTGCCGTGCGCCCGCTCGGTGCCGCCGAGTTCGAGGCCTTGCCGCTGCTGGCGCGCGGCAGCGCGCTGCGCTTCCTGCTGACCCGGCTCGACAGCTGGCTCCATCATCCGCCCGGCGCCTTCGTGCGGCCCAAGGATCCGCTCGAATACCTGCAGAAATTGCGCTTCCACCGCAGCATCACCAGCCCCAGTGCCTACGGCCTCGACGCATGACAAAAGCGGCGGAGCCCGGCGACGCCGTGGTCGAGATCTTCACCGACGGCGCCTGCAGCGGCAATCCCGGCCCGGGCGGGTGGGGCGCGGTGCTGCGCTACAACGCGCATGAGAGCGAGCTCAAGGGTTTCGCCAACCCGACCACCAACAACCGCATGGAGATGATGGCGGCGATAGCGGCACTCGAAGCGCTGAAGCGGCCGAGCCGCGTGCATATCCACACCGACAGCCAATACCTGCGCGACGGCATCACCCGCTTCATCCACGTCTGGAAGACGCGCGGCTGGAAGACCGCCGACAAAAAGCCGGTAAAGAACATCGACCTCTGGCAGCGGCTCGAGGCGGCGATGAAACCGCATCAGGTGGAGTGGTTCTGGGTCAGAGGGCACTCGGGCCATGTCGAGAACGAGCGCGCCGACGCGCTGGCGCGTTCTGGCATCGAGGAAGCGCGCCGGCTCATGCCCGGCAAGACATCCAGCAAGACATAAGGAACGATCCACGCCCGCGGCGTTCTTAGGGAGCGCGGCAGACGCGCTTTCCTTCGACGCGCGGAGACGCATATGGGCGAGCGGAAACCTGACAAGGCCGACGACGGCGACGACGAACCGCCGACAGTCGGCGACATGGCCGACGAGGCGGAGAAGCAGATGCCGGGCAAGCCGCCCAATCTCGCCTTCGATCCGGGCAAGCGCAACGACGAACTCGCGCGCGCAGCCGGCGACCGCGCGCTGGCGGAGGCAGAGCAAAAGTTGCGCCGGAAAACGAAGAAGAAGAAGTAGCGCGTGCGGATCGGCTCTCCTCGCCCGGAGGCCGACCCGCCGCCGGGCGCGTCAGAGCGCCTTCATCACCGCCTCGGCGCTCGACACCTCGAAGCTGCCGGGCTTCTCGACATTCAGCGTCTTGACGACGCCGTTGTCGACGACCATCGCGTAGCGCTGCGAGCGCTTGCCCAGACCATAGCCGCTGCCGTCCATCTCGAGCCCGACCGCGCGGGTGAAGTCGCCATTGCCGTCGGCGAGCATCTGCACCTTGCCCTCGGTCTTCTGGTCCTTGCCCCAGGCGTTCATCACGAAGGCGTCGTTGACCGAAAGGCAGGCGATGGTGTCGACGCCCTTCTTCTTCAGCTCGGCCGCCTTCTCGACGAAGCCGGGCAGGTGCTTGGCGGAGCAGGTCGGCGTGAACGCGCCGGGCACGGCGAACAGCACGACCTTCTTGCCCTTGAAGAAATCGTCGCTCTGCACGTCCTTCATGCCGTCGGGTGTCATCTGCTTGAGCTTCACCGACGGAATCTTGTCGCCAACCTTGATGGTCATCGCCTTTCCCCTCGTTGATGTCGGACTTCAAGGAAACTTGCCGGAGCGCTTGCCCCTGTGGGCCACACCATAGTCGCTCGCGCTGCGAAAATCACCCCCGCCCCTATCTCGATGTTCCGGCCACGCGACCCGGCCCGGCGGCCTCGCCGAGCGCCGCCAGCACTTGGTCGCGGGTCAGAATCTCCGATAGCGCCAACCCGCGCGGCGCCGCTGGGCCATAGACCGCGTTGAAGGGGATGCCGTAGCGGCCGAAGCCCCGCAGATAGGCGGCAATGGCGGTGCTCGGCCGCGTCCAGTCGGCCCGCATGGCGACGACGCCCGGCGCCGACAGGCGCGCGCTGACCGCGGGGGTAGCGATCACCAGCTGCTCGTTGAGCTTGCAGGTGAGGCACCAGTCCGCGGTGACGTCGACGAAGACAACCTGGCCGTCGCTCACCAACTGCTCGATCTGCGCGCGATCGAAGGGTCGCCAGAAGGCGTCGACGCGCACGGCCGTCGGCGGGGCCGAGAGCAGCGCCGGCACCAGAAAGGCCGAGGCCAGCAACGCGGGCGGCACAATGCGACGCGGCATCGGCGCGCGCAGCAGCAGGAGCGCCACCGCCGCCCCGGCGATCAGCGCGCCGGCAGCGAGCGCCGCCGGCGCGCCGGCCTGCGCCACCAGCACCGAGACGAGCCACAGCGCTGTGGCCACCAGCGCCAACCCGAGCGCGCGACGCAGCGTCAACATCCAGCGCCCCGGCCGCGGCAACCACAGCGCGAGGCCCGGCAGCAGCGCCACGAGCAGATAGGGCGCGGCGAGGCCGAGGCCGAGCGCCAGGAAAATGGCGAAGATCTCGAACGGCCCCGCCGCCAAGGCAAAGCCGATGGCAGTGCCAAGGAAAGGCGCCGAGCACGGCGTCGCCAGTAGCGTCGCGAAGGCGCCGGCGGCGAAATTCCCGAGCAAGAGCCTGCCCTCGCCGGGGCTGCCGAGCGCGGCCAGCACCGAGGGCAGCGGCACCTCGAAGAAGCCCCAGAGATTGCAGGCGAAAAGCGTGAGCAGCGCCACCATGCCGACCAGGAACAGCGGCTGCTGGAACTGCACGCCCCAGCCGACCGCTACGCCCGCCGCGTGGAGCGCGACCATGGCGGCGGCGAGCGCCAGGAAGGACACGATCACCCCTGCCGCGGTCGCCAGGAATCCCAGCCGCACGGCGCGGCCCGAGCGCCCGCCCTGCTCGACCATGCCGAGGATCTTGATCGACAGCACCGGCAGCACACAGGGCATGAAGTTTAGGATGAAGCCGCCAAGCAGCGCCAGCGGCAGGATGCCGAGCAGCAGGCGGAAATCCGCCACCGGCGGGCCGGCGGCGGGCGCGACGGCCGCCTCGAGGGAACGCTCGCCATCGACCAGCGTCACCGTCAAGGGCCGGCCCACCATGCGCTCGATCGCCAGGCGCTCGCCGAAAACCGGCAGGCGAAGCAGCGCCTCGCCCGGTGCCTCGCCCTGCACCAGCCGCGGCGCGCCGAGGGTGACGCCTTCGGGTCCCTCGACGAAGGCGTCCGGGGCGCGGAGCGGCTGGTCCGCCTTGACCCGCAATTCCAGCACCGGCTGCTTGCCGGGCACCACCGTCGCCGCGGTGAGCGTGAGGCTGGCATCACCGCCGCCCGGCACGCGCGCGGCATGGCGGGCAATGAGGGCGGCATAGCCGGTATCGCCTGGGCGCGGCGGCCCGGCAGGCAGGTCGAGGGTCAGCACCGCGTCGTAGGGTATGCAGATCTTCTCGCAGGTCAGGTACGAGAGCGCGAGGCGCAGATGCGCGGCCGTTCCCGGCTGCTCCAGCCGCGCGGTAAGGGGGAACACCACCGAATCGGTGTAGCCGATGGTGTCGAGGCCCTGCACCGAGAAGCGCTGCGGCGCCGGCCACGCCATTGTCGCGCCGGCGAAATTGCTCGACCCGGCCCAGTCCAGGCGTGGCGGATAGCCCGCATCGCCCGGCGACCGCCAATAGATCTTCCAGTGCGGCGCCAGGCGGAAGTCGAGGCCGAGCTGCAGGCTGTCGCCATCGCCCACTGACGGCGCCGCGGCCACCAACCGCACGCGGCCCTGGTCGGTCGGGAACCAGTCGGACGCGGCCCCTGCCGCCTGCGCCGGGCCCGTGCCAAGCCACGCCAAGGCAAAAGCCAGCGCGGTCAACCATTTGGCGCCGCGGACCACCGCCGGTTTATTCCTCATGACGAAGCTCCGACACGTCCGTTTATATAGGCTTTTGCCGGGATTGCCGCTGTAACAAAGTCGTCACCCGGGAGTCGCTCGGCGGATCAAGCATGCTTGCAAGCGTTCTAGAGGGCGTCTATGTGAAAGGCGATCAATGAAGGCTATCCCTTGACCTCGCTCGCCGGCCACATGCTCATCGCCATGCCGCAGATGCAGGACCGCCGCTTCGAGCGGTCGGTCATTTTGCTGTGCGCCCACAACGAGGACGGCGCCATGGGGCTGGTGGTCAACAAGCTCATCGAGTCGCTGACGCTTCCCGAGTTGCTCAGCCAGCTCGGCATCGCCGCCGCCGGGCTCGCCGGCAAGGCGCATGTGCATTTCGGCGGGCCGGTCGAATCCGGCCGGGGCTTCGTGCTGCACTCGGACGACTACACCGAGGAAGGCACGATCACCGTCGGCGGCAACATGGCGCTGACGGCGACGCTCGACATCCTGCGCGCGATCGGCCGCGGCGGCGGGCCGCGGCGCAGCCTGCTGGCGCTGGGCTATGCCGGCTGGGGGCCGGGCCAACTCGACGCCGAGATCCAGGCCAATGGCTGGCTGCACGTCGCCGCCGACGAGGGCATCGTCTTCGGCGACGACTTCAAGGACAAATGGCAGCGAGCGCTGGCCAAGCTCGGCATCGACCCCATCGCCCTGTCGGGCGACGCCGGCCACGCTTAGGAGCCTGTCTGGGAGATGGGATGGGTCTGCGTTGCACGAGGACGGGGCGATGTTAGGAGCGGCGCCGCACGCGATGCCGTGCGCATCGTCAAGGCGCCGCGACGCGGCAGCGCCCCGCCCTCGTGCAACCCGCAGGGACATCGATATTTCCCGCCGGCTCGTCGTCGCTCGTCGCTCGCGATGCGCACGGCATCGCCGCGCTCCTCGCTCCTAACGCCGGTCCTCGCCCACCCATTCGTCGCGCAGCATGCCGAACAGCACGTGGTCCTGCCAGCGGCCGTCGATGCACAGATATTCGCGCGCATAGCCCTCTTCGCGGAAACCGGTCTTGAGCAGCAGGCCGCGGCTCGGCCCGTTATGCGGCAGGCACGCCGCCTCGACCCGATGCAATTGCAGGCGCTCGAAAGCGAAGCTGAGCACCAAGCCGAGGCCCGCGCTCATATAGCCGCGCCGGGCATAACGCTCGCCGATCCAATAGCCGAGGCTGCCGCTCTCGGCCACGCCGCGGCGAACATTGCTGAGGCCGATGCCGCCGACCATCGCGCCATCCTGCCGGCGGAACAGGAAGAAGCTGTAGCCCTGGTCGGTGCGCCAGTCGGACACATAGCGCTGGAGGCGGCGGCGAAAGGCGGTGCGTGTCAGCGAATCCGCCGACCAGCTCGGCTCCCACGGCATCAGGAAGCGGCGCGACTCGCCGCGCAGCCCCGACCATTCCTGCCAATCGCTGCGCTCCGGTGGCCGCAGCACCACCAGATCGTCGACCAGACGCAGCGACGGCAAAGCGGCAGCGAAGAGCCTCGGCAATCGGAGGAGTTCGGATGCCACGGCGCTGTCGCGCTTGCCGCTCATGCACCGAGGCGCTCGGCAATCCGGCGATAGGGCTCGATGCGCCCGACCGGGCCGAGCGCGGTGAGCGTCGGCGCCGCGGTACGCAGCCGCGACGCCACCCGCGCCACCGCCGCGGCGTCGACGCCATCGATGCGCGCCACCATCTCGCCGAGGTCGAGCGGGCGGCCGAAGACGAGCATGTGCGCCGCCTGCTGCTCGCACCGCGCCGTCGTGCTCTCGAGCGACATGAGCAGTCCGGCCTTGAGCTGGGCGCGGGCGCGCTCGAGCTCGGCCGATTCGAGCCCATCGCCGAGCCGGCGGATCTCCTGGCACAGCACCGGGATCAGCTCCTCGACCTCGTCCTCGCCGGTGCCGGCATAGACGCCGAACAGGCCGCCGTCGCTATAGGCATGGGTGAAGGAATAGATGGCGTAGACGAGGCCGCGCTTCTCGCGCACCTCCTGGAAGAGCCGCGACGACATGCCGCCGCCCAGCGCGGAGGACACGACCGAGGCGGCATAATAGTCGGAGTCGCCGTAGGAGAAGCCGGGGAAGCCCAGCGCCACATGCACCTGCTCGAGGTCGCGGTCCTCGCGCAGATCGCCGCCGATATAGCGGGCCGGCTCGCCGCGCCCTATGCGGTCCTGCGGCAGATGGGTGAAGACGCGCCGCGCGAGCGCCACCAGCGTCTCGTGATCGACGTTGCCGGCCGCGGCGAGCAGCATGCCCGGCGCGGCGTAGTGGCGGCGCATGTAGTCGGCGACCGTGTCGCGTCCGATGCGCCCGATGATGTCGGCGCGGCCGAGCACCGGCCGGCCCATCGCCTGGTCGGGGTAAGCGCGCTCCTGGAACAGGTCGAAGATGATGTCGTCCGGCGTGTCGATCGCTTGGCCGATCTCCTGCAGGATGACCGTGCGCTCGCGCTCGAGCTCCTTGGGGTCGAACACCGAGTGCTGCAGGATGTCGGCGAGGATATCGACGGCGAGCGCCGCGTCCTCCTTGAGCACCTTGGCGTAGTAGGCCGTGTGTTCGCGCGAGGTGTAGGCGTTGAGATGGCCGCCGACGGCCTCGATCTCGGCGGCGATATCGAGCGCGGAGCGCCGCTCCGTGCCCTTGAAGGCCATATGCTCGAGCAGATGGGCGACGCCGTTGACCTCGGCCGGCTCGTGCCGGGTCCCGACATCGACCCAGACGCCGAGCGACACGGTCTCGACGCTGTCCATCGTGTCGGTGAGGACGCGCATGCCGTTCTCGAGCGTGGTCACGCGCACCGTCATGCCGCGCCTCCCCTTGCCGTACCCCGCGCGTGGGCACGCACGTGATTCTCGACCGCGCGCAGGTCGTTGGGCAGAGCGGTGATCCGCTCCGGGCGAGACATGAGATCGGCGAGGCGCGGCGGCAGCGCGGGGCGCCGGCCGGTCGCGCTCTCGACCGCCTCGGGGAACTTCGCTGGATGCGCGCAGGCGAGCGATACCATCGGCGCCGCGCGGTCCTGCCGAACCGCCTGCGCCGCCGCCAGCGCCACGGCGCTGTGCGGATCGATGAGCTCGCCGGTGCTGCGCCAGGTCTCGGCGATGGTCGCGCGCGTCGCCTCGTCATCGACGCGATGCGCGTTGAAGAGCCGCCGCGCTGACTGCCATTCCGCCTCGGTCGCCGGCAGCGTGCCGGTCTGGCGGAAAGCGGCGATGGCGTCGGCCACCGCCGCGCCGTTCTGGCCCTTGAGCTCGAACAGCAGGCGCTCGAAATTGCTGGACACCTGGATGTCCATGCTGGGGCTGAGGCTCGGCTCGACGCCTTGGATGGTCATCGTTCCCTGATTGATGAAGCGCGCGAGGATGTCGTTGCGATTGGTGCCGATGATCAGCTCGGCAACCGGCAGGCCCATGCGCCGCGCCACATGGGCGGCGAAGACATTGCCGAAATTTCCGGTCGGCACGCTGAAGCCCACCTTGCGGTCGGGCGCGCCCAGCGCCACCGCAGCGACGAAATAATAGACCACCTGGGCCATGATGCGCGCCCAGTTGATCGAATTGACCGCCGACAGGCTGAAGGCGTCGCGGAAGCGCGTGTCGGCGAACATCGCCTTCACCAGGTCCTGGCAGTCGTCGAAAGTGCCCTCGATGGCGATGGCGTGCACATTGGGCGAAGCGACCGTCGTCATCTGCCGGCGCTGCACCTCGGAGATGCGGCCCTTCGGATAGAGGATGAAGACGTCGAGCGCGGCGCGGTCGCGGCACGCCTCGATCGCCGCCGAGCCGGTGTCGCCCGAGGTGGCGCCGATGATCGTGACCCGCTCGCCGCGCTGCGCCAGCACATGGTCGAAGAGCCGCCCCACCAGCTGCAAGGCATAGTCCTTGAAGGCGAGGGTCGGGCCATGGAACAGCTCGAGCAGCCAGAGATCGGGCGCCAGCTGCTTCAGCGGCGCCACCGCCGCATGGCCGAAGCCGGCGTAGGCCGCATCGACGAGCCGCCGCAACGCAGCCGCGTCGATCGTCTCGCCGATGAAGGGGGCAATCACCGCAACGGCGATCTCCGCATAAGACCGGCCGGCGAGCGCGCGGACCTGGTCGGGATCGAAATGTGGCCACTCCGCCGGCATGTAGAGCCCGCCGTCGCGCGCCAGCCCGGCGAGCAGCATCTCGCCGAAGGAGAGGCGTTCGGGCCGCGAGCGGCCATCGCGAGTGCTGATGTAGTGCACGGACCTTCCAGGCGGCTGGGAGAGGGCTGCAGGGTATCGTCCCAGGCGGCGGCCCGCAACACCCGGCGCCCTGCCGGACGCAGGCCATCGCGCGCCCGAATTGGCTTTGTTTCGCAATTTTCAGGTTCGCTCCGACCCGCCGCTCCCCTTTCCGGCGATCCAACGCGCAGTGCGTTCATCATGCGTACATGAGACCGCGCCGCGCCGTTGTCAAGCTGCCATCCGATGGGCGCGCCTATCGCGGTGCCGCCGAGGCACGCCGGCTGATCGGTACCTTCATTGAAGAGGTCTACAACCGACAGCGACTACACTCGGCGCTCGCCTATCGACCGCCCGCGGAGTTCGAGGCAAACTTGCCGCCGGTGGGGGCCGCTCGTGAGCGGCTCGCAACGGCACTGACCGTAACCTGTCCCTGATTTCCCTGTCTCACTGCAGGGGGTGCAGTCCACTATTCTGACCCCGATTCTCCCGGGAACCGTCGCCCCCTCACCCCGACCCTCTCCCCGAGGGGGGCTTTGCACTTAAAATCCTGATTTGAGCGACGTTTTGGGCAAGCGTCGATTCTGCACAAAATCTCCGCCGGTATACACTCAGGCTGAGCGGTTGCGGTGGGATTCGAACCTGTAAGAGCGTCGCCCCTCTTCTTTTCAGGCCAGGGGCTTTATCCTTACCGGTATCGTAGACCGGCACCTTAGACCGCTCAGCCACGCACTCCGTACCAAGTAACAATTTCTCGATAGATGCGGGAGTGTCAACGCAGCGTCGCTTCTCGCGTTTTGAGGTCCTTTAGGCATCGGCTAAATCTTTCTCGATGACGGGATGAGGCGCGCCAGCCTCCTTGAGGCATTTCGCCAACTTCGCGAACAGATTAGGGTGCCCGCGCTTGCTGCTGGGGTCATTGCACACCGTTGTGTGAAAGCCCTTTACGCCTTTAGCTGTCAGGTGGATATGGCTCTGCTCCTCGTCGTACCAGATTCCGATGTCCAGGTAGACGCTATTTCCTGGCTCGCTCGCTCGCATAGTTACCTCCATGCTTCTGTGAAGAATACAGAACCGAGGGCGGCGCTGTAGAAGCAGCGCCCGGCTGATGGTACCGGGCGCTGCACGCAGTTTGGAGAGTGGAAAGCTAGGCGGCGGCGGATGCCTCACCACCGAAAAGCTTCTCGATGATTTTCTGCCATGCCTTATCGGCATCGGTCGATGACGAACTGATCTTGAACTTGTTCTCGGCGATGACCAGCAGGTGCGCCCATGTCGGCTGCGCCTTCTTTCTCACCTCATCACCGTACATCGGGCCAAGAGGCAGATCGCTCTTCTCGCAGGTCAGCACATGCCAGTCGATCGTCGCCAGCTTTGCCGCCATCGCGGCGTAGTCGATGTCCTCCTCTTTGCAGTACAGAAAGGCCCGCGCGAAGATCGCCATGCCGACGCCCCGAAGCGCGAGGTCGCCGCCCTTCGTCTCGCGCAGAGAAGCGGTCGTTACCTCGGGGTTCTTTTCCTTCCGTGCCCCGTCGAGCGCCTTCAGCTGAGGCAGATAGCGAACGAGAGCCGCGAAAAACTCCGCTGCACCCTCGGTCTTCTGCTCTTCTGTCAGATCGGTGTCGGGGTGGGAGTCGATGACGTGGGCGACGAACATCCGAATCGCACTCATCGACCAGATCATGCGCGACTTCGAAGACAGGTTGACGTTCGATGCCGTAGCGTCAACGTAGGCGGCGAGGAAGTGGTTGTTCTTCACCAACTCGCGGCTCACCGCGTTGCGCTGGTCGCGCACGTCAAACGTCGTGACCAGCGACTTGGGGATCGTCTTTGCCTTCCCGCAGTCGGCGAAGTCCTGATGGCTATCCGATCGGCTGCTCTCGAAGACGATCTTGACATCGACCGCGTTGCGCTTCAGCGCGTCCTTTGCATCTTGCGTGATCTTGCCGTTCGTCAAGATGTCGTCGATTTGCGACCGACGATGCGCACCATCGGTCGTGTCGAGCTTCGCTCCTTGCGGCAAGAGCAAGATGGCGGGCCACGCATTGGTTCCATCATCGCTGGTGCCGAACAGGATGATGGTGGCTTCCGGCGCGTTCTCGTCCAAGCCGACGCCGTAATTGAAGGTAAATGCGGGAAGGATGAACTTATCGCCGATGCAGGCGGTGTTGAGAAGATAGTTGCGCAGGTGCTTTCCGTGCGTCTGCTCCTGCGGACGATTCGAGTGCTCGATCACTTCGAGCACGGTGTCTTTCTTCTTCGAGCGGTCGATCTGGCTGACGCCCAGCATCTTCTGGATCGGCATCGCCGTCGGGAATTGCAGGCGCGAGCCCTGGACGAAAGCGGTGCCGAAGAAGGCTTCGCCGACATAGCCCATCATCGAGCGGCGCCCGATCTCCGACATGAGAGACTCTAAGCTGCCGGTCGTTTGGACTTTGACGTGCGGGGGGATGTTGATGTCAGCCAACGCGGGAGGTAGGATGGACATAGCGATGCGCTCCATGTGTCGCTGTTAACGAAAGCCGCCTCGGGTTCCGTCCGGGGCGGCTTTCACTTCTAAAGGGCGATTCCGACGAATGCAAGCCTGATTTTCGTATATTTCGAAGAAAATTCTTCGAAATCACCGCAGAACGTAGCGCGCCGCTTCTTCAGCGCCGCCTTACTGGGGGGCATCAGCCGCACGCCTTCGCCACGCTCGCCCGATAGGAATTCGACGCCGACATCGACCAGCACGCGATGGATGGCGTGGATGGTGGAGAGACGCGGGCCGATCTCGTCCCGTTCGATCCTAGTAGTTCCCCGACTAGAGGCCCTTGACGAATGAAAGGGGACGGCCCGGCCTAACTCACTCTGACGCCAATTCTCCTCAGGTAAGGCGAACGACGTTCGCCTACAAAACAGAGAGCCGCAGTAAAATAGAACATTCTTCTCGCCCCGCGACTCGCCCGCCTGAATTGGCCGACGGCCAAGGTTCCTATGCCTTGAACCAGCTAGGGTGACGGATTTTTTCGCGGAGTGTCATTCTGCGCGTAGTCCATATACAGCAGCCATATTTGGCTGCCGTCTGCCTAGAGTCGACTCCTTAGGCGTACAACCGCCGCGGAAAGCTGTTGACTTTGTAGACTTGCGCGCGTAGACCGAGAACATGACCGAAACACAATCTTGGGTTCTCACTCCCGAACACTTCTCCCGGCAACGGGCGCGGCTAAAGCAGCGGCGTGCCGATGTGCACGCTAAGTTCACGGCTGACGTGGCGGTGATCGACCGCGAGCTGGCGGATCTGGAGCGGATGGAAGCGCTCGCCGGAACGCTCGCAGTGCAGCTCGCGGGAGGGAACTGCGCGACGGAAGCTGTGACACCCGCGGTTCCGCCTCAGATGAGCGCGCTGAAGCCCGAGGCCGCGACGGCGGCAGACAAGCCGTTTCTGTCGCAGCGGACGATGATTCTGGAGGCCGTGCGCGCTGGCGCGAAGGAGCGGAGCGAGATCATCGCTTACGTGCAACGCACCCACCAACGGCAGCTTAGGGGGCCGGACACCACTACGTACCTGCGGCGGTTGCGGGATAAGAAGTTGATCAAGCTCTACTTGGGCCGGTGGTACCCGATGACGCACAAGACAGCATCGGAGGGAGCTTCGGACCCAAAGAACAGCCCGGCTGACACAGTGAGCCAGCCGGGCCAATCTCTTGGGGCGTAGTTCAATGGATAGAACACTCCGGGTCTTCTAACGGCGCCCAGCCACCCGGAGAGGTTGGAGGTTCGACTCCTTCCCGCCCCGCCCTTATACCACGGCAGTCCGCCGCGCGGAACAGGTTGTACCGCGCG
>WNFJ01279127.1_pt8 | contig 12824 bp, 9 predicted proteins | sample 5400461 | NCBI WGS metagenome assembly WNFJ01 (sample SAMN13153349, study PRJNA577476) | soil metagenome | isolation source: 115 cm saprolite on Douglas fir-dominated hillslope | place: USA:California | collected 2013-09-17 | reverse complement strand
GAGTACCCGCGCAGCACGGCAGGGTGCAGGTTTGCCCGTAGAGCGCACAGACGTAACCGCCGTCGGGGTTGATGCCGGAGTCCGTTCCACCACCGGGGCCCGAGTCCCCTCCCCCGTTGCCCGCATCGCCGCCCGTGCCGGTATCGGTGCCGGTGCCCGAGTCGGAGCTGGACGCTCCGTCATCTCCCGGTCCGCTGTCGGTCGACGAGCCGCTGTCGGTGCCACTTCCGGCATCCGGCGTCGGTGTCGGAGGCGGGTTGGGTGGAGGCATGATGGCACTGCAAGTCCCTTGCACCGATCCGGGCGGAGCGATGCACGGTAGGCCTGCGCAGCAATCGGCGTTCACCGTGCACGACAGGCCGGCCGACTGACAGATGTTGGGGCTGCAGGTGAGCTGCCCTGTGGCGCTGGGAACGCACGGGCGCCCGCCGCAGCATTCGGTTGCCGTTGCGCAGTCGTTGCCCGAGGCGATGCAACCCACGCCGCCATCGCCGTTCACGCCGGTGTACGCGTTGCATCGCGGGACACCGAACGGATCCAAGACGCATGCGAGAAACTTCGGGTGCTGCGGGCCGCAGCAGTCGGCCCGTGCGCTCGAGATGCTGCATGTATAGTTCGCCGCGTTGTAGTGACACACGTCACCCTCGGGGACGCACGTCCCGCCCGCCGCCGTCGGACCCGGCGTCAGACAGACGCCGATGGCCCCGCCGGTGTTCGAAGTTGAACAAACGACCGCCCCGTCGCCAAGCACGCCGGAACCGGCGGCCCCGCAACAATCGGAGTTCTCTCGGCACAAATCGCCTTCCACTCGGCAACCGCGCGCCGGCTGGCAGATGTTGACGCCCGAGGGCCCGTACGGAGCGCAAAGGCGGCTGCAGCACTGCCCACATCCTCCGCCCGGGCAAATCGTTCCGTCGACGGCGGTGCAATTGACCCCTCCGCTCGTAGGCTGGCTGCAAACGCCAGGGTTGCTCGCGGTGACGGCCTGATTGTTGGGAGCCGTGCAGATTCCGCCGCAACAGTCGTTCGCGTGGTAGCAGATGTCGCCCGTCTGCAAGCAGTACGACGAGAGCGCGCAAACGCCCCCCTTGCAGAGGCCCGCGCAGCACTGGCCGTCCGCGGTGCACGCGTTGCCGAGGCTCGCGCACCCGGTGCTCGTGCTGATGGGCGCGCACTTGCCGCTGCTACAATTTCCTGTGCAGCACACGTTGCCCTGAACGGGGCACGTCGCGCCGTTGGACAAACACTGGGCTGCGCCGCAGTGACCGGCAACGCACGCGGTGGAGCAGCAGTCGGTGTTCACCGTACATGCGGCCGTCGCCGGAGCGCACGTCGTGGAAATAGAGGACGCGCAGGAATGGCTCTTCGGATCCATGCAAGTCGTACCAAAGGCGGTGCAGGGCACGGTCGTCGCGCCATCGCCAGTCGCGCCATCCGTACCAGTTCCCGCTCCGTCGCGGCTGCCACCGTCGGCGCCCGTCGTCCCATCCGCTCCGATAGCTCCGTCACTCGGAACTGTGGCGTCGGTGCTCGAGCCGTCGTCACCGACGGTGCCGTCCACGGCCGATCCGTCGTCCCCCGCGGTAGCGTCCGCCAAGGCGCCGTCATCGCCTGCGGAGCCATCCGCCGATGCGCCGTCATCGCCTGTGGAGCCGTCGGCCGAGGCGCCGTCGTCGCCGGGCTGCGTCGCTCCGTCGCCGGAGGCGCCGCCATCCCCGTTGCCCGGGGTCGTCATCCCGTCGGATCCGGCCGCTGACCCATCACCAAGAGCAATCGAGCTCCCGTCGTCGCCCGCAGCATCGGTCCCGCCATTGTCCTGCGTTGCTCCGCACCCAACGACCGCCAACCCAATCAGGCAAACAGCCCAACGCCCCGCCCTTGTTCTCATTCAGAGTCTCCGTTTCGAGGCGCCTGGAGGCGCCGGATAATCTGTTAACGGTCGTTCCCTCGTCCGGATTAAATTATTAAGGATCAACGCTTCTAGGATTGCGTGTAGGTCAATCGACATCACCGCAGCGGAACCGTCTACTTACGAGCGCGCAGAAAGCGGTACACCTCAGTATGACGCTGACCTCACGCCCGGCCGGGCGGAGCCTGGGCGGACCCGCCGATGGAGCGCCCCAATCCGGCCTGACGCCGGTGACACCTACCAGGTGCTCAGACCGGCCTCGGACCTGCGTGCTGTGTGCGGCGAGCGACGTGCAGATCAAGTTGCCGGGCACGAAGCACGAATCGGACCGCGGCCGCGGGGCCGTTCACCTGCCTCTCCGAACTCATAGCTTAGGCCCGGCGCCTTTTGCGGCCGCATCGGCTGCGTGACCACTCGGATGACCGGGGCCGACTCCTGTAGCGACCAGATGGCCGCTGCTCTTGCCAGGACCTGCCCTTCGCGTCAATATTGGGGGAGCGTGAATTCGACTCGGGTCATCGTTGTGGTTTCGGCGTTAGCCGCGTGCGCCGCGTGCGGTGGGTCGCGGGAGCCGCTGAGGGATGGCGTCGCAACTTCGCCCGAGAGTCCGACGACGGCGCCCGTTGGGCTGGCCCAGACGGCCTGCTTGCAGGGAGAGTTGCGCACGTGTCTCGTGCAGCTCTCGACCCAAGGGACGGTTCACAATTGCTTCTCGGGCAAGCAGATTTGCTCGGGCGGGACGTGGAGCGATTGCGCGGATCCGGCCACCCTCGTCGGAACTCGGACGCGCCAATTCATGGCATCTTGCCCGCAAAACGAGGTCGCGCACTGGACGACGCTCGACTATGTCGTTAACGCGCCGTCCGACACGAGTGGCGTCGCCGCAGCAACCGCTTCGCTCGCCGGCCACCCGGAGATTCTTCTGCTCGACACGGGCGCTAGCGGCAGCGCGGCTGCGGCAGGCGCCGGCTCACTCGATCTCGAGTCGGTCCTCGGTTCGCTCGGGGCGCACCCCGCGCTTACGCTGGCGATCACGACGTCGACAACGCCCGACGGTCGGCTGGCCGCCTCGGTGAAGGTCTCGCCGAGTTACGAATGCCGACCTAACTGAGCACCGCGCCGGCGTCATTCCGAAGCGGGGCACGAATACGTGATCTGCCAATTGTTGAGCGTCGGGGCGACCAGGCTGTCCGGCGAGGGGGTCAGCGTCACCTGGAGTGTGAGCACGGGGTTCTGTGCCGCCGGCCGCCCGCCAAGCACCGCATAAAGGTCCTTCGGGCACGGCGACGGGCCGCTTATTGAGCACACAGCTGGATCGCTGGCTGCCGGAGTATCGGCCGCCGGGACCCACGCGGTGGGCGTGCCGGCCCCGCCGTCAGCGAGAACCGGAGTCGTGTTGACCTGGAACTTCACGTCGCTGCTTCCGCTCGCGTCGCTGGGCGTCGTCGCGTCGTACGCGAGATATCCCCACTGCGTGCGCGTCCCGGCGGGACACGAAGAAGTATACGTTTGCGAATACGTGCGCGTCGCATAGCCGCCCGTCAACACGTTCTGACAAGCGAGCGCCGGGTTTTGCTTTGAGACGCTCCAGTTGTTGTTGTAGTTGCACTCGGGGATCTGCACGTTGGTCGTCGTCGTGTAAGTCACGGAGACGGTCACGTAGTCGGCGCTGGCCGTGACTGGCGTGCTTCCCGCCGCGCGCGCGCCGCGGACATTTACGGTGAACGTGCCGTCGGCGAAGCTCGCCGGCGTAAGCCCCACAATCGACGGCGTCGCGGTGAATACGGTATCCGTCGTTGGCGGCGACGAGCCCGACGGCGTGGTCGCCTCGGTATCGATCGCCGTGCCACTCGTGAACGCTTGGAGGCCGAGCTGCGCGGCCGTGTTCGACGCCGACACGCTCCACTTGGCGGCAATCGTCAACCCGGTGATCGTCGCCGACGACGGGATGTTCAAGCCGAAGTTGCCCAGCGTCATCGTCGACGTCAGGGTCAGCGCCCACGTCACCGTGACCTTGACGTAGTCGACGTAGGCATTGAAATTCGACCCGCCCGTGCTCGTGGCCCGCAGCTTCACGCGGAAGTTGTTCGCATCGTACAGATCGCTGGCGCCTACTCCGGAGGTCACCGAGTAGCTGGCGGTCGTCGCGCTGGTCGGCGGCCCCGCGGCGGGCGTGGGGAGCTCCGATCCGAGAACNGCGACCGCCTCGATGCCGAGCGTCTCGTAGGTGCTGGTCACGTCGGTCTTCCAGCGAACCTCGGTAGTCACGGCCTCGATGGTGGCACCTGACGGCACCGTGTTGTCGAAGCCGAAACCGCTGAGAGTAATTGTCTGATTGCTGCCGGCGCTGTCCGAGTAGTTGACCGTCACCTGGATGTAATCGACCGACAGAGTCCAGGCGGCGGTCGCCGCGGACGCCGAAACGAGGACGCCAAAGTTGGCGTCGGTCAGATCGGCCGGCGTCAGACCCGCCACCGAGGGGGTCGTCACGTACTGCGCGAACGACGTCGAAGGACTGACGCTGGCGGGCGCCGCTCCAATCGGCGTTGCATAGAGATTCTTGTAGGGCTGAAAGGTCACGTGCGCGAACGAGTTCGCAGCGCTCCCCTTCATGTTCGCGGTCACGGTCAGACTGTTGATCGTCGAGGCCGAAGGGATGCTGTTCGAGACGTTGAGACCGAAACCCGAGTACCGTATGGAAGAAGTATTCGGCACCTGGTACTGGACGCTGACGCTGACCGAATCGATCGAGATCGAGTAGCTGCTCGCGCTTCCGGTGCTCGAGTGCTTGCCATGGATGCGGATGAACTGCGCGCTCGTCAGGTCCGAGACCGCCAAGCCTGCGGTTTGAATTTGCGCCGGCGTGACCGAGCACGCCATCGTCGTCGCAATCGTCGTGAGCGAAGTCGACGTGCACTCGGAGCCGACCAGCGTCGTCCCGTTGCCGGCGTAAATCCCGATTCCGCCCGTGTACTTGCTGCTGGCCGTCGATTGTTTCCACCTGACCGTCGCGGTGATTTGGGTGACGACCGCGCCGCTGGGCACCGCGTTGGCGCCCGTAAACGGATAGCCGCCCAGGAACGCAACGGCGTCGTTCCCGTTGGAGAGCGCGGCCGTTGCGTACCCGCCGTCCGTGGCGCCCTCCGCATTGCGCGCGTCGCTATTCGCGCCGCTCTTCCAGATGCAGGATGCGCCGGCGCTGCCGTTGCAGGAGTCTCCCGTCGTCGTCGTCGCCCCCAAGCCGGAGGCCGCAGGGACAATTACCGTAGAAGGCAGAACGAGCGCCGTGGTCGCCGAGGCTCCCGAGTCGGTGGACGAATACGCGTTCGCGGGCGTTATCCAGGTGCCGCTCTGGACGGCGTTGCTGCTCGGCAGCTTCGATACAGTCACGTTGTTGGCCAGGGCCGTCACCGCAGCTGTGGCGTAAACGCCGTCCGCCGAGGTGCCCATCATGTTGTCCGTATTCGTCCATCCGACATTTTGGGATGTGGAGGAGAACGTGCTCGCCCGGGTGGAATCGGTCATCGGCAGGGTCGAATCGACGCCGTCCGCCGCGTATGTGTTGTCTGCATTTACCCATGCGCCGTCACTCGCCGTCACGTCGGGATAATCGGGCCCCGCCGTCGCAGTGCTCGTCACGTTATTCGGCGGATTGCACATCAGCGACTCGGTTCCGCCGGAAGGAAACGTCGAGCCAGGGACCTGCTGCGACTCGCACGCTCCCGGCTGGATCGTCGTCGCCGTCGTCATGACGAGCGTGCCGAGACCGGGATTTGCGCTCGGGTACTGCGGCGAATTGCCGGGGTACGTGTAGCAATTCACGCCGGGGGGACTGGCTACCGTGCCACGGTTGCAGACGGAAGCTTCGACAGTGCCATTCGAGTTCTCGCAAGTCACCGGTACGGTGAGGTCGATGCCCGTGCATGCGCCGCTTGTGCCCGCGGGGATGGCGGTGCAGCCATTGGTGCCGTTCGTGTTGCATTGCATGTCGAACTGACACGCCTGCTGGCAAGAGGACGAGCTAGACCCCGCCGGACACGTCGAGCAAACTCCGCTCGGGTCGTTTCCCTTGTTTTGAAAGCCCGTTGGCACGTTGGAGCTGGCGAGCGAGCCGCCTGTGATCGCGACGACTACGGTGCTTCCGTCCGGGACGATCCCTGCATCGGGCGTCTCGTTGTACGTCTGGCACGTCGGATCGCACGGATCGTTGCTGCAGTTGACCGGCGTGCCGAGGCTCTCGAGACGAAGACCGCCGGCGCCCTCGAGCCGGGTCCCGCGCAGCGACTGACCGGTGACGCTTCCGGCTCCTTGGCACACGCCCCATAGGCCACCGCTGCACGCCTGAGTCCCTTGAAAGCAGCTCACGATTCCATCGTGTGTGCCCAGGGTCACATGGCATGGACGGCTCGCGCCCTCGGGGAGGCATGGGGTGCGACCGACAGTGTGGTTGACGTAGCTGGCGTTACCGTCGTCGAACTGGGCCGGGCCTGAGGCGCCGCATCCGAAGCCGAGGAAGAGAGAGCTCATCGCAAGCAGCACGCTCGCGAGAAACACCGCACGCGTGATGGGCATCCTCCACTGGCTTGTGAGCGAAATACTGAGCGGCACGCCTTGCACCTGTCCCTGAAGTACGGCCGTTCATTTGACCCCCTAAAGGAATTCTCTTCTCAATCTTGCAATTCGCCGTGCCGATGTGGCGTTTCTCCTTATGTCGTTAGGTGCACTACGTGGCCACTCGAGTGACCAGGCTTGGGGTGTCTCACGTTCGGCAGAGCCAGCGGGCAATTGCGCGACGGTGCGTGCACCGGGCCTACGAAGCGGCGCCGCCAGTCAGGCACCCATCCCTGCCGGGCCGACGCTCCGTAACGGCATTTGCGTTGACACGGAGGTCATCAGAGACAACTCTGGCGCTTGCGAATGATCTGCAAACGCGCCGTAATATTGCATGAGCGGCACGAGAACTAGCCCGGCGCCGCGCGGCAAAGCTGGCGGCGGCGGGCTGGGTCGGTGAACTCGATGGAGGGGATGCTAAAGGCGCAGATTCAGCCGGGATGGGCCGCTCTTTTCGGGTTTGCCGGGGGGGCGGCGGGTGCTCTTGCGATGCTGTATGCCGCCGGACGAATCGCCAAGTACCAGCGCCTTGATGTGGACATCGTGCGCACGCTTGGAAACGCCGTGCCCTTCGCGGCCTTCGGGGGCGATGGGATCCGAAACGCGGGCTTGGTGCTCGCGCTAGGCGCGGGCGCAATCGCGGGTGCCTTTCTCGGTCTTCTGTTGATGTATGTCTTGAACGTATTTTCGCGTGTTCTCGTTGGCGCCATTCTTGGGCCCGTTCTTTGGACGCTGGTGCACGCCTTCGTGCTCAGGCGCTATACGCCGGCGCTCGCTCAGACGCTTCCTTTCGTGCCACTGGTCATTGGGGCGGCGGCCTACGGCGCGTGTATGGCCATCATTCCTCCGCTTCGAAAATGGCGCGTGATCGACCCCTGGGATTGACGAGCACCGCGAACGCCGGACGAGTGGGAAGACGAAGGCAGAGGCTACCCCGAGCTGGGGCTTATGCTTTCGATCAACGCGTCAAACCCCGCGCGCGCTCCGTGCACGCTGGCGGCGGGCCCGACCAGCTTGAAGAAATACGCAGATCCAGGGGTCTCGACAATCGCCGCGAGAAGGGCCCATCCTTTCTGCGGAGTCGACGGCGCGCCGGGCATCATCTTGCCCCCGAGATACGTTCCTCCCAGCTCTACAACCGTGACCTTTAGTCCGCGCACCGACTTTTCCGCGCGCTTCTCTTGGCCCGGCCCCTCGAACTGCCCGCGCCAGCGCTCGATGTTGGCATCCGTTGAGCCGCCGGCACGCGAAACACTCATTTCGGCCGCTTCGGCGCCGCTGGCTGCAGGGGGGTGATAGGTGGCGATGCGCATGGGGCTCGAATTGGCGAGCGATTGCCACGTCTCCGGCACTTTCCAAGTGATGGCGGAGGGCTCGCTGCCGCCGCCCGGACCGGCTCCTTGCCCCATCGTTGGCGCCGGCGGCGGCGCCGCCGCGGCCGAGGGTTGTGCGCCACCCTGAGGACGGTTCGATTCGGCTTGCGGAGGCAGTTTGGCCGGCTCTTCAGGCGGCGAGCCGGAACGCATCATAGCCAGCGCCGCGGCGCCAAGCACGACGACACCCAGAGCGATCGGGGCAATCCGAAGCCACTTTCGGTCGCTGTTAGCATTCATCCGGCAGCTATTTATCCCGAACGCCGAGCGTCGCCAACGAAAGCCGGCAGGGCTCGAGAATCAACCTCTCGCCGGCTGGAGGCTTAGCGGCTGTCTCACCGAGCGATTCGCTTACCAAGGAGCCCATAGCACTTCGAGACCCAGCGAAAGTTTCACCAAGGGCGCCCCCCAGGATGCGGCCTCTACCAACCGGGCTCCGGAGTCGGGTGAATCGGGAACTCGTACCCGCGTAGGGGAAAGCGACCACCCCGCAAGCGCATCGGCCCGAAGCCTCACCGCATGCCGAAACGCCCACCCGGTCCCAACATGAACCACGGGGAGAGCGACCCACGCGCTCTCATACGCATTTACCAATGGTGGCGACGCCGCTCCTCGCGCAGCAATCCGGGCGGCCGCCAGACCAAGCCCAACAACTGGGACCCATGTGCGCGATGAATCCATCAAGTCATACGAGGCCTCAAGCGCATAGAGCTGTGACGTCACTTCAACCTCGCCGTGCGCGGTGTGCGCGTGGGCGGCCGCCACAGAGGGCGAGAAAAGTGCACGAAGGCCAATCTGCGGCGCGAGGCCGATCCAGAGCGCCCCGTCGCCGTCCCCTGAGGCGCGGAAGCCGCTCAATCCCAGGCCCGCTCCCGCCCCGAGCGTCAGTCCAAGGCGCACGGCAGGCGGCATGCCTGCCGGCGGGACGGTGACCGGGAGGGCCGGCTGCGCCGGCCGGCCTTCCCTCCGGGGAGATTCAGCGGAGTGCAATTCGATCAGGCTCGCGCTTAGTAGCTCCACCGCCCCCAGGGCCACAGACGCATCGGACACGACGCCGCCGGTGGGCGCTGGCATATCGCGCGTGACCGCCTTTCCTGCTGGTCGATCCGCTGCCCAAACTTGACCGCTCTGATTGGACGGATCAATGCGGATCGCGGCGCTGGCGCCGACATTTCGGGCCACCTGTTCCAATCGGGCGCGCGCTGCCGTACCTTCGGAAGGCGGGCTCAGGACAATTACATCCAAGCCGAGCGCCTCAAGCTGCTCCTGGATTCGACGAGTCAGAGGAGCCGTGGGATCGGTAGTTACGAGGGCGACGAGGGTCGCCCCCGTCGCAGCGGCGGCAACGCCACTTCCGACAGCCATGAGGGAAAACACGGCGAACAGCGCAAGAAACGTCGTTCGCTTTCGTGCTCCCATTAATCGTCGTGTTCGCCGCGCTTCGCTGCGAGGGTGCGACGTGCCAGGGGCGCGTGCGGACCCTCAGGGTAACGGGAAAGATAGCGATTGGCTACATCGCGCGCGGCCGCCGAATTTCGTGCGAGCGACTGCGCTTCGAGCAGTCGCCCAAGTGCCTCCCGGGCCAGTGCCCCATCGGGCTGGTCGGCGAGATACGCCTCAAACCAGGTGGCCGCCTCGGCGGACGAAGAGGCCCGACCGAGTTCGTAGGCAGCAAGCGCACTTTGGCGGGTACTTGGAAACCGATGGCGGCAGGCAAGCAAAGCCTCTCGCTGCAAGTCGTGATGGCCCGAGAGCTGCCCGACCTTTGCGAGCTCCAACAGCGCATCCGCCGAAGCGCTCCGGTAGAGCGAGGCGGAACCGATGCGCTGCACCGCCGAGTAGGCTCCCTCGTAGTCGCCCTGTTGCTCAAGCGCTGTCCACGCCGGGGGTGCGGCAGAAGATGGGACAGAGCGAAGCGGCGCGTTGGACGAAGGCGTAAGTCCCCGCGGGGAGCCGGGAGCCTCGCGCACGGGCGGTGACCACGACTCCGCGGCGGCGCCGTCGTCCGCGGGACCAGCCCCTTCGCGCGTGCCGGTCATCCCTCCCGACAGGAATCGCATGCTCCTCGACGACAAGTCGACCACGCACAGCTCGCCTGCCCGCACAACTCGATCGCCGCCCAAATACGGACCCTGCACGACAACCGAACCAGTGTCGACACGCACGGTAAACTGCTCTCTGGCGGGATCCCACGCAACGTTGAGCGCTGTACCAGTAACACGCACCTCGAACGGCCCCGCGAGAAAGTGCCAGTCCGCTCCAGGAAGATGGACAACTTCCGCATGGACCGCGCCTCGCTCAAGCAAGAAGCTTGCGCCGCGACGGCTCACCTGCTCGACGCGCCCGCGCGAATCTTGTCGCAGGACGATACGCGTATTCTCCGAGAAGGCCAGCGGAAGCTCTGACGCGGCATCGGTCGCTAGCCACGAGCCCACCTGCCCTTGCCCGCCTGGAGTCATGAAGGCCAACGATTCCGGCGGCCGGAGCCACAGCGCGATCGCCGCGGCGGCGACCATGGCGGCAGCAGCAAGCCAGGCCATCTCCCGGACCACGTGAGCGCCGGTCGCCTTTCCTGCTCGGTGGGCCGAGAGGAAGTGATCACGACCGCGATCCTTGTCGAAAGCGCACGTCGTCTCAGCCCATGCGCGAAAGAATTTCTCGTATCGTTCAACGGGCGCGTTCATTGGTGATGTCCCCTTAGCCAGGGCGCGAGCGCAGGTTTCTTCCCTGCTCGCGAGAAGAACTTCGTTTCGGCGCGAGCAAGGCGCCGGCGCAGAGTAGCAAGCGAAGTTTCGCAGGCGGCGGCTGCCTGCTCCAGAGACAGCCCCTCGACCTTGTGCAGGACAAGAGCGATGCGTTCGTCCGCCGGCAAGTGCTCCAGGATTGTATACACATCGCGCATCGCTTCCCCCAAGCCGGCCTCGGAGGTTATCGGCACGTCCGGTACTTTGTGGGGATCCATAATCGTCAGCCAACGTTGCCGAATCCGGCGCTGAATGCGGGTACGCACCACGCGAATGGTGATACCGAACAGCCATCCCTTGAGAGCCGCGGGGTCGCGAAGGCGTGACATCGATTCAAGCGCGCGAAGGAAGACGTCGTGCACGACGTCCTCAATCTCCGTATCCGGCCCGAGCAGACGGAAAGTAAGCCGGTGCACTGAGTCGACGTGCCTGTCGTAGAACACGGTCGCCGCATCCGTACGACCTGCGAGAATGGCTTGGACGAGCTCATTGTCGTCGCCTTCGAAGGGCAGCGCTCGTACGACCCCCGACGGGGGCCGGGCCACCGAAAGGCGCGGGCTCTGTCCTCGGGGGGTCATAACCATTAGGTCACTCCGGGCAGGTTTTTCTGCTCATTTTTGTTTAGCCTGGGCCGTTCCCAGGTTTGTCGCATGGGTCCCGAACCCATGCGGGTGGCGGCCAGGCCTGTCGCATGGGTCGTTCCCAGGTTTGTCGCATGGGTCCCGAACCCATGCGTGTGCAGTGGCCCGGTACGGTGGTTTACCTCACACGTCATGGCAGAGCGCTTACCCTGCGGTTTGCTGTGGTTTGCTTGTGAACCGGCGGGGCGGCTGTGGCATGCAAGCGTAACTACGTTAAAATGCGGCCGGCGAAACAGGGTAGACATGGGACGAAACACGGTAGGAAATGGCGAAGGCTTTCGGATTGCGGTTGGCGCGAGCCTGCTCCTCCTTAGTGGGGGCTCGGGCGCTTCGTGCTCAATAAATAACTTGGATGCCATTCTAGTACCCAATGGCACTGCATCCGGCTCACCCTCGCCGACAGTCGACGCCGGAGAGACGCCCGACAGCGGCGCGCCTCCCGATGCCGGAGAGACGCCCGACAGCGGCGGACCGATCGACGTCGTAAGCCCCTTCCTCGGCCGCAAACGCGGCATAGCGTTCGGAAACAATTGGCGCTCTGACTTGAGTGCCTTGGCGGAGGGTTTCGGTATCGGCTGGTGGCTCAATTGGATGGCTCAACCCGAGGGCTCGTTGCAACTGCCGGATTCCAAGCCGTTCCCGGTGGGCGTCGAATACGTTCCCATGCTGTCGGGCAACACGGGTACCGCCAGCATCGCGTCGCAAGTTCCCGCGCAGGCCCGATACTTACTCACGTTCAATGAGCCGAACTTCGCTCCCCCGCAGTCGAACGTTACGCCCGCCGAGGCCGCCGCCGCTTGGCCCGAGATTCTGGCATTCGCGCGGCAACGCGGGCTGCTGCTCGTCTCGCCGGGCGTCGACTATTGCCCGAGCAATCTTTGCTCCACCAAGCCCGGTAATGTTGCCGATCCCATCATGTGGCTCAAGGCGTTCTTCGCCGCATGTTCGCCAGCATGCGAGTTCGACTACGTAGGTGTCAGCTCGCGCCAATGCACGAGGGCGGATCTGGCGAACGAACTCGCCAGGTACTACGCGGAGTTCGGCAAGCCACTCTGGATAACTCAGTTCTCGTGCCGCCTAACGGCGGACGGATCGGCGCCAGACGCCAAGTTCGAAAAGCAATTCATGGACGACGTCGTGCCGGTGCTCGAAGGCGACTCTCATATATTTCGCTACGCTTGGTTCACGGGCCGTTCCAACAATCTCGACGCGGGCAGCGACCCGTACGATTTGCTCGACCCGATTTCGCACGGTGGACTAACGCACCTAGGGGCAGACTACGTCAGTCAGCCGTCACACTGAGTTTGTCGGCGCAGCGTTCGGCGATTCATTCGCCTGAGCGTCACGCTATGGCGCCTTCAATCGTTCGGGATAAAGCGACGTCAGTCCCTCGCGACTCGCGGGGGCGATTCCTCGTTCTGTTACGAGGCCCGTGATGAGCTTGGCTGGCGTAACGTCGAACGCGTAATTTGCGGCACGGGTTGCGGCGGGGTACGGCCGAACGCTGCCCCAACGAGTCCGCACTCCCTCCACGTGCACACCCGGC
>WNFJ01067027.1_pt1 | contig 12825 bp, 10 predicted proteins | sample 5400461 | NCBI WGS metagenome assembly WNFJ01 (sample SAMN13153349, study PRJNA577476) | soil metagenome | isolation source: 115 cm saprolite on Douglas fir-dominated hillslope | place: USA:California | collected 2013-09-17 | reverse complement strand
CGCGTAGGCGCCAAAGCCGACGCCGATCAGCGCCATCTCCTCCTTGACGAGGAAGGCGAAAAGAAGACAGACCAGGAACCAAACTCGCCGCCCGCTTTCAAGGAAGTACAGGGCGAATCCGAGCGGGGCGACCGAGAGGGCGACCTCGTGAAAGTCGTACAGGTTGATGTAGGGGAGCGGCACGAACAGGAAGTAGGCGAGCACCCACCATGCCGCGTACCCGGCGGGCAGCTTCAGCTTGGCGAGGAGATAGACCGGCCAGGCGCCGAGCGCCAGCGCCAGCGTCTGGATCACGACCAGCGTCTCCGGGTGCGGGTAGGCGAAGTAGAACGGCACGAAGAGCAGGAAGATCGGTGAGAAGTGGTCGCCCAGGAGGGAGTGGGGGACGGGCAGCGCTTGGCTCATGGTCGACTCGAAGAGACGTCCCTGGGCGGTGTTCCAGAAGACCTGGTTGAAGAGCCCGAGGTCGAAGCCAAACGAGTGGTACGACTCGTGTCGGAGCAGCGACAGCGCGATGTATGTCATGGAGTAGGCTGCCACGAGCCCGACCGCGACCCAACGGTGGTAGCGCAACCAAAGCGAGGGCAGGCCCTTCACAGGGTTAGATTCTGCATTGGGCCCCTCAACTAGGACATTCGCGATACTCAATCCCGGGTTGCATCGTTACTTGATCTAGTGGGTAAACGGCAGATCGTCGGGGCGGCAACCGGCCTCGTGCTGATGACCGCTTGTGGGGCTGTTCCCGTGGGCTCGACGCTGGGGAGCCCTGCGGCTGCGCCGTCACCATCAGTCTCTCCGCCTCCATTCCTGTATCGGCCTCCACCCCCTTATCGGCCCCCGAACGGTAGTCAGACTGCCTCCCCTTATCCCATTTCCGTGACGGGCTGCCGATTGCCGTTCTCGGAAATCTCCGAAGCGAGGGGCGGCTTCATCGCATTCCCGGGAGGGGCACGCCAAGACGATCCGTCGAGCGTTGTCGCGCTGCCCGGTAACGCGCCCGGCGAGATCGGCGTGAATCCAGGGTTGGCCTACGATCGCATCCTCGGCCATTGGGTGCCCGTGCCGCTTGACTGGTTGGCAAACGTACGGCGGCAAGATTCGAGCTGTCACCGTCCTGGACGGATCGTCAGGCAACGTGACGACCAACGGATCGTGGGAATTGATCTCGACTGCCGATAACGGCGTGTACGCCGGTCAGTTGAATATTCCAGGCGCTTGGTTCGTGCCGTTCGGTGGAGCCCCGAGGCAGCTCGTCGACCGCGGCACGTGGCAGAGCTACTCGAACGGCGCCCTCTGGGGAGTCGACAGCGCGCACAATCTGATCCAGCACGACGTGACCACCGGCGCCGAAACGTCCTGGGGTGCGGTATCAAGTGTTGCGTTCGTCGTAGGGAACGCGACCTCTGGTGAGCCACTCGTGGTCACTGGTGGGGTGTTGGTGATGCTCCACCTCAACAGTGCGCCAACGACTCTGTGGCCGGGTACTGGTGGCCTCGGTGAAGGCGGCCGGGCTTTTGCGGATACGGTGGGAATCTGGTTCGAAGTCGACGGCTCGAGGATCGGGGAACCGGGTACAGGGATCTATCTGTGGACCGCCGACAAAGGACCGCAACTGATCACGTCCGAGGTCGTGCATGTGATCGGCGCCTGCGGGTGAACGGGTAAACTGCGTCGAACCCTGGCACGACCAAGCCGCAAGGCAATCTACAGATCCACCCTTCATCGCACCGTTTGAATGAACACACCACTGCTGTTCGGAACAATGCGGAGAGTGCTTAGCCAATTCAAGCCGATTTGGTCTAAATGACGCGTCCCGCAGCCATCGGGCGGCTGCCCAGCGTGCTCTTTTCACGGCCGCATCGCCGGCGCCGACGAGCTCTTTGGGCGATTGCGATCGCTGTCGTGATCATTGGGTGCAGCGGCGTCGGAACCGCGATTGCGTACATGTCAGTGAAGTCGCAGGCCAATCTGCTGCAAGCGCAGCTCACAGTTCACTTGCAGCTCGGACAGAGCGAGTTGGAGGCAGCCAAGGCCAGCCTGAAGGCGGCCAACTCAGCACGCGACGAAAAACTCATCGCCCAAACCGACGTGCATTTCACGACCGCCAAGCTGCAATTCATGGTCGCGCGCCAGATGGCCGACAGCAGCGAGCTTCTCAGCCGGCTCGAGGGCTTACCGGCGGTCGGGAACCTGGCGCAATCCCGGCACACCGCAGTCGACGGAATCGCCGACATGGGCGTCGCTATCTCCGATGCCGGCCTGGAACTTGCCCAACTGGATGGGCAGCTCATCCAACCAGGGGGCGCGGGCGGTCAACAGGGCCGAACGTTGCTGACCGTGCTCGACCAGGCAAGCAAGAGCCTTGTTGTAGTTCGTGCAGACCTCGACCGCGCGCTGAAGGGTGCCAGACAAGTTGACATACGCGTAGTTCCTGTGGGTCAACAGGCAACATTCCTAAAGGCACAAGCCACGATCATTACAGCTGTTGCAGCGGCCGATGAGTTCGCGAGCCTTGTGCCCATCATTACTGAAGTACTGGGTGGCAATGGCGCTCGGACGTATCTAATCGAGCAGGTTAACCCAGCGGAGTTGCGCCCAGGCGGGGGCTTCATCGGGACTTACAGCATCCTAGAGGCCAACCACGGCGTTTTGAAACTCGTTCGAAGCGGAAGTGCCGCTGATCTTATTGGCACCCGGTCGTCACCTGGCCAACCAGGTTACGTCACACCCCCCGGCCCCATAAAAGAGTTCGTGCCAAACACCAGCTGGAGCTATATCGATTCGAATTTCTTTCCCGACTTTCCGTCGAACGCTCAGGCAGGGATTCGCTTCGCCCAACCTTACGTCGGTCATATCGACGGAGTTATCTCAATCGACTACTACACCGTGGCGCAAATGCTCGCGTTGACGGGTCCCCTTACCATTCCTGGCTATGCGATTACGGTAAACGCTACTAACTTCGTGCCCCTTGTTGTCCAGTACGACATTCAGCTTGGAGCAGATCCCGTCCACAAAGCGATCCTAGCTGCAACTGCTGGAACGCTTATGAACCGGATTGCCACTCTTCCCACTTCCCAATGGCCTGCTCTACTTACGTCACTCAACGACCTCGCAAGCTCACGCCATCTCCAGGCCTATTCGATCAACGCCACTATCGAGAAGCAGATTACCGAATTTGGGTGGTCGGGCATTCAGAATCCGGCTGCCTCGCGGGACTACATGATGGAGGTCGAAAGCAATCTCGGTGGAACCAAAGCCAACTATTTTGTCGTTCGCCGCTTCACGGTTGAACTTACGCGAAGCGGAAACACCCTCCACCATAAGGTCACAATCGACATTACTGACAATATGCCGTTCGCATACCGACCTGGGGAGTACTACACCGCCTACATAAGACTATAGGTGAGCGATTCGGCCTCCTCAGGTGGCGATAATCTGAGGCGCGTGAAATCCCCCAATCCCGCGCCGCCTGCAGGTATGCAGATGATTGATGGGTGGGTTCCAACCTTCCACGGTTACGGCCACTCGGCGCAGGCTGTGTTCACCTACGACACCCCGTGGATTGCAGATGGGCGCGGGGAACGACAACTCTTCTTGCAGAAACAACCGGGTACCCTCACTGACGCGGTCACGGTCAGATGGAATGATGGGAACGGCCACACGTACACAGTGAGTGGTGACCTCGGCCAGGATCGAGTCATTATCTTCTCGTCCAGGGGAGCCAGCATTGAAGCCGCGGAGGCGGCTCAAGCCAAGTTGCCAAGCCTGAGTCTTGGCTAAACGCACTAGCCTCCGGACGGTTCATTAGCCTACGGAATAATGCTCGACGCGTTATCGTGGCTACGATGCGCGTATGGAAGTCGTGCGCAATCTACCGGGGGGAGCACGGGCTCGTGGTTACCAATCTGAGCATCCATCGCACGTAGAGTTCCGATGACCCAGGTCGCACCTTCGTATTACTCGAACAAGATTTCCGCCCTCGCGGACCTCTTCGGAGCAAAGAGTGTGCAGGTCGAGGAGAGGGTGGTCGTTGTCGATGGGCGACGATTTCCCGTGGTCGACGATGTGATCGTTCTTCTCGAACCTGGCATGTACACGCGTCAATTAGCCGACTGGCTTGGAGCTGCTCCTGATCGAGTCATCGAGAGTCGCAATCCTTTCGCGTCTGATATCCAGACAACGTTCAGTCAGGAGTGGCTAGCGTACCCGGAGGTGCTAACTGAACACGAGGATGAATTCCGACAATACTTCGACCTCATAGAGATGGGGTCGCTGGAGGGCGCCACCGTATGCGACCTGGGATGCGGATCCGGTCGATGGAGCTATTACCTTCACAAAAGATGTCGCCGACTAATCCTCGTGGACTTCTCGGATGCGATCTTCGTCGCGCGACGCAATCTGCAGGACTCTACGAACACACTCTTCTTCATGGGAGATCTGACCAATCTTCCTTTTCGCCGCCAGTTTGCCGACATGGTCATCTGTCTCGGAGTACTTCATCATCTCCCCGTACCGGCTCTGTACGCGGTGCGCAGGCTTAGGACTATGGCCCCCCGCATCCTTGTCTATCTGTACTACGCACTGGACAACCGTCCTGCACATTTCGGTATTGCCCTACGGGTCGTGACAGCGATTCGCTGGGGGACGAGACGACTACGGCGACCTGCGGCTCGCAATGCTCTCGCGTGGGCCATTACCGTGAGCGTCTACGCCCCAATTGTGGCCGTAGGCGCAACAGCAGCCCGCCTACGGCTGGGCAAGTTTGTGCCGCTTCACGACACCTACAAGGGCAAGAGCCTCCGCAGAATTAGGCAGGACGTCTACGATCGCTTCTTCACGCGGATTGAGCAACGCGTGACCAAGGCGTCGATACTCAAGCTATGCGATACCTACGGAACCGTCACGATTTCCCCAAACCTGCCGTACTGGCACTTCCTCTGTGAAACCGCACCCAGTGATCTGTTACTTCGGGATCGACCCTAGAACTTTTGAAGCGTGCCAACAAATCTAGGCGTTGTGGTCTTGCTTTCCGTATGCCGCTCCACCCCGAGACCGTACGAGCCCAGACTGAACGGTACGCAAACCGTACACACCGACGCCGGCGAACGCGATCATAACGACCAGAAGTTGAGCGCGCTCGCGGTAGCTCGTCCCTAAGTTTCCGAGGACCAAGGCATAGCCAATGCTCAGGACTACGAAGAACGCAAGCAATGGGAGACATTGAGCGGGTTGAAATCGGCGGCTAAACGCCAGCCCCACAATCGCCGCGACCAAGATTGCGTAGTACAGGATTGTTTCGGGAACCACGATGGGTCGGAGGCCACCGAACTGCTCCCATGGGAAGGGCCTTAGCAGCAAATCAATCAGGCCTCGTGGCAAAAAGGCAATTGCCCCGCGTAGCGTCTGGAGGCCGGGATCAGCGTCGACAGCGGATCTCGCTCCTGCGGACAAATTGTGTCGGATGATGGCCAATTTGTCCAAGCCGGCTCGCACGTACAACGTTTGGAAGGCGCTCGGGACAATAACTACTGCGGCTACGACTGCGACACCGACGCTAGCAAGCGCGTAGGCAACTTGTCTGGGCACAACAACGCGCGGGGCGAGAATGGCAACAGCAATCGCTGTCGCTAGCGCGACGACCGTGTATTGACGAAGTGTGTACAGCACTCCAATCATTGGTACGAGACTCAGCAAACGTCGGTAGGGGGCTGCCTCGTGAAGGTGTGATATTGCGAGTAGGCTGGCCAGAATCAGGCACTGCACGTCTACGTCCTTGAGGTTAAGGCTCGACCAAAGGACCAGACTTGGAAATACCGCCAGCAGGATTGCACTCCACGTCGCTCCAGAATGCGCACCCAGTCGCTTTGCTAGCAGGTAACCGAAAACAGGGGTGAGTGCGCCGACCCCTGCATTCCAGAGCCGAGGCTCTAGCCGATTGACTCCGAACACTTGAATTAGAAACGCGTTGAAGAAGACCCAACCCTGACCGCCTGCGACGAACGCCTGCGTCAAGTCGAGCGGGTGGCCGGCAAGCTGCTCTGCGTGCGCGAAATAGCCGATCTCGTCGGGTGCGAAGTAGCCGTAAGGGAGGGAGTAGTAACTACCAATCGCGACGAGGAGTCGCAACAGCAAGGAGCCTAGGAAAATCCACCGGAGCACCACCATTTCGCCGGTCTCCGGTGACTCGTTGCTGATCGTGAGGTAAAGGGACGCCACCAATAGGCCAAGAACCGTGGTAATCAGCACGATTGGAATGATGGTCACTTAGGCGAAGCTGCCTGTGCGCGGGGGCTCAAACGAACAGCTGACATAAGAAATGAGCGTTCCACGGGTGAGAGCACAGCGAACCAGGAGGCGCTCGCAAACACGGCGAGCAACGGACCAGCGATCAGAGCCTTTTCCCAAGTTGGACCGTCAAATAATGTCGTGGCGCCGACAAGGATGACAGTGGCAGGGCCAAAAAGACGCTTGCGCCAAGTCCGAGTGATTGGGCGCAAGAGCCGATACGCCATGAAGTCAACAACAAAGTAGTCGATGCTTGCGCGGAGTGTCCACGCCAAAGCCACTCCGGCGATTCCTCCGCGGCCGACAATTACGACTAACAGGGGCACATAGAGAACCAGCTCGATGACTTGAAGCTTGGCTGCCCAGGAAGGATGCCCCGACCCTTGAACGACGCCGTACGGAACTTGAGCAATACCATATGCCAATACTCCTGCGGTGCGGACAGCCATCCTAGGACTGGCGCCGCCAGAGCAGCGAACTCCGGGTTGATCCAGCTCCCTAATAGCTCACGTGCAAATAGGGCCGTGATCAGGAGGGCTGGAAATAGACCAACGGCGATGTATTTGGAGCCCTTGTCAAGGAGAGTGACCGCTCGCTCACGGTCGTGACGGAAGCTAGTGGCGAAAGCCGGAAATAGGACACCGCCTGCGGCAACGGGAATTACCAATATTCTCGTGACAGCTTCGAATGGCGTCGTGTAGTAGGCAACGATCGCGGCTGACATCACGGCCGCTAATACGAAGCGGTCAACATACGCCGTGATCGGGCCAACAATATTTACAACCGAGATCCAACCGCCGAAGACCATCAACCGTCTGACCGCACTAACGCGGAACCTCACACGATGCGTTGCGGGGGTGGACAGCAAACAGGCAACCATGTAGGCAATAAGGGCTAGCACTCTGGTTACGGCTAGGGCCCCGAGTATCGCCGCGAGACTAGTTGTAAACGGAAGGACCGCGAGGGGGGCAACATACGTCAAGGCGCCGAGTGGCCCGCGGACCAGATTGCTCAGCCCAAACTTTTGTTGAGCTTCGAGCACCCCCCTCAGGCCCGTTGTGACGACCACCAGTGGCACCGTGGCCGACATGATCAACGCAGCGATGCGGGTTTCGCCGTAGAGCTGGGCTGGGACAAGCGATGTATGCGCAAGTAGGGCAGGAATAGCCGCCAGGCAAAGGATGCCCCCTATCAGTCCTCCGACGGCCATAACAGCGAGGCCAGACCAAATGGTTGCTGGAAGTTCATGCTCGTCGGGACCACCCAGAGCGTGTGCCACAGCCTGGGTTAGGGCGCGACCAAGGCCGAAGTCAAACAGACTGAAGTACCCGATGAAGACCCAAGCCAGCGTCAGAATTCCAAACCGAGCAGTCCCCAGACCTCGAAGGAGGATGGGTATGGTCACTATCGCAACTGCCAAAGGCGCTATGCCGCCGGCAAGGTTCCAGACAGTGCTCCGGGCGAGAACCCTGCCACTGAGAAGGGCACCTGGCTCCGTCGGACCCTTGCTCTCTGTTTCTACTCCCATCGCTGTACGGAAGGTTGGCGCATCTCCCCTGTTAGACTCCCGACGATCTTGGCGACTTGGATATCAAGGGCCCGACGACTCCTGTTTTCAGGCGATCCCGATTTCGTTCGATACCTTCTTGCTGAAAGAGTCTCCAGGTGGGTGTACTCGAAGTACATTTTTAGTGAGTACGCCCGCACGTGGCTGGACGACCGTGAGTTCATAGAGGCCTATGATCGCTTATGCCCATCTAATCGACGTTCTGCCGATCGAAAGTTCTTGCTGAGGAGCCTGCTCTCTCTAATAGAGGATGTCCCGGGCGACACTGCGGAATGCGGTGTTTATCAAGGAGCCTCCTCATACGTGATTTGTCGGTACTCGATGGGCCCCGAGCGGACCCATCACGCCTTCGATTCCTTCGAGGGCCTATCTGAGCCTGACCGAGTAGATGGGAACTACTGGACTAGTGGGGACCTCTCCTCGTCGGAGGAATCAGCGAGGCGAAACTTGGCCCAGTTTCCACGTGTCCAGCTCCACAAGGGATGGATTCCGGCCTCCTTCTCAGTAGTCCCCGAGGGAACCAAATTCGCTTTTGTTCACCTTGATGTCGACCTGCATCAGCCCACATTCGATTCGCTTCGATACTTCTATCCTCTCCTTAGCCCCGGCGCTGTCGTGGTTTGTGACGACTACGGATTCGCGACATGTCCGGGAACGACACTTGCGTGCGATGAGTTCCTCGCTGACAAAAAAGAGAACATTGTTAACTCTCCTACGGGCCAGGGCTTTTTCATCAAGGCCTAGCCCTAGCTCGTGTCTATCGGAGCCGAAGGCTGGTCGGCCAGCGACTTCTTTCCGATGTACAGGAGGTGTGGCGCCTTGCGCCGTACCAACCTGTTCGCGGCTGTAAAAGCCTTCGTGCCAATCAATGTCGACCGTAGGTAAAGGGTGTCGCAGCGCAATTTGTCGAATCCGGACATCTGCATGTGTTGTTCGAGACTGCTTCGGGTCCACGATCGGACATGTTGCATCCTGTGGAATATGCATCCACACTCAGGACAAACCACCTCGCCGGCAGCGAGGTTGTCCTCATTCGGCGTCGTGACGACGATGGCGCCTCCGAGCTTGATTATGCGATGCAACTCTGACGATGCTGCGGCCATGTCGTCGTCCAATAGGTGCTCGATCGTCTCCACGAAGAAGACAACGTCGTAGGTTTCCTCGGCAAGGGCTGACTTCGTCCCGTCGAGTAGCGTGGCGCCACCAAACATCGGCTCGCTCTCGAATCGTCGGCGAACGCCCGCGACCGACTCGGGCGAGAAATCCGCTCCCTCACATCTAAGTCCGCGGCGCAGAAGAGCAGCGAGGAGGTCTCCGACACCGCATCCATAGTCAAGGACTCGACCCGATAACCCGATGTCATACGATTTGACCACATCTATGAGCGCGCCGCCCACCATCGCACTGAAATACCGATTCCGAAGGTCGCTTTGCGAAGACATTGCATCCCAGAACCGGGCGCTCTGATCGTGGGTCCAGACAGTTCTGTGTGGATGGAAGGTTGTCATGTAGACTCTCCTACTTCGCTATCCGGGCTCTGCCTCGCAGATACCATCTCCGAAGCTCCGGTATTGTCAGTACACCGCTGCCTGAGGCGAACCACAAAGACAACTCTAGCAATGCCATTGCCCGGTTTAACGCGGAGGTCGCGGTCTGTCGGCTGACTTGACTCCCGTGCGGGTTTTGAACGTCATCAACAACTTGATGATCGGTGGTGCCGAAACTTATCTGGCAAGGATCGCGCCTCGCATGCGAGCGCTGGGGGTCGACATCGAGATTTGCGCCCTTGAGCGCCAAGGTTCACTGATCGGACAACTCGAGGCCTCTGGAATTCAGGTACTCAGCACTCGGTTCCAATCGAAGCTCCGCTCAGACCCTGCAAGTCGTGCGGTCGATTTCGTACGAAGCATCAATGACCTTAGACGAATCATCAGGCGAGGCGGATACGATGTGGTCCACTCGTACTTATTTCTTGCTGACCTCGCGGCGGTATCCGCCGCGCGTTTGACAAACTGCAAACGGATAATAGTGAGCCGCAGATCGATGCACAGCGCGGTGCATCCGTCGAACCCCTTTCTCCATGCTCTGGAACAGCTCGTGAACATGTTCTCCACGGAGCTGATCGCTAACTCGAGAGCTGTGCTGAAGGATGCGGACGAACATGAGGTGTGGTTGCCGTCGGTACGAACCGTCATCTACAACGGCGTCGACGTCGAGGCTTACCAGCCTGCTCGACCGAGCTCGAGCGGTCCTCTTCGCTTGGTGACCGTAGGCTCCCTGACCCCTCTGAAGGGGCAGAGATACGCTATCCAGGCTGTGGCGACACTCAGAGACTCCGGCATTACCGCGACACTCGAATTAGTCGGAACTGGACCGGATGAGTTCATGCTCAGACGGGAGGCCTCCGCTGCTGGTCTCACTGACTCGGTTATTTTTGCCGGCGAGCAAGCCGACCCGCGGCCCTTCCTAACTCGCGCTGACGTGTTCGTCTTGCCCTCTCGCGTCGAGGGATTCTCCAATGCACTTCTCGAGGCCATGGCTAGCGCGCTACCCGCGGTTGCGACTGATGTCGGCGGTAACTCAGAAGCGCTCATCCATGGGGCGGGCGGCCGCATAGTTCCCCCCGGACAACCTACGGCGATCGCGACCGCAATTGTTGAGCTTGCGAACGCGCGGTCAAAGCTCCCGGAGATGGGCCAATTCAACCGACGGCGCGTGCTGGAGCAATTCAGCTTGGAAGCGTCAGCACGACAGCTGGCCGACTGGTACTTGCATGGACCGGTGGGACAAGACGCTTCGGCCCCTTCGATCGGACGACGTGATTAGCCGCTGACGCGAGTTCCCTGCATCGAAGCTCGAGATCCGAGTGTCCTTAGCTCTACCAGACCGTGTCGCTCGAACCAATTCTTCAACTCAGCTTCCGAATGTTTCCACTGGTACTTCGGTGAATACCAGTCGAAGGTATCGAGTACTCGCCAATCAGGGTTTGGGTGCAGGCTTACAGGCAGCAACACCCAACTAACACGCCCCACCACAGGTAGTTTGTCCAGGTAGTAGAGGGGTTTGGACACCTGGCATAATCGATGAAGCATGCGCTTGGGGAGGCGTGTCGTCAGATGACGATAGGCATCCGAGGACCAGGACCACTTTCGAAGCGTTGAGCTGTAAACCCATATCGCAATCTTGCCTCCCGGTTTCACGAGTGGGGGTAGCAGGTCGAAGGCGGCTCTGGTGTTGGGCGTGTGATGTAGGACGCCGATACTGAAGACGTAGTCGAAAGTAGCGGCGGCGAATGGCAACTTGAAGATGTCAGCCTGTGCAAGGTTTACGCTCCTGCGGGTTGCCAGGTTTCGCTGTGCGGCGTCGATTGCCGATGTAAGGTCGACCCCCACCACTCTTGCTCCCCATCGTGAGGCCACATCAGAGAATCGACCCATTCCGCAACCAACATCAAGAACCAACTTCCCTCGCAACTCACCGGGCGTAAACCCTGTCTTCGCGATGAACGTTTCTTCGGACTCACGCATCGTCTCAGTGTCCAATTGAGTCGTGCTGTGCAGATTCCACTCGAAACCAAAGTTTGCGGCGTAGCCGTCGGTCGAGACGAACCGGGGAATTCCGCGGATAATTTCAAAAGAGTGGCTCGCGTCACACGCTAGTTGTCCGCCAATTACATCGCCACCAGCCATCTCTGGCATCTTTACGCTAAGTTGTCCTTGGCACTCGGGGCAAACGAGCAGATCGAGGAACTCGTGTTTCAACAGGTTACTTCTACTCTTGGGTCAGCCTCTCTACGAACTGTAAGGGCCTGCCACATCTTCATATGCTTCGAGTGGTAAGCGCCTGGTGCCTCGGCACGGGCTGTTCGTCGATAAAGACCTGGTGCCATCGCTCCAGGAGTAGCAGATCCCACAGCGTGTACTGAAAGCGGTTGCTGCCGGCTAGATGCTCGTTGACCATTTCTCGTATAGCATCCGGCTTGAAGTAGCCGCGACCAAGCGCCCGATCGGAAAGGACCGAGTCGGTCAGTATCTCCTTCAAGCTGCCTCGTAGCCACGCACCAAGCGGTACGCCAAAGCCCATCTTTCGGCGATCGAGAATCTCGTTCGGGAGAATCTTGCGCAGAGCGCTCTTAAGCAGGTATTTGCTCTGTCCGTGCCTAAGTTTCTTATCCGCCGGTAGGCGAGCTGCGAACTCCATCAGCTTATGGTCGAGAAATGGAGAGCGCGCTTCCAAAGCGTTGGCCATCGTGGCAACATCCATCTTCACCAATAGGTCGTCTGGCAAGTAGTTGTTGACATCGGTGTCGAGCATAGAATCGACGACCGCGCCGTGTTTGGATGATCGCATCAAGCGGACGGGTGAAGGCAGGTCGTCGCCGAGGTGATCGATGAAATCAGGGCTATAAAGGCTCGGCTTGTCCTCCGGGTGAAGGTGGACCAGCGTAGCGAAATAAGCGTCGGCGACCGTCTGAACTGATGGACGAGCCAGGCGCTGGGCACGGCCCATATAACCCGCGAACGGGCGCGCAATCGTCTGAAGTCCACGCCGAAGCGACAGTGGTAACCCGAAGTAGTTGTGGTAACGGCTCAGGTGGTACCGGTCATAGCCGGCAAAGCTTTCGTCGCCGCCATCTCCGTTAAGGACGACGGTCACATGAGGCCGGGTAATCCGAGCAACCTGGAATGACGGAATTGCTGACGAGTCGCCGAACGGCTGGTCGTAATGCCAGACGATGTCATCCACGAGTCGGGGGTCGCCCGCGTCGACTAGGAGTTCGTGGTGATCGGTGGCGAACTGTCGAGCAACCATTCGGGCGTACTGAGACTCGTCGAAGCGAGCAGGTTCAAAGCCGATCGAGAAAGTCTTGAGTGGCTGAGTCAGCGCTTCCGCTGCAAATGCTACAACCGCACTAGAGTCGATACCACCTGACAGGAAAGCGCCCAAGGGTACCTCGCTTTCCAGCCGGATCG
>WNFJ01526967.1_pt1 | contig 12826 bp, 10 predicted proteins | sample 5400461 | NCBI WGS metagenome assembly WNFJ01 (sample SAMN13153349, study PRJNA577476) | soil metagenome | isolation source: 115 cm saprolite on Douglas fir-dominated hillslope | place: USA:California | collected 2013-09-17 | reverse complement strand
TGTGGTACTTCGATAGTTGTGACCTATACAGCCACCATTCATGTTGCGGCCAATAGCCCTGGTGGGACTGTCCAGTTCAGTTATACGGTTAATAATGGGCGTGGACAAACTCCGGCCAGCATCACTTTCAGCCCTGGACAGACTATGCGAACCTATACATTTACGTGGAGCGGCGCGTTGCCTGCCGATCATACGTATCCAGGACCAGGTGGTATCCAGGTGACCAGTCCCAATCAACTGACTTCTCCATTGGTTGCGCCAACGGGTATGTGCAGTTAAGCTGGATTGTCAGGGCGACAAGTTTATTGTTCATGTCTTGCATTGGTTGACGAGGAAGCAGCCCTGGACGGAATTGAGATGGATGTGGCCGTCCTGGTCGACGTAGAGGACGACGATAGCCTTGTTGATGGGGTCGTTATCGGGGCCCAAGGCGATTTGCCCACTGACGCCCTGTACTGCTTTCGCGCCAGTTATCTGTTTCAGTGCCTTTTGCAGGTTATCTGGTGTGAGGCCGATGTTGGTGGTGAGGGCGACGTTGGTGGCCTTCAGCATGGTAAGCACTGCGTCATAGGAGAGTATGGCATCGGCGNNNCCAGGATGCAGGTTGTCAGGGTTGTAGGCGGTCGAGTAATCGGAGAAGAATTTCGGCTTCTGAGATTGCAGGTTCTGTACGTCCCACTCGTCCGGATAGGCAAAGGCGGTGAAGTGCAGGTGCTTGAAACCGGCGCGGGCACTACTGGGATAGTTTAATTCGTAGAGTGCATCGCCACCCAGGATGGGCAGCGTGGCAAACTGGCCGGAGGTGGGTAAGTTGGACAGGAGTACACCGATATCGGCAGCATAACCGGAGAAGTAGATGATGTCGGGTTTTTTATTCAAGGCGTTTTGTAGCAGTTGTGGGAGCGCCGCGTGTCCCTTTTGCCCGACGGTGTACTGTTCGGTGGCAAGGATTTTGTTGCCGTCGGCAGTGAATTGTTGAGCGAAGTATTGTTCAAGGCTCTGACTGTAGGGGTCGGAGGGATCGACGAAAGCAACGGCGGTTTTTGCATGTAGTGTCTGCTCGGCATATTTTGCGCCAAGGACGGCCTGTCTTTTGTTGGCGGGGGCCACGCGGAAGAAGTAGGGCGAGGCACCCGTTAGCGCATCATCGGAGGCAGTCTGTGAGACCATAGGGATATGGGCTTTAGCCAACGTATTAATGGCGACTTCAGCACGCGAACTGAATGGCCAGCCCATGACGCCGACAAAGGTAGGGTCGGCTTTGGCCAGGAGGACAATCTGCTGCGCCACGGTATCCGCATAGAGTTTGTCGTTGCCGGAGTTGGCGACGAGGAGACGAACCAGGGTGCCACCGGCGAGCTGGGAACTATCATTGAACTCTTTTTGTGCTACGTAGGCCCCCTGTAAATCATCGTGTCCTACGGAGGCATTATCCCCGGTCATCATAGTGGCTACCACGATCGTGACGTACGGCGTGTTAGAGGTGACGTGAGCATTCAGAACGCGCTGATCCTCAAGGTAGATGAGCGATTCGGCGTCGCCTGAATCGCTTGTGAGGGCGGAATGCCAGAGCGATTGGGCGGAAACTGTGTCACCTGCTATGAGCTTTTCCGCGGCCTGTATCTTGTCAAGACCACCAGGACCGCCGGTGGCAAAAGCTGCAGTACCGTCGCTGATGCCGATGGACTCGCCGTCAGGCGCTATGATAGTACCAATGCCCTTGGCTGGGAGCGCGGTGGCGGTTGTGTTAATGGTGGGAGTGGTGCCAGGGTTATTGGTTTGTCCAAGCGGGTGAGCGCGAAAATAGGGAATGGCGAAGAAGAGGCCACCAATGATTGCTGCTACCAGGATAAGCAGAAGGAGGCTGCGCAATACATAGCTATTGCCTTGCTGCTGTTGTGGTTTCCTGGCGGCCACACTCACGGGCGGTGGGTAGGAAGGTGGATTTTGCCAGTTTCCTTGAACTCCCTGCCGAGGGGGGGGAGGTGGTATCGGTTGTTGCTGTCTCTGTGGCGCTTGATAGGGAACAACCGGGGGAGGAGTATGTGGCTGGTTCCTGGTGGGTTGATATGGTGCTGTCGGTGCATTGGCTGCACTTGCCCCACCAACGGTATTCATTGGACCGGAGGTTCCTAAGGTGTAGCTACTGGTGTTGCCAGAGACGCCAAAACGTTTGAACAAGATATCATCGATGTCTTTCCTCATAGCCGCGGCGCTCTGGTAGCGCTGATTGATATCGTTGATGAGCGCGCGCGAGAGAACTTTTTCGATTTCGGGCGAGAGCTGAGGGTTCAGGGCCCGCACCGGTGGGTAGGTAAAGGGCGGGTGGTTGCGCGGGTCGCGGTTTGTCAGCAGGTGATGCAGGGTAGCGGCCAGAGCGTAAAGGTCGGAACGGGGATCAGCATTACCCTGGTATTGTTCTGGTGGGGCATAGCCCGGTGTACCAAGGGCAGAGGTCTGTTTCCGCTGTGCGTTGCGCGTTTCGTCGGCGCGGGCAATACCAAAATCGACGAGGTGCGCTCGTTTATCTTTTGTTCCGATGATGATATTGGCGGGTTTGATGTCGCGGTGCACGATGGGCGGCGTTTCCTGGGAAAGGTAGTCGAGGATGTCCAGCACCTCCGTGGCGCAGCCGAGGGCCTCCCGTTCTTTCATGGGCTGATTGACGCGGTCCATGCGTTCTTCGAGGTTTTCGCCTTCTACGTATTCCTGAACCATGAAGTAGCGCGTCCCTTCCTGGAAGTGGTCGGTCACGTTTGGTATCAAGGGGTGATCGAGGTGCGCGAGGGTGGCTACTTCGCGTTTGAAGTTCCGTACGTCTTCCTGGAGTTTGGCTGGATCGGTGTTGTCTGAGATGAGTTCTTTGATGACGACAGATTTGCCGTCCAGGCGAAGGTCTGTGGCCAGTAATGCTGCTCCCATGCCGCCTTCCCCTAGGATTTTTTTTATGACATAACGGCCACCCTGTAGGCGGGAGCCGGGTGTGAGCGAGCGAGAGGTGACGGTTGTGCTACCACTGCCACGTGCGGCCGCTGGGTCGAGCGGCTTCCCGCAATTGTTACAAAAGCGAACTCCGTCACGATTTTCTGCATTACAATAGGGGCATTCCATAGTTTTTTGCCTGCCTTTTTACTCAGACGTATGTGCTGTTTTCCCGGTTAACGAACGGTCAGGTTGTTCAGAGCGACTTGTTGGGATAATTATACTGTGTTTCTCGATAAGAGTCGAGAGGTTCTCTATCTCATTGATTACATACGTATTTGGGGGGCAAAAGTTCAAATCGCTGATGAGAAGAGCGCACCGATTGGTGCACTCGAGTATGCATGTGCACCATGCGATTGTTTCTACAGGGAACGGAGGAGAGCGGGGTTTATAAGTGCTGGCAGCGCAGCGATATGATGCCGGGAGCGAAGTGATTGGCTTTTTGTAGGTATTCTTGCTCGTTGCCCTCGATCATAAGTTTGTGCATGACGACGACGTCGCCATCGGGGAGGGGTTCGGCGGGTTGGAGGCAGAGTTCCATGACGGCGCAACCTCGCTCGTAGACTTTGACGAGGCCTCCGGAGCCAGGGATGCGGTAGACGCGGCTGTCAAAGGTGGGGCTGGCTACTTCGAGGTAGCCAAATTTGATCAATTGCTGATACTGGTTCTCTGATAACATTTCTCGCAGCAGCACTTTCGCACGGCTCTCGGCGGAGAGATGTTCACTGACGGAATCACGGAAGTGGCGGCTTAGACTGCCATCTGAGGACTGCGATAGGTAGTATATCGCTAAGAGTAGAAATAGTAGCCATATTCCCAGGAAGAGGCTTAAGGTTTCCAACATAGCCGCTTTTGCTCCTCTGTTTTTCACTAGCAGACAGAGTTACCAGTTACATAGTACAAAGATTATAGCATATGGAAGTGCTGGATGCTATAGGTGCGTATTGCAAGGGTGTATGAAAAAGGTGTAGGTAGACTGTAGGGGCCGATTTATCGCGCCCACAGCCGATCAATCGGCTGTGGGAGCGATAATAAATCGGCCCCTACACACGTTCTTCGCCCGCTTTCCAACAACTATTTCATACACCCGTATTGCCATGTATTACGAGAGTAGGCAGGGGAGGAGGCAGGTGAAGGTGCTGCCGTGACCTGCGGAGCTGGTAACGCTGACCTGGCCGCCGTGCATTTCGACGATCATCTTGACGATGGCGAGACCGAGGCCCAATCCATTGGAGCGGCTCGAAGCTGGCTGTGGGACCTGGTAAAAACGCTCAAAAATGCGCTGTTGTTGCTCCAAGGCTATACCGTGGCCGGTGTCGCGCACCTCTAATTTGAGTAGCTTACCGCTCTCTGTGGGGGAGAGCAGGCTTGACTCATCAGTGTCAAGGCGATTGGTGATGGTCGCGGAAATAGTGACGTTCCCACCAGAGGGCGTGAAGCGCAGGGCGTTGCTGATCAAGTTGCGCAGTACCTGTTGCAGGCGTACCGCATCGGCGTAAATGGGGGGGAAATCGTGGGGAATGTCGACGATGATGTCTATGCCATTGTCGGTAGCCATAAGCTCCAGTTCTTCGATGGCGTCCGCGACGATTTCTTGCAGGCTGACGAGAGCACGATTCAATCGAGCCTGGCCGGAGGCGGCGCGTGATACCAGCAATAAGTCTTCGATCAGGGCATAGAGGTGTTCGCTACTGGAACGGGCTCGCTGCACAAATTCTTTTTGCTGCTGGTTGAGCTCTCCGCCGATACCGGATAGCGCCAGGTCGAGGTAGCCATGCATGGCATTGAGCGGCGAACGCAGTTCATGAGTGATCATGGAGAGGAAGTTCGACTTGAGGCGAACGGTTTCGCGAATGGCGGTTACGTCCCGCACTATTAGCAGGCTAAGTGGCTGGTCGGCCGTGGTAAGCGGGGTAATTGTAAGGCCGATGGACCGTGACAGAGCCGTGATGCTGAGGTCAATCTCTACGTAGGGCAGAGCCTGATGCTGCTCGAGCACTTGTTGTATAGTGAATACATGACCGGAAGGGTCTTCAACTGCAGCTGTGTTGTTGTCTTTGCCCCAAAGGAGTTCTGCGCAATCGATGTCTGGTTGCTGAGTGGAGTCGAGGCCGAAGATGTTGCTGAAGGCGTTATTGGCTTCGACGATGCGGTTGTTAGCATCGATGAGGGCTATGCCGTCCGAGCTGGCTGCCTGGATTATGCGCAATTGTTCCTGCAAGGTTTCAGGCTTGCTTGCTTGTTGTAGTGTTCCCGTATGTTGTGTATGTGTCATTTTTGTTTGATCAAAGTGTTTCTCAGTGTTGGGTGTTATCTTGAGCCGACGCGGGCTAGCAGGGCGATACATTCGATATGGTACGTCTGTGGGAACATATCGACGGGTTGGGCGGAGACCAGGCGATAACGACCGTTGGCGCAAAGGGTGGCGATGTCGCGGGCCAATGTGCTTGGATCACAGGAGACATAGCAGATGTTGCGCGGGGCTAGCGTCTGCAGCGCCTGGAGCGCCTTGGGATGGCAGCCGGCGCGTGGTGGGTCGACAAGGGCGATATCGACGCGCTCGCGGCGGTAGTGGAGCTGGCCAAGGATACGTTCCAGGGTGCCCTCAAGCGTGGTGATGTTGGTCTGATTATTCAAGGTGGCATTGGCGCGGGCATCCATGACGGCGCTTGGCTGCGATTCAATGGCGACTACGCGCGCGGTGTGAGCGGCCAGGAAGGCTGAGAAAAGCCCTACGCCGCTGTAGCCATCGAGGGCAACTTCGTTGCGCTGAGGTTCCAGCATCTGCAGAACTTTCTCAATAAGAACGGCGGTCTGGAGCAGGTTGACCTGGAAGAAGGAGTCGGAGGAGACGCGGAAGCGGTAGCCGAGGATCATGTCGGTCAAGAATTCCTGTCCCGAGACTACGCGTCCATAGCGCCCACCGACGCGTTCGACGATGACGCCGACGATGCCAGGGGCGATGGTGATGAGCTCGTTTGCCAACTGCTGGGGGTCTTCGATGAGCGAACCACAGGGCTGGCACCGGTTTCACCGAGTCGTTTGCTGCCGCCAGGTTGCTGTTAACCGCACCGATGGCGCCGCGAATGGTGAAGCCTTGTATCTTTTCGCTCAGGGTTTCGCCGAAATAATTGATGAGTTTTTCTCGGACACACTGGTAGACCATATCGAGGGCGGGATGTAAAAGTGGGCAGTCTTCCAGGTCCTGAACGTCGTGGCTATCCGTCAATTTAAAGCCCACTTCTCCTGCTGGACCAATTGAAAACAGAGCGATGTTACGGTAGTGCCAGGGAGATATGCCATTGGGCATGCCAAGGGCGGGATGGACAACGGCATCAGGCTGTTTACCAATACGCACGAGGAGCGGGCGCACGATATGCGCTTTCCAGGTCAATTGGGCGGGATAAGCGATGTGTTGCCACTGGCAGCCGCACTCTGTGAGTAGTGGATAGCTCGATTCGACGCGCTCCGGTGCCGGGCGAAGGATTTCGAGCAGGTCTGCGCGCGCGTGTCCACGCCGCTCCTCGACAATTTCTACTCGTACCCGTTCTCCTGCTCCAGGGACAAAAAGCACTCGCCCTTCGTAACGGCCTACGGCGTCTCCCCCGTAGGCGAGGTCTGTTAGTTCAACGTCAATACTCATGTTTCCCCTCGGCGGCCACCAGACGAGCTGAAGAGCTGTTTGTGTCCGTCACATCTTTCCAACATCTTTTTTGTTTTATTTCCTGCCACATCCCGCCACGTTTCTTGCATCCTGCATTCTATACACAAGAGCGTTACACGGTTATATTAAAAGGGAAGTGGCTGTTTGGGTTGGCTGTATAACCGTGTTCCGAAGCGGCTCAGGAAAACGGCTCCAAGTCCTAACAACCCTGTTCCAATAATGATGAGCCAGCCGATATAGGGGAGAGATCCTGCCAGTACCAACACCGTCAGTCCTACCACTATTTGCACCAGGCGTGAGTTGTGTTGTGGCGCTACCTTGCGCACTACATTTTCGCCGACGAGCCACCCAACAGTTACCGTTCCCAGCGCCCATGCCACTACAAGTATCAATCCTATGATGATAGCCAATGGAATAGATAAAACAAGTGCCACCAGGACAAGCATTACAGGCGGCGCAAGTGTGATGCTGAGTAGTCCAATGACGAGGCTGCGCCGCGTCTTTTGGACTACGGTCGTACGCACGAGCATCATGTGCTCTGGGAAAAACCGGGCAAGCCCTATGCCTATTACTATCCAGAATAACAATGACCAGATAGAAAACCTGAAGCTACCGTTAGCATTAATCAGCCAGCCCAGGTCCCTGGTGCGATCGATCACCGAGCCATCAAGCCTGGCGCCAGATCCCTGTGTAAAATGACCACCGTAGAGGTGGATATCGCCACGAATGTGGGAGCCGCTCTGTAGAATGACATCGCCACCATACAGTTCGATATTCCCGTCGACAATGCCCGCAATAACAATATCGCTATTGTACGCAACAACATTACCTTCAACTTCGCCATTGATAGCGACTTTGCTACCGAAGGTAGTGAGATTGCCACACTCAACCTCGTTATAATCGACAACGACGGTGCCGCCAAATGATGGGTTATGGTGTTCATTCGTACAATCGCTGTTGGCACGAGCGTTTTCTCCGTTCGCAGCGAATACGGTGGGTACCATCCCCACCAGGATTGCTCTGCCCCCACTCAGGTAGAATGCCATCAATAGCAAAAGCCCGCTGAGAGCGAGCATAAACCATTGTCTCCATTTGACGTGTCGCATATTGGAACTCCTATCATGGTCAACGGTTTGGCTGGTAGGTTCTCTCGATGACCATGACCTTCGCTGCTACGCCCCTTGTGGATAGCGCATCAAGCGAAGCCACATCCCCATCATTACCACCAGGACGAATGCTACGCCCAGCAAGAGCATGTTGTCGTGTGTGATGAACATCAGTCCTGTTTGCAGGTATTGCGCGAGGACGATGAGCACGTAGACAACGCCGCCGAGCAGCGAGATCGTATCCACTAACCAGTCAGGTTGAACAATAATCAGAGCGAGCAGCAAAAGAGGGATACTTCCCAGTGTAAAAAAGGTAATCGCTGCTAAAGGTAGACCAATGACACGCATGCGAGCCATCCGTGACTGTTGTTGCGTCTGAATGTCTTTGATCTGCTGCGTGATGCGCTTCTGATGCTGAACCGCCAGCAAAATGCGTTCTGTTGAGATGCTGGAGGACGAGCGAGGAGTTGGCGACAAAGGCAGGGTGTTAAGACATTGTAGACGCTGCTCGTAAGCGCGACAGGCTGGGCATTGCTCCTGGTGCTCCTGAAGGGTAACGATATCCGACTGTGCCAGTCTACCATCGCGCTGAGCGACTAATGCTTGTCTAGCTTCGCTGCAGCGCATCTATCTGCACCTCCTGATTGGATGAAAGTTGTTTCATGTAGCGAGCTAAAAGCTCGCGAGCGCGATGTAAACGAGCTTTGACGAGAGCAGGTGTCAGGTCCAGCGTCCTGGCTATTTCTTCATAGGAGAAGTCGTACCAGTAGCGAAGGACAATTACCGCACGATACTTGCTCGGTAATCGTTGCAGATAGACCTGGATCTCGTCCTGTTGTTCGCCTTCCAGCGCGGATTGCTCAGGGCTGGTGCCGGAATCGACGATCCATTCAAGGAAAGGCACATCGTCGAGTGGCAGCGCCAGGAAACGCCGTCGTCGCAGCTGGTCAATGGCCAGGTGGGAGGCAATCGAAAGGACCCAGGTGCTGAATTTATGCGCAGGTTTGTAGGTAGCAAGTTGTGTATAAGCTCGTACGAATGTTTCCTGTGTCACATCTTCTGCTTCCGTGGTGTTACCCAGCATACGGTAGGCAAGATTTTGCACAGCATCTTTATATCGCTCGACGAGCACCGCGAAGGCGTCCTGGTCATTGGCAAGCACGAGCTCGACAAGCGCAACGTCGCTCATCGTTTCTACGATAGCCTCGCGCACATAGTCTCTAGATGTACGTTGTGCCCCCACGACAGCCTGGTTATTATATGCTGTGCTTGAAGTGCTTTGTGAGCCAGTCAGAGCAGCAGTAGATTTCCTGCCATGTGTTTTACGTGCTGGTTGTGCCAGTGATCCGACGGCTCCCAAGGAACTTGAAGCTGAAAGTGTTGATTCCATTTTTATCACCGCTCGTTCATTTTTATTCATTATAATGAATAAAACAAAACAAAAAATAAGGTTATTTCATAATTACCTACGAATTGTTTCTCTAAAGGTTGTAATCATTGGTTCTGTATAAAGTGTAACATGGCTGTGGCTAAGTAGCAAGTGCGAGGTACTTTGTCACTTTTCATCCAATACTATCGTAATAGAAGCAAGGCAATTTCTGCATCAAAGGAACACCCATGCAAGCCCTGGTGACGGGCTCGAGCCGCGGGTTGGGTCGCTCTTACGCCTTGCACCTGGCCCAGGCAGGAGCCGATGTGATCATTCATGACGTGGACGAGCGTGCAGCGGCGGAGTTTGGAGAAGCCCCTTCGGGACCAGCAGTGGCCGAGGAGATCCGTGCCCTGGGCCGCCGGTCCACTTTTATCGCCGCGGACCTCACCGACGCGGCGCAAGCAGAACGCCTCGTGCAGCAGGCGCTGGCAACATTGGGTCGCCTGGATATCCTGGTCAATAACGCGGGTGGAGACATTGGTTGTCGAACTCCCCGACCCGACCCCAACGATGCGCTGGATATCGACCCGGATGATATCCGTTGCGTCCTTGAGCGCAACCTGCTCACGACCATGTATACATGCAAGTACGCGGGTCTGCACATGCGCGAGCAGCGATCGGGCAAAATCATCAATGTGGGGTCGGTGGCCGGCCATCTCCCTGTCCACAGCGGCATGATCTACGCGGCAGCCAAGAGCGGTGTTGCCTATTACACCCTGGCCGAGCAACTGCGGCCTTACGATGTGAATGTGAACTGCATCGCGCCCGCGCCAACGTCTACCGGTCGGTTCCTGGCGACACGCGTGGTTCCTGACCAGCAAGGACTCTCCCGGCTCCAGCAGGTGGCGCGGCCCGAAGACATGGCCCAGATCGTGTTGTTCCTGGCCGGCCCCCAGGCGGATTTCCTGACCGGCGAGACTCTCGTGTGCTGGGGTGGATAGGCACGTTATTGCACATATTCTATTTGTTCAAACAAGGTACCCTACTACGTGTATGCCAATCTACCTAATTCCCTGTCATATTACACTGATAAGACCTGTTTCGAGAAACACAACTTGAATGGAGAGCACAATCTACCCAGTTTCAAGAGATATCTCCAGATTTACTGTTGAGATTGAGATCTAAGGGGCGGCTTTCTCTTCTGTGATTTTGTGTCGGTTTTTATCCTGAGTTTCTCAAGCTCGAAATCCATGTCTACTTTTCTTCTGGGAAAAACCCATTTCATGATCCGACTCCAAATGCAGGTGAGCAGGATACCTCCACCTAAAGACGATCCCAAGTACACAGGGTTTTTCGTGAGGATAGCGGCTATGGGCGAAATGACAAGGGCTACTATGGCTATCAGCGTTGCTATGGCGATGACAACAACTTGTAACCATAGTGGTGGAGGTTGATCTGTTGGGTTCGTTTGGGTTGTGTTACTCATGACAATCTTCCTCGGGATGCATCTTCCCACATGCGAATTCGTAGATAAGACACCGCTTCTCGAAAAGTTACCAGGGTGCGGCAACTCGCATTGGTATTTCTAGTTCTCAATATATATTTGGAATTCTCTGCTGAGAACTTTTGGTCTTTTGTCGTTTCAAAACGCATGTCACGTCTGTGATACCACATCAAATGCCTCCACGTCTCTTGTGTTCCTGGTAGCCGCATTACACATCACACTGGTCCCGCTGCTTCTATCCCCTGCTGTGTCGCTAGTAAACCCCTATTGGGTTTTGCTTTTTACGGATCTATAGAACTTTACTGGCGCGTTTCTAACCAAAGTGGTTGTGGGAGTGGTCCTTCACCTGGACCTTTTGCTTTGTGATACTCTTCTCGAAGTGCACGTATTTCGCGCGCACTTTGAGGGATACCGATGTAGTAGGCAATGAAATTTGAAGTAAGTGAGATAGCACGCGTGCTGGCATTTATTCGTCCGTCTATGACAATAAGATTTTTCCATAACGAACTGTCCATCTCCCAGGAAAGTTTATTCAATCCCTCAATGATATCTTTCAAGGCCATATCGTGCTTGAGTCCAAGCTGAACAGTTTGTATCACGACGAGTTGCCCAGTTGCGCGTAAGCACATGATGCGATCTCGTAAGTGGGGAAGGGCTGCACGAGGGCCACTGAGTGCTTCCTTAAATGGAGTAAATGTTTCAATGAGCTCTTTCCAGACTGTAGCAATATGTTCATATTGTTCTGTCAGCGTTAGGGTATCTTCTATATTCATTGTTATTGCATTGGGAGCGAGTATCTTTACAGAGTCGTAAAGCACGCTCAAAGTGGTGAATTTACGGAGTCGGTGTGTGAGTGTGTTCGATTTCCAGTTCACAAGGTCTTCTGACAGTACTTCTGTATGATGTGCTTTATCTTTTCCCATAAGCCAATCCGCATAGATTGCGTAGACATCATTGAGTGCTTGTCGGATGGTTTCACCTTTGTCTACCGTTCTGGCGGATTTGTGAAGCCTACGAATGATCCCTTTGATGTCGTCAGTCGGACGTAGAGGAATGAGAATGACTGGTAGATCAACCTGTTCCAGGCTTTGTTTTCGATTGCCTGAAAGTCTTAAGAGGGATTCAAGAATCCCATAGAGTCGATGATACCCATCGAGGGGAATCCACTGTTCTGTCCCGGTCAAATGAAGCATCCCAAGTGGTGGATAAGCTTCTATTTGCTCCGCGGCCTCTGTGAAAGGGCACTGGATGGGATGAAAAATAGGTTGCTGTTCATTTCTTGGTAAGATACCAAAGGTAAGAGGTCCCAGGTACGTATTGTGATTGTTCGTCACAATATCAGCAATTTCATCTATTGCTTTCGCCTCGTGCTCTTTCTCTAAGGCTTCCTGCAAGGAATCCAAAGGAGATGTACGAAAGATGGCCTCAATGTTTTGAAGAGCAGCTACTTTGAGCGAACCTTGAAAACAAGAATGATCGCCAAGAACGAGTTGTTGAACTATTAGATTCATAAAGTGTGCCTTTCTTTCTTCTGGTCTATGTATGTTTGGGCAACTTACTTTGTTTGGGCAAACAGTATATTATATATTCTATCAAATGTGATCTCTTGTGTCAAGTAGTTGGTTCTCGTGTTCTCGTGTTTGTGGTGGCTATTTTCTGAACGGATATCCCAAGTAGCCAGTACAGCGGTATATTTTTTGCCGATGGTGTGATATGATAGCGTTATGAGGAAGAACAAGCGTGAGAAACAAAGAGGAACACCATGCAAGAGTATCGAGTAACATCCTATCAAGGCGATTTTGGGCAGGAAATTTCGCAACGCACGCAACACCTCGTTGATTCTCTGAAAGATCTGTGGAGTCGGCATCATGAGCCATCTCATGAGGAACTAAATCGCATTCTTGAATTTGTTGTTCACCTTCCAGACCTGTATCGTGCAGCAGCTATGACGACTATTGCTGAGAACCTGGTTAGCAGTATTGGGTTACATTACCTGGACATCTTAGCAACATTTAGAGGGAAAGCTGGACAAGAGGGCATTGATGCGGAAGAGCAGGAAGCGACGCTGGTTGACAGTATGACAGAGTTGTTTCCCCTGATCATGGGCCTCAGCAAAAAAATTGTGGTTCAATCGTTGGATGACCTTGCTACTCTAAGCGCTATCACAATTGGACTATACGGACTAAGCCATGCTGAAA
>WNFJ01274632.1_pt1 | contig 12826 bp, 16 predicted proteins | sample 5400461 | NCBI WGS metagenome assembly WNFJ01 (sample SAMN13153349, study PRJNA577476) | soil metagenome | isolation source: 115 cm saprolite on Douglas fir-dominated hillslope | place: USA:California | collected 2013-09-17 | reverse complement strand
TCCTTACCCTCGCGACACCGCTCGCCGGGCAGGCAGCGTCCGGGCACATCTATTGGGTCGGCTTCTACCAGGCGCTCCCCGGGAAAGCGGCGGCGTACAACGAGGCGCTCAGCGATATCGCCGATCCAGTCTTGGACGAGCTGGTGCGGCGCAAGCAGATGGTGTCCCACGTGCAGCTCGCGCAGTACAGTGGCGCCGGGGAGAACACCAATCTTGTGATCCTGGAATTCCCGAACTGGACGGCGCTCGACACGTACGAAGCGAACCTCGACGAGGCCTCGCGGGCCGTGCTCCACAAGCCGTGGAGTGAGGCGACCGCCGGGTTCCCCGAGCTGCGACGCCTAGTGCGCATCGAGATCTATCGGCGCTCATGATCCCGCTGGGCGGGGAGAACCTCCGGGGCGAGCCCCTGGATTTCCGGATCCCCCGCACCGGCGATCGGGACCTGGCGTTCCGCGGTTGGCTCTTGAGCCACGCCGAGGAGCGCGGCGGCTCCCCCGCGCTCACGCGCGGCGTGGACATCGACATCTACCTGACGATCCGGCTGCGGCTCGTGGCGCACCTGTGCCGCTGGTCGCTGCGGGACGGCGAGGGCCTGAGAGAGGAGCACCGTGTCGCCGTGCACGACTCGGCGGCCAGGTTACTCGACTGGTTGAAGCAGGAGAGCTCCGGTCGGCTGGATGCGACCGGCAAGCGCGCCTGGGTCCGGGCGTGCGCGGCGTGGCCCGGCCTCAAGCGCGAGGCGGTGGAGCGCGTGGATTGACGCCCCGCGCGCCGCGTACCAGCGTATGGGCATGCCGGCGGCGTTCCACTGGGCCCGTCTGAAGGCGGATGTGAAGTGCGCGCTCCGCAAGGGCGCCTGGTACCGTATCCTGAAGCTGACGTCCAGCGAGGTCGTGCTCGACGTCAAGGGAAAGCCGCTCTCCGTGCCGCGAGGACAGCTGCAGCTCTCGCCCGAGCCGGCCCTTCGCTGGTCCGTCGTGACGAGCCCCAAGCAGACCGCGCGCTTCCCCGCCAGCTGGGGCCCGAGCTACGCCGTCTGTCCCAACTGTCGCAACCGCGCGAAACTCGAAGGCCACGCCGCCAGCATGCGCTGCCAGCGGTGTAACGGATCCTTCGAGATCGCCTGGAACGAGTCGGCCGCGCCGCGGGGTGGCTAGGGAGTGAAAATCGTGAAGGGGGTACTCGTCTTCGACAATGCGCCCGACCCCGACACCTGGAGGATGAAGCCGGCGGCGGACTTGTCGACGACGAGGTCGCCGAAGGAGGCGACCCCGTTAACGGGAACCACACTCAACGTACCCGACAACCTGGCGCCGACGTTGTTCACGGCGAAGGTCATCGCAAGTGCATTGGTGTAGGCCGAGTCGGGACGTCGCAGGCTGTCCAGTACCACGACCTGCACGGCGGGCGTGATGATATTGCCCGCCGTCGCGTCGCTGGGCTGGACCAGGAAGAAGAGCGCGTCGGGACCGCTCCCGCCCCCCCCGCCGCCCCCGATCGCGATGCCCCGGTTGCTCGTGAGCCGACCGTCGTAGGGACACGCGATCGTCACCAGGGCCGTCAGCAGGACGGTCGCACGCCAGAGTCTCATGTTCATATCCAAGCCTCCTCTCCTACGGCTTCACATGATTGTAAAACGAGCCGTAAGACGCAAGAGCGCGCGCCACCCCTTTGTCGACTTCTCCGGCCACGTAGGCCGCCAGATTCCCGGCGCGACCCGCGATCGCGGCACTTCCCGCCGGTGCCGCGCCACCGGGCTTGAGCCCGCGATACTGATCCGTGAACCCGGCCGCGACGGCTTCGAGCACCCATGGCTTCATCTCGACCGTCGCCTTGGTGACGACCACGCCGCGCACCGCGCCCTGCGGCGTGAAGCCCACCGCCACCTCGATCGGACCGTGGGGCGTGTCCACGCGCACGAACTCGAGTGCGCCCATCGACGTAGACCCGGCCATGCCCCCGTAGAACACCAGCACGCCGTCCTCGGGACTCCAGTCCACGGCTTCGTGCAACCGGTGCGCATCCGCGGCGCTCAGATGTACCTCGCGAGCCACGTATGCATCGGCCCCCGGCAGCAGCGCCTGCACGGCGTCCGGACGTTTGACCAGCACGACCACGGGTGTGATGTGCAGCAGGGCGGCGATCGCCGCCGCGCGAATCAGAAAGTTCATCGGTCAACTCCTCTCACGTGACAACCACATCTGGTGGACCGCCAGCGCCGCGACGATGAAATAGGCGATGCCCATCGCCCAACCACCGGCGAGGGTCACGATCGCAAAGCGTGGCGAGGCGAACTTGGTGAGCCACATGCCGGCGAAGTCGAGCCACGGAGCGGCGAACAGGAGCCCGATCAGCCCGAGCGCCCAACGGCGTGACAGCGAGAGCCCGGCGACCACGACGCCCAAGGCAGCCGCGATGAGACCGTACATCGGAACGTGCACGTGGGTGTCCTGGATCAGGAGGCCGGTGTCGACGGTGTGGACCTCGGGTTTGGCGAAGTCGGCCATCGCCATGGGACGCTGCACGACCACTGTGGTCTCGGGCGGCATCGTCATGGACATTTCCGGACCGGCGTAGGTCGCCGCGACGCGCTGCGGCGTAAATCCCGCGTACAGCGCGACCATCACCGCCCCGAACACGTAGGAGAGCCCCAACGTGGCGAGCAGCCCCGTGACGAGCCACTTGATCCGGATGTCCGCACGTCGCAAGTCGTACAGCATGGATAGCCTTTCCCTCCCTAGAACACGTAGACGAGCTCGAGCACGCCCTTGCTGTTGGAGCTCTGCAGCGCCCCCGTGGCATCGGTGAAGAACGGCGCGGACGACCAGTCCGCGCGGACGGCGGCGCGGAGCGCGACTTGCGGGACGTGGAACCGCGTGTGTTCGATGTTGCTGAAGATGCCTTCGCGCGCGCTCGAGAAGTACCACATCGGACCGACCGTGACCGAGCGCAGGATCTGCGGCGTCCCCGTGAGCAAGCCGTCGGTGTCTTCGAGCTGATCGTACCGCGCGGTCAAGCCGACATGGCGGCTCATCTTCAGGAATGCCGTGACCGCAGCGCCGCGCCACGAAGGATTGCCGCCGCTCTGTTGCTCCCGCCCGACGTTGGCTTCGGCGCCCACGATCAAACGTCCCCGGTCAATTGTGAGGTCGCTCGAGAACAGCGATCGCTGGTTCGCATCGCTCGAGTCCCGTTCGGGTCCGTACACACCGGTGAAGCCCAGCGTGACCCACGGGATCGGAATCCACTGGATCCTGGCGAGCCCTGTCTTGCCGCGATTGTTGTCCACCGTGACGTCCCAGCCGTTGGCGGCCACTCCCCACACGTCGACCCGCGACGACGCGGTGTAGTGGACCTGCACGCCCGTGAGCTTGCCGGGGCGGGCATACGTGAAGTTGAACGAATTGGTGGGAATCAGGTTGAGGGGCTCGTCATCGCGTTCGAAGCCGATGGGTGCGTCGAACCGGCCTAACGCCAAGGACCACTTGTTCGCAGTGTGCGGCGTCCAGCTCACGAGCAGGTTGTCGATGTCGGTGGTCGTGGCGCCGTCTTCGAGGGCGGTCGTGAGCTGCGCAAACAGGTAGGCATCGCCCACCGGCTTGAAGAAGCTCACGCCGACCTTCCCGGCCGTAAACGTGTTGCTGCGGGTCACGCGATCGTAGTCAGCCCGTCCCACCGCGAATCCCGTGATGGCGACGGGCGACGGCTCTTCGAATGTCACGGACCGCTCCTGCGCGGCGGCGTTGATCGCAACGCCGCAGAGCAGAGCGCACCAAAGCGCACTGCGCATACAATCCTCCGAGTTGTGGGTGGCTAACGCGTCAGGTCAGCCGAGCCCGTTCGGAGGCGGAGGAGTGGGGCTGAAACAGGGAGAAGGGGGAAGCGGGAAGAGAGAGCGGTCGATCAGGACCTGCTCCGGCGTCGCAATCGCGGGCGCCGCCGGCAGGGGCGCCGGCACGGCTGCGGATAGGGCGAGGTCCACGCTACCGATCATCTCACCGCAGAAGCACGGGCCATCGGCCGGCGCCCCGCCATGGCCCGGGTGGGAGTGGTGCGTGGCGTGATGCCGGCACGCCAGCGTACCCTGGAGGGTCGCGCCACCCGGCCCCGCGGCCAGCCAGCAGACGGCCGCGAGGGTGAACAGGATGAGCCGTGGTGTGCCGCGCATCGCCTCAAGTGTACGGCCGGCGTTTCGCCTGGCGCAACCCCGCCCGGCCCGTGTAGACTGCCTGGCCATGAGCGAGCGCATCGAGTACCGCGACGGGCGGTGGGTGGTGCCGAATCACCCCATCATTCCTTTTATCGAAGGCGACGGCACCGGGCCCGACATTTGGCGCGCCGCGCGGCGCGTGTTTGACGCCACTGTCCGGAGTCCTGGCCGGCGAGAAGGCCTTCAAGCAGGTGGGGAACTGGCTTCCCGAGGCCACGCTGGACGCCATCCGGACGCACCGGGTGGCCATCAAGGGTCCGCTGACGACGCCCGTGGGCGGCGGCATCCGCTCCCTCAACGTCTCGCTGCGGCAGCTGCTGGACCTGTACGCCTGCGTCCGGCCGGTGCGCTACTTCGAGGGCGTGCCCAGCCCGATGCGCGAGCCGCAGAAGCTCGACGTGGTGATCTTCCGCGAGAACATCGAGGATGTGTACTCCGGCGTGGAATACCGCGCGGGCAGTCCCGAGGCCGATGCCGTGATCGGGTTCCTCACCGAGCGGTTCGGCGCCAAGATCCGCCCCGGGAGCGCGATCGGGATCAAGCCGATGTCCAAGTTCGGCTCCCAGCGTCTGGTCGTGAAGGCCATCGAGTACGCCCTGCGCGCCGGTCGCCGCTCGGTCACGCTCGTTCACAAAGGCAACATCATGAAGTTCACCGAGGGCGGGTTCCGGGAGTGGGGGTACGAGGTGGCGAGAGACCGGTTCGGCGACAAGACCATTCCGGAGGCCGACGCGGGAGACGGGAAGCGGGACACGGACAAGGTGATCATGAAGGACCGGATCACCGACGCGATGTTCGCGCAGCTGGTGCTGCGCCCCGACGAGTACTCGGTGATCGCCGCCCCCAACTTGAACGGCGACCTGCTCTCGGATGCCGCGGCGGCCCAGGTGGGCGGGCTCGGGCTCGCGCCGGGGGGCAACCTGGGCGACGGGTACGCCGTGTTCGAGGCGACGCACGGCACCGCACCGAAATACGCGGGGCAGGACAAGGTCAACCCCGGGAGCGTCATCCTGTCGGGGGCGATGATGTTCGAGGAGCTCGGATGGAACGACGTGGCCGACGCCATCGTGCGCGGGCTGGGTGGCGCGATCCGGGCGCGGCGCGTCACCTACGGAGGTCTCGACCTCGGCTTTTGCCGAGTGCATAATCGAGCATGTCTAGGATGACCAGCGGCGTCGTCGGCACGCCGCTTAGCGCCCTTCCCAACTCCCTCGCCGACCTCGACCGCGCGGCCGGGGGGATCGTGACGCGCGCCATCACGAGCGGCGACTTCAAAGGAAAGCGCGACGAGACCACGCTGCTCTACCCGAGCGGCGCCAAGCCGGAGCGCGTCCTGCTGGTCGGGGTGGGGAAACCGGGCGAGGTCACCCGCAACTCCATCCGGCGCGCCGCCGCCGTCGCGGGCAAGCGGGCGCGCGCGCTCGGCGCGAAGCAGCTCGCCTTCGCCGTCGTCCCCGAGGCGCGAAACGGCGTGTCGGCGCGAGACCTGGGCCAAGCGGCCGTCGAGGGCGCCGCGCACGGCGCCTGGGCGTTCACCCAGCTCAAGGCCGCGCCCGACGAGCCGAAGCCCGAGGTCGAGGGCGTCACGCTGGTGGGCGATCAGAAGGAGATGAAAGAGATCGCGGCCGGGCAGCGCGTGGGCGACGCCGTCGCGGCAGGGCACCGGCTCACCCGCTACCTCCAGATGTTGCCCGGGAATGTGTGCACGCCCACCTACCTCTCGGAGCGGGCGAAACAGCTCGCCGATCAGCACGGCTTCACGCTCACGGTGCTCGACCGGGCCAAGCTGCAGCAGGAAGGGATGGGCGCGCTGCTCGCCGTGGCGCAGGGCAGCGACCAGGAGCCGCGCTTCATCGTGCTGGAGCATCGCGGCGCCGGTGAAGCAGCTCCCGTGGCGCTCGTCGGCAAGGGCGTCACATTCGATTCGGGCGGCATTTCGATCAAGCCGGCGCAAAACATGGAGGACATGAAGTTCGACATGTCCGGCGCCGCGGCCGTACTCGGCACGTTCGAAACGCTGGGGCAGCTCAAGCCGAAGCTGAATGTCGTTGGCCTCATCCCGGCCACCGAAAACCTCCCCTCCGGCCACGCCGTCAAACCGGGCGATGTCGTGAAAAGCCATTTCGGCAAGACGATCGAGATTATCAACACCGACGCCGAGGGACGCCTGATCCTGTGCGACGCGCTGTCGTACGTCCGGCGCTTCAAGCCGGCGGCCGTGATCGACATCGCGACGCTCACCGGCGCCGTGGTGGTCGCCCTCGGCCAGGTGGCAATCGGCGAGATGGGGAACGACGAAGCTCTGCTGGCCGAAGTGCGCGAGGCGGGGGAGCGCGCCGGGGAGCGCTGTTGGCCCCTGCCGCTGTGGGATGAGTACCGCGACCTGCTCAAGTCCGACATTGCGGACGTTAAGAACTCGGGCGGTCGGGGCGCGGGATCGATCGCCGGCGGGTGGTTCCTGAAGGAATTCGTAGAAGGGTATCCCTGGGTGCACCTCGACATCGCGGGCACCGCATACACCGACGGCGAGGTGCCGCACCAGGCCAAGGGCCCGACGGCGGTCGGCGTCCGGCTCTTCACCGAGTTCATCCTCAAGCGCGCGGGGGCGTGACCCGCGGCCTCACGGGCGCCGCCGCGTTGCTGTTGGTCGCGGCCGGGGCCGCCGCTCAGGTCGACAGCACGGCGCGCCGCGACACCCTGCGGCGCGACTCCACGGCCGCTACCCCCGCAGACACGACGCCGCGCGATACGACCGCCCGCGACACCCTGCCGCGCTACCTGCCCGTACTCCCCCAGGCGGTGCCCGCAGGGCCGCTGCCGCGCGGCACGCGCTACACGTTCAACGCCGATTCGCTGGTACTCTCGAACGTCCAGACGCTGTCGGACCTGCTCGCGCACATCCCGGGCGTCTACGTCGCGCGCGGCGGCATCTACGGCGCCGGGGAGATCGTGTTCTCGGGCGGGCGCGGGGCGGCGGGGCTCGAAGTCTACTGGGACGGCGTGCCGTACCTGCCGCTCGGGCGCGACTCGGTGTTCCTCGACCCGGCCCGCATCCCGCTCGCACCGCTCGAGCGCATCGACGTGATCGTGCTGCCCGCCTCGCTCCGCGTCTATCTCGTCACGCTGCGCCAACGCTCTACGGAAACCGCGTCGCAAGTCGGCGTGGCCACAGGAGAAGTGAAAACGGCGAACTACCGCGGCGCCTTCTTGCACCGCTGGCGCTCCGGACTCGGGCTCTCGCTGGTCGCCGATTACAACAACAACGACGGCATCGAAGGCAGCTCGAGCACGGCGTTCAACTCGGTGGACCTCTGGCTCAAGGCCGAGTACGTACCGAGCGCGCGCTTCGGAGCCTCGTACCAAACCTTGAGCTCACGCTGGCACCGCAGCGAGGGGCACCTCACGGCGAACTGGCATCCCCAGCGGCGCGACGGAATTCTCCGCGTGTTTGCGGCCGCCCGTGACGACGGAGTCGGACTGCGCGCCCAGGCGACGCTCGCCACGACAAGCGTGAGCCTCGATACCGCGGCCCCGGACCGCCACCTTTCGCTGGGCGCGCTCGAGGTCGCGAACGACTGGTCCCGAGCGCACATCGGTCTCGCGATCCGGAAGCTGGACGAGGCCCGTCCGTGGCAGTTCGCGGGCAGCGGCGCCTGGAGCCCGTTCCCCGGCCTCACGCTCGCGGGCGACGCGCGCCACTCCGTATACAGCCGCGGGAGGTCCGGTAATCGCGCCCACCTGGCTGCGGGCCTGATTCTGCCGGCAGGGCTCTCGCTGCACGGCGACCTGGCGTGGGCGCACGATCTGCAGGCGCCGGTCGATTCGACCGACGGGGGACAGCGCACCGTTGACGCATCCGGCGCGGTGCGATGGGACCGCGACTGCCCGCGATCCGTTCGTGCCGATCGGGTTCCCCCTGCCCATCACGGCGATCGACAGCTCCACCGCCGTGCGCTTGAGCCCGACCCAGCGCACCCGCTACTTCACCGCGCACGGCGCGCTACGGCTCCTGCCGGGCCTGCAGCTCTCCGGCTGGTACTTCGATCCGTTGGTGCACAGCGGAAACGACTTCGAGCCGCCGTATCATGCGCGCTTCTCGCTCACGTTCTATTCGAAATTCTGGCGCGTGTATCGGAGCGGGATCTTCGCCTTGCGCGGCGAGCTGGCATTTGACGCGTGGAGTCGCGGGACGGCGGGCATCGATTCAGCAGGAGCGCTGCGCGTCCTTCCCGAGGCGACCATCGGAGAGGTGAACGTCGAGGTGCGGATCGCGGGTGTCACGATCTTTTGGGCGCAGCGCAACGTGACCCTGCAGCGCGTCAGCTACGTCCCCGGGCTCGATTATCCGCGTCGCTTCCAGTTCTACGGCGTGCGCTGGCTGTTCACCAACTGAAGTTGACCTAAGTGCTTTGCGCGACTACGTTTAAAGTCTGTGCCGCGGAGCATGACGGGTTTCGGTTCGGCCGAAGGGAACGTCCTCGGGGGGCGGCTCTCGATCGAGATCCGCAGCGTGAACCACCGCTACTACAATCCGCAGCTCAAGCTGCCGTTCGAGCTAGGCGGGGTCGAGGGCGCGCTGCGGGAGCGGCTGCGGCAGCTGCTCGAGCGCGGCCACGTGACGGTTTCGGCGCGGTGGATCGAGGCGCCGCAACGCGACGGCGCGGTCGCGGTGGACCTCACCCGGGCGCGCCAGCTCGTAGCCGCCGCCAAGGAGCTCAAGAAGCGACTGAAGCTCAAGGGCGAGGTGGACCTCGCGTTCGTGGCGCGGCAGCCGGAGGTGCTGACGCCGCATCAGGACGGCGTGGCCACGGCGCAGTGGAGCGAGGTCGACCCCATCGCCGAGCGAGCGGTACGGGAGCTGCTCGCCATGCGGGAGCGCGAGGGGGCGGCGCTGGCAGCGGAGCTGGGCGGTCGACTCCGAGCGCTCGAGACGGGTGCCGCGACGATCGAGCGGCGGGCGCCCGAGCGCCTCACGGCGGAGCTCGCGCGGCTGAAGAAGGCGGTAGCGGAGCTGGCGGCGGGCGTGCAGGTGGACGAGCAACGCCTCGCCCTCGAGATCGCGCTGATGGCAGACCGCGTGGACATCACCGAGGAGCTCGTACGGTTGCGGACCCACCTGGCGGCGTGCGGGGAAGCGCTCGCGTCCGACGGCGCGGTGGGGAAGCAGCTCGGGTTCCTCGGGCAGGAGCTGCTGCGCGAGGTGAACACCATCGGCTCGAAGGCCAATGACGCAGGGATCACGCAGACCGTGATCACCATGAAGGGCGAGCTCGAGAAGTTCCGCGAGCAGCTCGACAACCTGGAGTGACGCCCCTCTCGCGCGTCGTGGTGCTGGCCGCCCCCTCGGGAGGTGGCAAGACGACCATCGCGCGCGAGCTGCGGAGTCGGGCGCCCGACACCTTCGGCTACTCGGTGTCCGCGACCACGCGCCGGGCGAGGCCGGGCGAGCGAGACGGCGAAGCGTACCATTTCCTGGGCCGCGACGAGTTCGAGCGACGGCGTGAGGCAGGTGACTTCCTCGAGTCGACGGAGTATGCGGGAGAGCTGTACGGCACGCTCCGCGGCGAGGTCGAGCGGGTGCTGCGCAGCGGAAAGCACGTGGTGTTGGACGTCGAGGTGACGGGAGCGCGACAGGTCAGGAAGGCGTACCCGCGTCCGGCCTCCATCGTGCTGTTCGTGATCCCGCCTTCGCCCCGCGTGCTGATCGAGCGGCTGCGCAAGCGGCGCACCGAATCGGAAGCCGAGCTGTCGCAGCGGATCGACATCGCGACGCGTGAGGTCGAGACGGCGCGGCGCGAGATCGGGGACGTGTACGATCACGTGCTCGTGAACGACGACCTCGAGACCGCGGTGCGCGAGGTCATCGATCAGGTGCAGGAAGGGCGCGACGCGGCCGAGCGCGCGCCCGGCAACATGGCTAGCTTGCTGTCGGATTTCGTGCGACAGCTGAGGAGCGAGGCAGCACAACTGAAGCATTCTACCGGAAGGAGCAGGTGATGCGGATAGTGACCCCGAGCGAAGTCGCCGTGCAGACCCAGAACAAGTACCTGGGCGCGCTGGTGGCCGCGAAGTTCGCCCGTTTCGTGAACGAGTTCCCGCGCGACCGCTCGGTGGACTTCGAGGAGAAGCTCACCACACGGGCGCTGGACGAACTGGTGCGCGGCCGGCTGACGTACAAGCTGGTGCGGCGGCGGCGCCAGGAAGGCTGATGACGCTGGCCGGCCGGCACGTCGTCCTCGGCGTGTCGGGCGGGATCGCGTGCTACAAGAGCTGCACACTCGCCCGGCGGCTCACCGAGGGCGGAGCGACGGTGGACGCGGTGCTGACCGCTTCGGCCGCCGAGTTCGTGCGGCCGGTCACGTTCGAGGCGCTCACCGGGCGCCCGGTCCTCACTTCCTTGTGGGAGCGGGACCGGGCGCTCGCGCACATCGGGCTCGCGCGGGAGCCGGACCTCGTGATCGTCGCGCCGGCCACCGCGCATCTCTTGGCCCGGGCCGCGATGGGCCTCGCCGACGACGGGCTCACCGCCATGCTGCTCGCCCGCACCGGACCGGTGCTGGCAGCGCCCGCCATGAACGACGCGATGTTCGCGCATCCCGCGACGCGCGCCAACCTGAACACCCTCGCCGGCCGCAGCTGGCACTTCGTGGGCCCCGAAACGGGCCCCCTCGCCGAAGGACCGAGTGAGCGTCCCGGCCGGATGAGCGAGCCCGAAGCGATCCTCGCGGCGGCCGAGCGGCTGCTGCTACAGCGCGCGCCGTGGCAGGGGAAGAGCGTCATTGTCACTGCGGGCCCCACCCGCGAGCATCTCGACCCCGTGCGGGTCGTCACCAACCCGTCCAGCGGCCGCATGGGCTACGCGCTCGCGGCCGCCGCCTACGCGCGCGGCGCCGAGGTCGTCCTGGTCTCGGGACCGAGTGACCTCCCGCTGCCGTTAGGCGTGACTGCGCATCGGGTGGAAACCACCGCAGAGATGCAGCGCGCAACCCAAGCGTTGGTGAAGCGGGCGGACCTCGTCATCATGGCCGCTGCCCCGGCGGACTATCGCCCCGCGAAGCCAGCTGCCGCGAAGCGCCCTCGCGCGAGCGGCGCGATCACGATCGAGCTCGAACCGACGCCCGACATCCTCTCCTCCCTTGAGCGTCCGAAGAAGTGCGTCGTAGTAGGCTTCGCCCTCGAGACGGGAGGGGACGGCCTGGCCAAAGCTCAGGCAAAGTTGCGGGAGAAGCGTTTAGATGCGATCATCCTCAACGACGCGCACGAGCCCGGCGCGGGATTTGAAGTGACCACGAATCGCGTCACGATCATCAGGAGGAGCGGCGAGCCGATCGAGCTACCCCTCCTTTCGAAGCGGGACGTGGCCGACAAAATCCTCGACGCGGTGGAGCAATCGCTGACGTGACCGACGGGCGGGCACTGGCGCGCGAATTCCTGGAACAGCAGCGGCAGCTCGGGGGGAATCCGGTCATCCTGCCGGAAGGCTCGACCCCGGGGAACACCCAAGCGAGACCCGCTCGGGAGGGTTCCGATCTCCCCCCTCCGGGAATCTCTTACGATCCCCCCGGCGGCGACCTGTTCTCCAACGATCCGGTGCCGCAAGCGATCTCGCTCGACGCGATCGCGCAGCTCGTGGCGGGCTGTACCAAGTGCCGGCTGTGCGAGGGCCGCCGGCACACGGTGCCCGGGGAGGGGGCGGCGGACGCCCGGCTGGTCGTGGTGGGAGAAGGGCCGGGACGGGTGGAAGACGAAACCGGACGCCCGTTCTGCTCACCAAGATTCTCGGCGCGATCGAGCTGCCGCGCGAGCGGGTCTTCATCTGCAACGTGGTCAAATGCCGTCCGCCCGAGAACCGCCTGCCGCAGTTCGACGAGATCGCCGCATGCGTGCCATACCTGTTCCGCCAGATCGACATCGTGAAGCCGAGCGTGATCCTCGCGATGGGGGGGACGGCCGCGCAGACCCTGCTCAACACCAAGCAATCGCTGGGAGCGCTGCGGAACTTCGTGCACCGATTCCGCGGTATTCCCTTGATCGTGACCTATCATCCGGCTGCTCTGCTCCGCAACCCCAACTGGAAGAAGCCGACCTGGGATGACGTCCGCATCGCCCGCCGTCTCATCGCCTGAGCGCTCGACTCCCGAATTCGCGGGCCGCCAGACTCCCTGGAGCAACGAAGCGGAGCAGGCGGTCCTCGGGGCCATGCTGCTCGACCAGGACGCGGCCCTCAAAGCCGCCGAGCTGCTGGACGACACGATGTTTTACCGCGAGGGACACCGGCTGCTGTTCCGCTCGATGATCGCGCTCACCGAGCGGGGCGACGTGATCGATCCGGTCACCCTGCGCGACGAGCTGGTGCGACGCGGGGACCTGGACCGCGCCGGGGGGATGGAGTACCTCGGGGGTCTCATCGATGTGGTCCCCACCGCGGCGAACGTCGAGTACCACGCCAAAATCGTGCGCGACAAGGCGGTGCTGCGGCGCCTGATCGAGGCGGCCACGGCGATCATCCAGGACGCCTACGAGGGCCGCTCCACCTCCATCGAAGTGCTCGACAACGCCGAGCACCGCGTGTTCCAAGTCGCCCAGTTCCGGCGTGCCGAGGAGTTCGTTCGG
>WNFJ01229605.1_pt1 | contig 12828 bp, 8 predicted proteins | sample 5400461 | NCBI WGS metagenome assembly WNFJ01 (sample SAMN13153349, study PRJNA577476) | soil metagenome | isolation source: 115 cm saprolite on Douglas fir-dominated hillslope | place: USA:California | collected 2013-09-17 | reverse complement strand
TTGGAAGATCACCCGGGTAGAAGGAAGCGAACGCTTGAAGACCCTGATTCCCTACGGCACTCCTGTTCGGTAATCCCACCCGCAACGGGGTGTGATATTGCGGTTCTATTGCGAAGTTTGACGGCGGTGCGAGTGGGAGCGCAAAAGCAGGCCGTACGATGAGTCTCGGGTACACGTCGATGCCGAGTAGCTCGGCAATAAAGTGCGCTTGGCCCAGGGCATCTCCCTTGGCCAGCCACCTCACTCTTCCCTTCCGAATCATGGCCACCGTTTCTATACCCTGCAACGTTCGCCAGGCACTCTGAAACGAGCCATAGCCCTTGGCCAGCCAGACCCGCTTCTTTACCGTGCGATGATCCTGTTCCACTACGTTGTTGAGGTACTTACACTGGCGCAAGCGAACCCGCCGAGGGAGCGCACCTTCGGCTTTCAGCCCCTCCACGGCGGAAGGATATGCGGGGTTCTTGTCGACGTTGATGACCCGTGGCGTGGGATCGCCGGGTGCTGCCCGAGCCTTACGCAGGAACCGTCTGGCGGCTGCGGCATCTCGTTTGGCCGTGAGTAGAAAATCGATCGTCTGGCCCATGGAGTCGACTGCACGATACAGATACTTGTCTTCGCCTTTGACCTTTATATAGGTCTCGTCCATCCGATAGCTCTTTTTGGTAGGCTCAGATGGGGCCGGCACCGCCGATTCAACTCCGGCGCATAGGTTTGCACCCAGCGTCAAACGCAACTGGCATCCACCTCGACGCCGCGCTCTGCCAAAATTTCGGAGAGGTGTTCGTTGGCCAGTGGATATCGCAAGTACCAGCGCATGCACAGAACGATCACCTCGCCCGGATAGTGGCGTCCTTTGAATGGATCGGTCGCGGTCATCGGCATGAGTCTCTACGGTACCAAATCGAACAGCCCAGCAAAGGCTATGAGTACTGAAACTTTTCTCTCTTATGACTAATAGTAATGCTGATTCGTAAGTTGATGTACAGATTCACTCAGCCGGACCAAGACAACGATTCTCAATCTGTTTCGCCTGGGGTAGAGTATTACCACGACATCGTGGAGTAGCCATGTTGAAAGCGAGCGCCGCCCTCTTTATTGCCGGTGCAAACCTTATCGCTCAGACTAATGGCAATGTGGGCAGCATTGGCGGTTTCGTGTTCGATTCCGCTGGCGCGCCGATTCCGCAGGCCGCCGTTCGTGCACTTGGCGAATCGACGGGACTCAAGCGTCAGTCCGTGACCAACGAAGCGGGAATGTACGAGTTTCGCGCTCTGCCGCCCGGCAAATATGAGATCCGCGTGGAAGCGTCCGGATTTGCCATCTCGGTGCAGCGCATCGCTGTTGCGGTGGGTGGAGCGGTTCGTGTGAACTTAGGGATGACTCTTGCGTCCCACGCACAGACGGTAAATCTGTCCGGCACGGCAGCTTCCGTGGCGGAGTCGATTCCGACCGACATCATGATGCAGGATGAGATTCGGAACCTGCCGATCAATGGGCGCCGATTTCAGGATTTCGCGACCTTATCATCCACGGTGCAGGCGTTGCCCGAAACATTAGGACAGTTAAGTTTTGCGGGCCAGCGCGGAATCTATGGCAACGTCATGTTGGATGGCGCGGATTATAATGAGCCTTTCCTGGGCGGAATCCGCGGCGGCGACCGCGCCAACTATGCGTTCACGATCCCACAATCGGCGATTCAGGAGTTCCAAGCGGTGCGCGCGGCTCCGTCGGTTGAGTACGGCCATACGACCGGCGGAGTGCTTAACGTGGCTACTCGTTCGGGTTCAAATTCCCTTCATGGCGAAGCCTTTTACCAGATTCGGGATGACGCGCTCAGCGCGGCCGATCCGCTGGGACGGCAGTCGCTGGAACGGCAGCAGCAGTTCGGAGGCGCGGCAGGCGGTCCGATTCGCAGAGACGGGCTCTTCTTCTTCGGGGCAGTGGAGCAGCAGTTCGCCGGCTTTCCACGGCGAGTGCGCTATTCGGCACTGGATGCTCTTCAAGGACAGCTCACGCCGGCAATCGCGCCCGGCTACAACTACCTGCGATCTCTGGAACGGCCGTTCGATCAGACGAACGACGTTACCAGCCTATTCGGCCGCGCCGATTACCAGGTCAAACGCGGTGATCGGATCGCGGTGCGCTATAGCCACAGTCGAAATCAGGCGCGCAACGCGGTCGCATCGGGTGCGCCTGTTCTCCCCGAAGTCAATCAATCGCTGGCGACGAATGGCATCGTCCAGGAGACTATTCACAGCGCAGGCGGGCAGTGGACCAGCGTTGTTTCGACCAAACTGGTGAACGATTTCCGTTTACAGTACAGCCGGGAAGACTCGGCGATCACGCCCAGCGCTGCCGCTCCGTTTCTAGACCTCGGGGCGATCGGCAGCTTTGGAACGGCGCCGAACCTTCCGCGGTCGAGTTCCGACTACCGATTTCAAGCGGCAGACGGACTCTCTATTGTGCGAGGCCGGCACTCGATGGCGCTGGGCTTCGATTACAGTTACCTGGGCGTGGAACAGCACGCAGGCGAGAACCAGTTCGGGGCTTTCAGCATCGCCGCCGATCCGCTGCGCGCACTCGAAATCCTATCCGGCACAGCGGGTAACAACCGGTTTGACGACCCTGCCGTAACCTATGCGAGGCAGGTGGGCAGTCTGCAGTTCAGCGGAAATGTACATCAACCAGCGGCCTACGTACAGGACACCTGGCGAGTGAGCCCGACACTCACATTGGCGCTCGGGCTCCGTTGGGAAGGGCAGATCAACCCCAGTCCTATTGCCGACAACGATTTCCTCGTCGCCAATGTGCGTGATTTCGCGTTTCCTGGAGGGCGGCTGGATCCGACCCTGATTCGAAACCAATTGGGACAATGGTCGCCGCGCGCGAGCTTTGCGTGGGATCCGACCGGAAAGCAGGACACCGTCATTCGGGGCAAGGGAGGGATCTTTTACGCCCAGACGCCACTGGTATACCTTGCCGGCCCGATGACTGACGTGAGCATGGGGCCCAGCGACCTGACGCTGCAAATCGCACCGTCTTCCGCCGGTTCTGTGTACGGACAATTTCTGGCGGGCGGCTTCGATCTGAATCGATATCCCCTTGATAGCCTGCCGATCTTCACCGTACCCGACATATGGGTCCAAGTGGCCGGGAAACCAAACCCGTTTGCAAAAGCCAACGTTATCACGACGAGCGGCGAGAGTTTTCGAAATCCCCGATCGGCGCAGATCGGACTCACCGTGGAGCATCGTGTCAGGAACGGGTTGGCGGTGTTCTATGAATTGGACCATCTCAACGCTGTGCATCTGGAGCGAAACGTAGACTGGAATGTACCGCAGCCATCTGTGAAGTCCGGCGATCAGAGTCTGCGGCCGTTCTTCGGCCTGCGCTCGGGCACACCGCGTCCGAACCCCAACCTTGGATGGGTTCTGGTGAGGGATTCGAGCGCACGATCCAGCTACTTGGGCCATACATTCCGGGCTGAGTACCGATCGGGGCGCCTTCTCATCGCCGCTCATTACACGGTCAGCTTCAACCGATCGGATGACGACAATGAGAGGCAGTTGACGGGCATCACCTACCAGAATCCGTACGATTTCAGCCGGGAATACAACTGGTCAGCGATCGATGCGCGCCACCAGGCGGCGGGCTATTGCGTGTGGAACGCGCCGCGCGGCTTGACGTTGAGTGGTCTCTTCAACTTTCGGAGCGGACTGCCGGTCGATGCATCCACCGGCGGGGACACTTCCGAACTGCTCAGCGGGAACGTGGGGAACCGGCCCCTGCTTCAGCCCAGTGTATCGATGCGACGCAACGCGTTCCGCAACCGCTCGTTCGGCAGCGTGGGATTACGAATCGCGAAATCGGTCATACGGAAGGAGGCACTCAGATTGGATTTGATGGGCGACCTGTTCAATGCGTTCAACTTCGAAAACGTTGCTTTCATCTCGTCTAACGTGTACCCGAACAACCCCGCCTTCGTGTACGGGATGGGAGTGCAGTCGAACGGCCAGTTGGCTCCCGTGAATCCGGGATTCATGAAACTGAGAAACGCCGATGGCAACTACGATCCGCAAACGACGGCGCAGCAGGGTTCACCGCTGCAGGCGCAGATGGGACTTCGCCTGACTTTCTAGACGCCGAGGAGCAGAACGGTGCCCCAGGAACCCTTTGCCTCTAGTCCCGATAGCCGCCCAGCGAGCCAGGACGGGCCCACTCAAGACAGGGTATACGCAGATGAGAGAGCCCTGTCCGAACTGCAGATGCTAGTCGTAGAAGGGATGCAGGAAGGGCCGGGGCAACCGATGGAAGTGGGCGGCCTACTGTTTGGCATCGACGGTAGGGACGTTCGGATCCAAGGCGTCGAGCCGCTGCCGATCGAACACCGATTCGGCCCTTCTTTCTGGCTTTGCTCGTCAGATATCGAAGTGGTGAAATGGAAGATTGAGAGTGCGCCGGCGACCGTAGTCGGGCACTTCCGAAGCCGGAAGGTCAATGTTCCCGAGATTGAGGACGTCGATCATGTAATTGCGGACTTGCTCCGTATCCAGGAACCGATTCTGCTGCTGATTTCGGTTCTCGAGGGGCGACCGCCGGCGTGGCTCATCTACCGCCGCAAGCTTGGTAATTGGGTCGAACTGTCCAAGGGTCCGCCACCGCAGTTTGTAGTTCCCGCGAGCCACAGCGTTCCGGCGCAGATTCTGGCGGGCGCTGCCGGCGTACCCGCTCCTGACGGGCGACGCTGGCGCGTGGGTGTCTCGCTCGCCTTGGCCGTGACAGCGCTGCTGCTATTGACCTACTTCGCTTTGTGGCGACGAGCGGTCCCAGCTGGTTCCGGCGCGGTTGGTGAGATCGGCCTAGCGGCTCAGCCTGGACCTGGCGGCGTCCGGCTGACCTGGAATCATGCCAGTTCCGTGATTGAGCAGTCCACCGAGGGGATTTTGACGATTCGGGATGGTGACTCGAGCCGCGAGCTAAGAATGGGCCAGGACCAACTCCGCCATGGCACTGTCGTCTATGTGCCACGCAGCAGCCAGGTGGAGTTTCGACTGCAGGTTTATCGGGATCCCGTTCACGTTAGCGTCGAGTCGGTAAGCGTAGCAACCGGCCTTCCTTCTTCCTCGAATCAACTGGCATCGGTCGGCGAAGCACCCAGCGCGAGTCCGCTGCGTTGGGCTGCACCTATCCAGGTGAACGTCCCGACCAACAGACCGCAACCCTCAATGGCGACGTCCCCGGGTACCCGAAGAACTCACACTGCGCGTGCACAGAACCCTCCTGCTGTACCGCTCGTTCAGCCCTCACCGGCGGCGCAGGTTCCGGTGATACCTACACCTCCGCAAGTATCCACTTTGCAGCCGGACAAGGTTCCAGAAATACTCGCAACGTTGTCGGCACCTGCGCCGCCTTCGATACCGTTATCCAACGGACCACCGCGAGGCACGGAGCCGACGGTCAGCTTTATCGCGGCCGTTCCGGTTCACAAGGCCAGTCCTGCCGTCCCATCCAATCTACGTTCGGTCGTCGAGAATTCGGTCTCAGTGGACGTGAAGGTAGTTATCGATGCCACGGGAAAAGTAGTAAGCGCCGTGCCCGCAGAGGCTAACATGCCTGCGCAGAAGATGCTAGCTCCCCAGGCAGTTCAGGCGGCACTGCTGTGGCGCTTTCAGCCGGCGCGCAAGAACGGCCAGCCCGTGAGGAGCGAATCTCTGCTGAAGTTCGCGTTCGAACGGCGTTGACGTGGACGAGGCAGCGGTGACGTGGCGAACTGGCCGCGTGTCAAGCAGGATCGCGGCCCAGTTTGTCGACTCGAAAGGCCAGACTTTCCAGGCGGTGCCACCGCCGGGGAAGTCGACGCCGCAGATCAGCGGATTGTGGTTCCGCAAACTCGGATCTCGCTGCGGGCAAAGGGACTTGGGCATTCTCTCCTGATATCTGCAGCGCCGGCGGCTAGGGGGTTAACGCGGCGTTAACTCGCCGGCCAGGAAGGCCGGAGTGTTCAATTAACATTGTTCAGACGAAGCCTGGATGTAGTTGATTCTCCAGGTTCGTGGATTTTCCGAGAACCACAGGTCAAAATACCAGCTTCGCACCCAACTGAATTACGCGGGTGGTGATGCCCTGCACGCCGCCCCCGACCATCCCGAACGTGACCGAGCGAATGTTGAGATCCACCGTCGCCGGATCGGGGTTGTAGTGCTTCAACAGGTTGAAAAACTCGGCCCGGAACTCGAACACCTTATCTTCCTTGAACCGCACCGCTTTGTTTACGGAGAAATCGATGTTCTCGATTCCTGGTAGCCGTACCGCGCCGGTGCGCGGCGAAGTTCCGAAGCGACCGAACGGTCCTTGGATAAAGGCCGCGGTATTGAACCACCGCGTCCATGTTCTCTGATCGCCGGGCAGGTTGCCGTTCTGACCGAGCACCCAGTCCGGCCGCGAACTGATGCCGGCGCCGGTGGTATCGATGTTGGACGTCACGGGAGCCGGGAAGCCGCTCTGGAAAGTCATAATCGTTGACAGCTGCCACCCGTCGAGCGCCTTCTTCGCCACGCCGTGGAGACCGCGGGCGAACGGCAGGTCGTAAAGCACCGTCTGCACGAAACGCTGTGTGACGTCGAATCCGCTGATGGAGCGGTCGCCGCGTATATAATAAACGTCCTGCGGCGCTCCAATGAAGTTGCCGCCGCCGACCTGTCCGCCGATATCCGACGGTCCCGATATCGACTTCGAGTAAGTATAAGCCGTCAGGAAAACAAGACCCGACAAAAGGCGCCGCTCGGCCTTCACCTGAAGCGAGTGGTAGATCGAGTTGCCGATGGCTTTGTCCGAGCGCACATTCCGCTGGTAAGCCTGATTAGGCCGGCGGGCATTGAGCGACGCCAGACCCGGGGTTCTCGGATCCACCACCTGTATCGGCCGGTTGAGGTCTTCGTAAGTCACCACCAGCTTCGTGCCTTTGCTGCCGACGTAGCCCACATCCAGAACCACGTTTCCGGGCAGCTTGTGCTGCACGTTCAGATTCCACTGCTGAGTGTAACTGTCCCGCATGTACTGATCGTTGGCGACCGCGAAGTTCAACGCGCCGTTCGTAACCGCACCCGCGAAAGGATTACTGAAGAAGAGGTTCGGCGAGCCCACGATGTTGCCGTTCAGCGAAGCGCCGGCCGTGGCCTGCGCACCTTCCGCCATGGCGAAAATGGCATTTGAGATCTGCGGCGTGTAATAGATGCCGTAGCCTCCGCGCACAACCGTTTCCCCGCTCACCGGAGGACGCCATGCGAAGCCGAATCGCGGCCCCAGGTTGTTCCAGTCCGAAGCCATCAGTTCGCGGCCGAATTTTGAAGTAGTAGTGTCCACCGTGTTCCCTACGTTGAACCCATTTAGCTCGATGTTGACGAACTTGTCGTCCTTCTGCTTGTAACGCTGAAAATAGTCCCAGCGCAGGCCCAGGTTGAGCGTCAACCGCGAGGTGACTTTGAAGTCGTCGTTGGCGGCCAGCGCGACCCAGTAGTTGTAAAGATCAGTGTTCGTGTGCGCCGGGTTCACGCTGTCGCTGCGAATGTATCCGAGTAGAAAATCGGCCATCGCGCTGCCGGTGTAGGTGCCGTCGAAACTGAAGCTGCCGCGCGGAGCCCGTGCCTGTCCGAAGGTGACGCCGCGCCGGTCCACCTCCGCGTCGAACTTGAGGAAGTGCCGTCCCTTCTGCCAGGAGAAGACATCCGTCACCGGCGCAATCGAATTGGAGCGGACCCGCGGACCGATCTGGCGCTGCAGATCGTACATGTTGTAAACGCCATCCGGGCCATTCAGCGAAATCGTTGGCGGACCGTACTCTTCCGGCAGCCGCGACACCAGCGGCAGGCCCATCTTGCCGACCACGTCGTAGTTCGGATCGTTGGTAGTACCGAACACCTCCCCTTCGCTGAACCGGTGCCACCCGCCGCGCAGTTCGTTGATTATCGTGGGTCGGATAATCCGGGTCCACGAGACAGAGACGTTCTGTGTCCGGCCAAGGTTGTTGCGCTCGTCGTGGCCCCAGATCGGCGTTCCCGCTTCGTAAGTATCGTTGAAGAGGTAGCGCCCGGACAGTTGGTCCTTACTGGATAGGGTACGATCGAGGCGGCCCAGAAAGTTCTTTTGAGTGGAAGTAGCGCTAGCGGCCGTCGTCGCAAAATTGAAGGACCCGTTACTGGCATTGGGGAGGGGCTCATAGTTGAGGAACGCAAGCGCCTCCTTGCTGAGGGCGGCCTTCGGTATCACGTTGCCCACAATCCCGACATTCATCGGGTCCCTGAGCACGATCGGCTGTCGCGTGCGCGCGTCCAGCAGACCGCTCAGATCGCCATTGCGCATCGCCGCAGTCGGAACGATGCGGAAAGCGGTCGACGCGCCCTGCGCCGCATAGCCGGATTCCCAGTTGAAAAAGAAGAACGTCTTATCCGATCTGTTGTGGATTTTCGGAATCCAGACCGGCCCGCCGAAGTTGGCGCCGAACTGGTTGCGGTTCAGGCGCGGCGACGTGACGCTCTTCCCCGCGATCGCATCGTAGCTCTGGGTGAGCTGATCGTTCCTGTTGAATTCCCAAAGCGTGCCGTGGTAGTGGTTCGTGCCGCTCTTCGTGATCATGTTGATCTGCCCGCCGGGCGCGCCGCCGTATTCCGCCGAGTAGGTGCTGGTCTGCACCTTGAATTCGGCGAGCGAGTCGACCGACGGCGAGAAGCTGTAGGTCATGGCATCGTAATCCATCACCTCGATGCCGTCGATGTAGAAGCGGTTGGCCGTGTCGCGGGATCCGTTGGCGCTGGCGGCCGTGGATCCGTATGCAGCATCCGTCTGTCCCACCGAACCGCGGCCCCGGCGCACCGTAATGGAACCCGGAGTTCCCGCCTGCACCCCCGGAATGAGCTGCGCCAGCTGGATAAAGTTGCGCCCGTTGAGAGGCAGGTCCACGATCTTGCCGGAATCGATGACGGTCCCCACGCTAGACGTCTCGGTTTGCAGAACCGCGGCCGAGGCGCTGACGTTCACCGTCTCGTTGACACTGCCCACTTCGAGTTTGAGGTCGAGCCGGGCGACTTGTTCCACTTGTAACGTCACATTGTCCACCCGCGACGCCTGAAAGCCGGACTTCGTAGCCGTGATCCGGTAATTACCTGGCGGAAGATTCGGAAGCGAGTAGGCGCCGCCGTCATCGGAGACCGTCTCACGGGTGACATTGGTCGCCAGATTGACGGCCTTAACGGCGACTCCGGGCACGGACGCGCCGGAGGCATCGGACACCGTCCCAAGTAGCGTTGCAGTAGTTTGCTGGGCACAGACCGGCACAGCTAGCGCGAGAAGCACAACAACACGTGCAAACATGGCGACCCTCCATTGATGGAACAGACACGAACGAAGTGATTTCGTTAGCAACTCCCCGAGTACTAGCGAATATGAGGTGAGGATATGCAATTTCCGGACGGAAGTAAAGTCCGGTTTCAAGATTGAGGGATTGTAGCGGAGACGGAACCATCCCCTTCGGATCTCACCCCGTTTCGGACCTGCCGCCCAGTCGAGATCGTCTGCGGCGACCCAAAGCCCGATGCCCGTAAGGTCAAAATACTCGAACGTGCGGAAACCATGGGTGATGCTCTCCACGCTCTGAACGGCCTTGGGAAACGCTACGCCCTCGAATTCTGGACCGTGTAACGTTGTGTTACGTCCTATTCGGATGTTTTTCCCTGGATAGCCCGTTCGACCCGTAATCATGATTGGATTCGAACAAATCGAGTTCTCTGGCCATACGGGCAATGAGGACGATTACGGTTATGAGGCGATGCATCTGATGCGCAAAGGGCAGATCCGGTGGCTGCCGCAGGGCGATATGGTCGGGCAGCGTCGGCTCATTCATATGCTCTTTGGCATAGCAACGTGATCCAACTGAACACGGCAAGATCGTTCACGCCCCTGGTGCCCTCAACAGAGCCGTCGTGCCCGCTGGCGATGACCGGAGGGCGTGTTTCCAGTTCCCCTTCCTGTTCCCAGTCTGTTCTACGTTTGCGCCAAGCCCAACTCGCGTCGTTTCAATCCTGTTCCTAATGTTCCCAGTGTTCCCAGCTGCTGAATATATGGCCATGATGAGGACACTACGTCCATATGGGTTGACGGCAGGAAATCCGGACCTGTGCTTCTCGCAAATTGGGATCTGGCTGATACTCGCGGTCGTGGCGGAATTGGTAGGGCGTCGGCTACCACCGGCGCCGAGTACGTGATTGATGGCGACACAATACCGACCGTTTAGGAACGAGCTCTGGTTTCGGAAAGACTTAGACTAGACCCTCACCGCCTTGGAAACCGCGAAACTGTTTTCCAATATCTGGAAGCCGGTAACCTCGCCGCTGGAAATGGTCAGGATGATCGCGAAAGAGGACTCAATGACTTTACCGGTCGACTTGATCCGCGTGGCGAGCTCGCCGACGATTACCGCCCTGGCATCACTCGCCAAGATGTCCTGGACGTCGAGCTTGACGGGTTCGGTCAGGCTGCGCAGGTCACGGACGAAGCGGGCAATTGCTTCGCGGCCCGTGTTCCATCCGATCCAAGGCAGCGCGCCGGCATCGCCTGGAATTTCGAAAACGACATCTTCGGTGAACAAGCCGGCGATGACGGCAGATTCCTTTCCTTCGCCCAGGCCAGCGAGAAGCTGACGAGCAATGCCAATGTTATCTAACTGGTTCATGAAGTTCTCTTCTTTGTCTCTTATGGGTTCAGAAGTCCAAACCGAATCAAGCTTTCGGCGGTCCAGACAAGAGCTTCCTCATTTGAGCGCGGAGACCAACCGAGGACGCGCCTGGCCTTCTCGCTGGTGGCGTTTTAATCTTGCCAAGAAGCGACAGAATCTGTCGCACCGATGGGTCGCGTTTTGCGACGAGCCTCACCAACCAATCCGGCAACTGAAAACGCGGCACCCTTCTGGCCGACACGCCAAGACGGGCCCTTAGCATCCTAGGGATTTCGACCATCGGTATGGAATCGCCGGAAGCCGCGATGAAGCGCTCGCCCTTGGCCGACGGATGAGTCATGGCGCGGAGGTGCAAGTCCGCAACGTCCCGCACGTCAACGACACCGAAATAGATCCGCGGAGCGCCGGGCATGCCGTTCATCAACCGCTTGATTAACTCGACAGATGACGAATAGTCCGGCGCGAGGATCGGTCCAACGATTCCTGCCGGATTCACCACCGAAAGATCGAGACCGCGGCCCTCGCTGGCGATGAAGTCCCAGGCGGCGCGTTCGGCAATGGCTTTGGACTTTACATAGGCGCCCCAGGTTGTTTCGTCAAACGGCTCTTTCCGCGGCGGATGACCATAGTAGATTGCCCCGCACGACGAGGTCAGCACGACACGCTTCACCTTTGCATCGCGAGCCGCGCGCAACACGCGCAACGTTCCTTCGCGCGCCGGCACAATCAGGTCGTTCTCGTGCTTCGGGGCGTTAACCGGAATCGGTGACGCCACGTGCATGACATAGTCGCGGCTGGCGACGGCTTCCCGCCATCCCGCGTCACTCTCCAGATCAGCGGCAAAAAATGACAGTTTGTCTCCGGGTTCCTGACCGCCCGCGGTGAGCATGGAGCGCACTGCACTTTCGCGATTCAGTTTCGCGCCGTGGTTTGCACGTGATGACCGGCGCTTAGAAGCTGCAGAACGTCCGCACCTTTTTTAGTCCCGGTCGGGCACTCTACCGGCAAAGCTCAGTTCCTGAGGAACCGCTTCTACGTCTTTGATCCATTCTGCGATTGCCTTGCCTATTGCTTCTGGATGGTCCTCCTGCAGGTAGTGAAGACCCGGGCCAAGATGTACGACCGTGCAGTTGTTGAGCCTTTTCGCGAAGCTATCCGCGAATACCGGCGAGACTAATACACCGGGATCTCCCACGAATAGCAGCTTGTGATACGACGAGCGCGACAATGCCATATGTGCGTGCTCGATCGTGGCATACACCTCAGCGGGTGTTCCGGCGATTGGCAGTTCGTTCGGGAAGCGCCAGGTCGGAACGCGCGACTCTGGAGTGGGAAACGGCGCTCGGTAGATTGCCATCTCCTCATCTGTTAGCTTCCGAATGATCGCTCCGGGAAGAACTCGCTCGATGAACGCGTTGTCTTCAAGAATCATTTGTTCTCCGATCCCAGGAGTTCTGAACTTCTGAAATGTTTCGCGTCCAGCCGCGTGAAAATCCTCCCAGGTGGGCATGGGCCAGATGAACTCCATAAAAGCAAGCCCACGGATAAACTCCGGCCTGCGCGCTGCCAGGTGAAACGCCAGCGCGGTTCCCCAGTCGTGCGCTATGACGAATGCTGCCGAGATTCCAGCCTTGGCGAGGAACGCATCGAGGTACCGGACATGATCGGCAAACCGATACTCGATGTCTGGTTTTCCCGATTGGCCGAACCCGATGAGATCCGGTGCGATGCAGTGCGCCACCGGTGCAACCAGCGGGATTACATTTCGCCAGATGTACGACGATGTTGGATTCCCGTGTAGAAAAAGCGCAACGGGATCGCCGCGCGACCCTGCCTCGCGGTAGGCCATCGACGAGTCAAAAACGTTGATCTGAGGCAAAGCAATGTCAGAGTGTATGGTCATATTGTGCTCCTTAAATAGGTCATTTCTGCTCTTTAAATACGGTTTCAAAAACGATCGTTTTGAAGCGCTCCAATGCGGCAGGTGCTCGCTCCACTTTCATGCGCAAGATAGCGCCTTCCCAGGAGGCCAGCAGGAACTCGGCAAGATCAACGGGATCGAACTTTGAATCGATCTCGCCAGCGGCCTGCGCCTCGGC
>WNFJ01694220.1_pt6 | contig 12832 bp, 11 predicted proteins | sample 5400461 | NCBI WGS metagenome assembly WNFJ01 (sample SAMN13153349, study PRJNA577476) | soil metagenome | isolation source: 115 cm saprolite on Douglas fir-dominated hillslope | place: USA:California | collected 2013-09-17 | reverse complement strand
CATACATCCGCTTGTGCAGGCGTATTAGCCACTCTTCCCGGGTCACCGCCTCCGGCCGGAGTTGACGACGCGAAAGGAATAGCCAAGTCGCGGCCTGACTGATGTTCTCCGCTTCGGCGCGGTTCAGCTCGTTGCGGGTAAAAACAGGAAGCAGCAGGCCATGGCGCTCGGCATCTGTGAGCGGCGTGCAGGCGTCGGGCTCACCAAGTGGATCAGACGTCGGCACCTCGACTCCAAAGACCGCCTTGTTCAACCAACCGCTTGGCGAGTTCGTCCTCCATTTCCTGCGTCTGGCCGGTGGCCTGGTCCTCCAGGCGCATCGTCTGCTCGATGGCCGCTATGTGCGCGTGGGCAAGTTCACGCGCCCGGTCGTGCACAACCTCGACCAACGGGCGGCGCGGCACAAGGAGATAGACAAGGTCACAGCCGAGCGCATCCGCCGCACGGCGCAAGGTGTCCAATCGAATCCGGTCCGCGGCTTCAGACTGCTGCAGTCTGGTCACGGCCCCGGCGGTCGTTCCCAGCCGGGCTCCGAGCGCCGCGGCGCTCATGCCGAGCGCTTCGCGGACTGCGCGAAGCCAGCCGCGCGGAGGGCGCGAAAGCCCTCGGAGCTGTTGCCACTCGTGGAAGTGGCTATCGAGCAACTCCCGGCTTCGCACAGACACCTGGGTAGAAACCCTTGGCATGGCGGTCCTCAAGGCTTTCGAAGGCTAGCTCATTACGAGTGCGCGACATCGTGCACTCCAACTCAATATTAGCCATCTTAACATGAGCTTCTCTGCGCCACCAAGTCATCTTAAGATGAGTTGTAGCTCACCGTCGAATCGCTTCCTCTGTTGAATGCCGCGGTCGGGCGCAAACAGTGCCCCGCAGTTGACCCGATCTAGCCCGGATGCCGACCGCCCGTCAAACGGATTATCCGCAGCTGTGAATGGGTGCGATCTTGTCCACCGGCGCCAAAAAAGGACCGGGCGCCGGGGCAACCGCCTTCCGAGCATTGATGACATGACAGACACCACACCTGCGGGTGACAACGCCCCGCGTTCCTACCTGGAGACACCTACCGTCCGGCCGGGCGGCGTAGCCGGGAAAGTCGAGCTACGAGCAGGCTCCAACGATGCCGTCCTGGCGGTCGTGCCTCACATGCTCGGCTTCTACCCGAGCCGCAGCCTCGTCGTCCTCGGTCTCGGCGACCGCAACCGGGTCCGGGTCACCTTCAGGTACGACCTGCCTGACCCGCCGGATGGCGAACTGGCGGCCGACATCGCCGACCATGCCGCGTACGTGCTCACCCGGGAGCGAATATCCGCGGCCCTGCTCATCGGCTATGGGCCGGAGTTCCTGGTCAACGCCGTCATCGGATGCGTTGCCGACACCCTGAACGTGGCCGGCGTGCGGCTGGCCGACGTATTGCGGGCCGACGGCGGCAAGTTCTGGTCGCTGTTCTGCGACGATCCAGCGCACTGTCCGCCAGAAGGGACGCCCTACGACCCCGGCTCGCATCCGGCTGCGGCGGAGATGAGCGCGGCTGGGCTGACCGCGCATCCGGACCGGGAAGCCCTAGTTCGCACACTGCAGCCTCCGGCCGGACGCTCGCAGGACATTCAGCACGCGGTCACCCTGGCCGGGCTGAGGCTCGGCAAGATCGCGGCCCAGAGCCAGGCATGCGGGGAGCCGGAGCCGCAGCTGCGACTGGCCCGGATCGGCCGGACGGCGGTCCAGCGGGCTATCCGGCTGTACCGGGCGGGCGGCTCTATCACCAATCCGCACGAGATTGCCTGGCTGGCGGTTCTGCTCGCGAACCTGCCGGTGCGAGATGACGCGTGGGCTCGGATGGATCCCTCCCACTCCGACGATCACCTCCGGCTGTGGACCGACGTTGTCAAGGGAGCGTCGGTCGACTACGTTCCCGCGCCCGCTGCCTTGCTGGCATTCACAGCCTGGCAAGCAGGTAACGGGGCGCTTGCGGCCGTCGCCGTCGATCGTGCGCTGGCCGCCGACCCGCAGTATTCGATGGCGCAGCTACTGAGCGGTGTGCTGCAAGCTGGCCTGCCGCCGTCCGCGGCGAGGATGCCGATGCGGCCGGCCGAGGTCGCCGCTAGCTACACGCCTGCTCGGAGCGGCACCAGCGCGGGCCGCTCCGGCCTTAGCAGGTCGACAGGCACCCGGCGGCAAGGTGCACGGCGTCGTAGCAGCCGCGCAAGCCGCCGCCGGCGATCAGATGGACCGGACGGCCATGCGGTCACAGCGAACGCGGCGGCAACGACGGCCGGTGGGGCTAGCCGCCGATAATGGCCTCGGCTGCGGGCGGCATGACCTGAACCAGCGGCGCAAGGAGCCGGCCTTCCGGATACCGGAGAGCGGCGAGCGGCATGGCGGCCAGTCTGCCGCTCAGCAACACCCGGACCGTGCCGGACCCCGCGACCCGATCGGTCCGGACCGTGCCGGACGCCGCGAGCCGGTCGGTCGGGACCGTACCGGAACCCGCGACCCGGGCAGTCCGGGCAGCGCCTGCTGGAACCCGCCGGAGTGCCTGAGCTGCGACGGCTGCCGCGGAGCCCATCGTCACGGCACCGGGAACGGCGCGGCTAATGCGGTCGGCGGCGAGCTCATACTCCGTGCAGCCGAGCACGATTGCCTCGCAGCCGGCCGGGGTCCGGGCCGCGGCCGCCGCGATTGCCGCAGCAGTCGCGTCCTCGTCACCGGCGTCGACCGCGTCGGCGAGGCCAGGACATGCCACGGCGGTGACCTCGGCCGAGCCGCCGAACTCGGCGATGAGGCGGCGCTGGTAGGCGCTCGCCGTCGTCGCTACGGTTGCCCAGATGGCCACGTGGTTGTGGGCAGCAGCGGCTGGCTTGATAGCAGGCACCGTGCCGATGACCGGGATGGCGGGCTCGAATTCTGCTCGCAGCGGTTCAAGTGCGTGCACGGAGCCGGTATTGCACGCCATCACGAGCACGTCGGGCTGAAACGCCGCCGCAGCCCGGGCGCAGAGCAGGGCCCGTTCCGCGATGTTCTCGGGTGTGCGCGGTCCCCACGGCATCCCGTCCGGATCAGGTGCCAGGATCAGATCGGCCTCCGGCCGCATCCGGTGCAGCGCCGCGGCAGGCGCCAGCAAACCGAGGCCGGAGTTGATCAGCGCGATCCGCATGGCGCCAACTGTACGAGAGGCGCGCGAGCACGGCGGCGGGCGCTGGCGGCGGGCTCAGGCATGGCGGCGAGTGCGGGCGGACTCAAGCGGGCCGGCGAGTGCGGGCGGGCTCAAGCGGGCCGGCGAGTGCGGGCAGCCCGTCGATGCTGCTCGCGTTCTTCTCCGCCCGGTAGTCGGCAAGTTCCTCCGCCGACTTGCCGCCGGCCCACCTGGTCAAGACATCCCGCTCCGCCACCAGTTCCATGACCGGAACGGCGTAGCCGCAGGAGTCGGCGATCCGGTGCACGTCGACGACGATGATCGCCCGCTGGGCACCGCGCCCCGTCCCCGTACCCGCCGAGCTGGGGAAATGGTCAGCGAGCTCAGCCCACTGCGGCTCGCCCGGCAGCACCACCCGGCCGGCGCCATACAGGCGCAGGATCTTCGGCTGATGGTCAAAGGAGCAGAACATGATCGTGATTTGGCCGTTCTGGCGCAGGTGCGCAATCGTCTCGGCACCGCTGCCGGTCAGGTCGAGGTAGGCGACGGTCGTCGGCCCGAGGATGGCAAACGTGTCCCGATAGCCCTTCGGCGAGACGTTGACATGTCCGCCGCTACCCTCCACGGTCAGGCATGGAGCGGTGGCCACGAAGAATACGGGCTGCTTGGCGATAAACTTCCTGAGCCGTTGGTCCAGTTCCGGGTAGAGCTTGCCCATGATGCCCTCCTTAGGGCATTGTCCGACGGCAAGCGGGCTGCGGCGAGCGTGAGGGAGGCTCTGTGACCCAGATCACGACCAGGCGCCGGCAGATCGGCCCGACCCTGGACCATCGTGCTGCGGTGGCCGAGATCGAGCGCGCTTACGCCGCGATCCCGGCTGGCAGCCCGATCCGGCTGGCCAAGCAGACGTCCAACCTGTTCCGGTTCCGTGACGACGCGCGCGGCAGCGGCCTCGACGTGGCCGAGTTCGGCCGCGTGCTGTCGGTGCACCCGCAGGCCAGGACGGCAGTCGTGGGCGGTATGACCACCTACGAAGACCTGGTCGCCATTACCCTCCGGCACGGGCTGATGCCGCTGGTGGTGCCGCAGCTCAAGACGATCACCCTTGGCGGAGCGGTGTCGGGCCTCGGCATCGAGTCGAGCTCGCTGCGCAGCGGCATGCCGCACGAGTCCGTGCTGGAGATGGAGATCCTGACCGGCGACGGCCAAGTCGTCACCGCCACACCGGACAACGAGCACGCAGCGCTGTTCCGGGGCTTCCCGAACTCCTACGGCACGCTCGGATACGCGCTGTCGCTCACCATCGAACTGGAGCCGGTCAAGCCCTACGTGCACCTTCGCCACTTCAGGTTCACCGACCCGGCGGACTGCATGCGGGCCGTCGCCCAGGTAGCCGCGGAGGGCAGCTATCAGGGGCACCAGGCCGATTTCATCGACGGGACCGCGTTCAGCCTGGACGAGATGTTCCTCACGGTCGGCGCGTTCAGCGACGTGGCGCCGTGGCGCAGCGATTACACCCGGGAGCGGATCTACTACCAGTCGATCCGCGGCCCCAAGGAAGACTTCCTCACCATCAGTGACTACCTGTGGCGCTGGGACACCGACTGGTTCTGGTGCTCGCGGCCGTTCGGGGTGCAGAAGCCGGTCGTCCGGCGCTTGTGGCCGCGCCGGTACCGCCGGTCCGATGTGTACCGCAAGCTCGTCGCGATGTACCGGCGCAGCGAGCTGACCAGCAAGCTCGACGCGCGCCTGGGCAAGCCGCCGGCCGAGGCGGTGATCCAGGACGTCGAGATTCCGGTCGAGCAATCAGCGACGTTTCTGCGATACTTCATGACCGATGTCGGCATGAGCCCGGTCTGGATGTGCCCGCTGCGGCTGCGCGGTGACCGCACCTGGCCGCTCTACCCGATGCGCCCAGGCCAGGTATACGTGAACTTCGGATTCTGGGGAACAGTCCCACTGCCGCCAGGCGAGTCGGACGGGTACTTCAACCGCCGGGTCGAAGACAAGGTGACAGAGCTAGGCGGTCACAAGGGCCTGTACTCGACCTCGTTTTATCCCGAGGACGAGTTCTGGGAGCGGTATAACGGCGCGGAATACGCCGAACTGAAGCGGACTTACGATCCGCAAGGCCGGCCCGCCGGCCTTTACGACAAGTGCGTTCGCGGGGTCTGACGCGCCAGGAAGGTAGATCACAGATGGCACTGGCCGAGGTATTCGAGAAGGTCGCAGGCCCGGATGCGCCAGTCGAGTTCGAGTGTTTCGACGGGAGTTCCGCCGGGGCCGCCGGCTCTCCGATCAAGATCAAGGTAAAGTCGCCGACCGCAGTCTCGTACCTGGCGCAGGCGCCTGGCGCCCTGGGCCTGGCCCGCGCTTATGTCTCCGGGCACCTTGACGTGGTCGGCGACATGTACCTGGCGCTTGCCCGGATGGCACACGCCCAGCAGATTCGCACCAGCGTGACCGAGCGGCTGAAGCTGCTCCGCGAGCTCGGCGGACCCAGGCTGCTGGTGCCGCGGGTTCCGCCGCCGCCGCAAGAGGTCAGGGTCAACAGTCGGTGGGTCTCCGGCCGCCGCCATTCCAAGCAGCGCGACGCCAGCGCGATCTCGCACCACTACGACGTGTCCAACACCTTCTACGAGTGGGTACTCGGACCGTCGATGGCCTACACCTGCGCGTGCTATCCGAGCGAGGAGGCCACGCTCGAGCAGGCGCAGGCGACCAAGTTCGACCTGGTGGCCCGCAAGCTCGCGTTGAAGCCGGGGATGCGGCTGCTCGACGTAGGCTGCGGCTGGGGCGGCATGGTCATGCACGCGGCCCGCGAGTACGGCGTCAAGGCGCTCGGGGTTACCTTGTCGGCCGAGCAGGCCTCGTGGGCCCAGCGCGCGATAAAGGAACGAGGCCTATCGGACTTCGCCGAGGTTCGCCACCTCGACTACCGGGAGGTCAGCGAGGCCGGATTCGACGCGATCAGTTCCATCGGGCTGACCGAGCACATCGGCAAGGCGCAACTGCCGGGCTACTTCCGCTTCCTGTACAGCAAGCTCCAGCCAGAGGGACGGCTGCTCAATCACTGCATTACCAGGCCTGACAACACGGGCCCAGCTCGCGTCACCGACGGTTTCATCTACCGGTACGTGTTCCCGGACGGGGAGCTTGAGGGCCCCGGGTACCTGATGTCCCTCATGCACGACAGCGGTTTCGAAGTCAGGCACGAGGAGAACCTGCGCGAGCACTACGCCAAGACGCTCGCCGCCTGGTGCGCGAACCTGGATGCGCACTGGGACGAGGCGGTTGCCGAAGTCGGCGAGGGAACGGCACGCGTCTGGCGCCTGTACATGGCCGGATCGCGGCTCGGCTTCGAGCGCAACCAGATCCAGCTGCACCAGATCCTCGGGGTCAAGCTGGGCGAGAGCGGTCAGTCCGGCATGCCGCTGCGGCCCGACTGGGAGCCAGCCAGGGAGTTCACTGCGGACGGCAAAGCCGTCGGCCCCGCTCCGGGCCGACGACCGCGGCCGGAGACGAGCAGTCGGCGGATCGGACGCTGTCGCGGACCTCGATCGGCTGGCGATACCTGGTAGGAAACCTGGCCGCATCGGTGCCCGTCGCCTCGTTGCAGCAGGCGGTCGTGGTGGCTGCGGCAGCCGCGCGAGCCTGCGGCGAACTGGCCGACGGGCACCTGCACATCGACCTGCGACCCGACCGCGTGGAGTTGTCCTTGCGTGACCGGACTCGGGACATGGCCACGAGCCGGGACACCGAACTCGCGCATGCCATCACGGCCGCGTTGACCGCACTCGGCCTCGCCATCGGCGCGCCTGTGAGCAGCAGGTACTCGCGCCCGGTCCAGATGCTCGAGATCGCGATCGATGCGCTCAACATCGGGGCGATCATGCCGTTCTGGAAGGCGGTGCTTGGCTACGCCGACGAGCCTGGCGCGGGCGAGCCTGGCGCGGGCGAGCCTGGCGCGGGCGACCCAGGCGACGCGATCGTCGACCCGGCTGGCCAACTGCCCAGCGTCTGGTTCCAGCAGATGGACGCGCCACGGCCGCAACGCAACCGGATCCATCTGGACATCGCTGTCTCGCATGAGGAAGCTGAGCCCCGGATCACGGCTGCGCTGGGGGCAGGCGGCACGCTGGTCTACGACGAAGAGGCCAGGGCTTTCTGGGTGCTGGCCGATGCCGAGGGCAACGAGGTGTGCGTGTGCACCTGGCAGGACCGCGACCGACCGGCTTAACCGGCCGGGTTAACTGTCCTAGTCCGGCCGGGTGCGGTAATTCTCGGCCACGGTGAACGCCAGGTCGAGGGCCTGGCCCCGGTTCAGCCGCGGATCGCAGGCGGTCTCGTAGCGCTGATGCAGGTCGGCGGCGATGACTTCGTGGCTGCCGCCGACGCACTCGGTCACGTTGTCGCCGGTGAACTCGATGTGGATGCCGCCAGGATGGGTCTGCAGGCTTCGGTGCACCTCGAAAAAGCCCTGCACCTCGTCCAGCACATCATCGAGCCGCCGGGTTTTGTGGCCGCTCGGCGCCTCGAAGGTATTGCCGTGCATCGGATCGCAGATCCACGCGACCGGGACCCCCTCCGCCTCGACGGCCTTCACCAGCGGCGGCAGCAAGGTGCGGATCATCCCGGCCCCCAGCCTGGTGATGAGCGACAGGCGGCCTGGCTCGCCGTCCGGGCTCAACGCGGCGATCAGGGCGCGCACGCCGTCGGGAGTCGCATCCGGGCCGATCTTGATACCGATCGGGTTGCGGATGCTCGCCGCGAACTCCACGTGCGCGCCGTCGATCGCCCTGGTCCGCTCGCCGATCCACAGGAAGTGCGCGGATAGGTCGTAGCGCTCGCCGCTGCGGGTGTCGATCCTGGTGAGGGCCCGCTCGTACGGCAGCAGCAAGGCCTCGTGGCTGGAGTAGAACTCCACGGTGCGCAGCTCGTCGGGGTCGGCGCCGCAGGCCCGCATGAACGACAATGCCCGGTCGATGTCACCCGCCAGCCGCTCGTACCGCTGCCCGGACGGGCTGCGGCGGACGAAATCCTGGTTCCAGGCGTGCACCTGATGCAGGTCGGCATAGCCGCCGGTAGCGAACGCCCGGCACAAGTTCAGCGTGACGGCCGAGCAGTGGTACGCGCGCAGCATCCGCTCCGGGTCATGCGCGCGGGCCTGCGGCGTGAACTCGAACCCGTTGATCGCGTCGCCGCGATACGCGGGCAGCTCGACGCCGTCACGCACCTCGGTAGGCCGGGACCGCGGCTTCGCGAATTGCCCGGCCAGCCTGCCGATCTTGATGACGGGAACGGCGGCGCCGTAGGTGAGCACCACTGCCATCTGAAGGATCGTCTGCAGCTTGTCCCGCACCGCGTCGGCGGTAGCGCCGGCGAACGTCTCCGCGCAGTCGCCGCCTTGCAGCACGAAGGCCTCGCCCCGGGTCACCGCAGCCAGCCGCTGCCGCAGCAGGTCGCACTCGCCGGCGAACACCAGCGGCGGCAGCCCGGCCAGCTGCGTCACCACTTCCTCGACCTGGGCGGGGTCCTGCCAGTCCGGCTGCTGCACGGGCATGTGCGCGGGCACCTGAACAGGCGAGTAGAGGCTCACGCCCCTCACGGTACTCACCGGATGAGACTGCACAGCCCGCGGCAGTGGAGAATAGGCCGGTGGACTCGGCGACTACGGCTGACACCTGCCGCGACATCATCCTGCTCGGCTCGACGGGCTCGATCGGAACTCAGGCTGCCGACATCATCAGGCGCAACCCGGGCCGGTTCCGGCTGGCCGGTATCGCGGCCGGCGGGAGCAATCCCGAGCTCCTGGCCCGGCAGGCGCTGGAACTCGGCGCGCCGGTCGTGGCGGTCGCCCGAAAGGACGCCGTGCCGCAATTGCGCGAGGCGCTGACCGGGCTCGGCTCGGCAGATGGCGCCCGGCGGAAGCTTCCGGAGGTAACGGCTGGGCCCGAGGCTATCGCCGCGCTCGCCGGGCAGCCGTGTGACGTGGTGCTCAACGCAGTCACCGGGGCTGTGGGACTGTCGGCAACGCTTGCCGCACTGCAAGCGGGCCGGGTGCTGGCCCTGGCCAACAAGGAGTCCCTCATCATGGGCGGACCCGTGGTGGCCGGCCTGGCCGCGCCAGGTCAGATCGTGCCGGTCGATTCTGAGCATTCGGCGATCGCCCAGTGCCTGCGCGGCGGGCGCGCTGGCGAGGTCAGGCGGCTGGTGCTCACGGCCAGCGGCGGCCCGTTCCTGCACCGCAACCGGGACGAGATCGCCGACGCGACGCCGGAACAGGCGCTGGCGCACCCGACCTGGAACATGGGCCCGGTCATCACGGTCAACAGCGCCACCCTGGTGAATAAGGGGCTGGAGCTGATCGAGGCACACCTGCTGTTCGGCATCGGCTTTGACCGGATCGAGGTGGTCGTGCACCGCCAGTCGGTGGTGCATTCCATGGTCGAGTTCACCGATGGGTCGACGCTGGCTCAGGCCAGTCCGCCCGATATGCGGATCCCGATCGCGCTGGCACTGGGCTGGCCGGACCGGGTTCCGGACGCGGCCCCCGCGGTGGACTGGACGGCGTCGCACACCTGGACCTTCGAGCCGCTGGATGAGGAGGCGTTCCCGGCGGTCGCGCTGGCCCGGCAGGCAGGAGCGGCGGGCGGCACGGTGCCCGCCGTCTACAACGCGGCCAACGAGGAATGCGTTGGCGCGTTCCTGGCCGGCCAGATCCCCTTCGCCGGAATCGTCGATACCGTGGCCCAGGTAGTCTCGGAGCATGACGGCACGGCCGGGAACGCCGTGCGGCTTGCCGACGTTCTAGCGGCGGATAGCTGGGCGAGGGACCGGGCACGCGAGCTGACGGGAAAGCGCTGATGGGCGCCGGGCGAGGAGAGACCGCTTAAATGGGGCGAAACACCGATCTCGGGCGGGCCCAATTCTGGATCCTGCTGGTCCTCATCGTCGCTGCGGTTCTTGTCCTCGCCCGCGCGCACCTGGCGTTCGTGCTGGGCATCCTCATCTTCGTGGTCGCCTTGCTGGGTTCGGTCATGCTGCACGAACTCGGGCACTTCCTGACCGCGAAGAAGTTCGGCAGGCAAGACGCTGTGGTCGACCACCCGCGGCGAAACCGAGTACGGCGTCAAGGCGCTGCCGTTCGGCGGGTTCGTCAAGATCACCGGCATGACGTCCATCGAAGAAGTGGACGTGGCCGACGAGCCGCGATCGTTCCGGAACCAGCCGGGCTGGCAGCGGATCATCGTGCTGGCGGCCGGCTCCTTCATGCATTTCGTGCTGGCGTTGTTCCTGCTGTTCATCCTGGCTATCGGGATCGGCCAGTTGAACCCCAACACCACCACCATCAGCTCGATCGCCAGCTGCGTTCCGGCCAGCAACGCGGCGCTGGTCAGCAATGATTCGTGCGCCGGGCACAACCGCGGGAAATCGCCGGCCGAGGTCGCCGGGCTCAAGCCCAACGACAAGATCGTCTCGGTGGCCGGGCAGCCGATCAGCAACTGGGACCAGCTGCACACCGTGCTCAAGGCCCAGAAGGCGGGCGTCCCCATCCCGATCACGGTTCAGCGCGCTGGCCGGAGCTTCACGGTGAACATCACGCCGGTGGCGATCCCTGGGAGGTCGGTGGCCTACATCGGCGTCCAGCCCGCCGTGCTGTATGACCGCCTCGGCGTGCTCGGCTCGCTGCGATACGCGGGCGACCAGTTCGCCAACACCCTGACCGGCTCAGCGTCGGCGATCGCCAAACTGCCTGCCGCCTTGCCAGACCTGTTCGCGAAGAACCGGTCGAGTACCGCGGCCGGTCAGGTGAGCAGCGTCTACGGGGTCGGCCAGGTGACCGGCGACGTGGTCCAGGCCAACCTGCCCTGGCAGGCGAAGGCGTCGGTGGTCCTGTTGCTGATTGCCTCGCTGAACATCTTCGTCGGGGCGTTCAACCTGCTGCCGTTGCTGCCGCTGGACGGCGGGCATCTGGCCGTGGTGATCTTCGAGCGGATCCGGGCCTGGTTCGCCCGGCTGCGCGGCCGGCCAGACCCTGGCCTGGTCGACATTCAGCGTCTGGTGCCCGCCAGCCTGCTCGTTTTCGCAGTACTGGTCGGGCTCGGCACGCTGCTGATTGCTGCCGATATCCTCAATCCCGTTCACATCCAGGTGTAAGGCGAGATCGCGATATGACAGTTGACCTAGGCATTCCGCAGCTGCCGCCGGAGCCGCTCGCGGCCCGCCGGAAGTCCCGCCAGATCGTCGTCGGCCACGGCAAGCACGCCGTGCCGGTCGGCGGCGGCGCGCCCGTCTCCGTCCAGTCGATGACCACAACGCTGACCGCGGACGTCAACTCCACCCTCCAGCAGATCGCAGAGTTGACGGCGACAGGCTGCGAGATCGTGAGGGTCGCCGTTCCCTCCCAAGATGATGCGGATGCGCTGCCGGAGATCGCCCGCAAGTCTCAGATTCCGGTCATTGCCGACATCCACTTCCAGCCGAAGTACGTGTTCGCCGCGATCGACGCGGGCTGCGCGGCAGTCCGGGTGAATCCCGGCAACATCAAGACGTTCGACGACAAGGTCGGCGAGATCGCCAAGGCCGCCTCGGCTGCCGGGGTGCCGATCAGGATCGGCGTCAACGCCGGCTCGCTGGACAAGCGGCTGCTGGCCAAGTACGGCAAGGCGACGCCCGAGGCGCTGGTGGAGTCGGCGCTATGGGAGTGCTCGCTGTTCGAAGAGCACGGCTTTACCGACATCAAGATCTCGGTCAAGCACCACGACCCGGTGGTGATGATCAACGCCTACCGGCAGCTCGCCGAGCGCTGCGATTATCCGCTCCACCTCGGTGTCACCGAGGCAGGGCCCACCTTCCAGGGCACCGTCAAGTCCGCTGTGGCGTTCGGTGCGCTCCTCGCCGAGGGCATCGGGGACACCATCCGGGTGTCGCTGTCGGCCCCGCCGGTCGAGGAAGTGAAGGTCGGGATCGCGATCCTGGAGTCTCTCGGCTTGCGTCAGCGCGGACTGGAGATCGTCTCGTGCCCGTCCTGCGGACGGGCCCAGGTCGACGTGTACACCCTTGCGGACGAGGTGACGGCGGCCCTCGACGGACTGGACGTACCGCTGCGGGTCGCGGTGATGGGCTGCGTGGTGAACGGGCCAGGTGAGGCCAGGGAAGCCGACCTCGGGGTGGCATCCGGTAACGGCAAGGGCCAGATCTTCGTCCGCGGCGAGGTCATCAAGACCGTGCCGGAGTCGCAGATCGTGGAGACCCTCATCGAGGAAGCGATGAAACTGGCCGCTGCCACGGCGCCGGCCGAGGGGTAACGGCCCGATACCACGGATTGGCGGAATGAACAGATTGCCGTCCGGGCGGCCGGCTGCCGGCGCCGTGCCCGTTGTCGCGCTGCTGGCCGTCGTGGCGGCGGGCTGCTCGAGCAGCCCGTCCGGCACCTCTGGCGCCTCGACCTCGACGGGTGGCAGTCCGGCCACGGGTAGCCAGGGGGCGTTGCGCTGGCATCCGTGCCCGACCGCGGCCGGCGGCGCGGCGACCGCGAGCCGCCTGCAGTGTGCCAGCCTGCGTGTGCCGCTGAACTACAGGGACCCGGGCGGCCGGAGGATCACGCTGGCGCTTTCGGAGGTGCCTGCTACCGCTCCCGCTTCGCGGCGCCAGGGCGTCCTGCTGGTCAACCCGGGCGGCCCCGGTGCCCCCGGGCGC
>WNFJ01376509.1_pt2 | contig 12832 bp, 12 predicted proteins | sample 5400461 | NCBI WGS metagenome assembly WNFJ01 (sample SAMN13153349, study PRJNA577476) | soil metagenome | isolation source: 115 cm saprolite on Douglas fir-dominated hillslope | place: USA:California | collected 2013-09-17 | reverse complement strand
CGTCGGCTTCATACACCATGGTGCCAGTGCGTCCGCGATTGGAGCCTTTCATGTGGTAGCTCAGCTTCTCGCCTTCCACATAATGGCGAGCCAGCAGGCCGGGCGCGGAGGGCGCGGTTTGGGCGGATGTGCCCACCGCGGCGGCTGACACCAGGGCGCTGATCAGAACAATCTTGCTCAGCATTCAATCTCCTTACGGTCCCGAGCACTGCCGAATGACGTTGGCAGTATAGCCGACCGCTCATGGGTGAATACGCACACCGCTGCGCGTTAGTTCCCTCGAGAATCCGCTAAGATGAGGTTCGGTGAATTCTGCGGACACAAAGCCGACGAACCACTTCATCCACTCGCTGCCCAAGGCCGAGTTGCATTTGCATCTGGAAGGGTCGGTCACGGCGGAGACGCTGGTTGAGTTGCGTAAGCGGCATGGGAAAGCAAGCACGCTTGCGCCAGCGGAGTTGCTCTATCAGTATCGGGACTTCAACGGATTTCTGATGGCATTTAAGGCGCTGACCGAAGATTTGCAGACTCCCGAGGACTATGAGCTGATCACCTACCGCCTGATGGAGCAGCTCAAGTCGGAGAATGTCCTCCACGCCGAGGTCTATGTTTCCGTCGGCGTATGCCTATGGCAGAAGCAGGACATGGAGGCAATTGTTGAGGGGCTCGAACGGGGGCGGGAACGGGGTGAGCACGAATTCGGCATTTCCCTGCTTTGGATTTTCGACGCTGTCAGGCAGTTTGGGCCGGGCGCGGCGCGAGATGTTTTTGATCTGGCGGCGAAGTTTCGTGATCGCAATGTCGTTGGAGTGGGGATTGGTGGTGATGAGCAGAAGGCGCCGCCGGAACTTTTTCGCGAGGCATACGCCTATGCGGCCGATCAAGGGCTCAGGTTGACGGCCCACGCGGGCGAAACTGCCGGGCCGGAATCTATTTGGGGAGCGCTGAATCTGGGAGTTGAGCGGATTGGGCACGGGCTGAGTGCGAGCCAGGATTCAGAACTCATCGAAGAGCTGGCGACCCGACAAATCCCGGTCGAGATTTGCCTGACCAGCAACCTGCGCACGGGGTGCTGCGGCAAAATCTCCGAGCATCCGGTGCGGAGGTATTTCGACCAGGGCCTGATGCTTACCTTGAACACGGACGATCCGGCAATGTTCGGCACCACGCTGACGCGGGAATATGAGTTGGCGCAGACTGAGTTTGGGTTCACCGATGAGCATCTGCGAGAGCTGGCGCGGAATTCGTTTGAGGCGTCGTTTCTCCCAGCTGAGAAGAAGGTGCAGTTCCTGAACTTGCTGGACTCGGCTTCCATTCGGGCTTAACCGGAGCGGGCACTGTGGCTGCCATTCGCTTCTGAAAATCTGCCACACGCTGTTCAGAATGATGCACTTAGACTGGGGCTGTGCTCTAATGTTAAGAATCGATTTATGCCCTCCACCCAGACCAAATTGCCGACTAAACTGCGACGCCGGTTGAAGAGGCTTTCGCGGGCCGTGCGCGGCGCGCGCAAGGTGATGTGGGCGCTCGCCTCGACTGACCATCCCTTGCTGGCACATATCATTCCGATCCGGCGCTGCAATCTGGCTTGCGAGTATTGCAACGAGTACGACGATTTCTCGAAGCCGGTGCCGACCGAGGTGATGTTCCAGCGCGTGGAGAAGCTGGCGGCGCTGGGGACTTCAGTGGTAACCATCAGTGGCGGCGAGCCGCTGCTGCATCCCGAGCTTGATCAGATCATCGGACGCATTCGCCGGCATGGGATTATCGCAGGAATGATCACTAATGGATATCTGCTCATGCCGGAGCGGATTGAGCGGCTGAACAAATCAGGCCTGGAATGGCTGCAGATTTCGATTGATAACGTGAGCCCGGATGAAGTTTCCAAGAAAAGCTTGAAAGTCCTCGACAAGAAGCTGCAGATGCTGGCCGAGCACGCGGACTTCCACGTGAATATCAATTCGGTGGTCGGCGGCGGTGTGCATAATCCGCAAGACGCGCTCACGATCGGCAAGCGCGCGCTGGAACTGGGATTCAGTTCGACCATTGGGATCATTCACGATGGGCAAGGCCAGCTTCAACCGCTCGCCGACGAAGAGCGGCGCGTGTATCACGAGATGAAGAATCTTGAAAAGCGCAGCTTCACCCGGATCAACGCTTTTCAGGACAACATTGCGCTGGGCACGCCGAACCAGTGGCGCTGCCGGGCGGGCGCGCGTTATCTCTACATTTGCGAAGACGGCCTGGTGCACTACTGCTCGCAGCAGCGCGGCTATCCGGCAATTCCGCTGGAGAAGTACACGGTGGAAGACATCCGCCGAGAGTATCTGACTGAGAAGTCATGCGCGCCGCATTGTACGGTTTCGTGCGTGCATCAGGTTTCGGTGCTGGATGCCTGGAGAGCGCCACAACGGCCCGCGCCCGCGGCGGAATCGCAGCCGAGTGAGCTTGTGCAGATCGAGTAGGCGCGCCAACTTCACTCCGCGGCATTCTACAAGCATCTCCCAAACTTTCTGATTCTAATGTTCTTCTCTGATTCTAATGTTCTTCAAGGTGTCCGCTGAAAGTGGCTTGGGCTCCGGAATTTCATTTCCCGATGAATTGAACTCGAACGCGGCGTAAACGATCCATGATTCACAGAAGAGGCCGTCGCCCGGCTCCTCTCCGATCTTCGTTTCGCACGACCATACATTCTCGCCTCCAAAAAGGACGGCCTAGTAACTTACTCTCCTGGAATCTAGGTAGGATTGGACATCGGCCCTCGTCATTCCAGTACCAAGGTCGCGTTGGAACGGCGCCAGAGCCTCACGATATGCTCTCTCCCGGCGGGCTTGTACGAATTTCGAATGAACGCGCCAGGCCGTGAAAAGTGCGATCACGATAAGAACGACAGAACGATTTTCATCATCTCGGCAACATTTCCTCTGACGAAAAGAAGCCAGCCATCTGAATCTGTCGGGCAAGAGCGTCCTATCCACGCGGCCTCTACCTCTTTCTTCTGGCGAAGCACAACCCTGACCAGGTCTGATCAATCGCGCAGACTTTGTAATCCACCCAGCCCGCGTCGAGGCCGAATTCGCGAACTACATTCTCTTTCAGATCGGTGGTGATGCCCGAAGCCTGCTTGGGCCAGGCGATCCACAACGCGGTTTTTTCGGGGAGGGCTTCCGCGAGCGGACGGAAATCGCGGATCAGTTCCGCTTGGGAGGCGGCGAAGAGTACGGCTACGTTTGCGCCCTTGGCGTCGGCAACGATTTCTCCTCCTGCGGGCAGTGGCTCCAGCTTTCGCTCGAAGCGGGCCGGTGGGTTGATAAGCGCCACAGAATAGGTTTCGCGAATGCCCAGCTTCTTCGGTAGTGGGGTGCCGGAGTAGCCAGCGGTCGCTTGGGATGCTTGTGGGGTCGGCCGCTGCTGGCTGGTCTTCCCGGTCGGGGTGTTTTTCTTCTGCAGGCGATCGTCGAGCTTGGCTCGACCGGACGGGAGAGGGCGCCCGTCCCTACGCGAGTTCGGGCGAGGCTTGGCGGGACTCAACTGATCGCCTTTTTCTCAAACTGGCGCAGGCCCACCACCAGCAACAGGACGTCAAAGAAGACCAGCGCGGCGAGTACGGCGACGGTGGACAAGTGCGGAGACTGCGGCACCAGCATGGCGCGCAGTCCTTCGCTGGCGTAGACCAGTGGATTGATGAGTACGGCTTTTTGCAGGATGGGAAATTTGTCGAGCGCGCTCCATGGAAAGTAGGTGCAGCCGAAGAAGATCATCGGGGTCATGACCAGGCTGAACATCAGGCCGATGTGCTGCTGGTCCATGCTGCAGCCGAGGGCGAGGCCTCCACAGGCGGAGAATGCGGCGACCAACAGAATCATGACGGTGAAGCTCACTGGCGAACTGATGCTGATTTCGACCGGGCGCAGCACCAGCCAGGCCAGCGGGATCACGACCAGGCCGGCAACGATTGCCTGCAGCATTCCGGCAACGACTTTTTCAATTGCAATCCAAGTCATGTCGATGGGGGCGAGCAGGCGGTCTTCGATCTCGCGCGTCCATTGGAATTCGGCAATCAGCGGCATCGCCACGGCCCAGACTCCGGTGAAGGTCATGCTGATGGCGATGATTCCGGGGAGCAGCAGGGCTTTATAAGCGGCGGGCATGTAGCCACTACGGACCATGACGCGGCCGAAGATGAAGACGAACAGCAGCGGCTGCAAAAAAGTTTGCAGGAAGAGTTGGATCGCGTTGCGGCGGGCCACGTGGGCGTCGCGGGCGAGCATGGCGCCAAAAGTTTTCCAGTTCAATCGCGCAAACTCCTTCCAGTGTGGTGCAGGAATAGGTTCTCAAGGCTCGGCTCAGAGATGTGCACGTCGGATAATTCCGCTCCGACGGCTGCCGCGAGGTTGGCGATTTCGGGAATCAGCGATCCGCCGCGGTCGGCGTAAACATCTGCGCCGGAGTTGTCACCGGCGCTGTCGTTAGTGCGGACTTCGCGCACCCCGGCAAGCGATTGCAGGCGCTGCAGCAAGTCCGGCGTTTGATTTCCGAAACGAAGTCGGAGGAGGTATCCCCCGGGGATGGCCGCCTTCAATTCTTTGGGGGTGCCCAGGGCGATCATCTTGCCGTGATCGATGATTGCCAGGCGCTGGCAGAGCGCGTCGGCTTCTTCCATGTTGTGCGTGGTCAGCAGGATGGTTTTCCCGGCCTGGTTGTATTCGCGAATGATTTCCCAGAGCAGAATGCGGGTTTGGGGATCGAGTCCGGCGCTGGGTTCGTCGAGGAAGAGGACCTGCGGGTCGTGCATCATGGCGCGGGCGATGGAAAGCCGCTGCATCATGCCACCGGAAAATCCGCGCACCATCTGATTGCCGCGGTCGGTGAGCTTAAACTTTTCGAGTAGCGAGTCGGCGCGGGCATTTCTTTCTTTTGACCCAAGGCCAAAATAGGCGCCGTGGTAAGTCAGGATTTCACGCGCTGTGAGGGAGAAATCGAGATTAGGGCGCTGGGGAACGACGCCGATCAGCAGTTTCACCGCGACCTGATTGATCCAGATTTCGTGTTCGCCAACCCACGCCTGGCCGCTGGTAGGCCGCACGCGGGTGGTGAGAACACCCACGGTTGTGGACTTGCCAGCGCCATTTGGTCCGAGCAGGCAAAAGATTTCGCCGGGTGCCACCTCCAACGACAGGCCATCGAGCGCGGGAATCTGGGTCTTAGTCGGCTGCTTGGAGCCTTTGGCGTCGGCTCGCGCGATGAAACCGCCGGCGGCGCCGAGGGGAGGCGCGGAGGTGTAAACCTTGCGGAGGTCTTGAGTGCGAATGCCGATGGCCATGAGTGGAATTTTTGGTCGTTGAGTGCGAGAGTCAACATCCTGCATCACAAATGCCGGTCATGGAAGTGACAAATGTCAAACTCTCCTCACTGCGTTGCGGCGTTCCCGGCGCATGCGTCCGTGGTGCCCACCCGTTGAAAACGCAAAGGGTGGGGCACCCTTGGTGTTAACGACTCCGGGTACGAGCCTAACCGCGCTTACTCTTTTTTCGCCGTGGGTGGCAGCAGGCCGTTCAGCCGCAAGTAAATCGCAGCCATGCCGTAGTGGTCGGCCAGGCTGCTGGCCAAGCCCAGAAATGCCCAGGCGCGCGCCCGCGGCTTGCCATCGAACCAGGTAATGTCGCTGGACATAGTGGAGTCGCTGGCTTTGGTTAGCGCGGTGCCGCAGAAATCGAATGACGACTTTACGGCTGCCACCAGGGCGTCTTTACTATCGCTGCCCTTCACTTCCGTCATCTTCGGTTGCGGGACATTGCCTACGTTGGCGCAGAAATAATAATTGCTCTCCACCACGTGAGCGGCAAGATCGCCGTATGACATCTGAGCCGGGGTCGGCTTAAAGCCGAATTTATCGGCGGGCATAGCTTCAAAGGCTGCGATGGTGTTTTTCGCGCGGCCGCCAAGCATCTGGCGCAGCGCGTCGGAGACCGGGTCTTTGGACTGGGCCAACATCGGCACGGTGAGGAGAGACAGCAGACAGATCACGGCAAGTGATTTCATGGAATGGCTCCTGAAACCCATAAAGTATAGCCCACCCCCGACACGGGCGTCCTGGACTATATGGAAAAACGTGTGGGAGCAAAACTAGACCGCAATCTCCGGCGTGGCTTCGAGCAGAGTTTTGGTGTAAGCGTGCTGCGGATTTTGCGTGATTTGTTCGCTGGAATTGATTTCGACAATCTTGCCGCGATACATAACCGCAATCCGCGTGGAAAGATAGCGCACCACAGGCATGGAATGCGAGATGAATAGGTAAGTGAGTCCGAAATCGCGCTGGAGTTGCGCCAGCAGATTCACGATTTGCGCGCCGACGCTGACGTCGAGCGCCGAGACGGGTTCATCGCACACGATGAACTTGGGCTGCAAAGCCAGAGCTCGGGCGATGACGATGCGCTGGCGCTGACCTCCACTGAACTCGTGGGGATAGCGGCGTCGGGCGGAGGAATCGAGGCCCACGGCGCGGAGGAGTTCATCCCCACGTGATTCGATTCCGGTTGAGGAGGAGTGCGCACGGGCGCGGACGCCCGTGCCTCCAGAATCACGTTCTGTGGAGCTGCGGGCGTCCTCGCCCGCGCTTTCCACGGTGGTCTGCTTGTGGATCAACAATGGCTCGGCGATCAGATCTTCAACTCTCATTCGCGGATCGAGGGAACTAAAGGGATCCTGAAAAATGATCTGCATGTGGCGGCGGAGGCGGCGCAGATCGCTGCGGCTGGCGCTGAGCAAATCGCGTCCGTCGAATTGAATGCTCCCAGAAGTCGGCTCAATCAGGCGCAGGGCCAACCGTCCCAGCGTGCTCTTGCCCGACCCCGATTCGCCGACCAGGCCGAGGGTCTCACCAGCGTGAATATCGAGCGAGACATCGTCCACGGCGCGGACTTCGCCTTTGGCTCCTCCACCGAAAGCGGATTCGCCGAGTGGGAAGACTTTGGTCAGGTCGCGGATTTCAAGCAGGCCCACGAGTGGGATGTTAGCAGAGGGGCTGTTCTAGCCGTGCGCTATCAGCGGTACCGCCGCAAGAGCGGCAACCATGCCGACGGTTTTCCAGCGCGTGAAGTGCTCTTTCAGAATGATGCGGGCGAGTAAGACGGTTATGACCGGGTAGAGCGACGTGAGCACGACAGCAGTATCGAGCCGGCCAATCTGACTGGCGCGGATGAACAGGACCGTGCCGCTTACGTCCAAGCACCCTGCGAGCAGGCCCAAAGCATATCCCAACGGGTATGAAGGTTGGAATTTTCTGCCCAGTAGTGTGATTGCGGCGGTCACGATCAGTGAAGCACCGCGGGAACCGGTCGCGATCCACAGCGCTGCGCCGCTTCCGGCTTGTTTGATGAAAATAAAGAAAAGGGCGAAGCCCAGTCCGGAGATGATCGCGAGCGCCAAGCCTTTTGGGCGCGTGCCATCCTCGGTGCGCGAGATCAGCCAGATGCCAAGCACCGCGAGGATGAACCCGGCCGTTGGAAGCATCCCAGGGAATCCTTCCGTCAATATGCCAAACGCGGTTGGGATGGCTGCCCCGAGGACGGCCGAAACCGGCGCCGTGATCCCCATATTGCCCTCTGCCAGCGCCCGGTAGAACAAAGCCAGGCCCACTCCGCCGGCAGCGCCCGCCGCCATGGCCCAGAGAAGATGGGAGAGCGGTGGAAGAACCTCGTGCTGGGACAAAGCCAAGGTCGCCACCATGATGGTCCCGCCAAGATGCCCGAGGCCGGCGAGGAGGAAGGAGTTGAAGCGCTTGGCGGTGTGGCCTCCTACAAAATCGCTGATACCCCAACAGCCGACCGATCCGAGGGCGAAGAGGGCGGACGCGAATTGGGCGGGAAGCGACATGGATAGTTATCGAGGGTAGCGGAAAGGCCCACTTCCCGCAAAGAACACGAGAAATGGGCACCCGACGGTTCAGGCGCTGCTAAGGCGGATAAACTTGCACCCTTGGGGCACGTGTGGGTCGGACAGTCCTTCGACTTCGCTGAGTGCAGACTTTGTCCGACGTCCTTGACTTTGATTCTGGCTCAACCGGAGTGTGACTAGGGGTGCTGAAATGACGTGCCAGGCGCTGCAAGCCGTTGTCGGACAAGAGTGTCCGACCCACATGGCCAACGTGTTAGAATTTCTGCTGCATCCTCTTTCCTGAGAGTCCCAGGTTGATAGAGCTAGCACCCTCGATTTTATCGGCGGATTTTGCGCGGCTGGGCGAGCAGGTTGGCCGGGCGGCGGAAGGGGGCGGGACCATCATCCATGTGGATGTGATGGATGGGCATTTTGTCCCTAACATCACGCTGGGCCCGCAACTGGTCAAATCGCTGCGCAAAGCGACCAAGCTGCCGCTCGATTGCCACTTGATGATCGAGAATCCTGACGAATACGTTCCTGCGTTCGCCGAGGCGGGCGCGGACTGGATTTCGGTGCATCAGGAAGCTTGCTGCCACCTGGATCGTACATTGAACCTGATCAAGAGCCACGACTGCCATGCAGGAGTGGTGATTAACCCTGCGACTCCGGTGGATGTTCTTTCGGAAGTACTTGATATTGTGGACTATGTGCTGGTGATGTCGGTAAACCCGGGATTCGGGGCGCAACCTTTCATCCCGAACTCTCTGCACAAGATTCGCAAGCTCAGAGATTTACGCGAGCAGAAGAACCTGAATTACCGCATCGAAGTAGATGGCGGGATTGCGGTGGACACCATTGGTCAAGTGGTACGCGCCGGAGCAGAAATTCTGGTGGCGGGCAACGCGGTGTTCAGCAAGGGCGATCCAATGGTTAACGCCCAAACATTACTGAAGGCGGCGGTTGAGGCCACGCTGCAGAAGGTATAGTGGCTAGTGACTAGTGGTTAGTGGCTAGTCGAACTTGGTTTACTAACCACTAGCCACTAATCACTTGCTTCTGAGGTTTTCATGTCTTTGTCCTTCCGAATTTCGGTGATTGCGCTGGCCTCGACGCTGACGCTCACAACCGCCTGCACCAACAAGAAGGTCAGCAATCCGTTGGCGAAGGTTGACTCCAAGCAGCCGGACAAAGTTCTGTTCGATCGCGGCATGGACTCGATGAAGCACAACCACTACGACATCGCGCGTCTCGACATGCAGACGCTGATCAATACCTATCCCGATTCGGAGTTCATCGCACGGGCCAAGCTGGCGATGGCGGACTCTTGGTATGCGGAGGGAGGCACCGCTTCACTTGCGCAGGCGGAGCAGGAATACAAAGATTTCGAGACCTTTTTCCCCAACATGCCGGAGGCGGCCGAAGCGCAACTGAAGATCGCCAACATTCACTTCCAGCAGATGGAGAAGCCGGACCGGGACTTCACGCACGCGGTGCGGGCGGAGCAGGAATACCGGCAGGTCATTCTGCAATACCCCGACAACCAGAAGATGGTGGCCGAGGCCAAGATCAAGCTGTTGCAGGTGCAGGAAGTGATTGCGGAGCGGGAGTTCCGGGTGGCACGTTTCTACTACATGCGGCCTAGCTATCCTGCGGCCATTGCCCGGCTCCAGTCGCTGGTGGATCGCTATCCCCTGTACAGCAAGGCAGACGAAGCGTTGTACTTGATGGGCCAGTCGTATGAAGGCGAGATCGCAATGCTAAGGCCCATGGACGCCCTGGAGCGCAAGCAGATGGAACGCCGGGGCAAAGTGGACGAGGCACAGCTCAAGCGAGATCAGGCAGCCAGGGAGCGTATGATGAGCGATTTCGCGGCCAAGGCTGCCGAGGCTTATTCGAAGATCCTTACCCGCTATCCAGTAATGGACCGCTCGGATGACGCAAAGGCGCGTCTGCTGGCGCTGCATCAGCCGGTACCTCGTCCCACCAAGGCTGCGTTGGCTCAGAACAAGGCCGAAGACGCAGCACGCCAACAGCAAACGACGCTGAGCACTCTGATGGGAGCACTCCAGAAGCGCCCGGATGTAAGCGCGGCAACCAAGGTGGGAGAACCGCCGCTGGAGGACAAGGAGCCGATCAGCGCCAGCGGGATTGTGCAGCAGGCGCAAAAAGTCGCGGTGGATACCAAGTCTTCCGGAAGCAAAACGGCCACGGTGGTTACCACTGGAACCGGAGCGCCGCCGGAGAGCGAGCCTGCGCCGCGTTCGGATGCGCAGCCACCAGAGACCACATCGAAGAACGACGGCGGCTCGCAACCGGCACCCCCGGATCCGAATGAATTGAAGCCGCATTCGACCGGCGATCCAGTTGGGGGTGATGGGCGGATAAACGATCCAAAAGATGCCAGCGATCCGAAGTCTGCGGCTAACGTCCCCGATCCCAATGAGTTAAAGCCGGACGTACCGCCGACGGATCAACCGGCCCCGGCTCCGGCTCAGGTAAATGAGATCCAGCAGGGCGCGAGCGGGACTCCGCAAGCGGCCGCTAATGCTGCGTCGTCTCAGGAGCTGGCGGACGACAAGGATGTCGCCTCCAGCAAGCACAAGAAAAAGAAGGGCCTGAGTAAGATCATTCCGCTTCCTAAAACCCAGTAAAGACGGGCATACACTAAATATATTGTCCGCTCGTAACCTGCTTAACCGGCTGGATTTATTGACTTAGGCCCCCTTCCAAGATAACTTCGGTGGTATCTCCCCTTTTCTTACCGAGGACATCCTTGGCACGTACAGTACTGCTCGCCGACGACAGCGTAACCGCCCAGAACATGGGCCGCCGCATCCTCATGGATGCCGGTTACGAAGTAGTTACGGTCAATAACGGCTCAGCGGCGCTAAAGAAGATTCACGAAAGCCGTCCTGATCTGATCGTGCTCGACGTCTACATGCCCGGCTACGGCGGGCTGGAAGTGTGCCAAAGGCTTAAGGAGTCGGCGGACACGGCACGGATTCCGGTGCTACTGAGCGTCGGCAAAATGGAACCGTTCAAGGCCGAGGAAGCGAGGCGAGTTCGGGCTGACGGACACATTGTTAAACCATTCGAAGCCAGCGAACTTCTGGCTGCATTGACCAAACTGGAAGACAGAATCGTTCCGCAGGCTGAGCAGGCAGGCGGACGCAACGGGAAACCAGAAAAGAAAAGCCGCCTCTGGAAGGCCGAAGATCCGCTGGCCGCTGCCGAGGAAGTGCCGACTGAGCGGGTTACATACCTCGCTGAGGCGAAGAAACGCCAGTCGCACAGTGATGTTTCCGGCGAGCCGCTCGGGGCAGACACCCAAGAATCTATTTCCGCGGTTGGGGCTCCGGCCCAGCCGGATGCCGAGCGCACGCCGAGTCCGGCGGCGGATTCTGTTGTAACCGAAGAATTTGCGGTCCGCGAGTCCAACATTCCAACCGAGAGTGCTGGGCAGGATGAGCCCGCGCGAGTTGAGTTACAGGCTGCGGAACCCGTGGCTGAAATCCCGTCACCAGCTGAGGCCACGACGGTCGAGATCCCAGCGATCGAAGTTCCAGTCGTCGAAGCTGCAACCATCGAACCGGACGCCGGCCAGGAACTAAAATCCGAAAAATCAACCCCCGAGGCGGCTGCCGAGCCTGTTGCTTCTGTGAGTGAGGAGCCGGCCGTAACAAACGCTTCCGCCACAGCAAGCGCGGCGCGATGGGTTGCCGAGAACGTTGCCTTGACCGTGGAAGAGGCTTCTCTAGCACTGGAAGCGGAAATGCAGCAAGCGCACGCGGTGGCCGCGGCTGCAATCGAACCGGAAATTCCAACGCAGGACAAACTCGTCAGCTCCGTTCCGCCAGTGGCTGAAATTGCAACCGAGACAGAGAGCGTTAATCCAACCGGGGCTGCATTTGCGGCTGCGGCAAGTGCGAGCAGTCCGCAGTCCGCATTCGGCACTCAGCCGGTGGGCGAAACATCTGGGAATGCGGCTTCCGTGCCCGAAGCTGAAATGCCGTTGCCATCCGAGGCCGCAGCTGCTTGGGAGAATTGGCAGCAAATACGCGAGGCGGTAATGAGTCCGCAGAAGACGGCAGCAATTGCGGAGTCGGTAGCGGAGATTGCGCAAGCGAGTGTTGCGGCGCAAGAGCCAACGTCAGAACGGGAGTCCGCCACCGCGGACAGCGTCTCCACGGCGCCCGCCGAGGAAGACAATTCGATCAACGATATCGTAGATAGCGTTCTCGCCGACCTCAAGCCCAGATTGATGGCGGAGATCGCGAAAAAGCTCGCAGCGAAGAAGTAGGAACGTCAGCTTTCTGTCGTCAGCAACAGCGGTCACAAAAATTGGGCGTACGATGTCTACCGTTTTTCGGAATCAAGGAAATTCCGGTTATCTCCTGAATGAGTCGTTTCAAGCGTTTCAAGCGAAGGAGGAATCGCCCATGACAGGAATGAAGATTTACAACGCGCGGGTTCTGGTGCTGATTGCGGCAATCGGTTTGATTGGCGCCTCGGCGCGGGCGCAGACACCTGGCCCCGGATACGCGGGCCCCGGCCGCTATGAGATCGAAAATGTGGCCAGCGGCAAGGTGTTGGACTTGAATCGGCAAGATCAGCACACGGTAGTACAGTGGCCGCGGACCCACGCGCAGAGTCAACTGTGGGATATCGAGGACGCCGGGAACGGATACGTTTATGTCAAATCGGCGGCAACCGGGCTGGCGATGGATATCGACGGCGGGCGTGCGCGCGATGGCGCACGTGTGATCACTTCGCGACCAGCGGGAAGCGACAGCCAACTCTGGAAAATCGAGGGCAGAGGCAGTGAGCGGCGCTTCACTTCGCGGCTCGGGATAGCTTTGGATTTGCCTCATGGCTCGCACGATGACGGTGTCGAATACCAAACCTGGAGCGGGGCCGGCGAGGACAATCAGAGATTTCGTCTGGTTTGGATTAG
>WNFJ01501150.1_pt3 | contig 12840 bp, 16 predicted proteins | sample 5400461 | NCBI WGS metagenome assembly WNFJ01 (sample SAMN13153349, study PRJNA577476) | soil metagenome | isolation source: 115 cm saprolite on Douglas fir-dominated hillslope | place: USA:California | collected 2013-09-17 | reverse complement strand
AGTCCCGCGACTAACCCTGGCGGCAGGTTATGATCGAAAAGCAGCTTCATTCGGTGGCTACTAGAAGGTGTTTCTCGCGATCAGCGGCGTAGGCGAAACAAGCACGAATATCTTCTTCCGTTAAGTAGGGCAATTCCTCGAGGACTTCTTGTTGGGACATTCCTGAAGCCAGATACTCGAGCACATCGTAAACCGTAATCCTCATGCCGCGAATGCATGGCTTGCCGCCGCGCTTGCCTGGTTCGATAGTGATGATGTCCTGGTAATTCATACGATGATAGTAAAACTACGCGTGTTCAACGGCAAGGTTGGATTGGGATTGTCTTTTCTTAGACCGATAGCTATAAATATCCAGTCCCTACACTTTTGCAAGATCAGAAAAGGAGTAGATGTATTTTCCGGAATCCATCTCGCACCGTCAGATTGTACCGCTCGGAATTCATTACCAGCCATCTGAGCCAAATTAAACGACTCGTCCAATTCAGTCGGCTATGGAATCCAAACCAAATATAAAAATCGGTCCTGCTGGCTGGTCGTATAAAGATTGGGAGGGCGTCGTTTATCCACATAAGCCCGGCGTCCGCTTTGATCCGCTCGAATACCTGGCAAGATTCTTCGATACGATCGAAATCAACAGCAGCTTTTACCGTCCACCGACGGCCGCAACTGCAAAATCATGGGCTAAACGCGCCTCTCAAAACCCACGCTTCAGTTTCACCGCGAAACTTCACCGTCTGTTTACGCATGAACGCGGCAAAGCAACTGCCGCAGATGAGAAAGCCTTTCGTGAAGGAATAGACCCGCTTTTCAAAGCAGGCAAGCTGGGTGCGCTACTGCTCCAGTTTCCGTGGTCATTCAAAAACACTGCCGAAGACAGGCGTTACCTCACTGCACTGCTGGATCGCCTCAAGGATTATCGGCTAGTGCTCGAAGTACGACATGCATCCTGGAACGACGCGCAGGTCTACGAGTGGCTCGAAGAGCGCGGCGTGGGAATCTGCAATATCGATCAGCCGCTTTTTTCCAAGTCGATCCGACCTGCGGCTTTGACAACGTCACCGGTGGGCTATGTGCGCCTGCACGGTAGAAACTACGAAAACTGGTTCAAGGAAAAGGCAGTGCGAGACGAAAGATATAACTATCTCTATTCAATAGATGAGCTGGAACCCTGGATTGCACGCATTCGAGAGGTTGCGTCAGAGACCACAGAAACCTATGTAATTACTAACAATCACTTCCGCGGTCAGGCGGTGGTGAATGCCCTGGAGATCAAATCAACGTTGGTAGCGCAACGAGTGCCCGCCCCGGAACCGCTGTTTAGCAGATATCCACGTCTTCTCGAATCAGCGATTCCCGAAAGCGAAACGAATGTCACTAAGGAGCAAACGCCGCGTTTATTTCGGTAGGGTCTTACTTCGCGGCTCCGTGTGCGGTCATCTGGGCAAATGAAATTGGCAAACCATCAGGATCGATACAAACCGTAAGTTTGACTCCCTCGCCCTCTCTTTCGGTCGGAGGCATAACGAAGGGAATCCCTTTGGCTTTGAGTTCCTGATAAGTCTTATCTACATCTTCGACATTGAAACCGATCGAACAGCTGCCGGCTATCTTCGACTGATCTCCAGTGTCCTGGTACTCCTTAGCGATACCACCCCCATGGAGAGCAAGCGTCGTTGCTCCGGTCGCAAACTCAGTCCATTCTGGCGACTGAAACTTCAGCGGTATTCCCAACTTGTCGCGATAAAACTCTACCGATCGTTGCATGTCCGAAACTATTACCATCGTGTAGTCAATTTGGCTGAACATGGTGCGGCCCCTTTTCATCGGCAGGTAAACAGCAAACAGTGAACAGCAGACAGCCGAAGTATTGATCTGTCTGCTGCTTGCTGTCTACTGTTTGCTGTTTGCTACTTTCATTTTTTCCGCGTCTTACTATTCCCCATTGCGACAATAACATCAAACTCATCTTTTGTAAGCGGCATAACAGAAAGTTGCGACTGCCTAATCAAAGGCAGCTGGCTGAGCCGCTTGTCATAGCGAATGGCGGCCAACGGCACCGGAGTGGCAAACGGCTTGATTGGTTTTAGATCCACTGCAACCCATTGCGGATCGTCGGCGGTAGGATCTTTGTAGGCACTTTTTACAACTTCAGCCAAACCAACAACGGCTTTATCTTTACCCGAATGATAAAAGAGCACGAGGTCTCCGTTTTTCATTTGGCGCAGGTTGTTACGCGCCTGATAATTGCGCACTCCAGACCAGTCAGTGCGGCCATCGCTCTCGAAGTCAGTCCAGGAATACGTTTCCGGCTCTTGTTTAACCATCCAATAGCTGTTCTTGGCCGGCTTTTTCATTTCAGATTTGAACCATTTCTTGTTCGCTTTCTAACTGGAGCTTAGAATGCATCAGCTAATCAATCAACAGGAGAAGAACAAATGCTAAAAGAGGGAACCACTGCGCCAGCCTTTACCACAAAGAATGCTGAAGGCGAACCGGTTAAACTAAAAGACTTTCGTGGCCAGAAAGTTGTGCTGTATTTTTATCCAAAGGATGATACGCCTGGTTGTACAAAAGAGGCGTGTTCCTTTCGAGATGCCTATTCCAAGTTTAAGAAGCGCGACATAACGGTCTTGGGTGTCTCTCCGGACAGCGAAGCCTCCCACAAAAAGTTTGCTGCGAAGTACAAACTTCCGTTTACGTTGTTAGCGGACACCGATCGTTCGATATCGGAAGCATACGGCGTTTACGGCGAGAAGAAGTTTATGGGACGAACCCATATGGGCGTTCATCGAACCACTTTTCTAATCGATGAGAAAGGCAAGATCAAAAAAATCTTTCAAAAGGTGAAGCCTGAAGAGCATGCCGCAGACGTTCTCGAGGCTTTTGCCGAATAATTACCCGATTTCAAAGCGCCGGCTAGGCTGCCACCCAGCTGCCAATCTTTTGGGGTTCCCCCTCCGGGTTTTTGCCCGGCATCAGCCCCTGCAGACAGCTAAAAGAGCTCGGCATATCCCTTTTGCGCGCGGGGAAGCTCGGACTGTCTTCCATAAGACTCGGATCCCCGGATTCGTTTATAAAATACAGCCGGGTACCATCAACAACCTGGGTCCGAATTTCACGTGTCCAAAGGAGCAAATTTGCCAGTGCGTCCCCGATTTCGTCTTTACCAAGCTTAGTTTCCTGCGCAATCTCACGCTGCGTTCGGGCTCCTCTTCTGATCGAATCGCGCACACGTTCGACGGGCGATAGTTTGCTGATCGGCCTGCTTGCATGTTGGCCGACAACATGAGAATCAGCATCCAGAAACTCGGGCAACTCAACTTGTTGCGCGATGTATCTTTTGCGTGCGGATTTGTACTCCTTCAGAGCGCGTCTGCTTTGGGTGACTTTCGTGCGTATGCAACTCTTGCAATAGAGATTGCGACCGTCTTTTCGCGCGCGACAAACTCCAAATTCAGATAGCGGCAACTCTTGAGAGCAAATTGGACAATGCTTAAACTCAATCACTTGCGGTGCCTCTTCCTTCATTTCCGCACTCCAACTAAAGCAAAAGGATCTCGCGTGTGCCTCTCCGAACAACACTTCGCCTCAGTCCGGCTACACGCGATCTTCCGGTCTGGAGACCTAAGACTTGAGATGGTTGTTTGGCAGAAGCCCTGATCAATCAGGGAGATCGCCTAGATTGCCTTGCGCGACTTACTAATTAGTCGCGCCCTTACCGTTTACCTGAGTCAGAAGATCGTAGGAGGCTTCCGGGCAATTGCGAGAAATTATGAGAGCTAGTAAACCTTCTTACGATTATCTAAAACAGGTCGCTGAGCCGCACTCGTTATGGCAATCAATCTTCTTCAGCGAGGGATTCGCATTATAGTGATCGAAGAAATTTTTGCAACACCTATTTCACTTTTCTTTTGGTCCAAATTAAGTCGCATAAATTGCCCGCTTGATCTCTTTTTTTATTCTGATTCTTGATGAGGTGCAAACAACTCTCTTGCCAGAAGATAGATGATCGCATCGGTCGCAAACAACCTGGATAAGCACTCCTTAATAAGATCGAAAATCAAGTATCAGGACCTTGCAAATCTTCAGAAAAACCTGTCGCAGCGAGATTCAAGAAACCGTTCGCCGTCTGTTTGACGCAACTTCGTTAGTTCATCTCTCGTCATCCATTAGGTAATGCAGATCGTAATCACAACTAAATTACAACATCGAGAGTTAGTATGGTAGCTGACGAAATACGCGGTCGAGTGGTTCGAATTAATTCTTTCTAATTTCTTCCGTCGCGAGCATGTCCAGCAATGAATGAATACAATTCGACTCGAGAACTTTGAAGAGACTTAACGCTGCAACTTGATACCTCAATTGTTGTGTTGAAAGGATTTTCTGGAGCGCCGCTGGCGTGTGCAAAATGTCATAAACGCGCGCTTGTAACAGCTTTGTAAAAATAGTCGCACTGATTTCCACATGGATTTCCTCAGAATCTGTGGAAATCCCAATTGCGTGCAGGCAATCTCAAAGTGAGTCATCACTGAATCGCTGACCGATCTTTCAGACGATACACAAACTTCAGTCCTGACCAGACTTCATCTATGGCGCAGATTTTTACGTCGACTAAACCACACTGCAAACCGATTAGCTGCACCCGTTCAAATGAAAGATCGGTGCGCACACCTGAGCTCTTCTTTGGCCACGCAATCCAAATCATTCCGTTGGTTGAAAGCTTCTTTGCAAGAGAGCGGAAATCCTTTGCCAGTGTCTTCTCAGCATCCGCGAAAAGCAGAATCACGTCGAGCGGTTTGAGCAGCCGCGTCACGATTTGCGAATCCTCAGGTAAAGTGCCCAATTGTTTCTGAAAGACTTTTGGTGCGTTCACCAGTCCTATCCGAAAGCTTTCCTTGATTCCCAGCTTTTTAGCCAAAGGTGTATCAGAATAACCAGCCATTGCATTACAACCGGATTCGTGGTTTGCACTAGAATTTTTTCGGGTTCTTCAAGCCTGTCGTCAACTTGTTAACCACTTCCCTTACGACGCGCGGTGCCAAAGCCTTACGGTTCTTCTTGAGAAACTCTTCTACCGCCCGCCTATCCCTCTTTGCCAATTCACGCAGGGCCCACGACAAGGCTTTTACAACCATGTCATCCCGGTCATGAACAACTAGATTACAGATAGCTAGCGTGCGCGTTGCATCTCCCTGCCCACCTCTCGTTTTGTTGTTTAGCGGAACAGTGCTTACCACAGCCGCACGTCGCCACCAACGGTTACGGGAGCGAGCCCACCGGGCGATAAGCGAGTCAGAAACTTGATGTTCGCGACAGACGGGTCCTGACAAGTAACAAGCGAACGTATCCACAGCTGCCCAACTATCAATCCCCTCGCCCAGCATCGTTAGTTTTCTCGAATTCAGACTCTGCAGCGCTTCGCGATGATGTTGAACCAATTCGTAGACAAGAAATCGCGGTACTGCCTTCTCGTCGTTCCTAAGTAACAGCAAGCTCGACTGGAAAACGAAATCAGCTGGCGCTTTTGCCAATCGCTTCGAGAACTCGCGCCGCACGGCGCGAATGCTTTCTGTGCTTTTTTCTGACAGGAGCGCTAGCCGAGTCGGGATCTCAGTACTTAGGTTGTCAAAGTTGTCAGATGTCATTCTGGAAGAAGATCCGCGCTAACGACGGCTATAGAACCTCGAGCTTGAGCCCCAAAGCGAATTCCCCGCTGCTCGCGCCCCAACGCAGTGATAATAATGGCACCGATAAATACCGTGACGGCGGTTAGGGCCATCGCGGCCGCGTAACTCATCCGTTGCGCGAATAGGGCCTCGATGTACGCAACCGAACCAGCCAGGAGCACACCGCACTGGTAGGCAAAACCTGGCAGAAAGCCACGCACTGAATCAGGGGAAAGCTCAGTCAAGTGCGCCGGTATGACCCCAAAAGCTCCCTGAACCATCAACTGCATTAGGAAGCCTCCAATAATCAGAAGTACTAATGAAGGCGAGAATGCCCACAGCGGGATTACGACCACGGCTCCGACAAGTGCGGCAATCATTGAACGACGACGACCGAAACGATCTGACATCAGCCCAAAAAAAATTCCCCCAGCCATCGCGCCCACCATCGAGATCGCTGTTACGACGGCTACTTTCTGGGGACTAAAACCCCATTGTCGCTTCAGAAGCGTCGGATACATGTCCTGGGTTCCGTGTGAGACGAAGTTCATCATCATCATCAATGCCACCAAATAGAGGAACAGCTTCCAATGTGAGGAAATGCTGCGGCCGAGTTGTCCCCAATTATCATGACGGGTTTTCTTCCAAACTTCCGATTCCTTTACCTGAAGGCGGACGTAAATCGCCAGCAGAGCCGGCAACCCGCCAATAAAGAACATCGGTCGCCAACCCCAACGCGGAAAAACGAAAAAATAGCAGCCGGCGGCAAGCAAATAGCCGGCTGCGTATCCTTCTTGTAGCAGACCTGACAGCACGCCCCGCCAGCGAGCCGGCACCTTTTCCATCGCAAGCGAAGCACCAACCCCCCACTCGCCACCCATCCCAACACCGAACAAGGCCCGCAGAACAAGAAACGTTGCGTAGTTTGGCGCTAAGCCTGAGAGTATCTCCACTATGGAGAAGAAAATAAGATCAATAATCAACGGAAGCCTGCGGCCATAGCGATCAGCCAGCAGGCCGAAGATGAATGCCCCGACCGGCCGAAACCCGAGTGTGAGGGAGATTGAAAGGGCAATGTCCTTATCTGGCCGGTGAAATTCTTCCGCAATGGCGGTCAGTGAAAAAACTACCAGGAAGAAGTCAAACGCATCGAGCGTCCAGCCGAGAAACCCAGCAAAGAGTGCAGACCGGTGATCCCCACTTTCAAGCAAGTTTTGTGTTTTCGGAGAGTTAGCAGGTGAAAAGTGCATCTGGTACTAGAGTGCGCTTTGTTTGCAAGAGCACCCTGATACTATTATGTTGCAATTATTGACTCAAGCGTTTTGATTGTTTTTGTCGGCGGATTTCTAGAATTCCTGCCGCGGTGATTCAATAATGACATCCAACTGTTACTCGAGTCCGTAAGTATTGGAGCGAACCCGCGACAGTTAGGTCGAGTTTCGCGGGAGACGTATATGAAGAAGGTTCAAGAGATTAATTCAAACAATATCACTGATAAGGAGACGTATCTCAACCGTCGAACATTCATGCGCGCGGCAGTTCTTGCTGGAACCGCTACCGCGACTGCATTTCTTTATCGCAGCTTGAACCCGGCGCCGGCCGAGCCAACTAAAGGCCAGAAGCTTGCGGGCGTTTCGAAATCCGGCGACGCGGAAGCCCTCAAAGCGGGTTTCAGGGTTAACGAGCAACTCACTCCTCTTCAAGACATCACAAACTACAACAACTTTTATGAGTTCGATACTGACAAGCGCGGCGTCGCGTCTGCTGCTAAAGGCTTTATTGCGAAGCCCTGGAATATTTCAGTCGAGGGGTTGGTAAATAAACCAAAGGTGTTTGATCTTGATGAACTCATCCGGTTCGAGCAGGAAGAACGCATTTACCGCCTTCGCTGTGTGGAAGGCTGGTCGATGGTTATTCCCTGGATAGGGTTTCCCCTCAAAAAGCTCCTCGACAAAGTGGAGCCTACTTCCCAGGCAAGGTATGTTGCCTTCCAGACCCTATATGATCGTAAGCGTATGCCTTACCCGTTCAGTAGTGGTCTCGCCTGGCCATATGTTGAAGGGCTTCGTCTTGACGAGGCAATGCATCCGCTGACTATCTTGGCCACAGGCCTTTACGGTGAAACTCTGCCGCCTCAGGATGGTGCGCCCATAAGGCTGGTGGTGCCGTGGAAATACGGCTTCAAAAGCATCAAGTCTGTAGTGAAGATAACATTGGTTTCAGAGGAACCGCCCACTACCTGGAGTAATCAGGCACCAGATGAGTATGGTTTCTACTCGAATGTGAATCCGAATGTGCCCCACCCGAGATGGAGCCAGGCAACGGAGCGAAGGATAGGCGAATACGGCAGACGCAACACCCTACTGTTTAACGGATACGCTGAGCAAGTCGCTCATCTGTATGAAGGAATGGATTTGAAAAAGTATTTTTGATCACCTGTGAAAGATTCAGGCTTTCTAAAACTCGTTCTGTTCGTCAACTCGCTGGTACCACTGACGCTTCTCGGTTGGGACTGGTCTCATAAGAATGTGGGCGCGAATCCGCTGGAATTTGTCACCCGCACCACCGGGATGCTTACGCTCATCTTCCTCGTCCTGACGCTGGCGATATCGCCTTTGCGAAAGATTACCGGTCTTAATTGGCTGGGTAAGTTTAGGCGGATGTTAGGGCTTTACGCGTTTTTCTATGGGTCCTTGCACCTCCTCACATATCTTTGGTTCGATCGCTCCTTCAACTTTTCCAGTATGGTCCAAGACGTAGCCCAGCGAAGGTTCATCCTGTTCGGAATGACCGCTTTTCTGCTCATGGTGCCGTTGGCTATCACCTCAACTAACAAAATGATCAAACGGTTGGGTGGAAAACGTTGGAGCAAGCTTCATCGCCTTGTTTATATCGCTGCTGTTGCCGGCGTAGCTCATTACTGGATGCTGGTAAAGTCGGACATCCGGCTGCCCCTCACGTTCGCCTTTATTCTGGTTCTATTGCTGTCACATCGATTGTTTGTTAAATATTTCCCTTCTCAACCGCCGCTGCGGGGCGCCACACCACCTAAGTTGCGCTTAAAATAAGTCTGCAGTTTTTCCTAAGAATATAGATGGCGCAATCAGGCGATGGCACAATCAGTCGAACGCTTCTCCAGCCGCGTTGAGAATTATGTCCGGTACCGGCCCGGCTATCCGGTCGCAATAGTCGATCTACTCAAAACGGAGTGCGGCCTCACGCCTCATTCCCTCGTTGCCGACATTGGATCTGGTACCGGAAAACTATCAGAAATCTTTCTCCAAAATGGGAATGTGGTGTTAGGTATCGAACCGAATCTTGCTATGCGAGGGGCGGCTCAAAAGATCTTGCAGACTTACACGAAGTTCAAAAGCATAGACGCAACGGCCGAATCGACAACGCTGCCATCTGCGAGCGTGGATTTTGTAACCGCGGGTCAGGCCTTCCACTGGTTTGAGCCCGCGAGAGCCAAGGCGGAAGCTGCTCGCATCCTCAAACCGGAAGGCTGGGCTGTCCTGGTTTGGAACGAGCGCAAGATAGACACAACGCCATTTCTGCGCGAATACGAACAATTTCTCCTGGAGTATGGAACTGATTATCCAGTCGTAAGACACGAGAATGCACTTGATGCTATTGCCATGTTTTTCGCTCCCGGAGACTTCGCGCTCAAGAGCTTTCCAAACAATCAGGACTTCGATTTTGAGAGCTTGAAGGGGCGTGTACTCTCATCGTCATACATACCCGAGCCTGAGCATCCCAACTTCGAAGCCATGCTTCGAAACCTTAGGGCAATATTCGAAAGACATCAAAGAGATGGCAGAATAGGTTTTGACTACAATACAACGGTCTACTACGGTCATTTGCAAGACAATTCGGCAGTCGAGCCTTGAGGGGCAAACATGCTAAACACTTATGACAGAAGATAGAAGAAGCGAAAAGAGAATAAGCACAAATCTGCCAACGAAATGGGTTGGTCTGTCCGGCGTCTACGAAGCTCGCTTGGAAGACATTAGCCTGGGTGGTTGTTTCGTCAACACTGCGGGGCCCGTGGAAATAAGGGAATTGATAAGCCTGGAGATACAACTCCCTTCAGGCGAGTGGATACCATTGCGGGGCGAAGTAACCTATTGTCAGCCTGGAATAGGCTTCGGTCTTCTCTTTAATTTCTTAAATGACGAGGAGGAGCGGGCCTTGAGAGAGTTATTCTTCTGACGTTTTACTAGTTCTATTCGATCCCCCTTGCGGAATTCTTGAGGTTTTAAACACCGACGAGCAGATTGGTCCTATTTCGGGTCAGGCTTTTCATCGTAAAAGAGAATGCTCAACACCAGGACCAGGCCTGCCGCCGCAGCCAGGAGGAAGAAGATCATGGCAAGGCCGGGATAACCAAATATACGAAACGAAGTATCAATACGCATTAGCAACGCTGCTCCAACGATCAACGCCGCTACTACAAGGCCAAGGGTTATCCGGTTCGCCACCTTTTGTAAGCCATCAAGAAGGACCTTTTCATCGATGGTGTCCACTTTTACTTCAAGCTCATTATTTCCAACAGCATCGAGGATCTTGTTAACGCGGGTTGGGAGTCTCTCCACAAACTCCTTGAGATCCACAACCCCGCTCAACAAATTACTGGGTGCGACGCTCTTGATCATGTTGCGTTGAATAATATCCATGGCCCGTTCGCGAATCACTGCGTTTGGATCGAATGTTGGCTCGAGGGTATAGACCACTCGATCCAGGTTCAAAAGAGCCTTGGCGATCATGGTGAACTCTGGAGGCAGCCGGAACCAGCAGTCCGCGGAGATCTTAGTTATCTCGAGCGTCACCTGGCCCGCATTTAGATGAGTAAGATTCGCATCCGTGTGTTCCGCGACAAACTCCGCCACCCGCCTAACATATTCCGTCCGGTCAAAACCTGTCTTCGGCTCGCCCATTTTGATTGCAATTTCCGCAGCATCCTCGCCGCGACCCTCACTTTCCGCAAGCAATAGCCGCAACAGATTATCTTGAAAACCCCGCGTTACGTGGCCAACCATTCCCAGGTCAAGCAGTGCAATCCGATCGTCGTCACTGAGAAAAACGTTTCCCGGATGCGGGTCAGCGTGGAAAAGACCATCGATCAAGATCTGTTTTAAGTAGGCGCGGAACAGTTCCTCAGCAAGACCTGCACCGTCAATCTCGAGTAGCCGCAGTGGGCTAAGCATGGTGATCTTCTTACCAGGAATGTATTCCATGGTGAGGACCCGCGAGGTGGTAAAGGTTTCGATGGGTTCGGGGACGATTATCCTCTCAAACTCCGCGAGGTTTTGGCCCAGCGAAAAGAGGTTGTTTGCCTCTATTTTGAAATCGAGCTCGCGCAACACACTCTTGCGCAAATTGACAAGCATATTCTCGAACTCGTAACGCCGGCCGAGTTCCGTGTGCGCATCCAGAAATCGGGCAATCTCATTTAGTGCCTCGAGGTCGTCGACAATCTGTTCTCGGATATTCGGCCGTTGCACCTTGACAACAACCGCTCGCCCATCGCGCATGTAGGCGCGATGAACCTGAGAGAGTGAGGCGGCAGCCAGGGGTTCGGTTTCAAACTCGGCAAAAGCTTTTGAGATCCTAATCCCCAACTCGCTAGAGACGATGCGTTCGACTTCTTCGTACGATATCGGCTCGACATGATCCTGCAGTCGCTCCAGAGCATCGAGATAGGGTTTAGGCAGAAGGTCGGCCCGAGTTGAAAGTAACTGGCCCAGCTTGATGAAGGTTGGACCCAACTTTTCCAGATCGGCAGCTAACTCTTCGGCTGAGGCACCGGTTGCTTCTGCTGTAATCTCATCAAGCTCAACAGTGTCCTCGAGGCCGGCCTGGCTGATCAAGTCTGAACGGCCATACTTGATCAGCAAAATTGCGACGTCTTTGTATCGTTTGAGACGCTCCGGCTTAAGCGAGACTCCCATTGGTTGCACCTTGCATTCTGAAATCCGAAACCTTGCCACCAAGCCCGGCAGAGTTATTCTCCGGCCAAATTTGTAGTTTTACTCTTTGTCAGGCTGGCGACGGAAGTCTTACGGAACAGTCACGTAGCTTCGCGTTTGCAGCCATATAGGTTGGACCATCGGCGAAGCGCGTCAGGCTACGTCTTCAATTCAAATAAAGAGAGAAGCCCACGCCTGGATCAGGTTGCAGTATTTTGGAAATGAAGAACTTAGCTCGTACGCTCATTTGGGCGGCGTGCTTGCCCGCGGGCCCGCCGCCGCATGATCAATAGCTGCGCGCAGGGCTTCTTCGCTCAGCGTTCTAAGCATCACTCCATTGATGAAGATCGTCGGTGTACTCTCAATTCCATAGATCTCGCCGTCTTGAATATCGTGCTTGACCTCGGCAGCATACGTCCCGGCATCAAGCTCGGCATCAAAGCGCGTCCGGTTCAATCCTACCTCGGTCGCATACTTCTTAAGTGACGGCACGTCGAGCGCAGTCTGTCGTTTAAACAGAAGCGCCGTATATTCAAAAAACTTGCCTTGAGCATTAGCTGCATCTGCGGCTTCAGCTGCCTTGCGCGCATTCGCATGCTGCGAGAGAGGAAAGTCCCGCACTACAAATCTGACCTTATTCCCATAAGACTTGAGCACGCCTTCAAGTACAGGCTGCATGGCAGCGCAAGCGGGACATTGAAAATCTGTGAACTCGACAATCGTAACCGGAGCGTTGGGATCGCCCCTCGAAGGATCGTCAGCGACGCTTATTGCCTGCACCGGCTGTGGAGGTTCCGATATCAGCCAGTGAATATCAGCGTTCTTGCGCAGTCTATCGGATAAAACTTTCTCCAAACGCTGCTGTTCCTGATCCTGAAGATAGGTTACTAATTGATTACGCGCGGAATCGAGATCGCCGTTAATGCGCGCCTTGTTATCAGAATAGAATTTTGCAATCTCGGCCTCTGTGGGTTGATGAATTTTCTCGCTGATCTCGCCACGGATTATGTCTTCAGGGGCGACATTGCGTTTATTTGCTTCGGCCAGAAGCAACCAATCGTCGACTAGGCGTTCGCCTCTTTTCTTCTCGATTTGGTAGGCACCGAGTCTCATGTTGTAGACGATTGGCTTGAGCCTTTCATTCAACAATCCCGCTTGTACCGGACGACCCGCAATCGTGGCAACTACCACGGCGGGATCGAGAT
>WNFJ01275241.1_pt1 | contig 12841 bp, 10 predicted proteins | sample 5400461 | NCBI WGS metagenome assembly WNFJ01 (sample SAMN13153349, study PRJNA577476) | soil metagenome | isolation source: 115 cm saprolite on Douglas fir-dominated hillslope | place: USA:California | collected 2013-09-17 | reverse complement strand
GCGGCGCCGACGTCGGTGGTCGCGCTCTCAGATGGGTCGAAGGCCTACGCAGCGCTGGGTGGATGCCCTGCCGGCACCAACCACATTACGCTTCCATCGAATTTGGGAAGCTGCAACGGCAGTCTGGTCTCAGTGATTGATGCCATCGGACTGCAAGAGGTGAAGACCATTCCCGTGGGCGCCGGGGCGGTTTCCATTGATGCTGCGTCGGACGCTTCCCGTGTCTACGTGGTAAGCGCGCATGCGAGCAATGTTTCCATCATTCGCACTTCCACCGACAGCGTGAATACCACGTTCACCACGCCCCAGCAAGTCTCCTCCTGCACCAGTAGCTGTCCGGTACAAACTCCATTGATGGTTCGCGTCTTCCCGTAGGGCGGTTTTAGAGTTGGTGTATTCCATACACTCTACGACCGTGTCATTTCGAAGCCGCAGGCGAGAAATCGGCTCCGGCCAAAACCCAGCGGGAGCAGATCCTTCGGCTACGCCTCAGGATGACACTAAACTTTGTTGCTGCCTTGCTGTTGGAATATACCATCCTGGAACTGCGATAGCCGCGGCGCAGCGAGCGGCTATTGCCCGCCCGCGCTGATTGGAGTCTTTTGATTGGAAAAGAAAAAGAGGCAGAAATCTAGCCGGGTTTAGGGTCGTTGCGCCGCCTGCGGCTATATCGCATTGCGATATTCATGAAGACGTTGCCGCTATCGGTATCAAAGCACATGACCAGCGCTTCCTGATCTTCACTGCTTTTTTCGCCCAGGCTTTCCCCATGCGCCACCGGCGGAGCGACTTTAAAATGGAATCCACGATCGTTGAGCGCCGTGATTGCGCTGCCGATCACCATGTTGGCGAGTTCGCACACCGTCTCCTGGGCGACTTCTTCGCTCACCGGAACCGTTGTTCCCGCCAGATAGGTGGCGACTTTGGTTGCGGTCGGGGCATCGATGTCGAAGATAATGCGGCCTTCGATATCGCCCTTGATGGTGACAAGCGACGCCACGCCCTTGCGGCGGTAGGCTTCTTCTTCCATGGTTACGTCGCCGATGCGCGTGCGGCTTTGCAGCGTCTCAGCGAGGACCGCGTCCGCAGCGTTAATGAAAGGTTGGATCAACTCCATGCGCATGGGTTAGCTCCCCAAAGCCGTCGGAGTTGCCGCAACTGCATCATCGCCCATCACGTACTTGATCACCTCGTAGAGAATCTCGGCTTTGACGGGCTTCTGCACGAAATGGCGAGCGCCTTTTTGCAGCGCGGCCACAATGTTCTCCTGATAGCCGACGGATGATACCATGACGATCCGCGCTTCCGGATGCGCGCGCACGATGCGCTCCGCCGCCTCAATTCCTTCCATCTGCGGCATGGTAATGTCCATCAGCACCACGTCGGGCGATGTGCGGTCATATTCGGTGATGGCAGTGCAACCGTCGCCCGCTTCGCCGACGATTTCGCCGCCGAACGATTCGACCATCTTGGCGACATTCTTGCGCGCGAAGACCGAATCGTCCACCACCAGATAACGAATGGGTTTGTGGTCCTTGTGAAGCAGAATTGGAAACTGTTCCATAAGAGTTCCTCTCTTTGCGACTCCAATCTAAACTTGTACGGCCCTTGCAATTCTCTCCGGGTTGCATTGATTCGCCAGCGTGCCGGCCAGCGCGTCCAACGCGACTACGCGCATGGCAAATCCTCTTTCAATCGCGGCCTTGGGCATACCGAAGACCACGCACGACTCTTCGCTCTGCGCGATCGTCAGCCCGCCCGCGCTCTTGACCATTCCCAGCCCGCCCGCGCCGTCTTCGCCCATGCCCGTCATAAGGACGCCGACAGACCGTTTGCCAAACTCGGTGGCCAATGATCGAAACAACACGTCGGCCGAGGGCCGATGCCCATTGATGCGTGGCTCATCGGTGAGAACCACCGTGCTTGCCAGCGGCATACGGCGGACTTTGATGTGACGATTGCCGGGACAGACCAGCGCGCGCCCGGCGAGCAATAAGTCCCCGGATTGCGCTTCCTTCACATCGATGCTGCAGCTCTCGTCCAGGCGGTTGGCGAACATGTGGGTGAAACCTTCCGGCATGTGCTGAACAATAATGATGCTGCCGGCAAAATCCCCTGGCAGTTTCGCAGTTTCGCCAGAAGATACTGAAGCGCGTTGGGCCCGCCCGTGGAGACCCCAATCGCCACGATCTTGGTAGGCTCGCGACGCGGCCGCGACGCCGGCTTGTTCGCCCTCTGCCTTTCCGGCAGCGCCGGCGGATGCACAAGGCGGGCTTTGCTGTTGGCCGCGGCTTTGATCTTGGCGATCAGATCCTCAGCAATCTCCTCCATGTGCGCCGACGCAGCGTCGCGTGGCTTAGCCACAAAATCAAACGCGCCGGAGGCCAGGGCTTTGAAGGTAGCCATCGCGCCTTCCGTGCTTAGGGCACTCACAATGATCACCGGCACGCGCGACTTCCTCGTGATCTGACGCAGCATCTCCATGCCGTCCATGCGCGGCATCTCCAGATCCAGCGTAACCACGTCTGGCTTGAGGTCTTCGATCTTCTTGAGCCCAAATGCTCCGTCCATCGCCGTGCCTACAACTTCAATGCCGGTATCGCGCGCCAGGATTTGCGAGATCAGCTTGCGCATGAGCGCGGAATCGTCCACTACCAAAACTCGAACCCGTTCGCTCATGCCGTCGCCCCCATGGTCGTCTGCAAGCGTCCCAGCTTGGCGACGACGCTAGCGATGTTCAGGATCAACACTACGGTGCCGTCGCCCAAAATGGACGCGCCGCTGACCAGATCGGTGGCCACCAACTGGTCCTCCAGCGCTTTGATGACTAGTTCTTCCTCTCCCACCAGACTGTCCACCACTAGGCCGAACTTGCGATCGCCGAGGGCGGTAACTACCACGAACACTTTTTTAGGCGCGTTGGCTTTCTGCGTCAGGCCGTGCAGATGTACTAGAGAGAGCACGTCGTCGCGTAGCTGGATTACGTCATGGTTGTCAACGCGATGAATCTGCTGGTGGCTGACTCGCGTGATCTCTACGACCGAAACCAGCGGCACCGCGTAGACGCGCTCATCCACACGGAACAGCAATGCTTTGATGATGGCCAACGTGAGCGGGACCTTGAGATAAAACGTTGTGCCTTTACCCGGCGTGGTGCGAATGGTGATCGTACCTTTGAGACGATCCAAAACCGTCTTCACTACATCCATGCCTACGCCGCGACCGGAGATTGTGGTGACCTGATCGGCGGTACTCAATCCAGGATGGAAGACCAGGTTCAGAGCTTCTTGTTCGCTCAGCAGAGCTGCGTCCGCCTGGGAGATGAGATCACGCGCAACGGCTTTGGCGATTACTTTGTTGCGATCGATCCCGCGACCGTCATCGGTGACTTCGATTACGATCTGGTTCCCCTGGTGGTAGGCCTCGAGGCGCACCATTCCCTGAGGCGGCTTGCCGGCGCCGACACGCTCGGCTGGCGTCTCAATGCCATGATCCACACAGTTGCGGACGAGATGGGCCAGCGGTTCGGCGAGCATATCGAGGATGCTCTTATCGAGATCGGTGTCTTGTCCGGTGACAACCAGCGCGACTTCCTTGCCGCACGACTTGGCCACGTCGCGAACTACCCGAGGGAAGCGGCGGAAGAGATGTTCCACGGGAACCATGCGGATCTTCATCACCGATTTCTGCAGGTCGTTCATGATCCGTGCCTGGAATGCCATGGCGTCCGAGAATTTGCCGCGCAGAGCGTCTTTGGGGAAGCGTTTGCCGAAATCGTTGATGGCTTGGTGCATCATGCTCTTGGCGATGATGAGTTCGCCGACGAGATTGAGCACCGCGTCGATGCGATCGGCATCCACCCGCAGCAGGTTTTCCGAGATGTTCGCAAAACTTGCCGGTAGCTCGGGCAATTGCGCTTCGCCTCCGGGATTCTTGACTTGTGCTTGCGGGGCCGGCATTTCCTCGGCGGTGACCGCCAGTTCGTCGCGATCGGCCGGCGTTATAACGTCTTTCAAGATGTTGAGAGTATCCTCGGCCGGCTCCAAGCCGGGGGCCACACTAACCACAAGGACCTGAGAAATCACCGCGGGAATACGGAACTTCTTTTCCAGCCAGTCCTGCGGATGCTCGCTGGCCACAGCCGCTTCCACAACATCCAGGTTCGCGGCCAGGGTGGTGTGGTCCGGCGCGATCGCCAAAAGCCGGCCGCATTCCTGAAGCACATTGCGGATGAGCTGCATCGCAGCTCCGCGCATGGGGCAATGAACATCAATGCTGAAGGCCACGTTGTAGACTTTTTCACCGCCGCGCAGGGCGTCAGCCACCGCCAGCTGCTCGTATTCGCTCCACGCAAAACGTCCCTGCAGTTTCGAACGAGTCCCGCGCTTGGGCTTGCGCGTTAAGGAGCGGATCTGATGGCGCAGCTCCTCGCTCGCCGGTGGTTGGAGATTGTTGCGATAGGCGGAAAGCATGGAGCTAAAGGTGTCGGCGGCGATCAACACGATTTCGGCAAGGGAACCGTGGCTGTTGGCGGCGACTTCCAGGCGAAGAACATCTTCCAACTGGTGAGCTAGTTCGCTGAACTCGCTGTATCCGCAAGCCGCGGAATCCCCTTTGAGGGTGTGCACTGTGCGCCGCACCTGGCGAAGGAGCTTTTCATCCTTGGGACGCTTTTCCAGCTCCAGGCCCTCATCATTGAGAGACTGCAGCAACTCCGCGGCGCTCTCAAAGAAGAGTTGGCGAAGTTCGGAGGCGCGATCGTCGGGGAAAAAGCTCACACCGTCACCTCAAGCCGCTGGTATGCGGTGCCGTTGTTCTCGTGAATCATGCGGTACTGATCGGAAAGCCCGAACAGGCTTTCCGCATGACCGATGAACAAATATCCTTCAGGGTTCAAGCAACGATGAAATTTCTCGATCAGTCGTTTTTGTTCCGGCTCGTCGAAATAGATCATGACGTTACGGCAAAAGATGATGTCGTTGCGCTGGGGAAGAAACTCAGTCTTGAGATTGTGAAAGTCAAAATGGACCAGTTCCTTCAGCGACGCCTTCACCGTGTACCCGGCAGCGCTCTTGTCGAAGTAGCGCAAACGGTAGGCGTAGTCCACGGCCTCCATATGATTCTCGGAATAAATGGCTTCCTGGGCGGAGCGCAAGACTGTGTAATTGATGTCGGAGGCCAGAATCTCCACCTTCCAGGGCGGCGGAATCAACGGCTTGGGCGTGGGCATATCGAAGGGCAGCGGGTTGCGCAAATAGTAATAGGCCAGCGCATCGCAAACCAGCATGGCTATGGTGTAGGGCTCTTGGCCGGTGGAGCAGCCAGCGCTCCAAAAGCGTAACGTCCAATCGCGGCGTGCCTGTTTGTGGTGCAGCAGATCTTCCAGGATTTTCTTCTGGAACAAGTCGAGCTGTGGTTTATTGCGGAAGAAGCTGGTTTCGTTGACCGTCAGATTCTCCACCAGAGCCGAGAGCTCCTGCTTGCCCTGGTAGCTGGTGAGCAGCCGATAATAGGAGTAGAACGTATCCAGACCGCAGATCTTCAGACGGCGTTGCAGCCGGTCTTGAAGAAAATGGGCCCGGCGTTCGTCGAAGTACATACCGCATTCCTGGTAGACGAGGGTTTGCAGCAATTTGTACTCAGCGTCAGTAATCTGAACTTGAATACCTGGCGTTGCCATGAGCTCCCTATGAATGTGTTCTGTGCCGCTCGGTTACGCAGAGACGGCGGCAGCTTGCGACGCGATCTCGGTCAGCCTGCGCAACTCGCCCTTCTGCAGGATCTTGCTCAAGTCGACCAGAATGATCAGGCGGCCCTTCAGCTTTCCGACTCCGGTCACGTAGTTCAGTTCGCTGTCTTCGCAGAGGCTAGGGGGGAGCTCGACTTCGCTTTCCGCGATTTTTAGGACTTCGGTGGCCGCGTCGACGATCAAGCCTACTATCTTGCCCTCGACCCCGGTCACCATGATGCGGTTCTTCTTGTTGGTTGTGATCTCTTTCTCACCGAAGCGTTTGCGCAGGTCGATCACCGAGACGATTTTGCCGCGCAGGTTGATGACGCCTTCCACGTAGCCCGGGGAATCCGGCACAGCCGTGATATCCGGCACGCGAACAATCTCATGCACCAGCGCAATGGGGACGCCGAACGTTTCGCGTCCGATCTTAAAGCCGACGATGTGAAGATCTTTGGCCATTCATTTCACCTCGGCTAGTTGTGAGAACCCGCTGCCGCGTAATGCGCCGCAGGTCCCCGGACTCGCTGCTCTTCGCCGCGACGGCCGTGCCCGTTACGGCCATCGCCGTTGGCGCTGAGCTCCAGAACAAAGCGATCCATGGATTCGAGCATGGTGCGCGACATTTTTGATATCTGCTCGGCCGACGCTGCCAGCTCCGTGGAACCGGAGGAAGAGCGCTGCACCAGTTCGCGCATCTTTTCCATGGCTCGCACCACGGCTTGCGCCCCCGAGGCTTGTTCTTCCACGGAAGAGTTGATCTCGTGAGTAATCTCGTTGAGCCGCGTGGTGGCTTTGGCGATCTGAGAAGATCCGTGCGATTGCTCGTTGGTGGCGGCGCCGATCTCTTGCGCGAACTTGTAAACCTCCGCGACTACGCTGGAAATCTTTTTGAGCGCGCCGCTCAGATCGCTGCCCAGGGTAATGCCTTCGTTGACGATGGTAGTGCTCTTCTCCATGTTGTCGACAGCCTTGCGCGCTTCTTTCTGAATGTTCTGGATGAGGTCGGAGATTTCCCGGGTCGATTGCGCTGATTTTTCCGCGAGCTTTCTTACTTCGTCGGCCACCACGGCAAAGCCCAAACCGTGCTCGCCGGCACGCGCGGCCTCGATGGCGGCATTGAGGGCCAGCAGGTTGGTTTGTTCCGCCAGATCGTCGATCACTTCGATGATCTTGCCGATGTCGTCGGCGCGTTGGCCCAGCGCCGAGATGATCTCAGACGATGAGCCGATAGCGGTGTTGATCCGGCTCAAGCCGTCCGTGGCTTTCTCCATGGTGCTGATGCCGCTGTGAACTTCATCGCGCGACCGCTGCGAAATATCCAGCAGCACCTTGGCGGTGTCGGCGACGCGCTGGATGGAAGCCACCATCTCGTCGATCGAAGCGGAGGTTTCGCTTACATTGGAAGCCTGCATCTGCGTGCTCTTCACCATGTTTTGCACGTTGATGCTCATCTCATGCATGGTGCTGGTGACTTCGTCGATGGCAGACGCCGCCTGCACGTTGATCTTGGCAGAGTCGTCCGAAGCGCTGGCCACCTGGTTGGAGCCACTGGCGACCTGCGAGGCGCTGTCGCGTACGCCCTTCACCAGGCTGCGCAGACCAAGAGTCATCTCGCGGAAAGCAATGCCCAACGTGTCACGCTTTGAACGCGGGCTGATTTCGATGGACAGATCTCCGCCGGCGATGGCTTCCGATACGCCGGCCATCTCGCGCAGATAGAGCACCATGTTGTTGAACGCCAACGCTAGTTCGGCAACTTCGTCCTCGCCTTTGACTTCCACCTGCTGCTCCAAATCTCCGGCGTCCGCGATCTGACGAGCGACGTTGACGAGCTGCGAGAGCGGGCTAGTAATGGACTTGGCTACTCGCCAGGAGATCACGCCGCCGAGAAGGACCATCAGGATCGCGCCTACGATGTTGAAGGCGTAGGTGGTGACATTGGCCCTGCGATCGGAGGCGTCTGCCCTAGCCAACGATTCCGTCAGGATAGTATTCAGCTGGCCGAGAGGCTCTTCTACTTTGGTCTTGCTTTCGTGCTCCGATGTAGCCTGTAGGTAAGCGACTGTGAGCTCAGCCACGGTTATGTTGCCGGCGTCCAACTGGCGGCGCTTTTCTACCAGCGGAGCGGCAACGTTGTCTCCCCAATATTTTTCGATAGCTCGGACCTCTTCCAGCAACAGCCTTGCTCTTTCGCCGTCCTGGGCAAGATATGCCACCGTGGCTTCGCTCTTCGTTATAACTTGATTCAGCTCGTTCTGGCCCTGAGCCAGCAGCGTGGCCTCAACCGGATCTTTAAGAACCAGGTTGCGCAGATGCAAATCGTTGTTCATGATCGTCTGCTTCACTTCGGACATCTGGCGGGACATGTCGATGGCCCTCTTGTAGGTGTCCTTCGTGGACTGCTCATAGCCCACTGCCAGCAGATCCAGCGCGGCCAACACACATACGCCGGCCAGAATCCCGCCGAAGCCCCAGGAAAGTTTCCCGCCGATGGTTTTACCGATTCGCATCGTTGCTACCTCCACGCGCCGCCCGATCCGACGAGCCTCGTGTTTTCCTTCAGCTCAGTTCGGACCGATCTCGAAAGACCATGCCCCGCAGTGCCGGCGCGAATGTGCGAGCCGCAGACACACTCGCGCGAAGGAGTCCGACCCAACAAATGCAATGTCATTGCCATGTCGGGATCGCCAGTAGATTCCAGGTTCTCGATGACTAAGTCATTGAAAAGCAATGTGTTCTGGCAAATCTGGCTGCTAGGTTGAAGCCAAGCTGAAGAACTTCAGAGCGCTTGTAGCGAGACACCGCGCCATTTTGGTCTCATCGTGAGACAGGTAAGGGAGTTCTGTTCGTGGTTCGCCGAGGGCCATTCCTTATTGACTCAAAATGAGATTCCGGAGTACCTTCTGGCTTCCCCACCTTGAAAAGTCGCTCTATCTCCATGAACCCGAAAAAGAAGGCCGGTCACGGACATGCACGAAGAAGGGTTGCCGGTAGCCCGATCGATGAGGTGCGAACGCTCCAACAAAGTGTGCGCGAACACAGAAAGCGGGCCGAGGACCTGATGGAGATGTCGCTGGACCTGGGCTCCGCCCTGCGTCTTCCCGATTTCGTGAAGAACTTCACCGAGCGCGTGGCGGGGATGATGCACGCTGAAAGCGCGATCCTGGGTTTGGCTCAAGGCACGCTGGTAGAGAGCGTTGGGTTTTACGGTGTCCAGCCGGAGCGGGAGCTCTTGCGCAAGTTGAACGCCGCGCTTTCCAAATTTGCCGACCGCCGTCCGCATTTGAAGGTTACCGGGAGTGGGGTGCAGGCGCTGGGTGGCGACCTTGCCGCCGCGTTCGGCTGGCATGATGTTACCTTGGTGCGGCTTGAAGGGACGGAAGGGGATCTACTGGGTATTCTCGCCCTAGCCAACATCAAGGGCGAGATGCTGCCAGGGGATCTGAATCTGCTGCAGGCGCTGATCGTTCACGCCTCGGTCGCTCTTGAAAACTCACGCCTGTTTACCCGCATTACTCAGTCCAGCCGGCAGTGGGCGGAGATCTTCGATTCCATCTCTGACTTCATCGTGGTGCATGACGAACACTACCAGGTGCTGCGCGTGAATCGGTCGCTGGCGGAATCCATCGGCGTTGCGCCCGCGCAGCTGATCGGGCTGAACATGCGTGCTCTGATCTCGAGGGAATCGGACTCGCCGCATCCTTGCCCGTTCTGCCGCGACGAGAAAACGTCCGACGAGTTTCTCCATCCGGTCTTGGAGCGAAGCTACCTGGTCTCCAGCTCGCGTATCCATGGCGCGCTGGACGAAGGCCTGCAAACAGTCCATGTGCTGAAGGACATTACCGACCGGCGCGAGGCCGAACGGCGTTATCGCGAGCTGTTTGACAATGTGCAGGAAGGCGTTTTCTTCGCTTCTCCCGAGGGCCACTTCATCGAAGTCAACGACGCGCTGGTTCGCATGCTCGGCCACCAGACCCGCGAGGATGTTCTCAAACTGGATCTGCAAAACGAAGTTTATGTCTCGGAGGCGCAGCGGCAGGAGATCCTGCGCCAGCTGAACAGCAACGGCGCGGTGCGGAACTTTGAGGTCACGCTGTGCCGTCGCGATCGCACCATGATCCACGCTTTGGAGAACACGTTCGTGGTTCGCGACGGCCAGGGCAAGATCCTCCAATATCGTGGAGTCTTTCTCGATATCACCGAGGTGAAGAACTTTCAGGCTCAGCTGCAGCGCGAACGCGACTTCACCGGCAAGATCCTCAACAACACTCAGACCATGATCATCGTGGCTGATACCGCCGGCCTGGTGAGCTATGCCAACCGTCGCGCTTATGAGGCGGGAGGCTTCGAGCAGCACGAGCTGGTGGGACATCGCTTGGACAAAATCATTTCTTCATCCCACAAGGAGGATTTTGCGAAAGCCTTTGAGTCCAGCCTGCACGGCCTGCAGACTGACAACCTGGAGTTGGTGATCGTGCGCGGCAACGGCTCGCCGGGTAAGTTCTCCACCAACTTGAGCCCGATGCGCGATGAAGCCGGCGACGTGAACAGCGTTGTGGTCCTGATGACGGATATCACCGACGCCTCCATGATCCAGGCCAAGCTCGTGCATACCGAGAAGATGGCGGCTGTCGGACAGTTGGTTTCAGGCGTGGCCCACGAGGTGAACAACCCGCTGACGGCGATCATGGGCTTCTCTGACCTGTTGATGGAAAATCCGGAGGTCCCCAGCAGCGCGCGCAAGGACCTGCAGGTGATCCTGGAAGAGGCGCAGCGAACCAAAGAGATCGTACAGAACCTCCTCAGTTTTGCCCGCCAGCGGCCACCGCAGCGGCACTCTCTGCAGATCAATGACATCATCCGCAAAACCATCGCCTTGCGCGCTTACGACTTTGCCAATCACGGCGTGGAGATAGTAGAGAAGTTCGATGAGCGCTTGCCGGAGCTGATTGGCGACCCGCATCAGCTGCAGCAAGTCTTCCTGAACATCCTCAACAACGCCTACGATGCGGTGCGGGCCGCAGGGCGGCGCGGCGTGATCGAAATTGAGACAGCACAATCCAGCACCTGGCTGGAAGCGCTGTTCCGCGACAATGGCGAAGGCATCAAACACCCCGAGCGCATCTTCGATCCTTTCTTCACCACCAAGGAGGTGGGGCAGGGAACGGGGTTGGGCCTGAGCATCTGTTACGGCATTGTGCGCGAGCACGAAGGCGAGATCGTATGTTCCAACAACCATGACCGTCCCGGTGCAACGTTCAGCGTGCGCCTGCCCATCCGGATGAAAGCCGAGATCAGCCTGATAGCCGCTGCGGGAGCCAAGCAATGAAGGCCGCCACCAGCATGCAAGCCTTGCCGTTGCTGCTCATCGAGGACGAGCGATCGGTCATGGATTTCATCCGCGTGGCGTTGGAGCGCCACGGCTACACCTGTACCACAGCCAGCTCGGCCGCTGAGGGAATTCGTTTGCTCGAGAGCGGCGCATTTGGCGGAGTTATCTCGGACATGCGTACGCCCGGCGGCGCCAGCGGTGCTGATGTACACGAATGGATCCTCGCGTACTGTCCTCAACTGCGCGACCGAATTCTCTTTATCACCGGCGACACCGTGAATGATGACACCATGAAAACGCTGATTCGCACCGGAGCGCCTTACATCGAGAAGCCGTTTCGCGTGGTGGAGTTGATGGTGACTGTAGAAAAGCTTTTTGGGAAGGCCAAGTGAACTCCGTGGGCGAAGATCTCCAGGTCAAGTTTCTGATCGTCGATGATCACCAGAGCATCCGCAAACTCTGCCTTACGGTGGGATCGTCGCTGGGCTTCGACTGTAAGGAAGCCGAGAGCGCCGAAGCCGCGCTGGCCAGCCTGGAAGCCGATTCACCGGATATCGTGCTGGCCGATCTCATGATGCCCAACATGACCGGGCTCGAATTCTTGCCGCGGGTCAAGCAGCTGCTGCCGCGCTGCGAGATTGCCATCATGACCGGGCACGCCTCGATCGAGACCGCCGTCCAGGCGATGAAGCTGGGTGCTTACGACTACATCACCAAGCCCTTCCGTGTGGACGAGCTTAAGCTGCTCCTGCAGCGCATGAAAGACAAAGTCAGCCTGGTAATGGAGAATCAGTTTCTGCGCGAGCGTGTCAACGCGGAGATGGAACTGAACGGGATCGTGGGTTCCTCTTCCAAGATTCAAGACGTTCTGCGCATGGTGGGGCGGCTCAAAGACACGCGCACGCCGGTGCTGATCGCCGGCGAAAGTGGAACCGGCAAAGAGCTGGTGGCGCGAGCCATTCACTACCGCGGCACTTTTGCAAAGCGGCCTTTTGTGGCCGTGGACTGCGGTTCCCTGGTGCCGACGCTGATCGAGAGCGAGCTGTTTGGCTACGAAAGAGGCGCGTTCACGGGAGCGCTCAAATCCAAAGACGGCCTTTTTCAAAGCGCCCACGGCGGCACGATCTTTCTGGATGAAATCGGCGAGCTGTCCATAGAAATGCAGGCCAAGCTCCTGCGCGTGCTGCAGGAAAAGGAGGTGCGGCCGGTCGGCAGCAACACACGAGTCAAAGTGGATGTGCGCGTGATCGCCGCCACCAACCGCGATCTGGAGAGCGCTTACCAGGAAGGGAAGTTTCGCAAAGATCTCTACTTCCGGCTGAATGTGGTCACGCTGCACCTGCCCCCGCTGCGGGAAAGAAAGTCGGACATCGCGTCGCTCGTCCATTTCTTCCTGGACAAGTTCGCGCCCGGCAAAATGATCAACCTCTCGGCCGCCGCTACCCGGTGCATGATGCAATACGACTGGCCGGGCAACGTGCGCGAACTCGAAAACTGCATCGAGCGTGCTATCGCGCTCGGCGATCAGGAAACGATCGACATCGGCGATCTTCCGCCCGCCTTATCTTCATTTTTGCAGCGTCAGGACTTCGACGAAGCCGAGTCGCAATCGCGAATGCCGGCGCAAGCCGTTGATACCGACCTGGAAGAACTGGAGCGGACAACGATCCAGCGCGTCTTTGAGCAGGTCCACGGCGACAAGGCGCTGGCCAGAAAAATGCTCGGCATCAGCCGGGCCACGCTTTACCGCAAGCTGAAACGCTACAACATTGCCG
>WNFJ01176685.1_pt1 | contig 12841 bp, 22 predicted proteins | sample 5400461 | NCBI WGS metagenome assembly WNFJ01 (sample SAMN13153349, study PRJNA577476) | soil metagenome | isolation source: 115 cm saprolite on Douglas fir-dominated hillslope | place: USA:California | collected 2013-09-17 | reverse complement strand
GCGATTGAACGTCTCCGCCCGCGCAACCTCGCGGTTGAAGTCCTTCATATGCTTGCAGCCGCCCGCGCGGTTCGGGCACCATTTCGCGTGATCGGGGCAACTACAATTGGTCATCTTCCCTGTCACTGGGTCAATTTCGGCGAAGTACTTTGTGTCTGATGTCTGGCTGCTGATCGTGCGTGTCATTTTCGTTTCCTTTCGTCTCTCGGAGGGCTTCCGTCTCCCTCATCTCATATAGGAAGTATACCATACATTCTGCGAAATAGCAAGCTTTTTACGACGAGTATTGACATTCAGCGAAAGACACGCTATAATGTGGATGTGGAAGTTTTAACAGGAAAGGATGGCAATTACAAATGGTTAGCAAGGTTTTAAGTCTGAAGCAGGTTGCTGAGATACTGGGTGTGACCAATCGGTCTGTCTTGACGCTCATTCAGCGCGGCGAGTTGCATGGGTTCAGAGTGGGGGAGCGCACATGGAAAGTCGAGGAAGAAGAGGTAGCGGCTTATATCCAGCGACAGAAGCAGAGAGCTGGGCAGGAAGCCAGAAAAGAAGAGCAAGTTGCATAGCCAGGGGCCTATGGTGTCGGGGTTCAGACTGGCACCAAGGCCCCTTGAGAAAATCTATAAGGATTATAGCATATGGCGAAACACAAGCAGGCTGCGCCCAACCTACGGTACCGCTCCATAGGCCTGGACGGCGACACGATCGTGAACGAAAAGCGCGAGATACGCAGTAGGGCCACAAACAAGTATTGGCATAAGGTCACACCGGAAGGTACCCCGGTCTTTCCCTGCAAGTGTCCTGCGCAAGAGCACAACTTGACCCTGAAGAAAATGCAGGAGATCTTCGAGCATCTTATGCCTTTCCCTGGCGAACGCTGGGATCTGATTTGCGACGGTGAAGAGGTGGTTTTAGTCCCACCAGGGGCAGCGCATCAAGGGAAGCCGCGCAACAAGCGCCTGGTTAGTGTCGCCTCCGACCCGATACACATTCTCATTTTCTACCAGGTGAAGGAATGACACTACTCAATCGTTGAATATGTCTATTACACCTGTACGAAAGGACAGTATGCAAATGTTCGACAGCGGTGCTAGAATGTGCATACGAGCAATCCCCGGTACCACCGGCAAGATAGAGGTTTATGGCCCAGCTCTCCGTAGAGGAGGTCTGGGTTTTTTGTTGGAATTTTAGTACACAAGAAATGGAGAAGCCGCTCCAAGTTCCTGTTTTGCGATGAGAACTTGAAACGGCGACGGCGCTCACATGAGTACTATAACATCTCAGCGTACAACTTGCAAGACACCCCTCACAAAGATGTGCTTATCGTTCCCTGGCTTATATGAGAAGAGCAATGGTTACTGGGCGCATGAGGATAATCCCCGATTCGATTGCAGGGAAGAAGAAGACGGACATATCAGTATCCATCCCTGGACAGGTCGATCAGCCGAAGCTACCCTTGCTATGGGCGATCCACCGCTGAAACTGGCTGATCTCTATCCGAAAAATGGCGATTACAAGCCCGTCTATCGTGAGAAGCAATTTGACCTCGTGACGCTTTCACACTACCTCAAGCTTCCCCATCGCTTTCTTTTCTCGCTTGGCTATCGCGACGAATACCCCTATAAGAACAAGCAGGGGCGCAAAGTCGTGTGCGTCAAGCTGGGTGGCTACTGCGATCCGGAGGGCGTCGAGCATTCGAAGGTCAAAGTACGGCTTTCAATTGATGGCAAGGTACGCTTTTTGTGGGACCAGCGCACACCAGGGGCGCCTATCCCTTGCGGATTACATCGACTCGATGAAGCCAGGCGAGCCGGGTACTTATGCATCGGGGAAGGCGAGTCCGACGCAGCTACCATGTGGTTTCACGGCTTCCCGTTTCTTGGCATATCGGGCGCTGATGCTGTCAAACAGTTGGATGTCTCGCTGCTTCAGGGAATCGAGCGCATCTATATTATCGAAGAGCCCGACCAGGCGCAGAGAAATCAGGAAACCGGGCAGGGCTTCTACGGAAGCCTGCACAGTCACTTGCGTGACAATGGCTATGCCGGTGAAATCTTCTCGATCCGGTTCAAACTGGCAACTGGCTACAAAGATCCCAGCAGCCTGCATAAATGCATCTATCGCGACTGTGACCAGACAGATGAAGCGCCTCACCTGGCAGAAATCAAAACACGCTTTCGTGAGAAACTTGAGCGTACGTTGCAGCTGGCTATCCCTGAAGGCAATCGTTCCCTTACCACCCAGGAAGATATTCAACCGGAGCCTCTCCCGGCCTCGCCCGTAACCGAGAGTGAGCGGCTGCAATGGTTCTCACAACTCTGCGCCGTTGACGTAAAGGTGCTTTCACCTGCACACAAAATTGTGCTCATGGTGATTATTCTGTCTGGAATATGACCGGCGAGTACTGGTGGAAAGTGGATGCTGAGCTGCTTGCGCCCCTGGCTGCCATGCCCAAAAAGACGTTTTTAGCGCATCTTGCCTATCTCACTGATAAGATCGCCTTGTTCACGAAACGTCACGTAAAAATCTGGTATACCCCGGAAGGTGCGAAAAAGTCGAAATGCGGAACTGGCCTCTATATCCAACCAGGTGAACACGCCTGGCTTTCCTATCCATCAACGTATCGCGTTGTAGAGGGAGCCGAAGAGCGCAACCATGGCGGGCCGCGCACGCCGAAGCCCAAATGTGTCTTTTGTGAGAGTGAAGACCTGGACATCGACGAAGTACAGGTTTGTCGAAAATGTCGTCGCGTTCATATCATCCACAAGACAGAGCCGGAGCCGGAAGCAGAAGAGCAGGAACCCGTCGAGAGTACCGCTGATGTCTTACCACTTGAGGAGGAAGAAAATACTCCGGAAAAGTACTCCGAAAAAACCAACTTGGGTATCTATACTACACTCTCTATATATGACCCCCAAGTTGGGAATGTAGAAAATACTCCGGGAAACCCCAAGTTGGGTATTTCCGGAGTATCGATAGACGGGCCGCCGCCAACTCGCCCGACAATCTGCTGTAACGCTGGTTGGCAGTGGAACGGTGAGCGATACGTTTGTGAGCACTGCCAGGGCCAGCAGGAAAGGCGGGCATCATGACGCTTGACGAGCTGTTGCTCTACATCCGCGCTTATCGCCTGCTGCTGATCTCGCACGAGGAGGTATGGCCTGACCCTTTCGTTACACAAGGTTTCAAGCGTGCACTGCGCCGGCATCGCCGGGGGCTGAAAGTCTTGATAGCCTGGTCCTCGATTGATGTGTGCCCGGCTGCCGGCCTGCATCGTCGCTACTGGCGATACAAGGGCGAGGGTCGATTCGAGTGTATGGCTTGTGCCAGGCTCTTACAGGAGGTCTCATGAGATCTGACTACTACTCGAAGTGTGCCAGGTGTGCAGGCATCATCGGTGAGCACGGACACACGCTTAAGAGTTCGGGTAGGCTGCTCTGCGGTGGATGCATCCGGGCTTTGCCGTATGATGATCATGGGCATAAGGTCGATGATGGCAAGACGCCGGAAACGCTCTAGCTGAGGCATACGGACATATCCACAACCGGTGGATAAGGTTGTTGACATAAGACATGGTATTATAAAGGTAGGGGGGAATAGCAGGAAGGCGCATGATGGCAGACAATGGCGGCTCTGGCGAGCTGACACCGAAGCAAGAGACGTTTATCGCTGCTCTCTTGGCCGGCCATACCATCCAAGTTTCTGCGAAGGCTGCTGGCATTGGAGAGCGCACCGCGCAACGCTGGCACAAGCAGCCGCATATCCAGGCGGCCTATAAAGCGTCGCAACGGCAACTCTTCGAGCAAGCCCTAACCGGGCTTATGCTGAAGGTTGACAAGGCCATAGAGACGTTAGACGGTGCTATGGAGAATGGAGAAACGTATTCCGTGCGCGTGCGGGCAAGCCAAATCGTGCTGGAGCAGGCCGTCCAAATACACAAGATAGACGAGGTGGAGGCAGAAGTGCGGGAACTGCGCAAGAGGCTTGACGATGCCGGTAAGTAGCCTGAGAAGCCAGGTTGAACGCCTGAGCGCGCGTGTAGACAAACTCTGCTATACGCCGCCGGTGTGGGAGTGTCCGAACCCGGTAGAACTGGCAAGGCAGGCAGGGATTGAGCTTGACGACTGGCAGCGGGCCGTGTGCGAAAGCCGCGCTCCTCGCGTTGCCTGCAATGTGAGTCGGCAGCTCGGGAAGTCAACGGTCGGGGCCATCCTGGGGATGCATAAGGCGTACTCGACGCCTGGTTCGCTGACCGTGGTGATTTCACCTTCGCTTAACCAATCGAGTGAGCTCGCCTTGAAATGCAAGAGCCTGCATGCTCGCCTGGGCCGACCGATCCGGGCGATGCGAGAGTCAGTGCTGAGCATCCATCTTGCGAACGGGTCGCGCGTGGTGTGCGTGCCAGGCACAGAGGACACGAGTAGAGGGTACTCGCCTGACCTGATTATCATTGATGAGGCGGCCAGGCTTGAAGATCCGACCTGGTTCAGCCTCACACCAATGGTGAGTGTGAGTGGCGGGCGGATCATCACCCTCTCGACGCCGCGTTTCGAGATTGGCTGGTGGTGGGATGCTATCACGCATCACCGGGAGAGCTGGGCATACTGGGAAGTACCGGCCAGCTCTTGCGGTAGAGTGGACCCGGCGTTTCTCGAATCGGAAAAGGAGAGCATGGGAGAGCTTTTTTATGGGATGGAATATGAATGCCGATTCGGCCAGGGCGCGGGCCAGTGCTTCAGGTCGGAAGATATAGAAAAAATCATAAAGGATTCCGTGGTTCCCTGGAATCTGTGATTGGAGGTGAGCAATAGTAGACCATGTGAGATCACTCACAAGCCCCGAGTGGCTTGAATACAAGCAAGTCATTGTGGAAGTCATGCGCAACTACGAAGAGGCGCGGACCGATCTCATAGAGGCGCTGCGCCGGGAATGCGGGCATCTTGAGCTTGCGCACGACCTGACTTTGGCTTTAGCGTTGGACTCGCAAAGGCCAATCACGATGAATAGGAACAGTGGCCCGTAAGACGGCCAGAAAGGACAATCAACATGGCAAAGAACAGCCAAAAGAACACCACCAATGCGCGTGCTCTGCAAAAAAACGCGCCGCAATACCAGCAGCGGAACGACGCCAACGCGCCACAGGCGACCGGGAGCACCGGGCAGGCAAGGAGCACCAAGAAGAATAATAATCTTGGTGACATCGTGCAGAGCAACGCGGGCTCCTACCAGTTCCAAACCAATCATCCAGGGGCTGCGCAAATCGCCGGCAATGACGTTGCTGCCCGCGCTGCTGAGGCCTCGATCAATCCCGCCTTGGGCGCAGGTTGGGGCGCAGTGGGCGGGCCTGCACAGGTGGCAGCCAATCCGAAAGGCGTTACAAAAATACCGAGTGGTGCAACCGGCGTGAAAACACCTTTACACAAGAAAGGCAAGTAGATGGCTATTACTGAAATCGTCGGCAAACACAGTATCACCGCCTCGGAGACCAGCAACCCGTTTGTGGTGTTGCCAGGGCCAGTCTCGGGCATTGCTACCTATGCCCCGTACCAGGGAGCGCGCGTGACCTACCAGAATGCCCAGCAGGCCAGCGGCTCAGGGGTGTGGACGTTCTCCGTCCTCATCTCCTATAACCGGGGCGGGAGCTGGCAAACAAACTCCTCTGGTCCGCCGATCACGCTCACCTCCACCGAGCAACTCGGCGAACAAGTGTTGCCGGTGTCACCGAATCAGCCGACGGATTCGGGACAAATCTGGGTACAGGTGATTGCTACCCTCTCAGGGTCGCCGGTGACGCCCACCCTGGCCTACAGGGCGGATTTGCTGACATAGTAAAAGGAGCATACCTATGGTGACGAAAGCAATGTCTGTACACAAAACACCTGCCGAACTGCTTGAGGAAAGGCGCGCTACGCTAGACTACCAGCAGCAGGCGAACGCCCGGCGGGTAGCGGAACAAGCCGAACGGCAGCGCAAGGCCGATGCGTTCGCACAACAGGCACAGCAACGCCGCGAAGCCTGGGACCGTGGCGAGCTTGCTCCTGTCGAGCGGCGCAACCCGTTGCAAGTGCTCGATCAGGCGTTCAGAGACCGTCTCGCTGAACACGCGGTCGAGAGCCGGATGCAGCGCCGGGCGATTGAAGCCTCGCCAGAGCATCAGCGCCTGGTTGCAGATATGCTCATGCCTCTGCCATCTGCGCATCGAGAGTGGGTCAAAGCAAACATCAACGACGGGCATGAGCCATCACCGGCTGAAGCGTTCGCACAACTCCAGGATGCGAAACAAGCGCACGATCGTGCCAACAAGCAGCTCGCCGCCGTGCAAAGTCGTGCGCTCTCACCTGCTGAAGTTGCCTATGCACAGGCAGCGGTAGAGACAGCCAAGCAGGCTGAACAAGGCGCGCTGGCACTCTTCAATGAGTTGACCAGGGTTCCACAAGAGGCGCAAGTATGACACAGCAGAAAAAGCGGGGGCATCAGCCCGTTGAGGAGGTGCCTGAAGGCGAGCCGAAACGGATGAGTTTTCAGCAGTATATGAAAGCCCTGGGCAAACATAGCGAGATACGCCTGGAGCGAGATACGGGGATGGCACATCATGTCCTTGGGCAGATCGACCTGGGCGAGCCGATTCCGCTCTCAAGTGCGAAGCTGATCTGTAAGTGGCTATCGAAGCAGTTTGAGCGCACGATCGAGCTTGAGAACGTGAGTGGAATGCGCACCGTCAATCCTGGCCGGGAGCCTTCCAACGAACCGGCGACCTAGCAGACACTCTCTCGGTCTCTCCTTCTGAAGGCCAGCCGTCGGGCGTAACGAGGGCGTTGCGGCGGTTGGGCCAGGGCAGTCCGATGGTAAGCACGCGAGGAGCGATCTCCTCGCCACTGGACGTGCCACAAGAACGCCGGCAGGGTGCATGACCTGCCGGCGTTCTGCGCACATAAAAAGGCCCCCAGCAGCGAGGGCCTTGACGACGCGCTAAACGATTAGCTGGCTTTCATACGTGGCAGCCGCTTGCGTGGCCGGCGTGCTGGCCTGCTGGTAGTGTGTACACGCCGCCGGTGCCTATGGTGGTGTTTCTTCGGCGGGAATACCACATAGCTGAGCACGATGGCAAGCGCCAGCAGGGCAATAGCGAGAAGTAGAATCATTCCAGGCACTCGCCGCTTTCAAGCACTGCGGTCGGTATGGTCGCCTCCAGCTCCACCAGGCGACCGTCCTGGATGCTCAGAATATGCTCATCCAGGCAGAAGTTCAGGAAATCCCTCCTATCTTCCCATGTCCAGTGATCCAGGTCCTCGCCGTCTAGCTGGACCAGCGACCGGGCGAACGCCACGAACTCGGCATCGGTCGCTTTGAATGCATTCAGATCACCTTCAGGCCCGAGTTTGTAATCGGGCAGGTCGGGCAACCTTAAATGCAGCGTGGCGGGCTGCCCACTCTTTGCGCCATTGTCTGTACTCTGCGGTGCTTCTTGCATTTCCACCGTTGATGTATTCCATGTCATCGCTCAAATGACCTCGATAAAATTGTTGAAATGTCACTCCCCTACCCTCGCGCCAGTACAACTCAAAAAGCTGTTTCACGCCGTCGGTCTCAAAATTGCCCTCTGCCCGGTCCTTTGCCCGTCGCCTACCTCGTCGCTTCTTCGCTTGCAGCTGCTTGGTGTACCGTTTCTTATGCGGATTCGGGTCCGAGTTTATTGCGGATTCTGGTGCGGAATTTTCAGGTAAAAATTCAGGTAAAAATTCATCCGAAATTTCAGGCTCCGAATTTTTGACAGGCTTCTCAGGCGGCGCAAACGGAATCACGTTTTTTGGCACTGGCGACGGATTCCGCACTGGATTCCGCGTTGCTTTTTCCGGCTCATGGCGTGGTTTTTCCGCAGGCGATGGCGCAGTAGGGGGGCGATTTATCGGCACTGGATCTAGAGTAGGGGAGTGCTCCGGTCCGAAGATGATGCGTTTCACGATCTCTGCGAACTCGCGCCAACCTTCCTCGCCGTTGTCGTCTTCTTCTTCGTCTTCAGGGTCATCAGGTTTCGCAGGAGAGACGGGCGGTAGTCCCTCCCGGTATGGTCGATAGGGCGCGATGGGCTCAGACTTCCGCCCTTCCTCTGAGTCTGAGCCGCCTAGAAATTTGCGGGTCGCTTGCTGTGACCGTTGTGCGAGGGCTGCTCAAAAAAGTCTACTGGCGAGTCATCCCTGCCACGAGGGGTAAGGAACTTCGTCATCGCGCTTTTTGCCTTGCCCTTACGCGCCTGCCAGTCTGCCCGCTTCTGCGCTGCGTCGTCGGCTGCGTCCAGGCGCTCCTGCTCGTTGGCGTCACGCACATCGTCGAGCGCGGAAAAGTCGCCATTGGCAACCCGGCGCAGTTGATCGACGCTGAGCCCTTTGAAGTGTTTCCTGCTCTTGTTGATCACCTCGTTGCCTGCATCATTGCTGAGCCGCTCGGCCTCAACCTCGTAGGGGCGATTGACCTGGGCGTGTAACGTTTTGCCGAACAAGTGAGCCAGGTACAAGAGTGCGAACCCGACGCCCGCCATTGCCAATCCGAGCGCAAGATGTGCGGCCCAGCTGCCTGGCATGATGAGCAACTGAACGAAGCGAAACAGCAGCGAGAACAACTCTAATCCAAGTACGCCCCGCTTCAATCCGCGAAATGCCTTGATGAATGAGCCGTCGCCGCGGTCGTACTCGTAGGCTTCTACATCCTCTTTGGCATATTCGATGTAGAAGAAGACGTACAACACGGCCAGCAGCATAACCACCGCACAGAAGATCGTCAGCGTTAGCGCTGCGCCTGGAAGCGTCTGGTCAAGAAAGGTCGCGCCAATCCAGGCCCCAAAGTAGCTGAATGTCCAGGCCAGATAGCCTGCGGCTCCAACTCCGAACAAGACGGCCAGGGCTTTCCCAATGAACTTATTATGGAATAGTTTCACGGTTCTACCTCCTAAAACAGATGCAGGGCATAATGCAGCCAGGCCGGTATAGCGACAGCTGCAATACTGCCAACGATGGCAATGAGCAACATACAACCATCAAAGTGCGATGGGCGCTCAGATCTCACGAGTCACCTCCTCTTGTGGCTGGAATGCTTGCAGCAAGCCACGGCAAGCCTGCACATAGCCGTGTAGAAATGCCGCTTTCGGCTCGATGTGGGCGAAGCCGCGTGACTCGAACTCAAGCCAGGCATCGGCTGCGAGTTGGGCCAGCTCCTCATCGGTCGGTATACGCACTACAGCGCCGCTTTCCTTTGCCTCTTTCAACGCTGGCGCGACATCCTCATAAGCCAGTTGAGCGCCGCGCCGCTCTCCGTCGATCATTCGTGCAACCTCCTTGACAAACAATGACTTGTGCAAGTACACTCTAAACAATCCAAACAATCTAAGAAGAGTATGCCATAGAGAAAGCACGCTGTCAATGCGCTAAAGCGTACAAAGAGGTTAAACATGTTATACTTAGGAAAACTGAGAGGAGATCTGCAGATGCCATCAAAGAAAGCACCGGCAGGTTACTATACAGCGTCTGAAGCCGCCCGTCGTCTCGGGCTTCCTATCGCCACGTTTCACTATTATGTGAAACAGGGCAAGATACCCCGGTACGTGCCAGCGATGCGCACCGAGGGCTTCTATGAAAAGTCGTTCATAGATAAACTGACAGGGACTGAGTTTCGCACGGCCACGCCTGAAGACGCCGCCGGCATTGTTGATGTGCTGAAGTCGCTGGGCTGGCCTACCACATCGGTCGAGCAGCGCCGGGCCAGGCTTGAGAAAAATCCTGAAATCGATCATATCGCGATTGATGAGGGCCGCATTCAGGGCTATGTCAATGGGCTGCCCCTGGGCCCGGATGCAATGGAGGGTATGATGTCCGGGCGGCTACGCAGCTGGGATCTAGACCTCGCCGATGTCCTGACGTTTGAGCCAGGGCACGAGTATGATTTGTTCGTTGGATTGGCTGAGCGGCAAAGCGCACGCGCAGCGGGGTATTATGGCTTGCGCCTGGTGCTGGGTTTCCGCCACGTGCTGGAAGATTGGGCGCGGCGAGGGATTATCATTCATCGCCTGCTGGGACATAGCGATGAAGAGGCAGGGCAGGAAGTAGCGCGGATACTTGGATTCAGTCTCATAGAGGGCAAGCCGGGTGATCTCTTTCCTCGATATGAGTTAGACTTGCTTGCGACCAATCACCATTTTACGAAAGCGTACCGGGCTATTCTTGCGGATAAAATCAGGACCTCTTGACACATGCCGCCACGATGTCGCACAATGCCGACAAAACGCAAGAGGTGAGCAGATGAGAGCAGATGAGAGCAACAATCACACAATTGGCGGCATACGTCGGCGTCAGCGAGCGCACAATCCATCGCTACCTGGCCGGCGGCAAATGGCCGCATAAGCGATTACCAGGCGGGCTTATCGAGATCGATGATAGCCTGCTCATTCGGCCTGAAGAGGGCCAGGAGGGCTTGTTGCTGGCAACGCTGAAACGGATAGAGCAGAAGCTTGACGCATTGTCGGCGGCTGTCATCAGTCTGTCGGCAGGCCAGCCACAAGTTACGCATCATGTGCGCATGACCGCAAACTTACCAGCACAAGGCGAGCTGCCAGAGGGCCTGACCGCATGGCGCGACTACTGCAAGGAAAAGGGCTACAGCGAAACCACGGTGAAGCGCGCCATTGATCGGGGCGCTATTCCTGTCCATCGGGGCAGGTGGAAGCGTGGGAAGGTCTTCATCGAAGGCGCAGTTGATGAAGCGGGCATGAGGGCGATTGATCGATTGTATGGTGGAGGATCCTCCACTATCCGATAACCCGTGTTGTATTCTTCGTCACATCATCAAACCTATTTTGTTTCATTTCGTTACTGAATGAACGAGGTGGAGAGGTGCGGTCGAGGTAATCAGCGACCTGTCGCACTCTTTTTGCGTTTGCCTTAGCGGCATCAGCTATTCTCAGACAGGGTATGCAAAGATAGCCACGTTTTTTATTGGCGATATCGACATCAGCAACTATATTCCCTGATTTTGAGCCACAAGCATTACATCTCTCTGAATATTCAGTTACCCGGGGTAAGTGAAGACGGTGGTAGGCAACTCTGCAAGCCGCATCACAAAACTTGCGCTTTCTTCCCCTCACTAGCGGCTGATGTAATGGAGTAGCGCAGTAGAGACATTCAGAGGTACTTCGTTCGATGTATGGCATGATGAATCTTCCTTTTCGTTACATATCGTATCATGTAACGAATTGTAACACAATTCGGGATTCAGGGCAACAAAAAAGACGCTCGAGGTCCCACGACACTCGAGCGTTGATCTTGCCCCTACCACCGTGCTATGGGTAGAGGATGGCCGCGCCGGTCTTACAACGCAGCCAGGTCGATTATATCATTCGTCGCCAAGCCAGCCGGGCTCAACTCGTGTTGGATCGTCCAAGTATGCTGTCGAAGGCTTCTCTTGCGCCTGCTGCTCATACTCGCGCCGGTACGCCTCGACCTGGTGGATGGCATCGTGCGATGGCGGCTCTTGCTCCAACGCTGGCACGTGTCGGAGCAGCTGCTCGATGAACGCTGAGAGAGCCAGGTCGAATGTTGGTCCGACTGCTTGCACAAAGCTATAGCGCAATGTGTACTCGGTCGGATAGCTGCTGTCGCCGGTGAAGTGAGCAATGCGTAGCTGCACGCCCAGGCGGTCAAGTTGCTCGCGTAGGTCCTGCTCATACTCAGCGTGTGCAGCCTGGCGTACCTCAAAATCGTGATTGCTCAGCCAGGCGAGCGCTCGTTGCTCCTGCTCATTCATTGGCCGCCCAGCGATCGCTGTAAAGAGTGTGTCTACGGCTTTCTGCTCGCGCTCTTTGCGTGCGCGGTGTCGCTCGTTGATGTCATCGTAGGTCATGTGGTTACTCGCTTTCTCGGATGTCTACCTTGAACGCTGCCAGCTCGCCCGATGGCAGCCGCCATACACGATAGAGCGCAATCGCCGCGCCCTGGCTCTCGTCGTGGTGCTGTAAATCGACTTCGATATACCAGCGGTCGGACTCTGGATGATACTGGAAAGGCCGCGCTTCGCCTATCTCGCAGTAGGGTATATCATGCATCGCTTGCTCTTGTGCGCAGATGCACGCCGCGAAGGTGTCCTGGCTCAAATCGGTCATGTATTCACGCCTCGCTTTCTTGCGCCAGGGCTAACGCATGTTGAGCTATTGCCGCCAGTTCTAGCAGCAACGTGTCTGGTGGACCTGGAAACCAGGCTTCAAACTTCGCTGGGTCCGGACCAGCGCTGCAAGAAAAGTTGCTGATGCATACCGCTGTCCGCTTCCCTTCCTGCCAGGTCGAGGCCCAGAGGCCATTGCCGAATCCAACTTCTGATACAAATTTCTGGGTCGGTTGACTGTTCGCCATGTGTCGGTTCTCCTTCTTGTGTAAGATCAATACAAATTGTCACTCAATCCAGGCTCAAGCCCGGTCAGCACATAGTACTTCTGCGTTGTGGCTATCGACCGATGCCCCAGCGCTTTTTGAGCTTGCAAGATATTCCCCCGTTGGGTGAGTTCTGTGCCAAGAAAGCGCCTGAAGTCGTGCGGCTTCAGGTGTGCCAATCCGCAGGCCTGGGCATGGCCGGTGATGGCTACCCATGCGCCTTGCCTGGTGATCGGTTCAGCAGTAAGCCGATTGTGGCCGTTCTGCCCGCTGCCGGCAAAGCCAGTAAAGATGTAGTCTGAGGCGACCGGGCGCGCCTGTAGCCAGGCCTGTATGGCGCCATAGGCTTCTGCCGAAATGTGTACGTCTCTGGCCTCAATATCCGTTTTCCCTGTCACCTGCATGACATAATACTCGCCGCGCCGCTC
>WNFJ01532063.1_pt1 | contig 12842 bp, 13 predicted proteins | sample 5400461 | NCBI WGS metagenome assembly WNFJ01 (sample SAMN13153349, study PRJNA577476) | soil metagenome | isolation source: 115 cm saprolite on Douglas fir-dominated hillslope | place: USA:California | collected 2013-09-17 | reverse complement strand
CGGGCTCGTCGATCGAGAGCCCGGCCTGTTCGCTCACTGGGCCTGGATATCCACGTTCTGAAAGATCAGATGAGAAGAGCCGTGTAACGGGAGACTGTTAAGCACGGTTCTGTGAGAGCCGGGGGGTGAAACTCCCCCCGGCTACTCGACGGTCGCATGCCCAGCACATGATTCCCCTTTCAGGTCAAGGACAAGGACCACTATCCGGCGTGGCACTGACAGAATCGGCGCGCCGCCCGGACGGCTGGACGGCGTTGGGCCATCGATCTTGGGCGGCAAGATCAACCTGCCCGCGTGCCGACCTCATATGCCGGCGCTATGCAAGCAGAGTGATTTAGACATGGATCGCCGTAACGTTCGGCGGAGCTGGCACGGGAACAGCTCTTCTTCGATTGCGGAGGCTGACCGCACGAGAGGCTGCGCCGGGTACCTGGTGCGACGGGCGGACCCAGGCGATGTCTTACAAAATGGGTTTGTGTGGGTATGTTTCACAAGCCGGCGCAGATCCGGTGGAATTGTACGCTGAGGTCTAACTTAAACAATCGAAGAACCGCATTCCTGGCCAATTTCAGTATAGCCTGGCCACCAGCACATACCGGAAGGAGCGATCGCCTGTGACGCTTGAGCCAGTCGACGGGACCGACGATGACGATGAGGTGCTCAACTGGGTGGAACAGGCCGCGGCGTTCATCGCCAAGCAGTACGGGGTCGCACTGACCACCGGGCGGGTCCTGGGCTGGTTAATGATCTGCGACCCCCCGCAGCAGTCCGCCGGGCAGATAGCCAGCGTCATCGGGACCAGTCAAGCGTCCCTCACCACCAGTCTGCGGTTTCTCACGGCGGCCGGCTTGGTGCGGCAGGACACGCAGCCCGGGAGCCGGGCGGTCCGGTATGTGGTCGACGATGACGCGTGGATGACGGTGCTGCGCAGGCGCCTGGCGGGCCTCGTTTCGTTCCGTGAGATCGCCCAGGACGGGATTCAACTGGTCGGGCCCGCCGATCCGCGCTCGCAGCGACTGCGAGCCGCGCGTGACATCTTCGACTGGCTGGACGCCGTAGTCTCCGACGCCATCCACCAGGAACGCGCCGCCTCGCCCCCGCCGCCCGCGGCACACTGAGCTGCCCAGGCCCGGCCTTTGCTATCCAGCCTGGCTACTGCCCAGCTTGGCGTCCTCGCTGAATTCCGGCGAGTCCGGCGGCCAGCGCGGCCTCGACAACGTCGACGCCGAGCCCGAGAGAGGTGAGCGCCTCGCCCGCGGCGCCGTCGGCGAATAGGACGCCGAGCAGCAGGTGCTCGGTGCCGATATAGTTGTGGCCCAGACGCAGCGCCGCCTTCAATGTGCCTTTCAGCGCAGCCTGGAGGGTCCCTGCGTCATCACCCACGATGGGTGATGACGGTAGCGGCCGCGGCCCGCGAGTGTCGAAGTCAGCCAGCCGGTGGCAGGCTGGTGCCAGGCTGCGGCGTTCCCCGGGGCACGCCACGGCGGACCGGTCTCGATCAGGGAGATGCTGACCATGCCATTGCACGAGCGTGACACCGTCCGTGAGCAGTTGGAGGACTGCGTGTTCGCCGGGCACAACCTGACCTCGCCCGTCCCCAAGTACCGGTTTCCCCGGGACGAGACGCTGTCGAGGGAAGCGTTCCAGGTGGTGTCGGACGAACTGATGCTCGACGGCAATGCCCGGCAGAACCTGGCCACGTTCTGCCAGACGTGGGCCGAGCCCGAACTGCTCGCGCTGATGGCGCTGTCCGTCAACAAGAACATGATCGACAAGGACGAGTACCCGCAGACCGCCGACATCGAAGGGCGCTGCGTCCACATGCTGGCCGACCTGTGGCATGCACCCGAGGCGGCCAACACCGTGGGCGCCTCGGCGATCGGATCGTCGGAGGCCTGCATGCTGGCGGGCATGGCGGCCAAGTGGCGGTGGCGGGCCAAGCGGCGGGCCGAGGGCAAGCCGACGGACAGGCCGAACATGGTCTGCGGTCCTGTGCAGGTGGTCTGGCACAAGTTCGCCCGCTACTGGGACATCGAAATGCGCGAGGTCCCGATGTCCCACGGCCACTACGCGATGGATCCGGCCTCGATGCTCGAACGGGTGGACGAGAACACGATCATGGTCGTCCCGACCCTGGGTGTGACCTATACCGGCGCCTACGAGCCGGTGGAGGCCATGGACAAGGCCCTCGACCAGTTGCAGGCGGACACCGGCCTCGACATCGACATCCACGTGGACGGGGCGAGCGGCGCCTTCCTCGCGCCGTTCTGCGCGCCCGAGGTGGCTTTCGACTTCCGGCTCCCCCGGGTCAAGTCGATCAGCACGTCGGGGCACAAGTTCGGGCTGGCTCCGCTCGGCGTCGGCTGGGTCGTATGGCGGGACCGCCGCGAACTTCCCGACGACCTGGTGTTCCACGTCAACTACCTGGGCGGCGACATGCCGGTCTTCCAGATCAACTTCTCCCGGCCGGCCGGTCAGATCATCGCGCAGTACTACAACTTCCTGCGTCTGGGCTTCGAGGGATACCGGCGCGTACACATGGCCTCCTACGACGTGGGCCAGTACCTGGCCGGCGAGATCGTCAAGCTGGGCCCGTTCGAGCTGCTGTGTGACGCCAACCCGGCCACGGGGATCCCGACCGTCACGTGGCGGATCCGCGAGGGCGCGGACCCCGGCTACACCCTGTTCGACCTGGCCGACCGGCTGCGCGCCCGCGGCTGGCAGGTGCCCGCCTACACGCTCACCGGGTCCGCCGCCGACATCGCGGTGCAGCGCATCCTCGTCCGCCTCGGCGTCAGCAGGGACATGGCGTCTTTGCTGCTCGACGACTTCCGCAGCGCCGTGGCCCACTTCGGGAAGCACCCGGTCACGGTGCCCATGTCGAAGGAGGAGTCCAGCGGGTTCAGCCACCTGTAGCGCGGGCCCCGGCCCCACGCTGTGACAAGCAACCGAACCATCTCGATCCTTTTCATGATCGGATCGGCGTGCTTTGCCCTCGGCGCCGTGCCCGGCTACGCGGGCGCGGCCGGAGTCACGGCGGACGGTGTGACGTTCTTCGTCGGGTCGCTTTTCTTCACGGCGGCGGCATGCGGCCAGTTCTTGCAGTCGAACAACGGCAGAAAGCGCGGGCACAGGGACAAGGGCTGGTGGGCCGCGGCAGTTCAGCTCGCGGGGACCCTGTTCTTCAACGCCAGCACCCTGCACGCCCTGACGAGCAGTCTCAGCGCCGCGCAGCAGGACCGGCTGGTGTGGCGGCCGGACGCCTACGGCTCGGTGTGCTTCCTCATGGCCAGCGGGCTCGCGCTCGCCGTCCCTGCCGATCCCGGGCGGTCGCGCCGGCCCCGCGATCGCCCGTGGTGGATCGCGGTGATCAACATGGCTGGCTCGGTGGCGTTCGGAGTCTCTGCCGTGGCCTCGTACGTGGTCCCCGACTCTGGCCTGCCGCGCAACGCCGCGCTTGTCAACCTCGGGACGTTCCTCGGCGCCCTGTGCTTCCTGGTCGGCGCCTACCTGCTCTTGCCCCGTTCGCGGGCCCAGCCGGTTCGGGCCTGACGACGCTAGGCGTGCAGCAGGCGGTCGTAGACGGCCTGAGTCGCGGTGCACGGGGAGACGCCGAGCTCGTCGCGAAGGATCTCGCACAGGCTGGCGTAAACGCGGAGCGCGTCGGCGACGTTGCCCTGACCGGCCAGCGCGCGCATCAGCACCTGGTACCCGCTCTCCCGAACCGGGGCCAGGCCGACGAGTTTGCGGGCGGCTCGCACGGCGGCGGGAAGCTCGGTCCCGCCGATCCCCAGTGCCGCGACCGCGTAGGCCTCCAAGGCGCGAAGCCGGACCTCCGCCAGGTGCTGACGCTGCTCATCGATCCATGGCGCGTCCTCTCCCGGCAGGAACTCACGCTCGGCGATGAACAGCGCGACCAGGGACGGCCCCCAGGCGTGTTTCCAGCCGCCGAGTGCGACCTGTGATTCGGCCCGGTGCACGGCTTCCGCGGCGACCTCCACATCGACCCGGGCGTGGCCGTCGATGACCGCCGGTCCGAGAATCTTCCTGAGCTTGGAGATCAAGGCGTTCAGCCCGGTCTCGGCGGCCGAGGGGAGCTGACGCGGCCAGATAGCCCCGGCCAGCTCGTCGCGACTGGTGAGCCGGTGGCGGCCGAGGACCAGGTAAGCGAACAGGAGCCTGCCCTGACGTCCCGGCAAGCGGCTGTCGAGGCGCTCACCGCCGGTCTCGATGACGGTCGGCCCGCACAGCTGGATCCTCGCCGGCGGCGCCGGCACCAAGGTCACGCCAACATTGTGCCAATAACGTGGGCGTATACAACCGTGCAGGAGGACGCGATGGCCAGGATCATCCAATGTGAGTGCGGGTTCGTGGCCCGGGGCCAGACCGACGGCGAGGTGATCGACGCGATCCGCGGTCACATGAGAACCGACCATCCCGTCCTCTTCGAGACAGTCCGGCGGGAGGACCTCCTGGGCTGGATCCAGGTGGAATAGCCCCAGAGTCACGGGAGGACCGAGATGGCTGCGGAAAACGGCGCGGCGAAGTATGACGGATACGCCACGAGCGAGATCCTCGTCGAACCGCGATGGCTCGAGGAGCGCCTGCACGATCCCGCCCTGCGCGTGGTCGAAGTCGACGTGAGCCCGGCCCCCTACGACGAGGGGCACATCGAAGGTGCCGTGCTGTGGAACGTCTACAGCGATCTCAAGGACAGCGACTACCGGCCCGCCGGCCAGGCGGCGATCGAAAACCTGGCCGCTCGCTCCGGAATCCGCCCGGACTCGACGGTCGTGCTCTACGGCTATGCGCCCGCCATGGGCCTGTGGCTGATGACGCTCTACGGCCACGCCGACGTCCGCATACTCGATTGCGCGAGGGGCACGTGGCGGGACGAAGGCCGGCCGTGGACCAATGTCGCGGTCAAGCCGGGCATCGCCCGCTATCCCCTCCCTGGCCGGGACGAACGGATCCGCGCCGACCATCCGAAGGTGGCCCACGCGATCGGCGACCCGGCGTGCACGATCGTGGACGTGCGCACCGACGCGGAGTACCGCGGCGAGCGGTTCTGGCCGTCGGGTGGTCTCGAAGCGGGAGGTCGTGCCGGTCACGTTCCCTCGGCCGTGCATCTCCCGATCGACGGACTCCACGACGAGCGCGGGTCGTTCCGTACCACAGCCGAACTGCGTCAGATCTTCTCCCCGATCGACCTGCCCGGCGACGGCGAAGTGATCACATACTGCACGATCGGCGGCCGTGCCTGCACCGCCTGGTTCGCCCTGACGCACCTGCTCGGCCGTCCCCGCGTCCGGGTCTACGACGGCTCGTGGGCGGAGTGGGGAAAGATGCCAGCGACACCCGTCGAGTGTGCCTGAACCAAACCGTCACGCACACGCCAGCGGCAGCCGTTAAGACTGTGCTGCCCCGGGGGGGCGACCCCCACTGCGCGGGGTCCGGGGGGTCGGCCCCCCGGGCTGGCAGATCCCCCCGCACCAATGGATGCCGCATTCGCGGCAGCCGTTAAGAAAATCAATACGTAACGGCTGCCGCGGGGCGTCACGGCCCGGCCGGCGTCGCCGTTCGGTCCGTGCGCTGTGGTCAGGTCACGCTTGGCGCCTTGGACCGCAGGATCTCCATGAACTCGTGCATCCACGCCGGGTGGTCCGGCCACGCGCGCGCCGAGACCATCTGCCCGTCGATCACCGCGGCCGCGTCCACGAACTCCGCCCCAGCCGCGGTCACGTCCGGTTCCAGGGCCGGGTAGGCGGCGGTGCGACGGCCTTCCAGGGCCCCCGCGGCGGCGAGGATCTGCGCAGCGTGGCACAACTGGGCGACGGGCAGGTCGGCTTCCATGAAGTGGCGAACGATCCGCTGGACGTCCGGGTCGTTGCGGATGTACTCGGGCGCGCGGCCGCCGGGAATGACGAGGGCGACATAGTCCGCGGGGTCGACGTCAGCGAAGGCGACGTCCGCGGGCCAGGTGTAGCCGAGCTTCTCTGTGTAGGTGTCGAAGCCCTCGACGAAGTCGTGGACCACGAACTGCAGCTTCTTCACCGACGGCGCGGCGATGTCGACCCGGTAGCCCTCCTCGAGCAGGCGCTGGTAGGGATACATGACCTCCAGCGACTCCGCGGCGTCCCCAGTGATGATCAAGACCTTCGGCATAGCAGATCTCCTCCGGCGGGTGCGATGACCAGTATCCCTAGTCCAGATCCCCCCGCGCGACGCGGTCAACCCCCCGGGCGTCCCGGAGATCTCGGTGGATGCGGGCGGTGATCCGGGCGGTGATCCACGCCTCTGCGGGGGGCAGTGGATGCCCGGGTTCGGCAGCGCAGATAGCGTTCGTGCGTGACGGCTCCGCAGATCCGCCTGCTGCTCGCCGACGTCGACGGCACACTCGTGACCAAGGACAAGGTGCTCACCGATCGCGCCGTCGAGGCGGTCCGCAGTCTGGGCCGCGCGGGCATCCTCTTCGCGATCACCAGCGGCCGCCCGCCCCGCGGGATGTCGATGCTCGTCGAGCCCCTCAAGCTGACCACGCCGATCGCCGCGTTCAATGGCGGGGTATTCGCGCACCCTGATATGTCCGTCATCGCCCAGAAGACCATTCCCGTCGACGTGGTCGCCCCGGCGATCTCGCTGCTCGAGTCCTTCGGCCTGGCGGTCTGGCTCTACCGAGGTGCGGACTGGTACGTGCGCGACGTGCACGGGGCACACGTCGACCGCGAGGCGGCAACGGTGCGCTTTGCGCCAACCGTCGTCACCAGCTACGACGGCATGGACGACGGCCTGGCCAAGATCGTCGGCGTCAGCGACGACCACGACGCCGTCAGCGCCGCCGCGCAGGCCGTGCGCAAGCGGTTCGGCGACCATGTCGCTGCCGCGCTGTCGCAGCCGTACTACGCCGACGTGACCCACCCGGACGCGAACAAGGGCAGCGTGGCCAAGTACCTCTCGGCTCTCTACCAGATCCCGGTCGAGCAGATTGCGACCATTGGCGACATGCCCAATGACGTGCTCATGTTCGCCCACTCAGGACTCAGCATCGCGATGGGCAACGCGAGCACGGAGGTTCAGCGGGCCGCCCGCCGGGTCACCACCACGAACGAGGAGGAAGGCTTCGCCAACGCGGTGCAGCGGTACATCCTGCCGAACTGAGCGCCGCCACACCCCCGCCTTTCTTGATGAGCGCACTTAAATAATGGTGCGCGCATCGCGCGTGGGCGGAACCGGAAGCGCGGGCGTTTCGTCCAAGCGCCATGAATGCTTTGGAAAACGTGGGTCCGCGTGCTCTGCGGGGGAACCACCCGGTTTGCGCGCTCGGCGCACGGGTTGGCGCGCTGCTCGCATCGGGTGCGCTGGTGCTTTCCGGCTGCACGGCCCGCCCGTCCGTGCCGGTAGCCCACATGGGCGTGCTGCGGGCCGCCGATGCGGCCCTCGTGCGGTTCAGCAACTGCGGCGACGCGCTGCGGAACCTGCGGGCGGCCGCGGGCAACGCGGCCGGGTCCGGCGGATTCGCCGCCAGTGCCGGCACCGGCGGCAGCGGGGGCACCGCCGGCGCCGCCGTCGGCGGTCCGGTCTCCACGGCAAAAAGCGGCGCCGCACCCGGCAGCGCGGCATCGGGCGGCGCGGCGGTGGCCCAGGCACCGGCGGCCGCCAGCCGCGCTGGCGCCGGCCAGGCCGGTGCTGGCGGGGCGGGTGGGGGCCAAAACGCCGCGAGCGCCGCGCCAGGCTCCTACTCGGGCACCAACACGGCAGAGGCCGGGGTCGACGAACCTGACCTGGTCAAGACCGACGGGCGGCGCATCGTCACGGTCATCGGCAACGTGCTGCGCGTCGTCGACGCGCAGACGCACCAGCTCACCGGCGTTCTCGACCTGTCCGCCGGGACCGATCCCCGCGGCGCGATGCCCGCGAACCTGCTCCTGGCCGGGGACCACGCGCTGGTCCTGTACGACCAGGGTTATCCCGTCATGGGCACGTCGGTGCCGAGCCTGCCGCCGCAGGTGAGCCCGCCTGCCGTCGGCGTACCTGGCCGGGCCGGCACCGGGCCGGCGGGCAGCGGGCCGGCGGGCACCGGGCCGGCGGGCACCGGGCCGGCGGGCCGCCCGTCAGCGGGCGCGGCGGCCGGCGCGACGGTGACCGGCCCCGTGAGCACACCGGCGATACCGGAGCCGATCATCGGGCCCCGCCTGGTCCTGATCGATCTGTCGGCCGGACAACCACGGATCATCAGCTCGTACACGATGGACGGTGCGCTGGTGGACGCGCGGCAGGTGGGTTCGGTGGCGCGCGTGGTGGTGCACTCGGCGCCGCGCGTTTACTTCCCGCGCGCCGTCGCGCAAGGCGCGCAGGAACCCGCCGGCGCGTACCGGGCGGTGATCGCCCAAACCACGATCGGCGCCTGGCTGCCGCGCTACACGCTGACCACGGGGAACGCGCGGCGCACCGGCCAGGTGGACTGCGCGGCCACCAGCCACCCGGCGGCGGCGACCTACTCGGGCGCCTCCATGCTCACCGTGCTCACCTTTGACCTGAGCGGCGATGCCCTCGGCGACGGCCAGCCGGTGACCGTCGTCGCCGACGGCGACACCGTGTATTCGAACGGCAGCAGCCTGTACATCGCCAACGACCGGCAGTGGACGCCCGGCGCCGCGCTGCCGCCAGCGGGCACGCTGCCGGGTGCGGGCGCGGCGCCGGGGACGGGCGCGGGCGTGGCGCCGGGCGCGGCCCAGGGTCCGGAGCAGTCCGCGACGGCCGCGACCGGCACCGCCAGCGCGGCGCCGGACAGCACGGCGCCGGACAGCGCGGCACCGGACAGCGCGGCGCCGGGTAACGCGGCGATGCTCCCGCCCGAGCAGTACACCGGGCTCTACAAATTCGACATCTCGGGGCCGGGACGGCCCGTGTACGAGGCCTCGGGCACGGTCCCCGGCTGGCTGCTCGGCACGTCGGGCACGGCACAGTACGCACTGTCGGAGTGGCACGGCGCACTGCGGGTGGCCACCACGACAGAAGGTGCCTCCACCGGTGGGGGCGGCCAGCCGTCGGTGTCCGCGGTCTACGTGCTCGAGCAGACCGGCGACGTGCTCACCGTCGTCGGCAAGGTCGGCGGGCTCGGCCAGGGCGAGCAGATCTACGCCGTGCGGTTCGCGGGCCCGGCCGGCTATGTGGTGACATTCCGGCAGACCGATCCGCTCTACACCCTCGACCTGTCCGACCCGGCACAGCCCAGGGTCGCCGGTGAACTGCTGCTCAGTGGCTACTCCGCCTACCTCGACCCGATCGACGCGACCCACGTGATCGGCGTCGGCCAGGACGCGAACGCGCTGGGCCAGACGCAGGGCACGCAGATCTCGCTGTTCGACGTGTCCGACCCCGCGGCCCCCGTCCGGCTGGCCGTCTACCGTCTGCAGTTCGGCCACTCCGAGGCCGAGTTCGACCCGCACGCCTTCCTCTACTGGCCCGCCAGCAGGCTCCTGGTCATACCGGTGCAGCTACCGTCCGCCGCGCTGCCCCAACCCGACCCGGGACCGGTGCCGGTGCCCCAGGCCGGGCAAACACCGCTCTGGCCAAGCAGCGAGGCGGTCGTGCTGCACGTCGGCGATCACACCTTCACCAGGCTGGGCACGATCACCCACCCGGCGATACCGGGCGCCGTGGCCAACGGTCAGATCCGCCGCTCGCTCGTCACCGGCGCCGCGCTCTGGACGCTGTCCGATGTGGGCCTGAAGGCCAGCGACCTGACCTCGCTCACCCCACTGGGGTGGGTGCCCTTCGAGTGACGCCGCACGCTTCGGTCATTCGAGGCCGGTTGCCCGCGACCGGTCAGGCCGGTGATGGCGCCGGCCCGACCAGGCCGCCCACTCGGGCCGCCCACTCGGGCCGCCCCGGCCAGTTCACGACGCGGCGAAGCAGGCCGTGACATCTCCCGCGGAGCCGTTCGGGCTCCTGTTTTTCGCATCGATGGCCGATCAGGCGCCAGAGATCCACGGGACATGCCCTAGTCGCCGTTGGCTTCGGCGGGCAGGCCGCCAGCCGGGATGGCGCCGCAGCCCGCGGGTGGGTGGGGGAAAAGGGTGCAGCGGGCCAGGCACGGGTTCAGGATCATCGGGGGCCGTGGGCGCTGGCTGAAGTCGAACTCGGCCAGCAGGTTCCCCAGGATCTTGGCGTTCTCCCGAACCACGGGCCGTGAGTCTGGCCGGCCGTCCGTCGCCGGGTTCAGCCGCGCGCCGTGCAGGAAGTCATCCTCGATGAACTTGAGGTAGGCGTCTGGTGACAGCGTCTGGTGGTCGACGTATCCCCGGCGGGCATACGGGCTGATCATCATGGCGGAGACCCGGATCCCGTACCCTTCCGAGTCCACCGTGCGCGGGTTGACGTGGTCGTAGAAACCGCCCCAGTCGTCCCAGGCCAGGAAGATCGCGGTGGAACTCCAGTCCTTGCTGCGCATGACCGCGTTGACGATGCCGGTGGTATACGCCTGCCCGGTGCTGACCAGGGCGGGCGGGTGCTCGCTGTGCTGGCCGTCCGGGACGATCCAGGAGACGGCGGGCAGTGCGCCGGCCTTGGCCCTGGCGTAGAACGCGCTCAGGCCGGTCACGTCGTTCAGCTGCCCGTCCCTGTGCACGTCGGTGAATCCGGGCAGCGGGTTCCATATCTTCGGTACGCCCCGCCCCACTGGCCCCTGTGCGCCGTGGTCGAGGTAGTAGCCCCAGCTCACGTGGTTCTTGTGCAGCAGGTAGGTCAGGTCGGTCCAGGCGAACGGCGTCGGGTCGGAAGCGGTCCGGTTGACCGGCATGTCCGTGCTGACGCAGCTCATCGGGTCGTTCGGGATCGTGCAGTCCGCTGACCAGCCCGAGGTCAGGTACAGGTGCATGGGGAAGCTCCACGAGTGCACGTCCTCGTACATGTGGTCCTGCAGCACGAAGTTGCGGGCATAGCCCCAGTAGTTCGGGATGTCGGAGCCGGTGTGGTAGCCGGTCGGGCACGGCCCGGTCGGCAGGCACCTCCCGCCGCCGGTCTTGGCCTGCTGCGCCTGGGCGATGAAGCCGTCCATCCTGCCGTTGTCGGTGTCCGCCTTGCTGTTGGCGGCGACGTGCGGCCCGCCGGCGTTGCTGTCAGCGTGGTCCACGTACGGCTTGACGCACTTCTTCGTGCGCGGGTCGGGGACGCACACCGTCGGCACGCCGTGTTTCCTCGGGATGCCGTCCGCGCCGGGGAAGGTGCCGAAGTGTTAAGCATCGTTATACAGCTGTGATTTACTCCACACAGCCGTCCACAGACTGTGGGTAACTTTGCCGGGGCACGGCATGAAATGCGCGCGTGTATCCACACCCTGCGTAGGAAACACCGCTACGATCCGCGATGACGCCCCCGGCGCTTCCTGCCGTAATGCCGTAGGTACTGCAATACTGCGTGACGCGTGTTTCAAGCGAGGCGCAGCGGTCCTGCCCGGTAGCCCACAGTTCCAGTCCGCGCACCGTGCGGCGAATGCCAGCGCCCGGCTACCGTAATGCCGCGGGCGCTGCGATACTGCCTGGATGACGGGTCTACGCCTTGCCCTGGCCAACCTCAAGCCGGGCACGGGTAAGACCACGTCAGCGGTCTGGCTGGCGCACGTGCTCGCCGAGGCGGGGAACAGCGTTCTTCTCGTGGACGCCGACCCTTCCGGTAGTGCTCTGGAATGGTCCGACCTCGCGGCCATGTACCCGGGCCTGCCGCCGAACGTGGCGTTCCCGTTCCGGATCGTCGCCCTGCCGTCGCGTGAACTGCACCGCCGCGTACCCGAGATCGCCGAGCGGGATGACGTGGTGATCATCGACGCGCCGCAGTTGGAGGACCATGCCGGCATCGCCCGGTCCGCGCTGCGGTACGTCGACGAGATCCTGATCCCGTGCGCGCCGAGCCCCATCGAGATCAATCGCACCACGCCGGTGCGGGACGAGATCACCGAGGTCGATGCGGCCAGGGAGAACCCCGCCCGTACGGCCGTGCTGCTGAACCGCTGCGTTACGCGGGCGAACTCCACGGCCGACGCCAGGGAGGCGCTCGAGGGCCTTGGTTACGGCGTGCTCAAGACGGCTGTGCCGCGGCTTGAGGTCTACGCCCAGAGCTTCGGCATGCCGATTCCGGAGACCGGGCGCGATGTGTGGCGCCACGTGGCGAGCGAACTCGTCGAGCGATGCGTTCCGCTCAGGTCGGTCCGGTCATGACCACGCAGCGGGAGCAGCGGAAAGCCCAGATGGCAGCCGCCGCGACCAGGCGTACCGAACCCGACGCGCGCCCAGCCGGGCGGACCGCGATACGGTCGAAGCCGGTCAGGATCACCCTTGACCTGAGCCCCGAGCTTTACCGGCAGCTCACCCGGCTGGCCGACTCGGCCGCGATCACGCTCGACGTGCCGCGCGTCGCCCTGGCGGATGCGGTACGGGCGATGATCCGGGTCACCACCGACGATCCCAGCCAGGTCCTCGAGCGGCTGCGCCGCGACCGGGACCAGTAACGCGCGAGCCGGGTCACACGGATCTGGCCGGTGGCACGGCCGCGGCAGCCGTTGAGACTGTGCTACCCGGGGGCTCCACCCCACGGGATCCCCCCGCACCAATGGACGCCGCATCCGCGGCAGCCGTTGAGACTGTGCTACCCCGGGGGGGCGACCCCCCGGGATCCCCCCGCACCAATGGATGCCGCATCCGCGGCAGCCGTTGAGACTGTGCTACCCCGGGGGGCTCCACCCCACGGGATCCCCCCGCACCAATGGATGCCGCATCCGCGGCAGCCGTTGCGGATCATTATCCCGAACGGCTGCGCGGTGGCGACGCGCCGAATATCCCTGCGCC
>WNFJ01225437.1_pt2 | contig 12842 bp, 6 predicted proteins | sample 5400461 | NCBI WGS metagenome assembly WNFJ01 (sample SAMN13153349, study PRJNA577476) | soil metagenome | isolation source: 115 cm saprolite on Douglas fir-dominated hillslope | place: USA:California | collected 2013-09-17 | reverse complement strand
AAAAACCGCCAGCGAAGAATCGATTGACGCTACAGCCTCACGAATCGACCGCTCGAGAATCGCAGAAGGCATTGTCGATTTCACGAAGAGCGTAAGACCGGTTCGCTGGGCCTGGCCTAACGAACAGTAAATCAACGGCAAAGGCGCCATTTCATCGACCGCATGAAATCGCATCCGCGCGACCACGCCCACGATTTCGCTCATTACCCAACCTTCTTCGTCGTTGCCGAGGTCAACGCCGAGACGCTTACCAATTGGATCTTCGCCGGGAAAATATTGCTCAGCCATCGCCTGATCGATAATGATGACCCGCGGCGAATCCTTGGTGTCGCGCTCGTTAAACGTGCGACCGCGCAACAACGGCACCTTGAGCGTGGAAAAGTAATCGCCACCGACCACTTCGAGATCGCTATTCAACATGTCCGAAGGCTGCTGTCGCGGATTCTCTTCGCGCCAAAAACCAGTTTGCCACCCACCCATGAGCGGCCCGTTCGAGCTGACAGCAACGTTTTGCACACCGGGCAACGCGCGGACTTTCTCGAGCAGCGCCTTCGCGAAGAGGTCAATCTTGTCACGATTGTTGTATTGTTGCCACGGTAGTTCAAAGCGCGCTGTGAAAAGCCCACGCGGCTCGTAGCCTAACGAGAGCGATTGCAACCGCGAAAAACTTTTTACAACCAGGCCAGCCGCGACCAACAAGGTGAGCGTGAGTGCAATTTCGCTGATCACCAGCCAATCCCGCGCGCGTCTGGCCGCCGGTGGCTCGCCGCTTCCAGCGGATCCCGCCTTCAATCCGAGCTGCACGTCCGCACGCGACGCCTGCCACGCCGGCCAGAGTCCGAAAAGCACAGTCGTCAGGGATGCGATCAAGAATGTGAAACCCAGAACCGGCAGATCGAATGAAATTTGTTGGAACCGAGATACGCCTTCTGGACTGAGCGCCTTCAAACCATCCCGCACCCACACCGCAAAGAAGAATCCAAGTGCGCCGCCAAGTAACGCGATTACAAAACTCTCAAGTAACAGCTTCTTGATGATCTTGCCGCGCGTTGCGCCGACGGCCGCGTGAACCGCAAGCTCTTTCATGCGGGCTGATCCTCGCGCGCTAAACAGATTGGCCAGGTTCGCGCACGCGATCAACAATACCAAACCCACTGCTGCGAGCAGCATTGCTAGATTTGTTCGGTATTTGCCTACGAGATTTTCAATCAACGGCGTAACGACAGCCGTTTCCTGTCCGTTCGTGTCGGGATACGCTTTCTCCAGGCGCGCGGCGATTCCTCTCATTTCGGTGCGCGCTTGATCGACAGTTACGCCTCGCTTGAGCTTACCCCAGACATAGATCATTGGGTGGACGAAGCGCTGCATCCACACCGCGTTATTGCTCCTGCGCATCATCGACAACCAGACATCGCTGTCCTGCGGCGAAGTGACTTGCGGCAGCATCACTCCGATGACGGTGTAATTCTGATCGTGCAGCGTGATAGAACGTCCGAGCACACTGGGATCGGCATTAAAGACGCGACGCCATAAACGGTCGCTTATCACCACGACCGGTGGCGCGCCCACCTTATCTTCATCTTCGCCAAATGTTCGGCCGATCTCCGGCGGTAATCCAACAATGTTGAAAAAATTCCGCGTCACTGAGGCGCACGAAACGCGTTCCGGATCACGACCGGGAATGCCGCTGAGATTTCGCGATTCTTTGTGAGTAGCGGCGAGATGCTCAAAAACGGTATTATCATTTCGCCAATCGAAATAGTCGGGCAGCGCAACGGAGTAGTCCTGACCTGGCCCGGAAGATTCGTTCACAACCATGATCCGGTCGGCGTCCGGATATGGAAGCGGACGAAGCAGGACGGCGTTGACGATGCTAAATATCGCGGTGTTCGCGCCGATGCTGAGTGCAAGTGTCAAGACAGCAACCAGAGTGAATCCCGGTGATTTACGAAGCTGGCGAAGAGCAAACTTGAGGTCGTTCATGTGGTTACAGTCATCATTCAGCACGAAGGGCAACGAGAGGATCAACACGCGCGGCCCGGCGAGCCGGGAGCCAGCAAGCGAGAAACGCAACGGCGGCAATAAGCGTCGCAATTGAAGCGAAAGTGATCGGATCCCACGCGGCGACGCCGTAAAGCAGGCTGCTCAGGAAACGCGTTGCCATGAATGCGCCGAGCAGCCCGATCGCCATGCTAATTGCGACCAGCAGCATCGCCTGGCCAACTATCAACCGGAAAATGTGCGATTGCGCGGCGCCGAGTGCGATCCGGATTCCGATTTCGTTTGTGCGTTGCGAGACCGAATAAGCAAGCACGCCGTAAATTCCAATCGCCGTGAGAAGTAGCGCAGTTCCTGCGAAGATCGATAATAGCAAGGCGTTGAAGCGCGGCTTGGCCAGCGTTCGCGATATGTATTCGTCAAAAATGCGAACGTGAGTGAGCGGAACATCCCGATCGAGCAACGCGAGCTGATCACGCACGGCAGTGGTAAGGATGGCGGGATTAGAAAGGCTCGTGCGCGCTACGATCCAGACGAGGTTGATCGGAATTTGCGTGGCGGGCACGTACATTTCCGGCGTGAAATCTTTCTGGAGCGAAAGATGTTTCACGTTCCCAACAACGCCGACGATCTCACGCATCTTCGGCTTGTCATCGCCGACGCTCCAGCCGGGCTGGATGCGTTTACCGACCACATTTTGCCCCGGAAAAAATTTCTGGGCGAAGCGCTCATTCACAATGACGACGGGAAGCGATTCAAACTTGTCCGTTTCCCTGAAAACTCTGCCCTGCAAGAGCGGGATACCCATTGTCTCGAAATAATCCAGCCCGGTGATGCGCATGGGAGCATCGTTTCGTTGTCCTTCCGGCAGCGGATGCTCTTCGATGTCGAAATCAGTCGTTATGTTACTCCCAGTCAGCGGCAGAGGCAGAATGATGCTGGCGGAATTGACGCCTGGGATGGCTCGGAGCTTCGGAAGTAATTGATCGAAAAATGCATTCACGTTGACTGGCCGCGGATAGGATGCGTCCGGCAAATTGACGCGCGCGGTGAAAAGATTTTCGGTGCGCAGACCGGTCTGCACGCGACCAAGCCGGGCGAATGTTTGAATCAATAAACCGGCACAAACCAGCAGAATCAGTGCGAGGGCGATCTCCCCCATGACGAGTCCATTACGGAGACGATGCTTGTGTTCGCCTCCGGTACCGATGCGCCCACCTGTCTTGAGTGCGTTGTTAAGATCGACATGTGACGCGTGCCATGCCGGCACCAATCCGAAAACAACGCCGGTGGCGATCGAAATGAGTAGAGTGAAGGCGAGCACGGCGCCATCAAGTTGGATCGCACCGATGCGCGGAATATTTTGAGGCACGGTCACGATCAGCGCCTCAGTTCCCCAATTCGCGATGAACAGACCGAGCAAGCCGCCGATTCCGGCAAGCAACAAACTTTCCGTGAGTAATTGACGAATGATTCGCCTGCGACTCGCGCCCAGCGCCGCCCGCAAAGCGATCTCCTTTCCGCGCATGGACGCGCGCGCGAGCATCAGATTCGCAACGTTGGCATTGGCGATGAGCAATACGCAAACGACCGCGCCGAAGAGCACGTAAAGCGCGGTGCGCACGTCCCCAATCAGCTCATCGCGAAGCGGGGCGACGGCGGCACCAAATTGCGTGTTCGTGTCCGGATATTGCTTTTCCAAGGCAGCCGCGATCGTTCGCAGCTCGGCTTCGGCCTGCACCACATTCGCGCCCGGCTTAAGTCGGCCAAACGCCAAAAGCAGGTGATTGCCGCGCTGTTCTGTGTTCGGCTTCGTTCCGTCCGCAGTCGCAGCGTCCTCCGCAAATGTGACGTACATTTCGGTGGCCGGCGTTTCGAAAGGAAATTGAAATCCGCGCGGCATGATGCCGATGACGGTGTAGGAATGGCCCTGGATCCGCAGTGCGCGACCGATCGCGGTCTTATCGCCATTAAAGAGCCGCATCCACAAATCGTGAGTGAGAATAACCTTGAATCCTCCTGGTCCGCCTCCGGCTTGTTCATCCTCGCGAACAAACGCGCGGCCGACCGCCGGCTTCACGCCGACGACGTCGAAGAACGCCGCACTGACCTTTAGCCCTTGGACATTTTGCGCACCTTGTTCGTTAATGAGCGCATAACTGCCACCGCGATAGATCGACATGCAGTCGAAGGTCCGGTTTTGATTTCGGAAATCGAAGAAGTCCGGATAAGAAAGCGAGTTGAACTGGTGGGATCTGTCCGGGTCCTTCAGATTTGTGCTGCCAACAGCAACAAGCCGATCCGGCGACGGAAACGGCAGTGGCTTTAACAGCACCGCGTTGACGACGCTGAAGATGGCGGTGTTCGCGCCGATACCAAGCGCCAGCGTGAGCACCGCGACAAGAGTAAATCCCGGCGATTTGCGAAGCTGGCGAAAAGCGAGTTTTAAATCATTCATGTCATTCGGTGCGGAGAGCGTCCATTGGATCGACGCGCGAAGCTCGCCATGCAGGGATCACGCACGCGCACAACGCCGCAACGCCAAGAAGGGCGACGCCGGCGGTGAAGCTGGTTAAGTCGAGTGGACTGATTTCAAACAGCAGGCTTGAAAGAGTGCGTGTCAGGGCGAGCGCTGCGCCGACCCCGAGAAGCGATCCTGCTGCAACCAGAACGAAGCCTTCGAGCAGCACGCCGGAGATGACGCGCCCTCGCGTTGCGCCGAGCGCGATCCGAATGCCGAATTCGCGCGTTCGTTGCGACGTGGTGTAGGAGATCACGCCATAAATGCCGATCGTCGCGAGCAGCAGGCCGAGAACCGCGAACGCGCCCAGGAAGAAAAGCGTGTAACGCCGCGGAGCGACGGATGTGGCGAGCATTTCCTCGACGCTGCTGATTTCCTGGACCGGTTCGTTAGGCCGGATGCGGTGAATGCAATCGCGGAGACCACTTCTTAGGCCGACCGAATTTCCATCGCTGCGGACGAGGAGATTCATCGCCGACATGTCGTGATAGGTCTCGTCCTGAAGATATGGGAGATAAACCGCAGGCGCCGTCGGACCATCCAGGGCCTCGTGCTTCATGTTACCCACGACGCCGACGATTTCGCGCAGGCGCGGCACGTCGTTGCTCGTTCGTCGGCCCGGCCCGGTGTAGTTAATTCCGATACGCTTCCCAATTGGATTTTCGCCGGGCCAGAATTGCCGCGCAGCTTCTACGTTGATGATGGCAACCGCGGGCGCGGCAGCGTTGTCGTGTTCGTTGAAAGAGCGACCGGCGAGCACCGGATCGCCAACAGTTTGAAAGAAATCTGCGCTTACCCAAGAGCCGTCGATTGTCGGCAAACGTGCAGGATCGTTCGCGCGATCTTCAAACATCAGGGTCGCGATCGCAGCATCGCGACCAGGCCGCCAATCAGACAATGCGACTGAATGCACGCCCGGCAGCGATGACGCTTCTCTTAGAACACTTTGCCAGAATGGCACGTTCTTCGTCGCGTATTGGCGAATGCCGTCTGGATCATTCGGTGGCGAATCGCTTCGTAAGTAAACGCGAAGCAAAGATTGCGCTTGGAAACCGGGATTCACGTGCATGACGCGCCAGAAGCTGTGCAGCAGCAGGCCAACGCTGACGGTCAGGACAAACGAACACGCGATCTCCGCGATAACGAGCACGGATAGGGATGACTGACGGCGTCCGCCTGTTGCCAGATCACGCGGGCGCAATGCAGAAGAGAGATCGAGCCGCGAAAAGTTCAGCGCTGGTATCCAGCCGAACAGCAGCGTCGTCGCGACGGTAATCGCCAGGGCGACCAACAGCGCCGGTGCGTTCAAGTGCACCGCATCGAGTCGCGGCAACGGGAGGTTCGGAATTGTTGTTAACACGCGAAGAAGGCTCCACGCGAACGACAGGCCGGCGGCGCATCCGATGGCGCTGAGCAACATTGCTTCAATCACGAGCTGTCGGCCTATTCGCGCGAAACTCGCGCCGAGGCTCAAGCGCAGAGCCATTTCGCCCTGGCGTTTCACGGCGCGTGCAAGCAATAACGCCGCTACGTTGATGCAGGCGACGATCAGGATCAGCGCCGCTGCCGCCTGTGTGGCGAACAACGCCACGCGCACGTTTCCGACCAGGTCGTCTTTAAGGGGGACCAATTGCACGCGGACGTCGCCCGCTTGTTCCGGTGCGCGACGCAAGATCGCGGTCAGATCTTTCTCCGCGATCGCTGGAGTTACGCCAGGTCTAAGCTCGCCGATTACGCGCAAGAATTTATTGCTTCGCCACTGCATAAACGGCCAGCTCGGGTTCGTCGTCAGCTTGGGCCAAACATCTGTGTCGGGAAAAAGATCGGACATCGGCGGAAGCACGCCGATGATCGTGACGCTGTCGTCTTGCAGACGAATCGTGCGGCCGATGACATGTGAATCGCCGCCAAGCTGATTCTTCCAGAAGCGATACGACACGACCATAACGTCGTTTTCCAAGTAAATGTACTCTCGCGGCTCATACAGACGGCCGAGATATGCATGCACACCAAGGGTCGCGAAAAAATCTTCCGATACGCCGGTGCAAGTGACGAGCTTCGGTTCGCCCTCGCCCGTCCAGGTAAACGTGAACCGCGGCAGATATTCAGCGATGTGCGCAAACGATCGGTTCTGGTCGCGGTAGTCGAGGTAATCGGGGCCGGACGCGGCGATTTGCCGTTGCCCGGTAGAATCGGAACTCGCCCAGATTGCGTAGAGGCGATCGGAATTGGCGTATGGCAACGGCTGGAACAAAATATTCTGCACCACGCTGAAGATCGCCGTATTTGCACCGATCCCGAGCGCGAGCGTCAAGACAACGACCAGAGTGAACCCGGGCGATTTGCGAAGCTGTCGAAAAGCAAACTTAAGATCGCTCATATTATTCTGCGCGCAGCGCGACTATCGGATCGACGCGTATGGCGCGGCGGGCTGGTATCAGACAGGCAAGCAGAGCGGCGATGGCAAGAGCTGCGGCGGTAACGGCAATCAAAAGCGGATTGTGAGGCGAGATTTGGTAAAGCTGAGCCGCGATGAGGTGACCCGCGCCAAGCGTGGCGGCAAGGCCGATTACCAACCCAAGCAAAACCGGATTCATTCCTTGTTTCACCACGAGTCGCAAAACATCTGTGACCTGCGCGCCGAGCGCCATGCGCACTCCGATTTCGGTCGTTCGTTGTTCGACCGTGTAAGCGACCGCGCCGTAAATTCCGACGATCGCGAGCAACAACGCAACACCGGCAAACGCGCCGAGCAATCCCATCGTCAACCGTTGTTGACCGAGCGACTGCATAACAATCGCATCGAGCGTGTTTGGTTGCAGAATTGGCATTTGCTTGTCGATCTTGTCGAGCGCGCCCCGGACGATCGCCTGCGCAGCGTCCGGTTTCATCGAAGTGCGCACGAGGACGTTGAAAAATGAGAAACTGCGTTGCGGCCACGGCCGGTAAAATTCGACATCGTTTGGTTTCGCAAGCTGTCGGGACCGCACATCGCCAACGACGCCGATGACTTCGGCCGGAAGGCCGGTGCCGTTATCGACGCCGAAGAAAATTTGTCGACCGAGCGGATCCTGGTTCGGGAATAATTTCTTTGCCGTCGAGTTACTCAGAATGACAACTAGCGGCGAATCGGACTTGTCGTGTTCAGTGAAGTCGCGGCCCGCCAGAAGCGGAATGTCGAGAACGCGAAAATATCCCGGCGAAACGCTGCGTGTTAAACCGAGCGGGCGTTGAACAACTGGTAACGGATTTCCATCCACTCGAGCGTACGGAGTTTGCGAATAATTGCCGCTCATCGGCACTGCTTCGGTCGTCGCGACATTTTCAACGCCCGGCGCGGTTTTCAATGCATCAAGCAGGTGCTGCACAAAATTGCCGCGCGCCGAGCTGTCGGGATATCGTGCTGCAGGCAATCCAATCGCGCCCGCCCAAACGTGGTCCGATCGGAAACCTGTTGCTTGATTGCTCAATCGAATAAAGCTCGAAACGAGCATCGCCGCCGCCGCGAGCAAGATCATGGACAACGCAACTTGAGCCGAGACAAGTCCGCGGCGAAATCGATGTTGGCCGCGACTTCCGCTAACGGAGCGTCCGCTCTCTTTTAAACCTTCAACCAGATCGCCGCGCGAACTTTGCCATGCCGGGTAGACTCCCATGATAAGTCCCGTGACCAACGAAAGCCCGAGCGTGAACAGAAGCACCGGCAAATGCAGCGTGATCCCGCCTTCCAGTGGGACGTTGTCGCCGGCGATTTTTGGAACGATTTCGATAACCCAAAGCGCGAGAAGTAATCCAATACCGCCGGCAACGACGCTGATTGTCGTGCTTTCGAGTACAAAGAGCCGGACGACACTGCGGCGATCGCCACCGAGCGCCATTCGCATCGCGATTTCGCGGCGTCGTCCGGTGAAGCGAACGAGCAAAAGGTTCGCAACGTTGCTGCACGCAATCAGCAAAACCGCGCCGACGGCGATGAGCAACGTCACGAAAGCCGGCCGCAGGTCGCCGGTTGCATCTTCGTTCGCGCCGACGAGGACTGACGTCCATGTCGAATCGGCTGCTTCTCCATGCTGCTCGCGATAACTTTGCTCGAGTGCAGGCATCGCAGCTTGCGCTTGTTGCATCGTAACGCCGGGCTTCAATCGGCCTATGCAACGCATGAAACTGTAGCCGCGCATGATGCGCTCTTTCGTCGCGTTTGGATTATCGAACGGCGTCGCGATAAAAACCTCCGAGTCGCGGCCGAACCACGAGATCGGCAGGTTCGGCAAAACGCCAACGATCGTGTGAGCCACATCGTTCAGTGCGATGCTTCGCCCGAGTACGCCCGGATCGGAACCCAGGCGTTTGCGCCAAAAACTTTCCGTCACCAGTGCGACGTTGTCTTTCATTTCTTCCTGTTGAAGAAAGTTGCGGCCGAGAATTGGATGGACGCCTAACAGGTCGAAATAATTGGCGGTGACGTTTGCGCCGAGCACTTGCACCGGTTCGCCTGAGCCAGTGAGGATGTAGCCGTTATTCCAATCGGCAGCAACCGCGGTGAAAACATTTTGTCCGTCGCGATAATGCCAGAATTTCGGAATGGAAAATGGAAGTTGGTGCAGATCGCGCTCTTTCGCTTCACCGTAAACATGAACGATGTTTGCCGGCTCGCGGAACGGAAGCCCACGCAGAAACAAATCGTGAATTAAACTGAACACGGCCGTGTTCGCGCCGATCCCGAGCGCCAGCGTTAGCACAGCGATCAGGGTGAACCCCGGAGATTTGCGAAGTTGGCGAAGAGCGAACGTTAAGTCGTTCATATCATTCGGCGCGCAGCGCTTGAACCGGATTGACGTGGGTGGCGCGCCGTGCTGGCAGCAGACACGCGAGCAACGCCGTTATCGCGAGCAAGGTTGCTGCAGCCATTACCAGCAGCGGATTATGCGCGGAAACCTGATATAGCTGCGCGGCCATCAGCCGACCGAGCCCGAACGTCGCGACGATGCCGATCGCGAGTCCGGTCACGACGGGCGCCATTCCCTGCCTAACGACAAGTTGCAGGACGTCGCGTGTTTGCGCGCCGAGAGCCATGCGCACACCGATTTCAGTCGTGCGTTGCGCGACGCTGTACGCGACTGCGCCGTAGATACCGATGCTCGCCAGCAGCAACGCGACTCCGGCGAAGATACCGAGCAACCAGGTCATCAACCGCGTCTGGCCAACGGCCTGCGCCACGATTGCATCCATCGATTGCGGTAATGCAATTGCAAGACCGGGATCGACTTTCGCCAAGGCTCCACGCACAAGCTTCGTCACCGCCTCCACACTGAGGCCGCTTCGTACATCGATGCTGAGGAAGTTGAAGTTGTCCTGCGCCCATGGCCGATACAGCTCGACGTCATCGGGCTCGGCGACTTTACGCGAGCGCACATCTCCGACCACGCCGACGATCTGCGACGGAGTGCTCGCACTGCCGACGAGCAACGTTTTCCCGAGCGGATCTTCGTTGCCGAAAATTTTCTTCGCGCCGCCCTGGCTGATGATAATGACGTTCTGCCGATCAGGCGTGTCGCGTTCATCGAAGTCGCGACCGGCGAGAAGCGGAATGCCCCATGTCTTGAAGTACTCTGGCGCGATGTTGTGGCTGGCCGCTGCGGCGCGTTTATCGATCGGCTGGATCTCGCCGTCGGTGCGCGCGTACAGGAAGTTGCTGCCGGCGGCGGCAAGCAGCGGAATATCGGCGCTGATCGTTGCGCTCCCCAAGCCGGGCACATCGCGCAACACAGCGAGCGTTTCTTCGGCAAAACGTGTGCGCGCTGCGACGTCCGGATAGCGCGAATCGGGCAACGTCACAAACCCGATCCAAACATCATGGCGATAGCCGATCTTTTGTTGGCTCAGTCGGATGAAGCTCGTAATGAGCAAGGCCGCACCCGCGAGCAGCGTGACTGAGAGCGCCACCTGCCCACCGATGAGGATTCTCCGAAAACGGAGCTGATTCGCACTGCCGCTCATGCCGCGCCCGCCTTCTTTCAAACCGCCGATGAGATCGGCGCGCGCACTTTGCAGCGCGGGATAAAGGCCCATGGCGAAGCCGGTCAGTGCAGAGATGGCGATCGAGAACGCGAGCACTCCTGCCGAAAGCTGGACACGCACGTCCGGATCGAAAGGTAGAAAGTTTGCCGCCATCCGCGGCACGAGTGGGACGATGTGCCAGGCGAGAAACGCGCCCACGAGTCCGGCGAGGCCGCTAACGAGAAGACTTTCCGAGAGAAACAGTCTAACGACACTTCCACGCGACGCGCCGATCGCCATGCGCAGCGCGATCCCGCGCCGTCGACCGCTAAACCTAACGAGCAGTAAATTCGTGACGTTGCTGCAAGCGATGAGCAACACGAACGCAACCGCAGCAAGTAACGTGGCAAATGCCGGCCGCAGATTTCCGGTGACATCTTCGGGCAACGTCTTCAGCGTCATGACCGACGCGCTGTCGACTTTGTCCGGAAAACGCTCGCGATAGCTTTGCTCGAGCGGCGGCATCGCAGCGCGCGCCTGTTCGATTGTTATACCGGGTTTGAGATGTCCGACGACGCGAAGAAAACCGGAGCCCCGCATGATTCGCTCATACGACAGCCCCGCGATCTGGAACGGCTTCGTCGTCCACACTTCCGCCGCCGGGCCCACCCACGAGAACGGCATGTTCGGCAGCACGCCAACAATCGTATGCGGCAAGCCACCGAGCGTGATACCGCGTCCGACAACATTCGGATCGCCGCCCATTCGCTTGCGCCAGAAGTTTTCCGTCACCATCGCGACGTCAGCGGTTTCTTCTTCGTTAGGCAAAAAGGTGCGGCCCCGGATCGGACGGATGCCGAGCACATCAAAATACCCGCCGAGGATTTGCACCGCCTCGCCGAGTCCGGTGAGCGTGAACGCGGACGGATTCTCTGCCGCGAAGCCATCGAAGACCGTCTGACTCTCGCGAAAATGCTGAAAGCGCGGCACTGAGACGGCGAGTTCGAGCAGATTCCGCTCGTGTGCATTCGAATAGAGGTGCAAGAGCCGCTGCGGTTCTTTGAATGGCAGCGGACGCAGGAAAAGATCGTCGATAAGACTGAAGATCGAAGTGTTCAATCCGATCCCCAGCGCGAGAGTCACGACGGCAATGACCGTGAATCCGGGCGATTTGCGGAGCTGTCGCAACGCGAAACGGATTTCGTTCATGATTGCAGTCAGCTTGAAAGTCTCTTCATCATTCTGCGCGCAGCGCGACGATCGGATCCACACGCGTGGCGCGGCGAGCCGGCACGCAGCAGGCGACCAACGCCACTGCCAAAAGCGAAAACACGGCGATTAACACAGCTCCTGCATCGAAAGCGCCGACGTCGTAAAGCAACGACATCAGGGCGCGACCTGCAGCAATTGCACCGACCAAGCCGATTGCGATGCCAATTGCCATCAACGACATTCCCTGGCCGAGCACGAGCTTGAAAATGTTTGTGCGCTCCGCTCCGAGCGCCATGCGAATCCCGAGTTCCCGCGTGCGTTGCGTGACCGTGAGCGCCATGACGCCGTAGAGGCCTACGCTCGCCAGCACAAGCGCAAGCACCGCAAACGCGCCTAACAACACCATCGTTAACCTGCGGGTCGCCAGGCTTGAAGCAACAGCTTCATCCATCGTCGCGATCTGGCCGATCGGTTGATCTGGGTCGAGAGCGCGCACCTCGCGCTTCACGGCAGCCACAAGGGGGCCAATGTCACGCAGGCTCGTGCGAACGTGCAGATTGCTTTCGCTCTGCGGGTCCTGCGAAGCCAGCATGTATTCCTGCACGAGATGGAGCGACTCGACATTGTATTCACCCGGAGCTTCGTTCCGCGTTCGTGGCACGACGCCGATGATCGTCATTGGCGGCGCGTGCTCGTCCAGTGTATCGTTATCGTCGATGTGCTGGCCAATCGGATCCTTGCCGGCAAAGTATTTCTGCGCGAATGATTGATCGATAATGATCGACCGCGAATGGCCTTTTTCGCCCGGTAAATCTTCCGGGCCAAATCCACGACCCCGAAGAATCGGCATCCCCATCAGGCGAAAGTAGTCCGGCGAGACTGAACTGGTTTCCGCTGTAGGCCTTTGATCAGCCGGAACCGGTGGAGTGCCTGTTACGTGGAAAAAATTGTCGTTCTCAGTATCATCGAACGGGCTGTTAGAACTGACGGCCTCCGCCTCGGCACCTGGAATGTTTTGCACGCGTTGCAACAGTTGCGTCCAGAACGCGTCCTTCTGCTCGCTTGTTTTGTACTTCGCGTCCGGCAACGAAATTTCGAAATTGACGATACCATG
>WNFJ01164038.1_pt4 | contig 12844 bp, 16 predicted proteins | sample 5400461 | NCBI WGS metagenome assembly WNFJ01 (sample SAMN13153349, study PRJNA577476) | soil metagenome | isolation source: 115 cm saprolite on Douglas fir-dominated hillslope | place: USA:California | collected 2013-09-17 | reverse complement strand
CGCGCACGCAAAGCTCGACCGACGATGCAAGCCGCGGACCGAAATGGGCGTTGCGCAACAGGACATAGGCGATTGTCGGCTCGCGGGACACGTGGCGTGCTTACACGGCGCCCCGCGAGGGGACAATCGCCGCGCCGAAGTCTGCAAGGGACGTCCTCACTCTCAACCATCCCGCGATGTACGAGGCTTGGGTTTTCGCTGCCGCCCCTTGAGGAACTTTGCTTCAACGAGCCGAACGGCTTACCGTCCTCACTGGTCCCAACGTCGGACTGATGCCGTTTCCGAATGAATAGCTCGTAATTTCGCATTGCGCGCTCCCTTCTCCCCGTGTGGGAGGAGGTGGCGGGCCATAGCCCGTCTTAGGACGGGCGTCCTTCCGGACGCCCTATGGCCCGCCGGATGAGGGGTTCAAATCCCTCACCCCTGCCCCTCTCCCGCAAGGGGAGAGGGGTGGCGCCTTTTCAAGCTACGAGCCGACCCATCGGAAACCGTATGACGGCTTGGAAAGGAAAGGCGCGCGCGATCGATGAAGTCCTCCCGGAATGACGACGGCTCGGCCGACGCGGCTCGCTCCCTGACCCATATCGGCGCCACGGGCGAGGCGCGCATGGTCGATGTCTCCGACAAAGACGCGACGAGCCGCGTCGCGGTCGCGGAAGGCCGCGTGCGGATGGCCGCCGCGACGCTGGCCGCGATCCTGGCCGGGGACGCCAAGAAGGGCGACGCGATCGGCGCGTCGCGCATCGCCGGAATCATGGCGGCCAAGAAGACCTCCGACCTTATCCCGCTTTGCCACCCGCTTCAGTTGAGCAAGGTGAGCGTCGACATTGCGCCCGATGAGAGCCTGCCGGGCCTTAACGTGCGGGCCGAGGCGAGATGCGTCGGCCCGACCGGCGTCGAGATGGAGGCGCTGACCGCGGTGTCGGTCGCGTGCCTGACGATCTACGACATGGCCAAGGCGATCGACCGCGGCATGAGCATCGAAGGCGTGCGGCTCGTCGAGAAGCGCGGCGGCAAATCGGGCGAATGGCGCCGTTGACGGAGAAGAGCCGATGAGCGGCATGATCACGGTGGAGGAGGCGCTCAAGCGCGTGCTCGCGTCCGCCGAAGCGCCGCTCGATGAAGAGCGGGTGCCGCTCGAGGCGGCATGCGGGCGAGTGCTGGCCCGGAACTTGAGCGCGCTGCGCACCCAACCGCCCTTTCCCAATTCCGCCATGGACGGCTACGCGCTGCGCGCCGCCGATACTTTGAAGGCGCCCGCGACCTTGACCGTTGTCGGCGAGTCCGCGGCCGGGCGCGCCTTCGGCGGCGCCGTTGGCCCTGGCCAGGCCGTGCGCATCTTCACCGGCGCGCCGATGCCCGATGGCGCCGACGCGATCGTCATTCAGGAAGACGTGAGGCGCGACGGCGGGCGCATTGGCGTCTCGTCCGCGATACCGGCCGGAGACAATCTTCGCGCTTCGGGAATGGACTTCAATCAGGGCGAAGCCCTCATCGCCGCCGGCCGCCGCCTCACCCCGCGCGACGTGGCGCTGGCGGCGGCGGCCAACCACGTCGACATCGCGGTTCGACGCCGCGCCAGGGTCGCGATCCTGGCCACGGGCGACGAACTCGTCGCGCCCGGCGGGACGCTGGGCCCGGCGCAGATCATCGCCTCGAACAATTTCGCCGTTGCCGGTGTCGTCGCTTCATGCGGGGGCGTCGCGATCGACCTCGGCATCGCCGCCGACACGATGAGCGCGCTGGAGGAGGCGATCGGGCGCGCGCGCGGCGCTCGAGCCGACGTGCTGGTGACGCTGGGCGGCGCCTCGGTCGGCGATTACGATCTCGTGCAGAAAGCGCTGGTCGCGTCGGGCATGGAGCTTGGCTTCTGGCGCATCGCGATGCGCCCCGGCAAGCCGCTGATGCACGGGCGGCTCGGCGGCATGCGCGTGCTCGGCCTGCCGGGAAATCCGACGTCGTCGATGGTTTGCGCTATCCTGTTCCTGCGGCCGTTGCTGCGCGCGCTCAACGGCGAGCCTGACCCGGGCGCCGACCCCAGCGAACCTGCCCGCCTCGCCGTCGCCGCTCCCGCCAACGGGCCGCGCCAGGACTATATGCGGGCGTCGCTGAGCCGCGACGCCGACGGAATCTTCGTCGCGACCCCGACCGCCTCGCAGGATTCTTCGCTGGTGAAGACCATGGCCCGCGCCGACGGCCTCATCGTCAGAGCGCCGCACGCCCCGGCTGCAAAGGCGGGCGAGGCGTGCCGGATTATCGCGTTCCAAGGGCTCGGGACGTAGCCGCTCGCCCTTCGCGTGGCGAGGCCGAGCCGTTGTGGGCGAGCCCGCGCGTCAGCCTTTGCTCGGCATCCGATCCGGCGAGTTGCGCAGCAGCACCGAGAACAGGAACGCCGTCGTCAAGCCGAACCGCATCATCCCATTGAGCGCCTCCAGGGCGCCCATCAACCGCCAGTGATCGGCGAGGAAGATATCGGCGTGGCCGCAGGTCGTCATCGCGCTCAGCGAGTAGAGGATGGCGGACCTCACATCGGGCGCCGAGCGGCGTCGCTCAAATCGGGCATTTCATTGATGTTCGGGCAATACGCTGTGATGAGAAAATTGGCCAGTTCCGCCTGAGCGGGCATGCGCGCGTCTCCACCTGGTCGAGACCGTCGCGAGATCATGCGGCGCCGGCCGCGATCGCCCAAGGTGGGCGCTCGCCGATCAATACCAACCGGGAACGACCGGACCCCAGGCTCCGCCCCAATCCATCGCTGATTCCGCGTTGAGCATCGCGGTGGTCTCCTGCATTTGCGCGATATTGTTGGCCGCGCGCAACTGCTGATATTGTTGATAGGCGGCGGCGTTGCCGATATAGGCGCAATTGCACCCCGCTGCGTCGGCGTAAATGTAGAAATTGCCGCTCTTTCGCTGGCTGTAGACGATGGTGTTTTGAGGCAGCGCCTGAAGCTTGGCGACCCTCTGCGGCGTGTCCGCCTGACGCTGCACGAAGCCCGCAGCCGATAGCATTGATTCCGTTTGCGGCGCGCCCACGCTGACGCAGCCGGCCAAAGCCGCCGACAGCGTCAGCGCTCCAAGCGCTTTTGTTTTTCGTGTCATCTGTGCTCCCGTGTCGTCTTGGACGATGCGCCGCCCGGATCAATTCGAGGCGGCGGCGAAGTCCGGGGGCTTCATGCCGAATCCTCGAAACGCGCGAATGTCGCTCGCGCGCGTCGCGAAAGTCAATCGCTCCGCGCGATCTCGTCTAGTCATTTCCCCTTGGTATGGACCTCTTCGCGGCGCGAAGATTGCTTCGTCAGTGGCGCATTCTCCTGGCGAGCCAGAACGCGAAGGATTGCGACAGCGTGGTCACCCTTCCCTGCAGCGCCTGCTCCCACAGCGCCTGATCGACCGCCATCGGAGTATATTGCGTCGTCGCCCTCAGCCTCGTGTGTCGGGGCGCGCCCGCGCCGCCGCTGATCATGGCGACGCCCCTAATCCAGTCCGTGGCGCTGCCCCCCGGACCGACCGACCCCAGAACGATGGAGTTGATCCGCACGGTCAGCGTCGCGCCGCTCTGACCCGCCGGCGCCATGTGCGCCGCAAACGCCCGCGCCAGCTGGCCCGGGAGGGCCTGCTGCACCCAGTTTGCGGTCGGATTGCCGCTCTGGGCGAGCAACGCGCTCGTGTCGACGTCGATGTTGCCGATCTGGAAACCCGACGGCGCTGCCTGGGGCTGAACGGCGGCGGGTTGCGTCGTGTTGCAGCCGGCGAGGCCGCCTGCGGCGCACGCGCCGAAACTCAGGAGCGCGGCGCGACGGGTCAACGCGAAAGCCCACATCATGGACCTCCCTGAAAAGTCGCTCTTATGATTGGCGCCGCCCCCGGCCTGCGCGCATCCGCGCGACGGGCGCTCGATCCGTCAATGCGCCGATCCGTCGCCAGCGATGCTTGTGTGTCCCCGCCGACTGAGGCCAAGACGCGCTCCGACACTCGGCCCAGCGGTTCAAATCCTCGCCCCGACGATCGCCCGCCAGAAGCCGCTGTAGGCCAGCTCAAAGCCGACGATCGAATAGTCGAGATCGATCGAATCCAGGACCTCATAGGCGGAATTGTTGCAGATCGAAAAAATGATCAGGCCGTCTTTCGACACGTGGCGGCGCGCCTGGCGCAGATAGGATTCGGTGATGTGGCCGTGCGGGTCGCAAAGACTGAACCGTTCGATATCGTTCTCGGGTTTCTTGTCGATCAACGGCGTATTGAAAACGATCAGATCGAAGTCCTTCTCGACGATCTTCTCGAACAGGTCCGACTGGAAAGCGGTCAGGGTCAGATCGTTGAGCCGGGCGTTGGCGATCGTCGCCTCGACCGCGATCGGCGAAATGTCGGTCGCGACCGTCCGCGACGTCCAGTTTGCGGCCATGAACAGCGAGATGATGCCGCAGCCGGCGCCGATTTCGAGCGTCTTGGCGATCAGATTCGGGTTCATCGCCTTGATGTTGCGAATGAAGAACTCGGAACTCGAGTCGGGCAGCGGGTGGTAGACTCCCGCCGGAACGTCGACGACCAGGCCGTCGGCGCAAATTCGTTCCGGCACCGCCTGGCGACGCACCAGCGCTTCATGGGCCGCGGCGATGTCGAATGGGGCAGTATTCACCAGACTGGAAATGCCGAGCTTTCGCAGGACGGACGCCCGCGGCCCGACCCTGGATTTGATATTCAAATATTCGATATTCATGTCGCTTCGCCTTTTTTGGTCTCAGCGCAAGCATTTACCGCCTCGGCGGGAATCCAGCGGGCGTAAGGCCGCCGCCGCCGTCACAAGAGATACGAATGGACTTGTTGTTTGGTTTCAGGTTTCGCGCCCGCGCTCGCTATCGTGCCAATCGCGCAACAGCCAGTGCGACAACGCCGTCAGGAGCACATGAATGGTGATCCCGGCGACCGAGATCAAGAGCAGGGCGGCGAACATTCGTGGAATATTGAGGCGAAAACCCGATTCGACGATGCGATAGGCGAGGCCGGAGCCCTGGCCCGCGGACCCGGCCGCGATTTCCGCCACGATCGCGCCGATCAGCGCAAGTCCGCCGCTGATGCGCAGCCCGGCGAGAAAGTAAGGCAGCGCCGACGGCAGGCGCAGCAACATGAATTGCTGCATGCGCGTGGCGCGATACATCTGGAAGAGATCGACGAGATTGTGGTCGGCGGACGACAGCCCGAGCGTGGTGTTTGCGAGCAGCGGGAAAAACGCCACCAGAAACGCGCAGGCCAGAACCGCCACGCCGGGGCTCAGATAGATCAGCAGCAACGGCGCGATCGCGACGATCGGGGTCACCTGCATCGCGACAGCGAAGGGATAGAAGGCGCGCTCGACCAGACGCGATTGCGCGAAAATAATCGCCAGCGCGACGCTGCCGATGACCGCCACGACGAGCGCCTTCAGGGTGATCGACAGCGTGACCCAGAGCGAGGCCGACAGAGTCGACCAATCGGTGAACAAGGTCTCGATGATCACGCTGGGAGCGGGCAACAGGTACGGCGGGATGGCGAAATAGCGCACCAAGCAGACCGAGAGTGAGAGCGGGAACGGCATAGCCTACGAAGTCGTCGCTGGTCGTCACTCGCAGATCTCCGCGCCCGTCGGCGGCTCCTCGCCCATCGCCAAGTGAAGCGCCCGAGACGTCCGGCTGCACGTTTCGGCGTAGGCCGCACTGAGTCGAAAGCCCTCCCGGCGCGGCGAGGGCGCGTCGACGGCGATCTCGGCGAATGAGCGCCCCGGGCGCGCCGCCATGACCACGATACGATTGGCGAGATAGACGCTTTCGAACACCGAATGGGTGACGAATACGACGGTCGCGCGGAGGGAAGACTGCAGCTGCGCCAGATCGTCGTTGAGCTTGATGCGCGTTATCTCGTCGAGAGCGGCGAAGGGCTCATCCATCAGCAGCACCGCCGGCCTTGTGACCAGCGCCCGGGCGATCGAGACACGCATCTTCATGCCGCCCGAAAGCTGACGCGGATAAGCATTGGCGAAACCCGCCAGCCCCACTTGCGCCAGCGCCTCCTCGACGCGGGCCCGCGCCTTGTCCTTGGAGACGCCGGCCAGCCGCAGCGGCAACCAGACATTGGAGAAGACGTCCGACCAGGGCGTCAGCGTCGGGTCCTGGAACACGAAACCGAGCTCCGGGCGGGCGCAGCTCCAGGCGATTTCTCCTCGCGTCGGCGTGGTCAGTCCCGAGAGAAGCCGAAGCACCGTGGACTTACCGCAGCCCGACGGGCCGAGCAGGGATAGGAATTCGCCCGAGCGAATGTCGAGGTTGAGGCCCAACAGAGCGGTGACGCGATTGGCGAAGACCTTGTCGACGCCCCGCAACGAGACGAGCGCAGGCGCGCTCGCGCGGAAAGCGACTTCGGACGCCAATGCCACAATCTTGGTCATGTGCCGCACCCCTCGGCTCGTTGCGCCGGTTCGGGCTGGCCGGGCCGCCGTTGCGGCAAAACAACTGAACGCCAGGTCTTATTCGTCCGCTCGCGGGCGGAAGGCGTCGGTTTGCCCGCCGACATTCCGCCCCTCTTGCCGATGGCCCGTCGCATCTTGCGCCGCTTAATATAGGTTTGAGCGCTTAACTTTAAAGGTCCGACCATTCCAGGTCAAACAGGCAAACGTGGGCCGGTCGGACCGACGCTCGACCTTCGCCCGCCTCCTTGAGCTCCAATGGCGGCGAGGCGGCGTGCTTGACCGGGCGCGGCGGGGCGTGCGACTCGCAGGCCGCGTTGGGCGCTGAGATCGGCGTCGCGCCGCCGCTCATTATCCTCGGGTTCGATCGATGACAAAGGACTACGTCGCCGACAATCTCGATGCGCCGGTTCTCGACCATCTGTTTCCCAACATGGTCGAGGCGGACAAGAGCGCCTCGACCTGGCCCTACTTTCGCAAGGAGATCGATCATCCCTTTCGGGTGGACCGGCGCAGTCCGACCGTCGGCTTCATCAACCGCGACGAGGCGTCGATCCTCTTTTCCAACGCGCGGGCCTTTGCCGGGCGGAGCGGAATCGAGATCGGCGCTTGGCGCGGCTGGTCGACCGCCTATCTCATCGCCGCCGGCCTCGCGCCGCTCCATGTCGTCGAGCCGCTGCTCGCGGATGCGGATTGGCGCCGCGAATTCGTCGAGGTGACGCGCGGCGCCGGCGGCGGCGCCACGACGATCCTGGTTGCGGAAAAGAGCCCGCAAGCCGTGGCTCGCCTCGGTCAATCCGGATCGCGGTGGTCGTTCGCCTTCGTCGACGGCGATCACGACGGCGAGGCGCCGACAAGGGACGCTCTCGCCTGCGCGCCCTATCTCGAGGCGACCGCGATGGTCGTGTTCCATGACCTCGTTTCGCCGCATGTGTCGGCGGCGTTGCGCGCGCTTGGAACGAAAGGATGGAAAGTGATGGCCTATCAAACGGCGCAGATGATGGGCGTGGCGTGGCGGGGCGACATCGCGCCGGTTGCCCATAAGCCGGATCCGGCGCAGCATTGGCGGGTGCCCGATCACCTCATGGGAATCGAAATATCGGGCGCCGCAGCGGCTTGACCGAAAGGCTCTCGATCAAAAAGGAGACAATATGCCTCGGCGGGCTTTGGTGAGCGCATTCGGCGCGGCTGCGACGGCGCTGTGGTGCCTGCCGTCCTCGGTATGGGCGGACGATGCGCAGATCGCGCGCGGACGCTATCTGGTCGTGATCGCTGGTTGCTCGGACTGCCACACCCCCGGCGCCCTGGTCGGCGCCGCCGACATGAAGCGTTACCTGGGCGGATCGGACGTCGGCTTCTCGATTCCCGGCCTGGGCGTCTTCGTCGGCCAGAATCTGACGCCGGACAAGGAAACCGGGCTTGGCCAATGGACGAGCGATCAGATCGTCGCCGCGATCCGCAAGGGCAAGCGCCCTGACGGGAGCGAGCTCAGCGGCGTCATGCCCTACGAGTCCTTTTCGCACTTGACGGACGACGACGCGCTGGCGATCGCCGCCTTTCTCAAGAGCATTCCCGCAGTAAACAACAAGAACCCGGGACCGTTCCGCTCGTCGCAGATGGTGACTTTGTCCGTCTCCGCGGTGCTGCCGCCCGACGTCTACAACGCGCTGCCGGCGTCGCAAAAGTAGCGCAACCCGCGGGCGGGCGCCCGCGGCCCAGATCACTTCGGCCGCAATTCGAGGCCTACGCCCTTGTCGACGAACTGGGTGGTGTAGGCCTTCTTGTAATCGATGCCCGGCTTGACGATCCCCGCCTTCACCATCTTTTCGTAGAAGTCCTTCCAGCGTGCGTCGGTCATCGCGCCGATGCCGAGCTTGAGGGTGTCGCCGGAATCGACGACGCCGTATTCTTTCATCTTTGCGATCGAATAGGCGATCTGATCATCCGTGAGTTCCGGATTTTCCTTCTTGATCATCGCGATCGCCTTGGTGTTGTCGCCATAGAGGAAGTTGTACCAGCCGATGGCGGAGGCGTCGACGAAGCGCTGCACGAGATCCGGGCTCTTCTCCACAATCTCGCGACGAGTCAAGATCTCGGTCGAGTAGGTCGAGTAGCCGTAGTCGGACAGCAGGAACACGTTGGGTTTGAAATGTCCCTGCTTTTCGACCTCGTAAGGCTCCGACGTCAGGTAGCCCTGCTGGATCGAATTCTTGTCGACGATGAAGGGCGCCGAATTGTAATTGTAGGGCTTGATCTTCTCGTCCTTGAATCCATACGCCAGCCGCATCCACGCCCAGAAGGTGTTGACCGCACCGCTGCTGGCGAACGCCGTCGCCTTGGGGAGGTCCTCCCACTTGTCGAGGCCGACGCCCGGATGCGACATGAAGATCTGCGGGTTTTTCTGGAATTCGGCGGCCACCGCGATGGTGGGGATGTTGTTCTGCACCGACAGCAGATCGCCGATCATGTCGCCGCCCATGTAGAATTCGATCTTGCCGGCGATGAGCAGCATGCCGCCGTTCGACGTCGGCCCGCCTGGCAGGATGGTGACGTCGAGCCCGTATTTCTCGTAGGTTCCGTCGACCAGCGCCTGATAGAAGCCGCCCGCCTCCGGGTCGGCGACCCAATTGGTGCCGAAAGTCACCTTGTCGAGGGCGGCGGCGGCCGGTCCGGCGAGGCCGAGCGCCCCCGCCAACGCCGCAATGATCGCAACGCGCATTCTATCTCCTCCAGCAAACATGTTCCGGAGGCGCCGAGACGCATGCGTCACCTCCCCCTCGGTCGGCTGGTTTCGTTTGCCGCCGACGATCCGTCAAGAGGGCGCATACAATCTGCCCCGCGCCGCGGGCTAGAATAGGGGGCGGATTCGCAGGCGTCGAATCCAAAGTTTTGGGCGCGCCGGCCTCCCGCGCGGTGGACAGGGCGGCAATGCGGCCTCAGGATTGCGCCCGCGCGAGGATTGGAGAAATGCGTCTCATGCGCCTTTGGATCAAGGACCCGCTCGCCATTCTCGCGCCGCGAGCCGAGCGCGGCCTCGTCATCGAGGGAGCCCGGATCGTTGAATGCGTCGCGCGCGGCCAGTCCCCCGCCCTCCCCTACGAGGCGACCTTCGACGCCTCGCGCTATGTGGTGCTGCCGGGACTTATCAACGCGCATCATCATTTCTACCAGACGCTGACGCGCGCCCACCCGGCCGGACAGGCCAAGGAGCTCATCCCCTGGCTGGTCGCGATGGAGCGCGTCTGGGGCCGCATGACGCCCGAGACGCTCCGCATCGCGGTGAGGATGGCGCTGGTCGAACTGCTGCTCTCCGGCTGCACCACGGCGGCCGACCATCACAATCTTTTCCCGCCCGGGCTCGAGAATGCAATCGACATCGAAGTCGAAGAGGCGCGCGATCTCGGCCTGCGCATGACGGTGACGCGCGGGTCGATGGGAATCTCCGAGAAGGACGGCGGACTGCAACCCGACTCGATCGTGCAGGATTCGGATACGATTCTGGAAGACAGCGAGCGCGTGCTGAAGCTGTTTCACGATCCGAAGCCGGGCGCGATGATCCGCGTCGCGCTCGCGCCGTGCTCGCCGCTCGCCGTCCCCAAGCGGGTCGTGGCGGAGTCGGCGCGGCTCGCGGAGCGTCACGATTGCCGGCTGCACTGCCATCTCTGCCAGTCGCTCGACGAGGACGTGTACTCCGTCGAGAGGTTCGGCGTGCGTTCGGTCGATCTGCTGGAGGAGGCCGGGTGGCTTACGCCCCGGACCTGGGTGGCGCACGGCATTCATTTCAACCCTGGCGAAATCGAACGGCTGGGCCGCATGGGGGTCTGTCCGACCAAGGACCTCGAGGCCGCGGGCGCGGCGATCGGCCTCGGCGTCGACGGCTCGGCGTCCAACGATTCCTCCAACATGATGGAGGCCGTTCGCCATGCCTTGATGCTTCAGCGCCTGCGCTACGGGCCCTCAAAGGTGACCGCGTATGACGCGTTGCGCTGGGGGACCGAAGGATCGGCGCGGTGCCTCGGACGAGACGACATCGGCCGCATCGCGCCGGGAATGCAGGCGGACCTGGCGCTCTATACGCTCGACGAGCCGCGCTTTTCCGGCGCGCAGGACCCGATCGCGGCGCTCGCGCTCTGCGGCGCCCATCGCGCCGACCGGGTGATGGTCGCCGGCCGCTGGCGCGTCATCGACGGCGCGCCGGAAGGGATCGACCTCGAGGCGCTGATCGCCAAGCACAAGGCGGCCGCGCGGGCGTTTGCGTGAGGGGGAAGCGAATGATGAAATCAGCCTCACGCTCGAGGACGTGGAGCGGATACTCGTTTGACTATAGATAACTATGCTCACTTCCGATCATCGGTCGACACCGCTCCTTCGTGGAAAGGATTGCTGCGACGGCCGTCCCGAAGTGTGCGCGCCATTGCTCGCCGATCTCACGCCTTGCCGCCCACCTAAGGAGGCTGCTCATGGCTGAGCGCATCTTCAATGTCCTGTTCCTGTGCACCGGCAATAGCGGGCGCTCCATTCTCGCCGAAGCGATTCTGCGAAAAGTCGGCGCAGGCCGCTTCAACGCCTATTCGGCGGGCAGCCACCCCAAGGGCGCCGTCAATCCTTTCGCCTTCAAAGAGCTTGAAAGCCGGGGTTACTCGACCGAAGGCTTGCGCTCGAAAAGCTGGGAGGAATTCTCCGGCCCAAATGCGCCGGTGATGGATTTCGTTTTTACCCTTTGTGACAACGCTGCTCGCGAAACTTGCCCGGTCTGGCCGGGCCAGCCGATGACGGCCCATTGGGGCATCGAAGACCCTGCCGCCGTCGATGGAACGGACATTGAGAAGGAAGCGGCGTTCGTATTGGCGGCGCGGTATATCAAGAATCGGATTTCCGCCTTTACAAGCCTGCCGATCAAGAGCCTCGACAAGTTGTCGTTGAACGCGAAGTTGCGCGAGATCGGAGCCCTCGAAGGCGCGACAAAGCCGCAGCCGGAAGTCGCGTGATGGATGTCATCATCTATCACAATCCGGCATGCGCAACCTCGCGCAATGCGCTCGCGATGATCCGCAATTCCGGGGTAGAGCCGCATATTATCGAATATCTCAAATGCCCGCCGACGCGGCTGCTGCTGACGCAATTGCTCGCTCGCGCCGGCCTGACGGTGCGCCAGATCTTGCGCGAAAAAGGCACGCCGTTTCACGATCTCGGCCTTGGCGATCCGTCGCTCTCCGACGACGCGCTGCTTGACGCGATCGGCGCGCATCCAATCCTGATGAACAGGCCGCTCGTCGTGACGCCGAAGGGGGTGCGCCTCTGTCGCCCTTCTGAAACGGTTCTCGATCTGCTGCCGCCGCAACGCGGACAATTCATTAAGGAAGATGGGGAACGCGTGATCGACGACGCCGGGCGACGGGTGGCGAGCGCGTGACATTCTCGTTCGCCAAACGCCTGGCGGCCGAATGCCTCGGAACTGGACTCCTGGTGGCGACTGTCGTCGGCTCGGGGATCATGGGCGAGAGGCTGGCGGGCGGAAACGTCGCTCTCGCCCTGCTTGGCAACACCTTGCCGACCGGCGCGATTTTGGTGGTGCTGATCCTGGCGCTTGGACCCATCTCCGGCGCGCATTTCAATCCGGCGGTGTCGCTGGTGATGAGCCTGCGCAAAGACCATCCGTGGCGGGAATTCCTCCCCTACGCGGGCGCGCAAATCGTCGGCGGCTGCATCGGGACTCTTGTCGCGCATGGCATGTTCGAACTGCCGTTGTTTGAGGTCGCGGTCAAAGCGCGCACCGGCCCGGCCCAATGGTTCGCTGAATTTGTCGCCACCTTTGGGCTGATCATCACCATTCTTGCCGTGTCGCGTTTCAAAGGCGAAGCGATCCCTGTCGCGGTCGGCCTCTACATAACGGCGGCCTACTGGTTCACGGCGTCCACGTCCTTCGCCAATCCCGCCGTCACAATTGCCCGCGCGCTGACAAACAGCTTTTCCGGGATCGCGCCGGCCGACGTTCCCATGTTCATCGTCGCGCAGCTCGCTGGCGCGTCGACGGGGCTTGGCGTCATGCGCTGGTTCTTCGCCGCCTCGGACGTCGCTGAGCGTCTGGCGGGGCCGCAGCGGACCTGATGCGCCGGGCCTCTCCAATTTCGAGAATTGTGAAAATACGACTTGACGGCCGACATGCGCCAAGCTATGGCTATTTCCATGAAAGTCGAAAAAGCGGCGAAGCAACTCGAAGCGCTTGGCGCCCCGACGCGCCTCCGGGTCTATCGGACGCTTGTTCGGGCGGGGGACGACGGGCTGCCGGTTGGTCGCCTGCAGGAGAGGCTCGGAATCGCCGCCTCGACGCTTTCCCACCACCTGCATCGGCTTATCCTCACGGGCCTGGTTACGCAGGAGCGTCAAGTGACGACGCTCATTTGCC